>OQVT01002541.1_pt1 | contig 11742 bp, 12 predicted proteins | sample 1691561 | NCBI WGS metagenome assembly OQVT01 (sample SAMN03418260, study PRJEB22391) | human gut metagenome | biome: human-gut; feature: organic feature; material: feces | host: Homo sapiens | place: Tanzania | collected 2013-01 | reverse complement strand
CGCCCTCTACATCCGAGTTGGTCGCAATAATAATTTCACTGACTGATTCCTGCTGAGTCTACCGAGACATCTACTGACGGCGTAATCGCTTTTCCGGTATATGTATAAGTACTGTCTTTCATCCGGGCAGCACATTTTGAGATTGAGGCAGACTGTGGTTTTAATGTAAATGATACGGAATCTTTCTCTGCCCAGGTATCGTAAAGATTAAAGACTAAATAATAAACAGTGTTTGGTTTTAAGGAGCAGGCTTTTCCGTTCTGAACATATCCGAAATAGCCATTCCAGTCGAGGATGCCATTGCGTTCTGTATAAATAGAAATTCCTGCCCGCTGGGAGTTATATTGCTGAAAATCTTCGGATACAACATATCTTGTTGATTTTCCGGTTTTAATACGTGCGCAGACTTCACGCCTGCTGACAGATAAGGATTTTGTACCGCTATTGTTGATCGTAGGCATTGCGGAAGATTTTTTGACAGATACATTTTTGATCACTGTTTCTTTATCAGAGCCCTGAATTCCGATGTGCACATCATAGGTACCTGCATCAGGGTATTCACTTTTTCCATTATAGATAACGTAGCGTTCCACGCTCATACCGTAATTGATATTGCTAAGAACTTTACTTTATCATACGGTGAAAATCTTAACATTGGTGAATTTCAGGACAGCCCCTTATATTTTTTTATTTCGTATTCTTTTGAATATTTCATACTGACGTTCCAATTCCATTTTTTCATCGGTAAACAGACCTTTTGCTTCCAATATTCGCTCAATAGCCTGAGATGGATCCATTGTATGATATGGCAAAAACAGCCCTTTCAGTTCCTTTGGCTTTACGATCTTATAGACTTGCATGGAAGTTAATTCGTAGGTTATTACAAAATACCTGTAAATATATCCAATCCAATACATTTCGTTACGGGTATATTTCACAGAACCATAATTAGAAAACCCATATTCTTCATTAACCAGCTGCAGGATATCCTCTGCCTGGATATTACTTTCCAGTACTGATCCATCATCAAGCCTTTTAGCTATTCGACTCCTCATAAATCGCCTGATAAAAATCTCTGAACTTGACTCCATTTTATCAATTGACTTTTCAAATGCTGTTGCCTGAAGTTCACATAAAAGCACTCCATCCTTATTCATCCTTTTCATATATTGGTCACCCCTTTATGACAGAATCTCATCAATATATCTTCCCTGCCCTCTATATTGCCTTTTAGCTAATTTAACTTTGTCATCACCCAGTTTTGACTCTTCAAGTCTTATATTTTTATAGTATTCCCTTTCATTATTTGATATATAGCATCGTTCTGTTAATTTTATCTGGGATACAGCCTTTTCAGTCAGAAAAATATACTGCATCCCAAGATTTGTGGCAGCAAGACAATGTTTACACTGTTCATCTGTAAGGTCTCCGGCAATAAATGAATTAATGATTTGAAACATACGGTTATCTGCAATTGGAGCAATTATGTAATCACAGTTCCGTGACTGTTCTATAAGTGCCTTTACTGCCGGATGATCCTTATACTCATCCAATGTTCCCCTATAGTAAGCAATCGTCATCATCCATTCCTGATTTACTTCATATCTCTTGCATTTCAGATCTCTGTCATCAAATCTGATATAATATACGGAAGAATTACCAAACCCTGAAACAAATGATATTGCCTGCTCATAACTTTCTCCTGTATAAAATCCCTGCCCAAAATCATTATTTTTTCTTCCCTTATGAATATCAATCTCTCCGTCAATTTCAGTTTTAGCGCCATGAAAAAGCAATTTTTCATTTGCACCTAAATCATCTCTCCAGAACATTTCCTTTAATTTGTTTATCTTTATGTTTTTATCAAATGCAAACGAATATACTGCTTCCAAAAGCCTTGCCGATGGTTCTGTTTTTTTCAGCTCGGTTCTTGAGATCGTCACCTGCTCTACTCCGATTTTTTCTGCAAGTTCACTTTGAGAAAATCCCAGAATCTCTCGTATAGACTTCAGATCCTCTGAAAAATTATATTCCATATTCATCACCTCAAACTTATTTATAGCATATTACTTAAATAAGTTCAATTAAAAATTTTATTTGCAACTGGTAATCCCTGTGTGTTAGGATAGTTGGAACGCATGCATTCAACAGAACATCCATTGATAACAAGAAAGTATTCAGCCCATGGTCCAATCTTGAAACAGCTAAAGTGAAATAATCCATTTGCGTAATTATACTGCCATCCCCTGTATGTATATCTACAGTTGCTGCGAAGATAATTAAATGAATTGTACCACACATTATCAAAATCTATCCAGCGCTTGTCTTAATTTGTCAATAGTTTTTTCTAGTAACTCTTCCTGTTATTTGTTATAATGAACTCATGTTAATCTGTAATGATCCAGGAGAAAAAGAAATATGGAAAAATTATTTGTTACAAAACTGGAAATTAAAAAAGTACGCCATTTAAAAGATATCACTATCAATTTATCTGATACTATTTCCCGACACCTGATTTTTACCGGCAAAAACGGAAGTGGTAAAACAAGTGTATTAGATGCCATTGCCGCTTATCTGAAAATGAAATTCCAAGTATCAGATTTAAATTTAGAAAAAACAAAAGAGATGGATCCTTATACTTTGGATTCAGCAAAACGTCTTTCAACATATTTCAATATGCTGAATCCATCTGTTAAACTGTCATTTAATAATGAGGCAGACATAAATTTAAAAGAACTATATGCCGATGGAAGTTTTTTATTAGCTTACTATAAATGTGACAGAAACTTTCAGGCTGAAGTACCTGAACATATAGAAAAAGTTTCTCTAAATGATGCCTATGATCTAAACGATGCTCCCAGAAACTTGTTTGTTAAATATCTTGCAGATCTAAAAGTGACAGAAGCATTGGCAAGAGCAAAATTAAATAACACGAAAGCAGATTCTATAAATAATTGGTTTATCCAGTTTGAAAAGCTTTTGCAACAAATATTTGAGGATACTACGTTGAAATTAGATTTTAATGAAGATACGTTTTCCTTTATGATCTGCCAGAGTGGAAAAGAACCTTATGATTTCAACTGTATGTCCAGTGGATTTTCAGCCATCATGGATATTGTTCTGGATCTCATGATTCGTATGGTCAAGAAAAAAGGACGTATTTTTGAATTTGACCTTCCCGGAATTGTACTTATAGATGAGATCGAAACGCATCTTCATCTTGAACTGCAGAAACAAATCATGCATATCCTAACCTGCCTGTTTCCAAATATTCAGTTTATCGTTTCAACCCATTCTCCGTTCGTGCTTAACAGCCTGGACAATGTGGTAATTTACGATCTTGAGAATCATATCGTTGTTGAGAATGGATTGTCAGATGTACCATATGATGGAATTGTAAAAGGTTATTTCCAGGTTGATACCTTATCAGATACATTAAAAAATAAATTTCAGCAATATAAAACCCTTGTTCAGAAGCCGGAGCTTACTGATGATGACTTTGAAAAGATTGCAGAGTTGGAAATGTTTTTGGATGAAATCCCTGATTACCTGGCTCTTGATATCACCACAGAATATCAGCAGTTAAAAGAAGAACTGGCACAACGGGAGGATATCTGATGGTAAAAATAGAACGTTCTTTTCCCGCTCCTGCCTCTTTGGAATCAGAAGCAAAAAAAGTTTCCGGAAGCTATGAACTGTCAGATGTTGTATCCCGGTTGAGAAAAGATTTTCACGATAAGTGCTACATTTGCGAACTGAAAAATCTTCAGGATCCTCAGGTAGAACACCTTTTGCCTCATAAAAACGGAAAATACCCTGAACGAAAATTTGACTGGAATAATTTGTTTTGGTCATGTAGTCACTGCAATGGAATAAAAAATCAGAAAAAGTATGATGACGGAATTATAGACTGTTGTAAAAATGATCCAGAGCTTATGATGACGTTTCAATTAAAAGATGGAAAAACTGAAATTTCAGCCAAAGATGAGCATAATTCCATGGCAGTAAGAACTGCTCTGCTCATTTACGAATCCTTCAATCTTCTCAACACTGGTATGCGGACATATAAAAGTGCAATGCGCTACAATGAACTAACAAAGGAAATGAACCTTCTATATGACAATCTTGAAGCATATAGAAAAAATCCTGATGCCAGATATATACAGCGAAAACTAAAGGCACTGCTCCGTCGAGAATCTGCATTTGCTGCCTTTAAAAGAAACTACATAAGAGATAACTATAAAGAATTCCCACAATTGCAGTCTTATATAGAATAGCTCCTGTTTTATATGGCAGGAGTTATTTTATTCTTCCCCTTTTATTGAAAATATGCAATTGTTACTGATTTCTCAGCTTGTCATTTGCCAGAAACAGAACCGGGTTTCGATTTATTGTGCTAATAGAGAAAATACAGATAAAATTGTTGAAATTTATTTTTGCTGATCCGACACCGTTAATTTTTTCAGACAGATCCCCTGAGCATTTTATATTTTATGAGTCTCATTATCCCTTATTGTGTCCACCTTATAAAGTACATTATATAGATATATTGTATTTATCAGAGCAAAAAATTGTCGAAAAGTTTCTCTGGCAAATAAACTGCCGCTCTGCTAAAATATAGATACCTAATATGTGACAGGGAGGTGACATCCATAATACATCAGACAGATCTGGCACAGACGATAGACCTTGCCGCAGAACGTGCAAGATATGACGAATGTGCCAAGAAACTATTAACCTATAAGGCAGTTGCTGCCTGGATCCTCAAATCCTGTACAAAAGAATTTTCCCAGTACAGCGTTAGGTTTATCTGTGAAAACTGCTTGAGGGGAAACATCGAAATTTCCAGCCGAGCAGTGCATCAGGATCAACCTGACCATACTGGGACACTGGATGGAAACGAACGGATAGACAGTCTTAATTCCGAGGCAAATGCAATCAGGGAACAGACGGTATATTATGACATCCGTTTCAGGGCATACATTCCGGACAATTCAGAACCGGTGCAGCTGATCATCAATCTGGAAATCCAGTTAAATGACACTCCGGGATATCCGTTAGTTACAAGAGGTTTCTATTACTGCGCAAGAATGATATCTGAACAGTATGGGACTGTCTTTACTGGAGAACACTATGAAAAACTCCAGAAAGTCTATAGCATCTGGATCTGTCCGGATCCGGCAAAAAAACGCAGGAACGGAATTTTCCGCTATCGCACAGTACAAGATACGGTATTGGGGAAACCTTATGAAAGTCCGGACAGCTATGACCTTATGGAAGTTGTAATCGTAAACCTGGGTGATGCTGATAAAGAAAGTGATCTGGAGATCCTTGATCTGCTGAACACACTCTTCTCTCTTTACATATCCCCGGAAACGAAGAAAGCCCGTCTTCAGGATGATTTCGGCATTGCCATGACAGAAGAATTTGAAAGCGAGGTGCAGGATATGTGTAATCTTGGAAAAGCACTTGTGGAGCAGGGCATTGAGCAAGGCGTGGAACAGGGAGTAGAACAGAAAAATCTCTCCCTTGCAAAAATGATGCTCGAAGATAAAGAACCAATTGATAAGATTAAAAAATATACTGGTTTTGCTACAGATAAGTTAAAAGAGATTGCAAAATCCATGGGAATGACTCTTACCGCCTAAAGTTCTAAAAAAATATCTTTACGGCTCTGTGGAGCTATACTTAACAGAAAACAAGTTCATTACATAAAGCAGAAAAAGCTTTCAGTCATATCTTCCTGATATGATTGGGAGCTTTTTTACGCATTAAATACAGACTTTTTTGAATATAACTATGTATTTTAACGAAAAAAGCTTATAAAAAACCAGTTATAAATCATCTGTCGCATATACTCTGCTCGTCAATATCAATTATATACAAAAAATCCTCCGTAAAATCAACCTGTCCACTACCCAAAGGGGAACTATAATCATGACAAAGATTAAGAATACGAAGAAAGGCATGGCTAAGAAAACCTTAAGTATGTCTCTCGTCGTTGCAATGCTGGCAACCTCTAATGTGCCGGTTTGGGCTGCTGAGTTCAGTGATGGATCTGATACAGCTGTAACATCCGAAGCAGAAGCTTTTTCCACTGAAACAGATGCTACTCCAGTTGCAGAAGATACAACAGATGCAACTACAGCTACAGAAACATATACAGATGGCAAATATACAGCAGATGTTACATTTACTAACAATACATCTGTGGATTGGAATGGAAAAACAATCTCAGCTGCTGTATCAGTAAAAAAAGCAGATGACGAAACTGCTGTAAGCTATCATTGGGCATGGAAAGTTGGATCAGATGAAGCTACATCCACTGGTACTGAAGGCAGTGGTAATAATATTTCATATACAACAACAGAAAATGATTTCAATAAAAACATTTATTTATATCTGTGGGTTGAAGAAAACGGAATAACTTTGTGGAACCAGACAGTTAAAGCTGCACATGTTGATGCTGTAGATGTTGGTGCTTCCCAGTATGAATTCCAGTGGAAAGACAAAGATGGACATTATCTCTTTACTACACAGGGTACTGATGGCGTATGGGAACGTACATATGATGGAAAAGCTGTTCCTAAGACAGCTACTGTTATCCAGAAAGCTAATACTGTAGATAGAACAAGTGATTTTAATGTTAACTATACTGATGATTTAACAAACGTTGGAACAATTACATTAACAGCAACTCCTAAAGATGCAAAATATATTGGCGTTGTTTCACAGAAAGTAAGAATCACTCCCAAAAAAATTACTAACACTGTAGTAACTAATGATTTAAAAGCAACATTAAAGTCTGATAAAAAATCTTTCGTTTGGACTGGAAATCCTATCAAATTTGATAAAACAGATGTAACTTTAGTTGATGAAAAAACAAACGATGATATTTCTAAATTAGTAACTAAAGTAACAGGCGCAAATACTCAGACTACTGGTAAATTCAAAGCTTCTGTTCACTTTGATGACAATGAAGCTGTAAAAAATTATAGTGTTGATCAGAACGCTAGTTCATGGAAGAGTATGCCGTCTGATGAATATGAAATTACAGCACGTGCTTTATCTGATTGTACATTTACTATCAGTTCTCTTGAATACAAGAGTGGACTTACAGCAAACGATGTAAAAGACGCTATTACATCTGTTGTAGCAAAAGATGGTACTAAATTAAACGTAAATGCTGTAAAGAGCAGAATTAATATTGAGCTTCCGGAAGGTGGCCTTAAAGCAGAAAGTGCAACTCCTTATACTGTAACTATTAAGCCAACCGATGCAACAAGCTGCCTTAAAGGAAAGACAACTGCAACTGTCCGTATTGTTGACAGATCTCTTGCTAGTGCTACATATAATACAAATTGTGCAGAACTTAAAGCAGAAGAATACACAGGAAGCCAGATTACAAAGGATATTGCTAAACTAACAGATGAAAAAAATGGTTTAAAACTGACAGATGGAAATAGTGTATTAGTATATGGTAAACATTATACAATCAGTTTTGGAACTAACACAAATGTTAAAGATGGTGGTCAGATTATTATCACAGGCCTTGGAGCGTATGAGGGAAGTACAAAGGAGAACAACTGACGCAGATACCCCTGAACTATCGTCAATGGATGATACGGACGTTTGATTGGAACCCGAAGAACGAGAAACTGAGAAAATCAATTATGGCAACTTTATAACATCACAGACATTATGGCAAGACCGAAAAAACAGACAGTTGACTATTACCCGCACTACTGCAAATGCGGGCGCACGATATTCATTCTTGAAAGCCGCTTCGGGAATGACGGCTACGCCTTTTGGTTCAAGGTTCTTGAAATTCTCGGAGAGGCTGAGGGTCATTCTTATGACTGTTCAAACGCCTCAAACTGGGCTTTTCTCCTTGCGAGGACACGGGTCTCAGAAGAAAAGGCACGGGAAATCATCAGCGTTCTCATAGACCTCGGCAAGATTGACGCTGACCTGTGGGAAAAGAAGCGGGTTCTGTGGGTTGACAATTTTCTGAAAAACCTCGCCCCGCTTTACAGCCAAAGGAAACTCCCGCTGCCTGAAAAGCCGTTAATCAGTGAAGAAATCCCCGTCACGGCTGATAATTCAGAGAGAAACCCCACGGACACAGAGTTTACAGAGGGAGAAACGCCCAAAGTAAAGGAAAGTAAAGTAAAGCAGAGTAAAGTAATATACCCTTATCAGGGTATCTGCGACCTTTGGAACTCAGTCTGTGTCTCTCTCCCGAAAATCGCCAAACTCACAGAGGCGCGAAAGCAGAAAATCAAGAGCCGTCTTGACGAGTTCGGCGTTGAACCTGATGAATGGCTCCCGACAGCCGAAGACCTCTTCAAGAGGGTTCAGGCTTCGGATTTCCTGACGGGGCGGAAGACTGATTGGAAAGCCTCTTTCGATTGGTTCTTTGACAACGGGAAGAATTGGGTCAAGGTCTCAGAGGGGAACTACGACAACACGGGGCAAAGAAGACCGCAGGGCGGCTCAAACACTTCGGGCGGTCAGTTGGGTGTCGGAGAATATATTGACGGCTCAGGGCGGCGCACATACGGCTCAGGGCGGGCGACAATTCCGCAGGACGCTCCGCCACGCCCGTCAGACAGGCATCAGTGGTCAGCGGAAAGCAATAGTTGGATAATCTTATGAAGACATACAGCGATTTCGGCATAGAGATACCCTCAGGGCGTGTCAGGGGCAAGTACAAGACTTTCTGCCCGCAGTGTCACGGTTCACGCCACGACAAACGGGACAAGAGCCTGAGCGTTGACCTTGACAAACGGGTTTGGAACTGTCACTACTGCGGGTGGTCAGGCACGCTCAATGAAAGTGACTTTGACGACAGCCCCGAGGGAAAGCGGCGGTGGATGGAGAAGCAGCCGTGGTTCAGACCTGAACAGATAAGGCGACAGAGGCAGGAGTACAAGAAACCGACCCCACGTCCTCAGACACCTGTTTCAGCCCGTGCCCTCGCTTGGTTCAGCGGACGTGGCATATCGGCTCAGACCGTTCAGGCGATGAAAATCACTGAGGGTATGGAGTGGATGCCTCAGAAGAACGGTCAGGCGAATACGGTTCAGTTCAACTACTTCAAGAACGGGGAACTTGTGAACACGAAATTCCGAACGGGGGACAAATGCTTCAAGCTCTGTTCAGGGGCTGAACTTCTGCCGTACAACATTGACGCTATCAAGGGGCTGAAAGAGTGCATCATAACAGAGGGGGAAATGGACGCTCTCTCATTCTACGAGATAGGCTTTCATAACGTCATCAGCGTTCCGAACGGGGCTAACGCCAATTTGTCTTATCTTGACGATTATATCGAAGACTATTTTGACGACAAGGACACGATTTTCATTGCCTCTGACACGGACACAAAGGGCGTTCTTCTGAGGGACGAACTTCTGAGGCGTTTCGGGGCTGAACGCTGTCGGGTTCTTGACTACGGGGCGGACTGCAAGGACGCCAATGAGGTCTTGATGAAATACGGGGCTGCGGCTCTGAAAAAGTGTCTGACCGAAGCCCCTGAGGTCAAGTTGGAGGGAGTTTTCACGGTCTCTGATTTCGAGCAGTCTCTTGATGCCCTGTTTGAGAACGGTATGCAAAAGGGCGTTACGATCGGACACGAGTGCTTTGACCGTCTCTGTTCATTTGAGACAAAGAGGCTCTGTGTCGTGACGGGCATCCCAGGCAGCGGCAAGTCTGAGTTCATTGACGAGATTGCCGAACGCCTGAATATGCGCTACGGGTGGCGTTTCGCGTATTTCAGCCCTGAGAACGCCCCTCTCGCCTACCACGCTTCAAAACTGATTGAGAAGTTCACAGGGAAGAAGCTCAGCAAGCAGACGCTCCCGCACGGGGAATATACTCAGGTCAAGAGACATCTTGAAGAGAACATCTTTTTCATCAGCCCGAAAGACGATTTCAGGCTTGAAACAATTCTTGAAAAGGCTAAGTTCCTTGTCAGGCGCAAGGGCATAAAGGCTCTTGTTATTGACCCGTACAACCGCTTGGAGGATGAAAGTGACGGTCAGAACGAGACAAAGTACATATCAAAGCAGCTTGACAGGCTGACGAACTTCGCCCAACAGAATGACGTTCTTGTAATCCTCATGGCGCACCCGACAAAACAGCCCCGAAACAAGGACGGGGCGATTGAGGCACCGACCCTGTATGACATCAGCGGCTCGGCGCATTTCTACAACAAGACGGACTACGGCATTGTCGTTCACAGAAACAGACTTGACAACACGGTCGAGGTTCACGTTCAAAAGGTGAAGTTCAGACACCTCGGAGAGTGCGGAACGGCTCTCTTCAAATACAACCTGAACAACGGGCGTTACAGCCCCTACACAAACGGCATTGAGCCTCAGTGGGACAACAGCAACCACCTCATTGAAGAAGAGCGAAGAAGAATGAGAGAAGCGGACGAGGCTGCGGTCTTTGACTTTGATGACCTGCCGCCAGCCGACTTTGAGGATTGCCCGTTCTAAAATTGAAAATTATAATTATTCAAAATATGAAGACATTTGTATTGACACTTTCTACAGCATTTCCGATAACGCACCCACGCTCGGGAGAACAGACTGAGTTCGGGTATCTTCTCAAAAATGGTCTGACCTTGACAGGAGAAAGCCTGAATTACTGCCGACACAAAATTCACACGGTCAGGACAAATCTTCCATTATGGCAGAAGCGAATATCAGAGGTTCAGAACGGACAGGCTGTTCTTTCAATCAGAGAGTGGACGGGAAAACCATACGGAAGCCCTCAGAGAGAACTCGCACGGCTCACAGCCTCAGACGGCGTAGGTGTTCAGGCTCTGAAACTCACAGACCCGATGCAGCTGACACTCATTGACGGAGAAAAGGTTGAATTGCCTGACTTGGCAAGGCATGACGGGCTTTCATTCTCCGATTGGTACTATTGGTTCAGAAAGGTTGATTTGACACAACCTTTGGCGATTATTCACTTCACAAAATTCAGATATGGGAAAGCACGTGACACGCACGCTCTCGGCTTTTAACCGACACGCACCGCACAGACGGAAGACGGCTTGGCACAGAACACGCTCAAACCCTGTCAGCAGACGGGGCGGGCAAATGGCAAGGGACAATCCTGAGAAGAAGCCTGAACGGGCGAACGCAAATGAAGCGAACTTTACTGAAATGAATATAATCCCGTAACTAAAATCATAAACATTATGGCAAATTTTTCAATCAAAACAGACCTTTTGAAACTGAAAGGGGCTTTCGTGACAAAACTCAAAGGCAAGACTGCGACAAAACGCTGCCTGATTATCCCTGTTGATGATGCGGGGCTGTTCATCGGCGAAAAGGGCGTGTATCTGAACCTGACCGCCATTGAAATGAGAGAGCCGAAGTATCAGGACACACACTGCGTCAAGGTCTCTCTTGACAAAGAGCGTTACGATGCGATGAGCGAAGAAGAGAGAAACGCACAGCCGATAATCGGCGGTATGAGGCAGCTTGAACGTCAGACGGCTGAAATGCCTGTAACGTCAACGCTTGACGGCACTCAGGTTCTCGGAGACGATGAGGATCTGCCGTTCTGACGGCGGTTGTTCAATGAGAATACACAGGACAGGGACAGAGGCAGAAAACGCCCCTGTCTTTGTCAGTCCATAGAAAACGGGCAGAAACGCCCCTAAATCACACTTGAAGATGAAAGATGATAAAATACCCGCAAGAATAAAGAAAACGGCTCAGAAGC
>OQVT01002540.1_pt1 | contig 11747 bp, 9 predicted proteins | sample 1691561 | NCBI WGS metagenome assembly OQVT01 (sample SAMN03418260, study PRJEB22391) | human gut metagenome | biome: human-gut; feature: organic feature; material: feces | host: Homo sapiens | place: Tanzania | collected 2013-01 | reverse complement strand
CAAGCTGCGGGGACGACGGACTTATAGTCGCCGACAACGCCGTAGTGGGATATATCAAATATGGGTGCGCCGGAGATGTGATTGATGCTGACGATGCACTTGGAGTTCTGCATGCCGACCTGATACTGAACAGAGCCGGATATGCCCACGTTTATGATGCATGCAGGCTTTACGGTTGTGCCAGACTGGCCGATCTGCTGCTCGTGCGGCAGCCAGCCCTGATCCACGGGTGGGCGGGAAGCGGCCAACTGCCCGTCGAGAAGCTGCGCCAGCTCACCCAGCACGGCGAAATCATCCTCGCTCTTTATTCCTCGCCCGCCGCTTACAAGCAGGTCACACAGCGACACCTATAACCGCCGTCTCGCAGGCCCCTTCAACGGCAGCAACAACGTCGAGTTCATTATCGGCGAAATGGGCCGCACCGGCGATGCCGCGCCCCACACTCATCACGGTTTTGACCAGCTGATGTTTATCCTTGAGGGTCAGCTGCGCATCACCTCTCCCGCAACAGGCAAGGAAGATGTCTTTGTCCCCGGTGACCTTGTCATTTTCCCCGACGGAGTCGAACATAAAGTCGTTGTTGAGAGCGAGCACGCAAAGTTCTGTGTTCTCTACGGTCCCCCGAAGCAGCATATGGGTCCCGACGGCAATTGGATCACCTGATATTGTCGCGTATATGAGATGCGGGTTGCCGCAACAATTTTCAAGTTGCGGCAGCCCCCTGCAAACAATGTCCCAAAATCATTCTTGAGATTATATAGAGGTAATTTAATATGAGTATAGAAGTAGCTGCAGTACTTAGCCTTGTATTCCTCGTAGTTGCTATTGCACTTGGCTTTGCAAAAGGCATGAATACCGGTGTTGTGTCCATGGCTTTCGCTCTTATCGCCTGCATTGTCTGTGGTCTTACCGACAAGCAGCTTCGCAGCGGTTTTCCCACGAACATGTTCCTTATCCTCTTCGGCACGATGTTCCTTTTCAACATTGCGCAGAAAACAGGAACCATGTCTCTTCTCTCACGTAAGGTCATTGCCGCAGTCGGCAATGCATCTTTCCTTCTTCCTTGGGCAATTTATGCGCTGACTTGGGTTATCTCCGCCTGCGGCGCCGGCCCTGCTCCCTCCATTGCCATAGTTGCTTTGCCCGCTATCTCTCTGGCTCTTGAGCTGGGTGTTTCCCCGTTCCTGTTCGCCATCATGTGTGAGATAGGTGGTTGCTGCGGTGCCGCATTCCCGCTTGCCACAGCCGGCATCGTTGCCGAGGGCCTTATAGAGGACTTCGGCTGGCCCGCCATTCAGCCTGCTTTCACTCTCAATGCACTTATAGGTCACACCCTTGTGGCTTTAATTGTTTACATCATCTTCAAAGGCTATAAGATTCGTCCTACCAAGAAGCTCGATAAAAGCGACATTCCCGCTTTCAGCAAGCAGCAGTGGATCTGCCTTATCGGCATCGTCGCTTTCATGGTTCTCGCGTTTGTCACCGGCTACAATGTTGGCCTGTGCGCATTGATCGTAGGTCTTATCCTCATTGCTCTCAAAGTCGGCCCAACTGATAAGGAAGTCATCAAAGACATGTCCTGGAACACCATCCTCCTCATCTGCGGCGTGTCCATCCTTATGAATGTTGTCGTTCTCACCGGTGGCATCGACCTCATGGTTGCCGGTCTCTCCAGCCTTATGACCGAAAAGACCGCCGCTCCCATTATGGGTCTCACAGCCGGCATCATGTCTTGGTTCAGCACCACAACAAGTGTTGTCATGCCTACTCTCATTCCGACTATCCCCGGTATTCTTGAGAAACTCGGCGGCGATGTCAATGTCATGCAGATGCTGTCCTCCGTTGTTAACACCTCTTTTGCCGCAGCTGTCTCTCCTCTGTCCGCAGGAGGCGGTATAGTTCTCGCTACCTACGTACAGCTCACCAGCTGCAAAGAAGAAGAGCAGTCGAAATGGTTTAAGAATCTTTTCCTTGTTGCTATCCTCTGCGTTGTGCTGATGGTAATTGTCGATGCTCTCGGCATCTACATTCACATCTGATCGTTCACCTTCGTATAAACATTTCACTCCGCATGCATACCCGCACCTTACGGTGCGGGTATGTCCTTTCCAAAAAAAGTGCTCCCCGGACCGCAGTCCGGGGAGCATATTTATCTTTATCTTATCCTATTCCGCCCAGGATCGCGCCTGCTATCAGCGCTACGAGCGTCAGCGTGCAGTACACATATTTGCCAAGCGGATAAAACCACTTGCCGAGGGGCTTTTCTATGCCCTCGCTGACCGCCTCAACGGCGGTTTCTTTTTTCAGCACCCAGAAGAACATCACCGCTGCAAGGAATGCACCGATCGGGCAGATGTAAATAGATATGACGTCCATCCACTGCGACGTCCACGGCTGGATGAGCAGCGAGCGGGCGTCCGGCGTGCTCACCGACGCGATCTGCTGGATGGGCGTGGGAGAGCCGTAGTAATCGACCGTGATGCGGTCGAGCACGGCGGGATTCGCCTTGCCCGCGCGCACGGAGTCATACTGCTCGGTGAGTACCGAAGCGGTCTTTTTCATCTTGGATTCAAACTCGGTATAATCGGTAGACATATGATATCCTCCTATCGGGTTTTTACTTGTTATTTCGTCACGACCGTGCCGACGGCCTCGCCCATCACGGCACGGACAATATTCTGCGGATCAGCCAGCGCAAAAACGACGACCGGAATGTCGTTTTCCATGGCCAGCGACGTCGCGGTCAGATCCATGACGGCCAGGTGCTTTGCCAGCACCTCGTCATAGGTGATCGCATCGTACTTCACAGCGCTCGGGTCAATATGCGGGTCGGCGCTGTAGACACCGTCGATGTTCTTGGCAAGCAGGATCACATCGGCATTGATCTCCGCCGCGCGGAGCACCGCCGCCGTGTCGGTCGAGAAGAAGGGCGAGCCGATGCCGCAGCCGAAGAGCACCACGCGGCCCTTTTCAAGGTGGCGGATGGCGCGGGCGCGGATGTAGGGCTCGGCGACCTCTTTAATTTCCAGCGCCGTCTGCACGCGCACGTCGACGCCCTTCTGCTCGAGCACATCGGCGACCGCCATGCAGTTCATCGCCGTGGCCAGCATGCCCATGTGGTCGGCACGGGTGCGCTCGATGTAGCCCTCGCCGTTTTTCACGCCGCGCCAGAAGTTGCCGCCGCCGATGACGACGCCCATCTGCACACCCATGTCCGTGCACTTTTTGATGACGTCGCACACCTTGGAAACGACGTCGAAGTCGAAGCCGAAGTGCTTGTCGCCCGCCAGCGCCTCGCCGCTGATCTTGAGCAGCACGCGCTTATACTTGAGTTGAGCCATGCTCATAATCTCCCCTTTCAGGAACAAGTTCAAATTTTCACAGCTACTATTTTAGCGTATTTTTGCTCTTTTGCATAGGGGGAAAGCGTAAACTTTTTTCACAAATTCGCTCTTTCCTTTTTCGTCAAGTTGAATCGCCGTGAATAGCGGAAAAAAGCAGCCGTTTCATACGGCTGCTTTTTTAGATTTTTCGTTTACTTGATGCCCTTGATGCGGATAAGGTCCTTCAAAAGCTCGACCGTGCCATCGATGCCGAGCAGGCTCGAATCGATGCAGAGGTCGTAGCTCTTGGCATCGCCCCAGTCCTTGGCGGAATAGTAGTTATAGTAGGAAGCGCGGGACTTATCCGTCTTCTTGATGCGGTCTTTCGCCTCGTTCTCGCTGATGCCGTTGCGGGCGGCAACGCGCTTGATGCGGTTTTCGAGCGGAGCCGTGATGAAGAGATTGATGACGTCGTCGCGATCCTTGAGTGCGTAGTCCGCGCAGCGGCCGATCAGGACGCAGGGGCCCTTGTCGGCGAGCTTTTTGATCGTGTCGTAGGTCGCCAGGTACACCTGCTGTTCGATGGAGCCCTTGGGCGTCACATGGTTCATCGAGAAGGAATAGGGGTCCATCGCGATGGAATAGAGAAAGCTCTTCGGGCGTTCGTCAAAGGAACGGAACAGCTCTTCGCAAAGTCCGCTCTCCTCTGCCGCCTCCTTGAGCAGCATATCGTCGTAATAGGCGATGCCGAGCTGCTTGGCAAGCATCGTGCCGATCTCGCGTCCGCCGCTGCCGTATTGTCTGCCAACCGTAATGACCATAAAGATTCCTCCTTTTTCGCGCCTTGAAACAAAATCGGTGCTATTTGGATTATAGCACCGATTTCGTAAGAAGACAATATTTTTTCCTGTTTCGATTTTGTAAAGGCGCGGCCTTATTCCGGAAGCGGCAGGCCGAGGCGGCGATACATCGTCTTTTTCACCGCGCGCAGAATATTTTCATAGCCCGTGCAGCGGCACAGATGGCCGGAGAGGAGCTTTCTGAGCTCGTCATCGGTGTAGAGGCGGTTCGTCTCCAAAATCTCGACCGCAGTCATGATGAAGCCCGGCGTGCAGAAGCCGCACTGGACAGCGGTCTCTTCAATGAACGCCTGCTGGATGTCGCTCAGCTCGCCGTCGGGCCCCATCAGGCTTTCGAGCGTGCGGATGTGCTTGCCGTCCGCCCAGACGGCGAGGTAGATGCACGAGTTGAATGCCTCGCCGTCGATGATGACGTTGCAGGCGCCGCACTCGCCAACCTCGCAGCCCTTCTTCACGGACGTCATATGGTAATCGTTTCGCAGCATATCGGTCAGCGACGCACGCACGTCGACCATTTTCTCAACGTCCTTGCCGTTTAAGTTGAATCGCACCAGCTTGTACTGACTCATTTGATGACACCTCCCGCCCGTTTGATAGACTCGATCAGGCAGCGCTTGGCCATTTCGACCGCGATGTGTTCGCGGAACGCCTTGGAGGCGCGCCAGCTGTCACGCGCGCGGATATCGTTGAGCACGGCGAGTGAGAACTCTTCCGCTGTCGTAAGTGTCAAGGGTTTATCCTTGGCAGCTGCCTCCGCGCTCGGGCAGCGCATCGGCACAGGACCGGCAACGCCGTAGGCGATGCGGGCGCGCTCAATAGTCTGCTTGTCGGGCGACAGGCGCACGTTCACGCTGCACCCGAGCGTCGCGATGTCCATCGCGTTTCTCATGGCGTACTTGATGTAGTAGCCATAGCAGTTTTCGTAGCTCGCCTTTGGGATGAGGATGGCGGTCTGGATCTCGCCATCCTCCACGCGGATGTCGACCTGACCGGCCTTGATGTAAAAGTCTTTGATGGGCAGGCGGCGGATGCCGTCCTTCCCCGTCAGCTCCACGATGGCCTCCCACGCATGCAGTGTGGAGGCAGAGTCCGCGCTCGTCACGCCGTTGCAGGTGTTGCCGCCGATGGTGCCGATGTTTCGGATCTGCGGGCCGCCGACCTGATCGACCGCCTCGCCGAGAACATTGATGTACTTCTGAATGATGGGGTCACGCGTGATGTGGGAAAAGCTCGTGAGCGAGCCGATGCGGATGTTTTCCTCACTGTCGATCGTCACGCCGCGCAGCTCGTCAAGGCCGTAGATGGAGATCAGCTCCTTTCCGGCGCGCTTGCCCTCGCGCATCTGCACGAGCACGTCGCTGCCGCCGGCGATGATCTGCGCCTCGGGATGCTCCAAGCGGAGGGCGATGGCGTTTTCAACGCTTTCCGCCTCGTAGAGCGCTTTCATATCATACATGGCTCACTTTTCCTCCTTCCAGCTGTCGCGGATCAGTCCCGCACGGCTGAACTCGGCGTACAGGACGTGGGGCGTAATGGGAATGGTGTCGATGGCAACGCCGGTGGCGTTGTAGATGGCGTTGCGAATGGCGGGCGCGCCCGAGCAGGCGGGCGGTTCACCGAGTGCCTTCGTGCCGAACGGCGACGTCGGCTCGGGATTTTCGATAAACTGCGCCTCGAGATGCGGGTGGTCCATGAACGTCGAGAGCTTGTAGTCGAGAAGATTATTGTTGAGTGGGCGGCCCGTCTTCTCGTCGAATAAAAGCTGCTCGCTCATGCCAAATCCGATGGCCATGGACATACCGCCGTGCACCTGTGCTTCTGCAAGGGCGGGATTGATGAGGTTTCCGCAGTCGTGGACGTTGATGATGTCCTTGAGCGTGACCTTGCACATCGGGATATCGACCTCGACCTCGGCAAAGGTGCAGCCGAAGGAATAGGCATTGTTGCGGATGGTGTAGGTCGACTCGGCGGTGATGTGCTCGGAGTCCGCGGCGTTGTACTGCGCGGTCATCGCGAGCTCTTTCAGCGACATGAGCACCATGCCGTCGCCCTTGCGGATGATGTTTCCGTCGACGATGTCCATATTGTCGACCGCCTGACGGGTGAGCTTTGTCGCGTACTGAAGAATTTTCTGCCGCAGGAGCGTCGCCGTCTGGCGGATGGAGAAGCCCGCGACGTAGGTCTGGCGGCTCGCGTAAGCGCCGAGGCCTGTGGGCGTGATGTCCGTATCCTGACATGAGACGACGCGCACGTCGTGATAGCTCTTGAGGCCGACGGCCTCGGCCGTCATCTGCGCATAGGCCGTGTCCGCGCCCTGCCCGATCTCCGTCTCGCCGCACTGCATCGTCACCGTGCCGTCAAGGTTCAAAAGCATCCGGTTGGAAGAGGTCTCCAGCGAGATGGGATAGACCGCCGTATTATACCAGAAGGCCGCAACGCCGATGCCGCGGCGGATGGGGCCGGTGTCGCTTGCAAATTCCTTCACCTTGCGGTCGTAATCGATGTAGGCCTTGCCCTTTTCAAGGCAGTCGCGGAAGGAATCGTAGTAATTTGTATTGCCCGAGAAGCCGTCGTGGAAGCCCTTGGGCATGATGTACTTCATGCGGTATTCGAGCGGCTCCATGCCAACGGCCTTCGCGCACTCGTCGATGTTCGCATCGTCCGCAAACGAGGCCTGCGGCATACCGTAGCCGCGCATCGCGCCTGCAGCGGGACGGTTGGTGTAAACGGTGTAGGCGTCGCCCTCAAAGTTGTCGCAGGGGTAGATCTGCGGGAACGAGCCCATGGCCTTTGCGACGATCGAATGACCGTGCGAGGCGTAGGCGCCCTGATTGGAGAAGCACTCGACCTTGCGCGCGGCAATCGAGCCGTCCTTATGGAGCCACGTGATGATATGGAAGCGGATCGAGTGGCGCACACGGTTACTGACGAATGTCTCTTCACGCGAGCAGTCGATGCGCACGCAGCGCCCCGCGACCTGCGTGGAGCACCACGCGCACAGCGGCTCGTAGAGCGCGTCCTGCTTGTTGCCGAAGCCGCCGCCGATATAGGGCTTGATGATGCGCACATCCGCCCACGGGCGCCCAAGCGCCTGACCGACAATGCGGCGGATAATGTGCGGGATCTGCGTGGAGGAAACGACGACGATGCGTCCGTTTTCCTCGTAGGCATAACAGCCGTGGTTTTCAATGTGGCTGTGCTGCACGGTGGGGGTATCGTACCAGCCCTCGACCTTGATGAGGCCAGGCTCTTTGATCGCCTGCTGATAATTGCCCTTGCGGATATCGGTGTGCTTCAGGATATTCCCCGGGAAATTTTCGTGGATACAGGGCGCGTCGGGCTCCATGGCCTTCTGCACGTCGAGCACAAACGGGAGTTCCTCATATTCGACCTTCAGCGCGCGCACGCCCTGCATGGCCGAGACCTCGTCCTCCGCGATGACGACTGCGACATCGTCGCCGTAGTAGCGCACGTGGCGGTTCAAGAGGTTGCGGTCTGCAATGTCCTGATGTCCCGGGTCCATCGACCAGGGGTGGCCCGCCGTCGGAAAGCAGTGCTCCGGCACGTCGAAGCAGGTCAGCACCTTCACAACGCCGGGGATGGCCTCCGCCGCGGACTTGTCGACTGATTTGACAAATCCGTGCGCGATGGTGGAATGCTTGATGCGCGCATAGAGCGCACCGGCCGGCATCCGATCCTCATAGTATTTCGTGCGTCCGGTGACCTTGTCGAACGCATCGACGCGGATCTCGCTTTTTCCTACCTTGCTCATCTGTCTACCTCCTGTTCCAAGCAGCCGCTTTGTCGGTTTTGCTCGAAATCTGCAACTCCTTTGTTATTATTTTAGCACATTTCGCACAGCGTGTACAGTGCTGCATGCGTGATATAATACAAATGATCGCGGATGTACCATTTTGTCCGCTTTTTTCTGCCGATTGGTGAAAAAGAAACGAATGACTGGTGATTTAATAGATGGATAACACGTTGAAAATAGGATGCGTGGTCATGGCGGCGGGCAATGCCGCGCGCTTTGGTGAGAACAAGCTCGCCGCGATGGTAAACGGAAAGCCGCTTATCGAGCATGCGCTCGATGCGATCCCACGGGAGATCTTTTCCCGCGTGCTGGTCGTGACGCAGCACAAAAACGTGGAAGCGGCCGCCAAAAAGTTTGGCTTTGAAACGCTGCGGAATGAGCATCCCGAGCGCGGCCAGAGCGAGACGATCCGCCTCGGCACGCGCGCGCTTTCCGATTGCGGCGCCATCTGCTTCATGGTTGCCGACCAGCCGCTGCTGCGGCGCGAGACGCTCGCGCGCGAGGTCGATTTCTTTTCATCGCACCGCGAGCACATCGTCGCGCTCGGGCACAACGGCGTGCGGGGCAATCCCTGCCTCTTCCCTGCCCGGTTCTTCCCTGAGCTTCTCGCGCTCGAGGGTGATGTGGGCGGCGGCGCGGTCATCAGAAAGCACTTAGATGCGCTGCTGCTCTTCCCTGCCGACGAGCGAGAACTGCGCGACGCGGACACGAAGGACGCGCTCGCGGCGCTCACATCTTTGTGATCTCGCCGCGAAGGTCGCGCTCCATGAGCTGCTTGACCGTCTCCTTGTCGTAACCGCAGGAGAAGAGATAGTAGAGCTTTGCAACGGCGGCCTCGGTCGTCATGTCAAGGCCGCTGACCGCGCCCGCGCGCTTGAGCGCGCTCGACGTTTCGTAAGTGCCGAGCGACACCGCGCCCTGCGGGCACTGGGAGCAGACCGTGAGCACCGTGCCGTTCTGGAAGGCCTTGCGGATGATGGGCAGCAGCGCGTCCCCGTCGCCTGGGATGTTGCCCGCGCCGAAGGTCTCGATGACGATGCCGCGCAGCTTTTCAGTCATGATGGACTCAAAGAGCGAAAACTGGATACCGGGAAAGACCTTGATGACCCCGATGGGGATCGAGTCGAGCGTCTGGAGCTTCAGCCCGCCCTTCTGCCTCGGCAGGAGGGCGGCTTCATTGTATCGGATGGCGATGCCGACCTCGGCAAGGCTCGGGTAATTGGGCGAAACAAAGGCGATGAGTCCGTCGGCGGAGTACTTCGTCGCGCGGTTGCCGCGCAGCAGCTTTCCGCCGAAGTACAGGCACACCTCACGCACGATGCCTTCCCCCGCAATCAGCAGCGCAGTGATGAGGTTGTCGCGCCCGTCGCTACGAATTTCGCACAGCGGGATCTGCGAGCCGGTGAGCACGACGGGCTTATCAAGCCCGCCGAGCATGAACGACAGCGCCGAGGCCGTGTAGGCCATCGTATCCGTTCCGTGCAGGACAACAAAACCGTCGTAGTTGTCGTACTGCTGCGCGATCAGCTCCGCGATGCGATTCCACTCGTGCACGGTCATATTGGAGGAATCCAGCAGCGGCGAAAGCTCCATAAAATCCCACGCGGGCATTTCAGGCGAATGAAGGTCTGAAATGGCGTCGAGCGCATTGCGGAAATAACCCGAGCGCGGCGCGTAGCCGTTTTCCGTGCGCGTCATACCGATGGTGCCGCCGGTATAGATGATGAGAACTCGTTTCATAGCTCTCTCCTGATTGTATTACTTTTTGTACGGCGTATGGTCGAACGGCAGGCTGCGGCGGCGCTCGCCGTCGTAGCGGTAATACGCCTGCGCGATGGCTGGCGCCGTGGGGATGGACGTGATCTCACCGATGCCGATGGCGCCGTTGGCGAGGTTTAATCCCGGTTTGTCGATGACGATCGCCTTGATCTCGGGGATCTGATGCGAGCGGAACAGGCCGAGCGTGCCGTATTTTGCCGTGGGCTTGCCGTGGTCAAGCGGGTACTGCTCTGTCAAGGCGTAGCCCATGCTCATCACGACGCCGCCCTCGATCTGCCCTTCGCAGGACAGCGGGTTGATGGCCTTGCCGACATCGTGCGCGGCGACCATCTTTTTAATTTTGCCCGTCTCCTTGTCGAGAATGCACATCTGCGTCGCGTAGCCATAGGCGACATGGCTGACGGGGTTCGGCACATTTGCGCCGAGCGGGTTCGTCTTGGCGTAGTATTCGCCGTAAAACTCCTGCCCCTTCAAATCGCTCAGCGAGCGGTACTCCATCGCGTCGCGCAGCAGCAGGCATGCGCGGCGGCAGGCCTCGCCGGTGACGAGCGTCTGGCGCGAGCCGGAGGTATCGCCGCTGTCAGGCGTTATGAACGTGCTGTTGCCGTCGTAGACGACCTGATTGCGCGTGAGCTTTGCGTTTGTCACGACGAGCTGCACCAGCACCGTGCCGAGACCCTGACCGATGCAGGACGCGCCCGCGCGGATGTGGACCTTGCCGTCCTCGCCGATGACGAGCTTGCAGCGTCCATAGTCGGGAAGGCCGACGCCGACGCCGGAATTCTTCATCGCGCAGGCGATGCCGACCGGGTCGCCGTTTTCGACCGCTTCATCATAGTAGGGCTTGATGGCCTCGAGCGTTTCGACAAGGCCGGTCTCCGGCCCCACGATCTGCCCATTCGGCAGCACTTCGCCGGGGCGGATGGCGTTGCGCAGGCGGATCTCCCACGGGGAAATGCCGACAAGGTCGGCCATCTCGTTCAAAAGTGTTTCGGTCGCAAAGCAGGTCTGCGTCACGCCGAAGCCGCGGAACGCGCCCGCGGGCGGGTTGTTCGTGTAGTAGGCGTGACCCTCGATCTCAAAGTTTTCGTAGTGGTAAGGGCCTGCCGCGTGCGTACAGGCGCGCTCGAGCACCGGGCCGCCGAGGGAAGCGAAGCCGCCCGTGTCGGACACGACCTTCGCCTTCACACCTTGAATGACGCCGTTTTCGTCGCAGCCCATCGTAAAGTCCATCCACATCGGGTGGCGCTTGGGGTGGACGAGGATGGATTCCTGCCGCGAGAGCTTCACCTTCACCGGCACACGCGCGATGTACGCAAGGAGCGCTGCGTGGTGCTGCACGGACATATCCTCTTTTCCGCCGAAGCCGCCGCCGACGAGCATATTCTCCACCTGGCAGTGGGCAAAGTCGACGCCGAGCATCGCCGCGCACTCGTGCTGGGTGGTGTGCGCGCTCTGGTCGGTGGTAAAGAGCTTGACGCCTCCGTTGTCAAGTGGAATTGCTACACAGCACTCAGGCTCTAAAAAGGCGTGCTCCGTCCACGGGGTCTCAAACTTTTCGTGTAAAACATATTTGGAATGTTTGATCGCCTCGTCCGCGTTGCCGCGCGAGACATGGCGGTGCGCCTGCACGTTGCCGCGGTTGCCCATGATGACCTCCGGCGCGCCGGGGATCTTCGCTTCCTCGGGGCTGTGTACCGCAGGAAGCTCTTCATAGACAACACGCACGAGCTTTTTCGCCCGTTCGAGTGTTTCCTGATCGCGCGCGCAGACGAGAGCCACCGCGTCGCCGAGATACTGCGTGATCTCTCCCTCGCCGACGAGCGTAGGCTGATCCTTCTGAATGTGGCCGACGTTCTGCTGACCGGGAATATCCTTCGCCGTCAGCACGCACACAACGCCCGGAAGCTCCTCCGCCTCCTTCGTGCGGATATAGAGCACGCGGGCGCGCGGATATTCGCTGCGCACCGC
>OQVT01002534.1_pt1 | contig 11759 bp, 19 predicted proteins | sample 1691561 | NCBI WGS metagenome assembly OQVT01 (sample SAMN03418260, study PRJEB22391) | human gut metagenome | biome: human-gut; feature: organic feature; material: feces | host: Homo sapiens | place: Tanzania | collected 2013-01 | reverse complement strand
TGAAACCTATCTGAGAAGTTATTTCAGCAATCCTGCGTATAATGACTATCCGGTATATGGAGAGAAAGTAGCCCGTGCAGTTGTAGCAGGAGAAGTGGAGAAGGGAATCCTGATCTGTGGAACAGGACTTGGAATCTCTCTTGCAGCGAATAAAGTAAAAGGAATTCGCGCATGTGTCTGCAGCGAGCCATTTACAGCAAAGATGTCAAGAGCACATAATGATTGTAATGTACTCGCATTCGGAGCTCGTGTGGTAGGTGGAGAACTTGCAAAGATGATCGTAGATACATGGATCAATACAGAATTCGAAGGTGGTCGCCATCAGCGCAGAGTAGATATGCTGATGGAGATCGAGGAGAAAAACTAAACAGTTACAAAGATTTTAAGAAAGAGACTTCTGCGTTACATTTTATCAGAGCGTGGAAGTCTTTTGCAAAAGGGGAAGAAAAATGCAGGAATATGATTTATCGCAATGGATTTTATTCTTTTTTCTCTACAGTTTTCTTGGATGGGTATGGGAAAGCTGTTATGTTTCTGTAATCAGTAGTATTTCTTTGATCAGCAGGTATATCCAACAAATATGATTTCAAATCCTCTAAAGCTATTCGCTTCGCTTTTACGGCGTGAAGAATTTCATTTACTTTATATGTTTTGAATATGCTTTCATCAGATAAAATCGCAGCAATAGAAGTTAAAGAAGACGTAGGTGAACCCATTTGAGAAAACATAGCATCAATCCTATCGTGCTCTATTTGTTTAAGAGTTTCTACCTCATTAATTTTTGAACAAACAGTGGCAAAACCATATATTGGAAAATATTCCGTAGAATTAATACTTTGTCCATTTATTGACTGAATAGCACCTGACTTTTGGTGTATAAGTTCAAAATATTCTCTTATTAAATCTTTTTTCTTTTTAGTACTTACAAAGACAGTATTATTAGTACCTATTGCTATAACCCGATCCCCATTATGCATATCAGACATATCATCAACAATTTTAACTTTTATTTTACCTCCCGAATGTATATCTCTGATAACATCATGAACCTTACGAATGTCCATAGCACTCACAGGTAAATCCAAGTTAGATATTGCATCATATATTTCACCGTACTTATCTGTCGTCAACTGTTTGATACGCACAGTTAGTCCATTGTAAGTATCCGCTCAACTCCGTATTGCATATCTCAAAAAAATGTTGTAACTTTGCACGGCGGCATCATTTTCCTAATTTTGAGACAAGAATACGAAGTTTAGCCCTCCATCAGCACAAGCTAATGGAGGTTATACCTTAATTTGACTAAATTTGAAATTCATTTTTATTGTTCCTCATCTTCCCAGAACTCAGGAAGAAGAGTATAATACTTATCCTCAGGCGTAGAATCTATGTGCTTCAACACATAACAAAGCCAACGCTCAGGATTTTTATCTAGCACCTTACATGTAATGGTGATATACCAAAAACAGTACATAAACCTATATCCACTTATCCAAATAACATTTAAAATCCTCTATACCTATAACCTCCACTTTAGGAAAAGGAATATTTTCCAGGACCTTAAAGTGCTTGTCTTCTGTAACAATACACTTTGCATTTGCAGCAATGGCACAATCTACAAACTTATTGTCATCTTTATCTGCCTCAATTAAAGCAAAAGTATAATGAGGATCTTTGCGAATTACATTGGGTCTAGTCAATATAGCATAAACTATGGCCTCAGAAACTTGAGGGGATATATTACGAGATAAAACCTCTGAATACTCCTCTATTATTTCATTGGACACACAAAGGTTATAATCGCCTCTAAGAAAAGCATTCCACACCTTACGATACGGACTTCTAGGGGCGATTGACATAATCAAACTATTTGTATCCAATACAATATTCATAACCTAAAGATTATAATATTGGTTTATTGTATGGAGTACGTTCATGGAGATGCCGGAAACTCTCGATACGTTCTTCATTCAGGGTTCCTTCATTCCACATCCTATCTAATTCAGCATCAGCCATCTGAACAAAATAATCGGAGATTACCTTATTCAAATCTCGCAAAGCCTCAGGAGTCTTGATAAATGACAGCATATCGAGGATTTGCAATTGAGCTTGATTCATTGTTGCTACCTGTGCCATAATAATTCATTTTATTAATATCTAACCGCAAAGTTACGCTTTTTCTTCGAAACCACCAAGAAAATCACAAGAAATCTGCAAATAACCACGAAATCAATCGTAAACAATAAACTATTAACTGTAAACTATAAACTCCTATTCTATAATGAATTGTGCATGCAAAGTTAAGAAAAAACAATATTCAAAGGCAAAAAACCAAGAAAAATCTCTGGAACTTATAATTTTTTATAAAAAGAACAATATATTACACCTTTTCTTACGTAATCTAGATTTTTTTGTTAACTTTGCAGGAAAAGTACAATATAATACACTACTTGGCATGAAAATTCAAGAAGTAATGAAATTGCAGCGTAAGAGTCTGATATCCATTAATATTAATAGGAGATTCATAGATATAGGAGGCTAGTAGAAATGAAAAAAGAATCAAAAGTAAACCAAGCAAAATATGTAGAACTCAATTTGTTTCCTGAGGAGAAAGAGGATCATCAGAAAGACTCTATCTCTTCAGAAGATATGGAAAGCGATACTTCTCCAGACAAAGAGTATGACTTGACTGATTTGTTTGAAAGACTTTCCAAATCAACATTTCGCAGCCGTTTCCATCTCTCGAAGAAGGATAAGGAATATATTGCAGAAAAGGGCTTGGCAACCATCCGTAAGCATGCGGAGGATTTCGTTGCCAAACGCCTTGCTCCTGCCGTGATTCCCAATGACGGCAAGCAGACGCCGATGAGAGGACATCCTGTATTTATAGCCCAGCATGCTACTGGCTGCTGCTGTCGTGGATGTTTCTTCAAATGGCATCATATACCTGCCGGAAGACAGCTGACAGGAGAAGAACAGCAGTATGCTGTAGCGGTACTGATGGCATGGATTGAAAAACAGGTTTAAAAAGCATGAAGTTTTAGCAGCAAAGTTTAAATTAATTATCCATTGTTGTCAATTTTGCAGAATCTTTAGTCAAAATTGGCAAAAACTGTTTACTCCAAATCTACAAACCGGGTTGGCACGTAACTTGCTCCTGCATAGAGTGAAAGCCGAAGCCGAAAGGGCAAGGGGAACGACAAGAACCCTAAGTAATGACAGTTGAGGGTTTCTAGAAATCCTTGAGCCTCGTAAGCCGAAGCAATCGTTATTAAAAAGGATAAATTAAAAACAATGAGAAATCCCGACTGAGCCGGAAGGCGAAGAGAGGACGAGAAAAATAGAATTAGGAGGTTTTACATGATGTTGTTAGCTCGTAGAAATAACAGTGTTTCAAATTGGTTGAACAGTTGGTTTAATGACAACTTCTTTGATACAGGCTTGATGCCACACATGAACGCAACAGCTCCTGCAGTCAACGTCAAGGAAAGTGCTACAGCTTATACGATGGAGGTTGCAGCTCCTGGTTTGAAGAAAGATATGGTCAAGATGAACATCGATAAGGATGGCTATCTGAATGTATCCATCGAGAACAAGGATGAGAAGAAGGAGGAGAAGAAGGAAGAGCATTACTTGCGTCGTGAGTTCTCTTACAGCAGCTACTCTCAGAGTTATGCTTTGCCAGAGGATGCTGATCAGGAGAAGATTTCCGCTGAGGTCAGTGACGGTGTCTTGAAGATTGAGATTCCTAAGATAGCCAAGGAGGAGAAGAAAGACGATGTTAAGCACATTGAGGTTAAGTAATCTTTCTTGAAGTGCTATGCAGCTTTCAAGATACATTCATTGCATCGAGAAAATAATTAAAACTGGGGGCTAGTCCTGATTATGGGGCTAGCCCTTTTTTTAAACGAATAATTAGATGAATTAAAGCCCCCTGCTGTCAGCAATAATGTCAATATGAGCTTAGCCACTCTTAAACCTAGTGCCCTTATGCATATTTGTGCAAATATAATTTTAGATAGTCCAAATTTGTTGCTTAATAGAATGTCCTCGTATGATAACCTTCTCTTAAATTATTATTTGAAATAGTCAAACAGAAAAATTGGGAAAGCATTGAGTACAGCTACTTTGCAATCTTCGGTATTCACATACTGTTCTACTTGTGAGTTGAATATTTTGTCTTGAAGTATGTCTTCTTTAGATGCAGGCATCGTATTCTTCCCCTTACATAGATAGTTCGCTTTTCCCACATTCATTTCCTTTAAATATTCCCAATTTTGCTTAACTTCCTCCATCTCTACTTCTGTTGGCTCTCGATGATCTTTCAGTAGGATGAAATCGAAACTGTCATACGCAGAAAAATCTGCAGATACACCTTTAAACTTACCACACTCAGAACGTGTTACAGAATACGTCCAATAGTTTGCATCGGGCAACTGCTTAGTATATCGTATAGACTCAACCATCGGATAGTCAATATATAGCCTACCAAACTCCGTTTCGTTGTTGAATGTTTCAAGCATTTCCTTTACCTGCCTGTTGATTTCTTCGAGAGATAAATTCCGGTTATGAAAGTCATAGTCGAAGAACAGATAGATTTCAGAAATGTCAGCAGATGCATCAATATCCTTGAGCGGATTGTCTGCTTGACCAGCAAATTTCTCCATCAGCAAAGACACAATATCTCCATCGCCATCATACTCCTGCAAATCTTTGTATAGCTGATAGATGTTGTTGTTATAGGAACATACTATCTGCTCATCTCTATTTGCAAAGTATAATCGCTGGATGGTGCGGAACAAATCCGGCTCCCGTTTTACTCCTTCAAAAACGAATAGTATCATACTTCGAATGCGTTACCTCTAAACATTTTTTCTATATTATGCCCGAATCTCAACTCTTTTTGAGTGCAGTCGCTCAACGGCTTGATTTTGTTGTCTTGCAAGATGAAATTGCAATCTGGGCGAAGCAAGTCGTTGGTCATCAGATAGGTGTTGTGTGATGACGTAAAAGCCTGACATGGAAGGGAAAAGAGGGTTTTGCAAACCTCATAAGAGAGTCTGAAATGATAGAATGCATCAAATTCATCTATGAAAACGAACGATGCTTTTGCCATCTGTTTCAGCCAGTAATATAGCAGCATCAGAGATTGAGTACCCGTTGATGCAATCTTATCGAATGGAATGCGACCTAATCCAAATACGCAATACAACTCTTTATCATCATCCTTTGGCTCCTGAAACTCAAAACTTTGTCCGCTTACCCGATGGATGAATTCCTCAAAGTCCCGAGTCAGCTTATTCTTGATGATATACTCATCGAGATTTGCCGGAGCAGTAGCCAACCCCATAAACTCATTTTTTTCAACACTTCTGAACCATAACATTGAGTTTACGAATTGCTGCAGTTTCAGAAGATAATGTTCCTTGGCAAGAGGATAGGAAGTAAGCAGAAAGTTTACGATGGATACATTATTGGCGTTATTGGCAAGGTTTGCCTTCACCGCAGAATCCATCGGGAATTCAACATCATCCAATGTCAAGACAGAATTCTTGTTGCAGAAAATAAGCTTGTTATTCACAACAAGTTCTTCTTCCTCCAGTTTTCCATCAGGTGATTTGCTATATGTATATAGTAACGTATTATCTCTAAACTTGAATGTATATTCAAATTTTACGGGGAAGTTCAACTTTCCCGTATATGTAAAGTTATCATAATAGTTCACCTTCTTCCACTTCTGTGAAAGATGATTGGTAATGTCGAAGATGGCCATTGCAAAGTTCGACTTGCCAGAACCATTAGGTCCATATACGATGCCATTCTTGATGATACCATCTTTAATGGCAAAAGTATTGAACGAATAGTTACTTGGTTTCGACAAATCCCATTCTATACGATTGGCAAATCCTCTATAGTTCGTTACGGCAAATTTTACTAGCATGCTTATATATACTTTATTTTTAATTGATAACAATTTTGTTGGTGCAAAGCTAATACACACTTAAACAATGCAAACTATCTTTTATTATAATGTCAAGTGCAGCTAAGCAGTTGCAAAGATATACAAAATATCAATACGCCGTAATTTTTTTACGGTTATTTAAGATAATAATCCTTGCAATACAATTTATATGCTTTATCATTAAAAAAACTAATTGCTAAAGTTATATAGTGATTCCTCTCAATAGGGTGTACTGCAAACATTCTATTTACGATAAGCTTCCTGTCTGCCTTATCAAACATGATTTTTGCATTTGCCAATAATATCTGCATAATAATCTATCTTTTATTTTTGAACATCAATAATCAGTAGTTGTACAAACTTAGAACAGAACCATTTATGCCTTCTCCTTCATAATCTCCAGAAAGCGGAAGTTGACTGCAGATATTGCAGATTTCTGCATCATCCAAATGCTCTGTTAACTCCAGATGAAATCCCCAACTGGTAGCATGCAAATCCCAGACACCATAACCGCATGCGTTGACTGCTGTAATGATGGTATCTTGAAGTTGCCATATTTCCGTGAAGTCTCTCATCCTTTCTTTACCACCCACTTAAAGTTTTCCTTTCCTGCTCCTATTTCAAAGTGAAGCTTGGCAATACCGAGGTCCATCTTGGTATATCCTACCATTGAGAAGCCTCTCTTGGCAAGAACTTTGGGTTTACAACCAGCTTTTGTACCTTCCTGGTCTTGCAGGAAGAATGAGAACTTCTGCTGATTGATGGCAGTGGGAGCAAGAAGAGCTGCTTCCACGCCCTTTTGGAACCATGAAGGAGAATTGCTGATTGCATTGCTCACCTGTTTCATGGTCTTGATTTTGTGACTAATCCCTTGTGACTCTCCGTATCCCAAGGCAATCATGCATGTCAACTTCTCCCCTTTTTCAATCTTGTAGGCTTCATTCACCTTGCGATAGCTTAATCCTGCCCAGCAGGTGTTGAGTCCTAGGGCTTGTGCAAGCAGCACAAGCTGTTCGCCATAATAGCCAATACGCTCATCAAGATCGTCGGCTTTTTGCCCTGCCATTACGAGATAGTTCTCCACGCCATGGAATTTTCCATATGACATAATGCCGGAGAATGCCTTGGTTTCTTGGGTAACCAGTTGTATGTGAAGGCCACCCTCTTTGTTGCACTCCAAGATTTTTTCTTCAAGTGCTCTAACTACCTCAGTTGAAAGAGGTTTGTGTATGTACTTTCGTACACTATGTCTTTGTTTGATAGCTTCTTCTATAGTCATGATTTCTATAATGAATTGTGCTTGCAAAGTTAAGAAAAAAACAATATTTAAAGGCAAAAAACCAAGAAAAATCTCAGAAACTTATAATTTTTTATAAAAAGAACAATATATTATACCTTTTCTTGCGTAATCTAGATTTTTTGGTTAACTTTGCACGAAAAGTACAATATAATATACTACTTGGTATGAAAATTCAAGAAGTAATGAAATTGCAGCGTAAGGCCTTGGGGATTACCCAGCAAGACCTCGCTGACATGTCTGAGATAGCCATTTCTACCATCAAGAAAATAGAGAGCGGTAAAGGCAACCCTTCCCTATCGACGGTTGAAAAAATCATGGATATCCTTGGCATGGAGGTTAAATATGAGATTCGTCAAACCGTTTAAATATAGTAGGATAAGAGAAAAGCTATCCTTTTTTGGGCGGTAAGATGAAACATACCTATTTCAAATCGTCCAAGAAAGAATTCAAAGATTCAATCGTAAATCAGAATGAGAATCATGAAACTGACATATATCTTTCATAGTGGTTTTGCAGTGGAGACCCAATCCTGCGTATTGGTCTTCGATTATTGGATGGATCCCGCTGATTGTATGCCGGTGATTCTGTCCAAGGGTAAGCCTGTGTATGTACTTGTAAGTCATTTCCATGAAGATCACTTCTCGCGGGAAATCTTTTCATGGCGCAAGCGCTACCCACAGACCTCTTTTACCTACATACTCTCCAAGGACATCATCAGACATCACAGATGCCAAAAGGTCGAAGCTGACGTCTTGATGGTAAAGGGAAAATCATGGTGCGACAAAAATATAAAGATAGTTGCAGCCGGTAGTAATGATAGCGGTGTGTCTTGGATAGTAGAAGTTGAAGGCAAGCGTATCTTTCATGCAGGCGATCTGAATAATTGGTACGCCAGGTTCTTGACTTCCGACTATAAGGGTGGAACCATCTGGAGCTTTGAGTTTGGCGAGATAGACCCTCAAAAAGACGAGAAGCAATATTTGGGTGAACTCAAGGACATCAGAAAAATGACTGATAGCTTTGATGTTGTGCTGTTTCCTGTAGATGGCCGCATAGGTAATGGCTATACCCGTGGTGCAAGACAGTTCATAGAGCAATTCCAGACAGGTCTGTTTGTCCCAATGCATTTTGTGGCAAGTGGTTTCAAAAGCGCCTGGCGTATGAAAGAGTTTACCGATGCTGTGCAAATTCCGTTTTGGAAGATAGCACATGAGGGCGAATCGATAGATATATGATTCTTGCTCCATGAAGGGTGGTAATCATTCCAGGACTAGCAAGGCAAGAGATACGACAATATTATAAACATAGAATGACATAATTAACAATGAATCCAATTGATATAGCACTCCGTATAGCAACGTCAGCCCATGCCGGTCAACTTGATTGCGATGGCTATCCTGTTATCCTTCATCCACTCACAGTGGGCTTGATGGGCCATACAGACGAGGAGAAGTAATTTTCAGCAAAATATCAAAGAGGTAAATATAGGCTAGAATTTTCATGTCCAGAACTCTTCTTCGCCAGTGGGTTGCATCTTGCCCCCGCACTTTGGGCAAGTATGCATATCCCACCTGTGAATCCTGTCAGAACCACATCTTAGGCATAGCCTTCCTACAAGAGAATTAAAACTAGGTGCAGCATCACCAATTACTCCACCCACCACAAGAGGTACTATGTTTCTGCAGTCAGGACAAGACATGGCTTCGATATGCTGTCCCATGAAGCCACGTCCCTCATATACTTCGGTCTCGTACCCACAATCCTGGCATCTGAATATCTTCTTTTGTGACATAAATAATCTCCTTTCTTACCATTTTAACACCCAACTTGCATTGGATATCTTGCCAATCTATACCATCATCGACATGATAGAGATTGCAGGATAACCCATAATATAATGAAGTAAATAGGTTTAATACTTCATTATATTATAGGTTAAGCTTAAACCTTTCTTTAAACATAGCCATCTCTCTAGCTGGGATTTGGAGCAGAGTAGCTAAACTTTCCCATTGACTAACTGCTGCTTGAACCTCTTGGATGATGATTTCAGCTTCCTCCCTCTTAATCATGTAGCTTTCAGATGAATCAAGCAGAATATTGATGTCTGCCTTGTTTGAAGATTCATTGATCAGAAGACTCTGATATTCATTGAGGGTAGGATTCATATCATAGGCTGGTGATAGAGTCCAGCCTTTTGGTGTAAGCAGAAAGCCATGGTTTCTGAAGTGGTCGTCAGAATTGCCAATACAAATGTAGAAGGCTACCCTTCGGTAGAGTTCCTGGAGATTTTTCTCTACGTTGCAGCAACCTTGTAGTATGAAATCAACAATATCGCAATAAAGACCAATGAGAAGATACTATACTTTTCAGGCACTAAAGCGAAAGCACATAACAAGGCATTACCCATAATATGTGTAAATAATGATGGTCTAATTGACTTGTAAGTTAAAGTCATCTTTGCCAACAAATAGCCCATCACAAAACTTGGAATCATCTCACTAATAGAAGCGTGGGCTAAAGTATAGACAATTGTTGTCATCATAAGCGCAAAATATCTTCCATATTTACTTAACGAATTAAGTAAAACACCTCTAAAGGCATATTCCTCTAATAAAGGTGATAAGAAAATGAAAGTAAACAAATAAATAGGACTGTCAACTAATATTTCATTAAAGACAATGCCAACATCCGAAAGCATTATGCCTTGAACACCTAATAGTTTTGTGATGATTGTATTTACATATAAGGCAGCTGCAACAAAGCCAAAATAAACTACAAAGTTAGTTAAATAATCACTTAAATCAATTTCGGTCTTCTTTGTGAATTCTTTTAAATTAGTACCAAATACTCTTCTAACTATCATAAAAGGAAAAACAGTACCTATAATTAAACCTATAAAAGAAATAATAAAAGAAAACTTTGGATTATCCATCCTTGGAAATAAGCCATTTTCAACGCTAATCTTAGCGCCAATAGGCATAAAAATTACAACCAAGGCATATATCATCAAAGCAATGCCAACGATTGAAAATTGTTTTTTTACATAATTTTGAGAAACGGTCTTTTTATTTGCCATAGAGAAATTATATACCATTATCTTCCATATCTATTAAAAAGACTTTACTTTGTACACAAAGAAAATATCAGTATAATGTTAATATGATTTTAGTAAGTGAAATAAAACTAGGACTTCATGAAGATGAAAAGATTCTAAAGAAGTTACTAATAAAGAAATTAAATATTAAAGAAAGCGATCTTATAAGCTACAAAATTCATAAAAAGAGTATTGATGCACGTAAGGAAGCTATATACAAAGTTCAATTATTGGCTGAAGTAAAAAATGAACAACGTTATCTAAAACTTAAAAATGTAAGTTTATATAAGCCTGTTGATACTAAAGCTACCATTATTGAAAGCAATATAAGACCAATTGTTGTAGGATATGGGCCAAGTGGCATCTTTGCGGCCTATAGACTAGTAGAAGCAGGTTTAAAACCTATCGTTATTGAAAAAGGAAAGAGAATCAAAGATAGAGCCAAAGATGTAGAACATTTCTTTAAAACAGGAGAACTAGATGTTAATAGTAATGTTCAATTTGGCGAAGGCGGTGCAGGTACCTTCTCAGATGCTAAGTTAACCACTAGAATCAAAGACCCTTTCATTGACTACATCCTAGATGTCTTTATTAAATTCGGTGGTGATGAATCTATTAAATACACACCACACAGTCATATTGGAACTGATAATATAAGAATTATTATCGAAAAGATTACTGATTATTTAATTGAAAAAGGTACTACTTTCTATTTTGAAGAACAGTTAGAAGAATTATTGTTAGATGATAATCATAAAGTAACCGGCATTAAAACTAATAAACAAAGCATCACATCCCCTATTTGTCTTTTGGCAATAGGACATAGCTCTTATGAAACAATCAAGAACCTAGACAAACAAGGTGTTCATATCTCCGCTAAAGACATGGCCATTGGCTTTAGAGTAGAACATCCTCAAAGTTTAATTGATAACAACCAAGGTGGTGATGGAATACATGCTTGTGAATATTTCTTAAGATACAAAGATACTAAAGGCGTTTATTCATTTTGCATGTGCCCAGGTGGTATGGTAATACCTGCATCAAGCGACAAAGAAAGAATTGTTACTAATGGTATGTCATATGCAGCAGCTCCTTAGCCTTGCGATACAGTTGCATCTGACTGATAGAACACTCCTCAGACAAGAATGTCATATTCAGCTTGCCGTTATTCATATTGCTGATAATAAGGTCTGTAACCCTCAGAATCAGCTCCCTGTCCTCCTTCTTCACGACATTTCCGCCGAACTTCTGCATAGCCGCATTCGCCGACCTGCTGTAATCGATAATGGCCTTCTCTCTGATAAAAAGATATGGCCGGTATATTTTTTTGATATACATTTAAAAACAATTTGCTCCTTATATCCTTTACATAATTCAGCAGAATTTTGCCAATGCCCTGCGAC
>OQVT01002531.1_pt1 | contig 11763 bp, 13 predicted proteins | sample 1691561 | NCBI WGS metagenome assembly OQVT01 (sample SAMN03418260, study PRJEB22391) | human gut metagenome | biome: human-gut; feature: organic feature; material: feces | host: Homo sapiens | place: Tanzania | collected 2013-01 | reverse complement strand
TCAAACAAATGATTTAAAAGATGTAATACATTCTATGAATGAAATTTATAGAGTATTGGATAATTTAATTGACATGGTTAATTTCAGCCTTGTTGCAAGGAAATAAATAGATGGTCAATGAATAATAATATACAAGAATGGATTTTAGCCATTTATGGGCGTAATACCACAACAGATAATACAAACATAGTTTTATATAAATGTTTTGGTTCGGTAGCAGAAGCCAAAAACAAATTATCAAAATATATAAACAAAGAAGTAGAGACTCTTGAACAAAAAGGATATATAGTTAATGGAACATTATCTTATGATGAGTTCCATGTGATAAAAGATGATTGCAATAACGAAATAGGATACATAGCTTTCATTAACATCTATTATAAACACGGACACTTCAAAATTGTTTATCATCTGAAAAAAGAAAGCTAAATTACAAATGTAGAAGGAATTGATATTTTATGAGTAATAAAACACCAACAAAATCAACAGAAAAATATGATTGGATCTTAGCTGTTCGTGGCAGAACATTCACTCAATTTGGAATAGACTTATCAAAATTTTGTGGAACGGAAGAAGAAGCCAAAGAAAAATTAATAAATCATGTGCAAGAAGAAATCAATGGTCTTAGAGAAAAAGGTTATACAGTATATAAAGGAACAAATCTTTGTTATGAGAATAAAGCTTTCATAAGAACGATTAATTTTTCTTATGATGATGTCTCTATGCCTGCAAAAAAAAATACTTATGTAATTAGAAAATTAAATTCATTACCGTATATAAGAAAGCAGAAACATTATGGATAAAAAAATCAAGTGGGAAGTTTTAGAAGAATGTAATGATGAATATTCTGGTGAACCTAGTTGTTGGTGTGCTGAAATAAATCATTGGTACTATGGTAAATATTGTTGGATAAGTTACTTTGGTGAAAAATATGGTTACGCTGTCGAAGTTAAAGGTTTTAATGGGTTTACAGAACTAGTCAGATGCAAATCCCTCACTAGTGCAAAAAGATGGGCTACCATGCACTTCCTATAACATAAGTTATATTAGAACAATCCTTATTATGAGGGTTGTTCTTTTTTTGTGAAATAATCGTTTTATACAATAAGGTATAATAATGGCATATTAAAGATTCACAGGGATATTCTTCCCACTTGAAAGGAGAGATAATCAATGCACGAAGTAAAAAGAAAGCCGCCTACAAAAAAAGAACGAAAGCTTGTGTATCAAATGTATGACGGGCATTGTGCATATTGTGGGTGTAAGTTAGAATTAAAAGAAATGCAAGTAGACCATTTCAATTCCATTTATGCTTATGACGGTGAAAATAATATAGATAATTATATGCCAAGTTGTAGGCAATGCAACTTCTATAAAGGTGTCGGCACAATAGAACAATTTAGACAGAATCTAAAAGAGACTATGTGGGCAGCTTTAAAGAAAACATTTCAATATAGGATGCTACTTAAATACAATCTGATCCAGGAAAACGATATAGATGTTCGTTTCTATTTTGAAGACCATAAGAATCAAGTGACACACAGAACGCCAGTCATGGTAAAGCATAATGGAAACCCATATATTGTTTGGAGGGTAGATTAATGACAAATTTAGAAATCTTATATGTTACCCGTTTGAAATCAATCAAACTTAATTGCTTGCGTGAAGATATCCCAGAATTTGTTGAAGTAGATGGCAAGCTTAAAAAGAACTGGGTTGTTTGCCCCGAATGTGGCACAAGGGTACTAGTTAATGATCTTCCTTACTTTGAACTATGCCCGAAGTGTCGTGTACATTGGGATGAACTAAGAAGTGTGCAGGGGCTTGAATACAAAGACAAAAAAGAAAGAACTGACTGGGGCGAAGATTGGTACAAGTATATGCCTTATGATGAAATTGAAATGTTAATTAAAGAATCAATAGAGGATTCTTTAAACATGGAACTTCCAATGACATCTATTGTGATCAACTATATAATAGAAAAAAGTAAAATTTGGAATAAATATTATGTTGATATCGGGGATGAATATGAAAAATGTTTAAAGGATATAACATCTTATATTCATAGAATGTTTAGAGATAAAAAAGAAATTGATGCAAATGATGTTTCTTCTATTAACAAATTTATTTCAAATTCATTTATACCGATATTCAATAAAGTACAAGATGAAGTGGAAAGAAAAACAACTCGCAACACTGTAATTTTTTATTTAGAAGAAATCGAGGGGGATATGAAATCAAATATTGAAAAGATTTATTCAAGAGTAAAAAGATTCAAAAAACTCTCTACTGAAGATTTGCTAATGCAGGATGAGTTGCTTAAAGGCTTACATCTGAGTGAAGATGAAATGAAAGAGCTTATGTTCGCATTGCAAAACAGAAATGCTTAATAACAACAAGGTTAATGTCTGGTGTATCTAGGTGTTAGCCTTTTTTAGTTAAGTATCACTACGCAAAATTTGGTTGAAAAGTTAAAGAGTGCCAAAACCTCTTTTCGCAAAATTTGGTTGAAACATTTTAAGGTGTCAAATGACACCATTGAATCCGGGTAACAACCAAAAATATTAAAATAAGGTATAATAATAGTGTTAGAAATTATATAGAGAGAGGGGTAACTTATGGCAAAAAAATATGATTGGATACTAATTATTGAAAACGGTGCAAAAGATAATGACTTAAATTCAAGGGAGTTAAACGCCACTGAATTGGATGCAAAGGTCTTTTTTTATGAAATGGTTGAGAAAGAACAAGAGGGTGTTAAAGCAAATAGAGAATTTGCTAACTACAATTTTGGTAAGGTTGCAGCTTCATACAACGAAAATGGTGAAGCTATTGAATATTCAACTTATATTCTTATTAATGAATCAATTGCTTTATATTCTCTTAAAAGACAAGATTATTTCGTAATTAGCAATAAGGTATAATACCATAGTATACAGCAATTTAAGAAGGGGATATTTAACGCACATGAGAAAAAGAAAAAACAGACTTAAATTGTGTTTAACTCTATTAACATTTTTAATTCTTATTAACACAGTTTTACCAGTTTTTGCATCAGATGATATTACAAATGTAGAAGAACCAGCACAAGAAACAACAAGTGAACTTTCAAGTGAGGATTCAATTCAACCAGAAGAACAAGAATCAGAACCAATTATTCAAGTGGAAGAATCAAGAGAATCAGATGTTTCAGAAACAGAAACATCAACAATATCAGAAACATCAACTTCACAAAGTGATTTATGTTACATCAAGGCGTTTGAAATCAGTGAAGTGGAAGATGGAACAGCACCATTTGATGATAACAATGATTATGGCAACGATAGTGCTATTGACAATGGTATAGTCAGATCGTTTGATAATCTCTTCTACACACTTAAATATACAACAGCTATTAAAAACAATGATGGCATAAATGTTAATGAAGCAAATGTCCGTGTGAAATTTGAACTACCTTTGTCTTATACACAGGCTCAATTTGATGAAGATAGTTTAAAGTGGTGTTTAGGCAAAAACATTACTTACGAATATAGTGACGGCACTACTTCAAGTGAGATTATTAAAAACAAAGTTATGGTCAAACAAACTTTAACAGGCTATCGCCATTTAGTTAATACAGATGCAGGAAACTTAATACCGGGTACAGGCACACTTGTCGTTAACATCAAAACTAAATCAATGCAAAACGGCGAAATTATTAAACCAACATTCACTATTTGGATTGAAGGCGGTGAAGAACAAGAATATCAAACTATTGATTCAAATCCTATTGCTGTTTCAGCAGGAGAAAAGTTAAATATTGCTGTTTTACAGGATACTGGTTTAAACACATTGGCTTATTATAAAAATGACACAGGAGAAATGTCATATGAAAAGAAAGATGGATTTTTAAAAGGTCGTTTAAACCGTTATAATCTAGTATTTCAAGCAAACAACGATACTCCAACTAAAGGTTTAAAAGGTTTAACTTTTCCAGAAGATGATATTACCTTTGATTTAAAACTTACAGGCGATCTAAACGGTGTATCTATTGATAACAACGATAAGTACAATATTAATTTATGGGACTATGATGAAAACAATAATAATTCAAGAGGAAAATTAGGAAAAACAGTTACTGCTGGTGTTAATTCAACTTATGGTTATTATATTCCATACAACCGATTATCATATGGCAATAGGCAAACATCATGTTTCAATGGTGGTGATTGGTCAATAGAACAAGATGAAAATGATAAAACAATTTTCCATGTGAAAATTTCAAATTACGAAATTGACTATGACAAACTTATTTTTCCTATAAGATATGTTTGGTCAAATGAAGGAACAGTCAATTACACCCCTAATGTCAATTGCATTTCTTCAGCTAAATTTATTGTCTTGACCGATTTTCCAGAAGATATTAATACAACTCAAAACCTATACACGGATATTACATTAAACAATTTAAAAGTAGGAAACAAAGAAATAATAGAAACAAATGCTAATGACAATAGAACAAGATATCTTATTTACCTTACAGGAAAAGGCTCACTTGGAAAGTACCAACGCTTTTATGATGGAGAAGGTAGATATAACTTAGCTTCTATCTATTATGCAGCAGATGGCATGGCACAACTTGGAAGTGATATCGTTATTGACACTTTCATTCATGGCTCTGGTTATGAATACAGTTTAAAAGATTTTAACCACTTACAAAAGTTTGATGATAAAGCGTTTGAAGTGAGAGACGGCACATTCACATATTCATTTAATAGAAGCTTGGTTAATACTGACACTGTTAAATTAAAAGTTTTATTTGCAGCTAAACCAGATAAAACAGGGTGGAAAGATGATAAAGAAATGGAAACATTCAAAGAAGAAAATCTTATCTTCTTTGAAAACATCAATGATTTACTTGATGCAGGATACACTTGTGTTGCTTTCTTATATGAAATAAGAGACGCTAATACAGGCTATACCTCAAATGGTGGTTCGACTTTCTTTGATGGTTTCATGAAAATGAAAATAAAAAACGATGTATCTCTTATTGGTAATGTATATCAAACAATTTCAGATGTTCGTACATGGCGAAAAGATGAAGGAGGTTTAAATTTCTCTTGGACTGATAAAGTTTATGATGAAAATATCAAAGCATATGGTTTAGGACGAAGCGAAATAAATAATAATTTATTCTATGAAAATTATAAAAAACCAAATCAAGCTTCTTATTCAACTAATTATCAAAAAACATACTACATTGATGGATCTGCTCATGGACATACTGGTGGCTATTGGAACGGCAACTCATTATTAATTGTCGGTAACACTGTTGGTTTATCACAAAAGAATAATGATCTTAAAAACGGTTTAGAAAAAACAATCTATGATGTGGATGCTGGAGAGAGAACAGTTAATTTAACCATCACACCAAATATCAGTGTTAAATCTGGCAATAACACTTCTCTTATGCCAGACATTATTGATGATATTAAGTTAACAACAACCTTACCTAAGTACATTCATTACAGCAAATCATCTATAGAACCTAAAACAATTAACACGAACGAGAATGGCGTTACAACTATCACATGGGAGTTTTTGAATCAAAGCATTAAAGATCCATTACCAGTTGTAAAACTACAATTAACAATAGGTGAAGCTGGTACAAAGAATGATGTAAGCAACAACGAAAGTTTTGTCATCACTTCAAAAATAACTTCAAAGAATGATATCCGTGCGGATATTGTCGCCAATGTTTAAATATTCCCCCTGTTTTAATGAAAGTTTGAGCAATCTGTTACCTCCCTGCACACTTACGTTTTTTGTAATCACATCCATGATTTTTTTTGCAACATAACTTACAGAAATGTTGCATTTTCGACATGAAACATGCGGATTTTCATTGTTAAATAATGTATCTGCAAATAAAAATACTTTTCCGTTTTCAGCTGTATTTTTTTAAGGTGCGGTCATACCAAAAAATGTTGGAAGGAAAACAGGTAATAAAAATCATTAGAAAATCCGTTCTTGAGAAAATCTAATAAAAAATTTTATTTCAGGGGTAAAGTTTCCGAATGAATATCCGATATAGAATTTGTAAACAAAAAAATGCAACATTTCTGTAAGAAATGTTGCATTTTTTTGTTTACTCACGATTTATACGTTGTATATACAGTCATTTTGGGATATAACTGTGGATGTCTAAGTGCAGAAATTGCACAATTTATCATGAATTTCAGGAGGTAATTCTCATGGGAACCACCCAGCCAATCAGAAAAGAGGACGAGTTATATTCATTCCGTATGTATTATGCAGATGAAAAACCGAATGTCCGCAATTATACACTCATTGTCCTCGGTTTAAATACCGCACTCCGTATTGGTGATCTATTATCTTTAAAATGGTCATCTGTATACAACTTCCAATTTCAAAGCTTTTACGACCATATTTTGATCCACGAACAAAAAACTGGAAAACGAAATAATGTTCTTTTAAATGCCACTGCAAAGGATGCACTGCAGGCATATTTCAATGAGCGAACCCCGGAGGAAGGCGAATATATTTTCACGAAAACAACCTGTCACGAAAAACCGCTCAACCGCTCACAGGCATATCGGATCGTCAAAACTGCCGCCGTTCACACCACACAGGAAGACTGCATCAGTTGTCATTCCCTCAGAAAAACATTTGGTTACCATGCATGGAAACAGGGAACCCCGCCAGCACTTTTAATGGATATTTATAATCATTCCTCCTACCGCATCACCCAGCATTATCTCGGAATCAGCCAGGATGAACGTGATGAGATTTATCTGAAACTTGATCTATGACCACTCCTGCCGCAGTTCCTGCTCCCGGAACAGTGTGTCCACGATCACATAGTACTCTGCAAGGCGTTCCGTCTTTTTGATCTTCTTGAGATACTTCTCCGGATTCGTGAAACTCTTACTCATATAGCACCAGAGTTCTTTCATTTTAAATAACGTGTTGCGGTCGCCGGACATCACGCCTTTGTAGCCGTCACAGATATCATCATGGAACGCACGGAGTGTCTGCTTGTCCACTACATTGCGCTTTTTGTTTCCAACCGGTGTATCTAAATCTTTAGCCTCAAACTGAGCCTCCGCCATCCGAAGTTCTCCGACCAGCCCCGGATCCTGCAAAATACCTCTGCCAAGCATGACCTTTTCTGTTTCCGGAAATGTCTGCCGTAACCGCCCGTATGCCCCGGCCGAATGAATATCCCCATTGAAGCAAAGGGAATGTCTGCTGTGTTCTGCCGCATACCGGTAAGTCTCCATGCGTGGCGTATATTTATAAAAATCCTTCTGGATCCTTGGATGGACGATCAACTCCGATAACGGATATTTCTCATAAATCGCAAGGAGATTCTCCCACTCGTCCGGCGAATCTTTTCCGACTCTGGTTTTAATAGAGATTTTGCAGTCGCAAATATTAAAAATTTTATCAAGAAAACTGTCCAGCTGATCCGGTACCGCAAGAAATCCAGCCCCTCTGTTTTTTGCCACCACCGTTCCGGACGGACAGCCGAGGTTTAAATTCACCTCATCATAACCATATTGCTTCAACTGTTTTACAATCGAAATAAAATCGTCCGGCTGATTTGTCAGAATCTGCGGAACAACCTCCATTCCCTGATTATGTTCCGGATCAATGTCCTTTTTCACCTTGAAATCCAGTTTTTTATTTGTGATAAATGGAGTGAAATACCGGTCAATATCATGAAAATATTTCTGATATGCGTTACGGTAAATATAGCCGGTCAATCCCTCCATCGGTGCCATGTAATACTTCATTTTCTTTCCTTCCTGTTATTCCCGGTTCTGTATAATCTGGTAGATTTCTTCCGTCTGCGCATCGTCAGATCCACTCATATAATAGTCTGTTCCATCTGCGGAAAAATGCAGAAATTCTGTATTTTCCGGGTTTAAAAAGACCTCGCATTTTCCAACATTTCTTATGAAAAATGTTCCTTTTTCCAACGTATCCATCGCAGTTCCACTTGATTTACTCCAGGACGGAAGCTCTGTGATCTTCTCAACATGTTCAATATCTTCCACCTGAATCTCGTAATCTACGTTCAGATGTTTTGCGTAAAGTATCTCATCTTCTACCGCAAGCCGGATCGGTGTGAATTCATCAAGTATCAGCCAGATACACATTGCCGGAATCGTCACCATAAGTACCACTGCACCCAAAATAGCACTTCCTTTTCCAACCGGTGTTGCCAGATTCATAGTCGTTCCCATTCCGACTTTCTTTGGCACCATGCTGTGCCTGTCTGCCGGATTGTAATAGAAGATTCCCCAGATCCAGTGCCTGTCGTCATCAGCGTTATCGTTCAGCTCACGCTTTGCTTCGTAGACTGCTTCAATTTTCCTTAACTGTTTCATTAATGGAATACACAAAAGCAGTGTTGCCAGTGCATACACCATGCTGCCTGTCAAAATCATCCATCCCATATTATCTGCCAGAAAAGATGCTGCCAGAATCACTGCCGCAAATGCCGTATTCAGCCAGAGTACGATGAGCCAGAAATTTTTCCAGATATTTTTTCTCGCTCTTGTATAATTCAGGTTTACGTCACTGTCATTATTTATCACCGCTGTCGGCTGTCTGTCCATCCAGACTGCTACAGCAGTCATAACCAGTCCACACAGCCATATGATGATCGTAAGCCACCCTATACTGCTTAATTCTATTGTTTTTTCCAAAGCCGGATTGAAACTCTTTGCCCATACCGGCACAAGTGCAAGCAGCAATGCCACCAGATTTGGCAGGAAAAATGGCAGAAAGTTTACTCTTCTGACTTTTCCGACTGCTTTCAATTCAATGCGATGCTCTGTCTTCTCCGTTTCATACAGACAATGTTCCGTTTTCCATCTTTTCAACCCACTGTTCGCATGCACCAGCGGAAGACACAGCAATACGATTGCAATCAATATCCACATCATCCAGATTGTAAGCTGGATGGACATGTGTTTTGTCAGGAAACTGCTAAGCGGAACGATCAGCAGAAAAATAAAATACTGTTTCATCTCTCTGCGGAACTTTTCCACAATTGCTGCCACCTCCGGTTCCTTTATCCACTCCGGTTTCATATTCACTGCAAACAGGCAGCCATCTGCATACTGATACTGTCCTCGGAAACAAAAATAGAGGACTAATAAAACCGGATACATTGTGAAAAACATAATTATGTTTACGATCATGGTTTTTCTCCCTTCAAAGCTGGATTGTAATAGGCGTCTGCGAAACTCATCCTACTCTTCTTTCAATTTAGATTTTCATGAGTTTCGCAATTGTTCATCAACTCACTACGTATTTTATTCATATAGCTTCCCGCAGATTTCAAAAAATTCTTTTTTCGTCATGCCGCTGACTTTCGCTTCCGAGATGATCTGCTGCAATAATTCCTTTGATTTCTCCGAAAGTTCTTTCGTCACCGCAAATTCCTTCCTCACCCTTGCGCCGCTCCTGCGGTCAGCGAAGATATAGCCTTCCTGTTTGAGCAGGCTATAGGCTTTGTTGACTGTCATGGAATTGATCCCGATCTCTTCTGCAAGCCCGCGGACGGTTGGAAGCTGTTCTCCCGGCGATAGTCTTCCATCGGAAATACCCTGCACGATCTGGTTTCGGATCTGCTGGTAAATTGGGATTTCTGACATCTCATTGATGGATATGATCATGTAGGATTCCTCCTGTATTTTTATCGTTATGTCAATATTTTCATCTTTCTTATCCATTTCTCACTGGATCTTGTCAAAAAAAATATGTATTGTTTGTATTAACTATTATAATACAAACAATACATACGTCAAGTAAAACATATTCAGATTACTTTATTCTTCTGCATGCAATCTATTATATTCTTCAATAAAACCATCCATCTTAGAAGTATCTTTTGTCAATTCTGTCAGTACATTATGGATCACTTTAAAACGTTCCGCATTATCTGCACACATTGCGTTTGTTTCTTCTGCTGAAGCACTGACCTCCTCACTGGTAGATGACAGTGTGTTCGTGCTGTCCACAAGTGACGTATTTGATTCTTTCAATACTTTTGCATACTCGCTCATATGAATGGAGTTCTCTTTTAATTGTGACATTCCCTCTCTGATATCTGAGAAATTATCCTCAATTTCATGGATCATATCAACCTGTCCTCCGATTTTTTCCATGACGTGATCCATAGAGGATATGGTATCTGCTGCATTTTTATCCAGTTTTGATATAATCTCTTCAATATTTTCAGTGGACTGTTTTGTCTGCTCAGACAGCACTCTGATCTCGTCTGCAACAACGGCAAATCCTTTGCCCGCATCGCCCGCTCTGGCAGCCTCAATGGATGCGTTCAATGCCAGCAAATTAGTCTGCGCAGAAATTTGCTGGATTATGCCGATAATTTTCTGCATATCCTGCGTATGGTTATGAAGCTGTGACATGTTCTCCTTCACCATTGTATTTTCCTGTTCGATCTGACTTGTCTTCTCCACGATCTCACCCACTAATTTCTGTCCCGCTTTGACATTCTCGCGGGTTGAACGTGAGATCATCTCCAGTTCATCTGTTGCTTCCACCGTCTCATCAATGATATCCTGAATTTTTCCTGTAACCTCTGCCTGCTCCTGAATGCTGGATGAAGTATTCTCCATGCTGGCTGCCACATCAGACATTGCTGTATTCACAGAATTTGTGGATTCGGTCAATTCTTCCACCAAAGCGTGAATGGACTGCGTAGACTCATTTACGGAGTGTCCAACTGCCACGATCGATGCCATCATTGCATCCTGTTTTTCGCGGTCAGCCTTAAACGCCTCAAGATTTTCTTTATTATGGATATCTGCCACTTTTGCAGTGAGAGATACGCTGACTCCAAGAAGAAATGCGAGCACGCATACCATATACATCTGATTTGTCTGCTGCCTCTGTGTACATCCAAGTATAAAATACGCATACGCACTATTTAAAATGCAGCACAACAGTGTAATCGCTCCTGCGCGGATCTCCATTTTCATGTCAAAATACATGACCATGCTGATCAGCACCGGATAAATAAAAATGTTATAAAAAAAGTTAGTGGATGAAAGACACGCTGCCTCATATGCGATCAGAAAGAATAGAAAAGCTGCTGAATGAAATTTTACTGATAACGGATTTCTCCGGTATGCAACAATACACAATATCATGACTAATGCGATCATTCCGGCTACTACAAGACACCTGACCACAGAATAACCCTGTAAAATCTGTCCCAGATACATAAGTATCAACGGAATCGATACATATGAAATTGATGATGTCAATGCATAGTTTGCTCTTTTCAAGAACTTTACCTTCAATTTCAATTGTATCTTCCTTAGCCATCTTTTCACTCTCCTGTCAATATTTCATATCCATCGGCAGTAACAACTACTGTATGTTCAAAGTGGGCTGATGGACTTCCGTCTTGTGTATCTATTGTCCAATCGTTATCATGAACAAAGATTCTAGGGCTTCCTAGCGTTAGCATTGGCTCTACAGCTATTACCATTCCTTCTTTTAATCTTGGTCCGGTATTAGGTGTTCCATAATTTGGAACTTCAGGGTCTTCATGAACTGATGTTCCTACACCATGTCCGCATAATTCTCTTACAACACCTAATTTGTGTTCTTTGGCATATGTTTCTATGGCATGACCAATGTCACCAATTCTATTTCCTGGTTTAACTTGTGCTAAACCAATGAATAAAGACTTTTCTGTATGTTCTAATAAGTAAT
>OQVT01002530.1_pt1 | contig 11763 bp, 9 predicted proteins | sample 1691561 | NCBI WGS metagenome assembly OQVT01 (sample SAMN03418260, study PRJEB22391) | human gut metagenome | biome: human-gut; feature: organic feature; material: feces | host: Homo sapiens | place: Tanzania | collected 2013-01 | reverse complement strand
CCTCTCCGACCCCCTCATGTCGCTCTGGTTGGACAAAAACATACGTTAAAATAGCCTCTAAAAGGAGATTTCTTACATTTTTTATAAGAAGCGCTTGTGAGGATCGAATATTTTTCGTACCTTTGCATCGTTCAGTGGAATGAGGGGCTCCAAAGAGAGCTCCTCATTTTGTTTTATACAAAGCATAACGTATGATAGACAAAAACGTCGTTAAAAACTTAGTTGAGGAGTGGTTGGCAGACAAAGACTACTTCTTGGTTGATGTTATCGTCAGCCCCGATGACAAAATCACCGTGGAAATCGACCATGCCGATGGGGTGTGGATTGACGATTGCGCAAAGCTGAGCCAGTTTATCGAGGACCATCTTAGTCGCGATGAGGAGGATTATGAGCTCGAAGTGGGCTCAGCCGGACTGGGGCAGCCCTTCAAGGTGGAGCAGCAGTACATCAATTGCATTGGCGAGGACGTCGAAGTGATGGACGCCGACGGAAAGAAGGTGGCCGGAAAGCTCAAGAGCGTTGACGGACGCGACTTCGTGGTGTCGGTCAACGAAAAGGTGCAGGTGGAAGGAAAAAAGCGCCCCGTGAAGATGGACGTGGACCACGCATTCAACATGGATAATGTGAAATATACAAAATACTTAATTAGTTTCAAATAAAAACTATGGCTGTAAGAAAGAAAGACGACGAGCAGTTGTCGATGATCGATAGCTTCCGCGAGTTCAAGGATACCAAGAATATCGACAGAACCACACTCGTGAGCGTGCTGGAGGAGAGCTTCCGCAACGTCCTTGCGAAGATATATGGCAGTGACGAGAACATCGACGTGATCGTTAACCCCGACAAGGGCGACTTCGAGATCTACCGCAACCGTGTCGTTGTGGAGAACGGTGAGGTGGAGGACGACAACAAGCAGATCTGCCTGAGCGACGCACAGAAGATTGAGCCCGACTATGAGGTGGGCGAGGAAGTGTCGGAGCCGGTCGACTTCGCCAAGTTCGGACGCCGCGCCATCCTGACCCTGCGCCAGACGCTGGCGAGCAAGATCCTCGAGCTTGAGCACGACGCACTGTTCAATAAGTATAAGGATCGTGTGGGACAGATCATCTCAGCCGAGGTCTATCAGGTGTGGAAGCGCGAGGTGTTGCTCGTTGACGACGAGAACAACGAGCTGATCCTGCCCAAGAGCGAGCAGATTCCCGCCGACCAGTACCGCAAGGGCGAGACGGTGAGAGCCGTCATCGAGCGTGTGGACAACGAGAACAACAACCCGAAGATCATCCTTTCGCGCACCAGCGGCAAGTTCCTTGAGCATCTGCTTGAGCAGGAGGTGCCCGAGATTGCCGACGGCCTCATCGCCATCAAGGCGGTGGCTCGCATCCCTGGAGAGCGCGCCAAGGTGGCCGTGGAGAGCTTCGACGACCGTGTCGACCCCGTGGGCGCCTGCGTCGGTGTGCGTGGAAGCCGTGTGCACGGTATCGTGCGCGAGCTCTGCAACGAGAATATCGACGTGATCAACTGGACTGCCAACACGAAGCTGTTCATACAGCGCGCACTTAACCCCGCTAAGGTGTCGAGCATCGATCTCAACGAGGAGGACAAGAAGGCCGAGGTGTTCTTGGATCCCAGCGAGGTGAGCTTGGCCATCGGTCGCGGTGGACAGAACATCAAGTTGGCTTCTATGCTGACCGGCTACACCATCGACGTGTACCGCGTGGTCGACGGCAAGCAAGAGGCTGAGGTCGACGACGTTTACCTGGATCAGTTTAACGACGAGATCGACCAGTGGATTATCGACGCCATCAAGGGACTGGGTCTCACCACGGCCAAGGCTGTGCTCAACGCCCCCCGCGTGATGCTCGTCGAGAAGGCCGACCTCGAGGAGGAGACGGTCGATCATGTGATCGAGGTCCTGAAGAAGGAGTTCGAGTAATCCAACGGCTCTAAGACAAGAGCCGTCCCCTAATAAAAGGTGAAAAGCGTGGGGGAGGGCAGCACGCCTCCCCAGGCTTCCAAATAACAAGTCAAAAGAGATTATAAATATAATAAATAGAGTAAGGTGATGGAGCGAATGGCGTTTTACCTTTTTGCCACGAACCCCTCTCGCCTTTAAGAAAGGTTTTATGAGCATCAGATTAAACAAAGCATTACGTGAATTGAACATAGGACTTCAAACGGCAGTTGAATTCCTGGAAAAGAAAAGCGATCTGGGCGAGGTGAAGGCCGACGTGAGCTTCAAGCTCAACGATGCGCAGTATAAGGCGCTCGTTGAGGCTTTCAAGCAAGACGCAGCCGTGCTCTCAGCCGCCAAACAGCTTTTCCCTAAGAACAAGGAGAAAAAGCGTGAGACGGATTCCAAGCGGACAGAAACGCGCTCAAAGAGTGTGCTGGAGGGAACAAGCCACCAGCAGTACAAGCCATTGGGCAAAATTGACCTTGACAACCTGGGCAAGAAACCGGTCGGGGTCGGCTCTGCTGCTCCTGAGCCTGTTAAGAAAGAGGAGGCCAAGACTGCTGCCGTCAGTCGCGAGCCCGAGAAAGTCGTTGCCGAGAAGCCTGTGAGCGCAGCTCCGGAGAAGGTGGCCCCCAAGGCAGAGGCTCCCAAGGTGGAGCCTGCCAAGAAGGCTGAGCCCGCCAAGGTGGTTAAGGCGGAGGAGCCCGTGAAGACGGCGGAACCCGCCAAGCCCGCACAGCAGGCAGCTCCCGCTCCTGCCAAGCCCGCCGAGGCTCCGAAGGCCAACGTTGCGGCAAAGGCAACAAGTCAGAACAACGCCCAGAAGGAGGCTCCCAAACAGGAGACTGCTCCGAAGAAGGCTGAGGAGAACGCTCAGCCCGCTCAGCAGGAGGAGAAGTCGGGCGTGTTCCAGTTGAGCAGCGAGAGGAAGATTCTCAATACCCCCAAGGTGAACGTCTTGGGTAAGATTGACCTCTCGGCCATCAACCAAAGCACAAGACCCCGTAAGAAGTCGAAGGAGGAGCGCCGAAAGGAGCGTGAGGCCAAGGGACAGAACGGTGCCAACGCTGGAGACCGCAAGAAGCGTCAGCGCATCAACAAGGAGCGCGTGGACATCAACGCCGTCGGACAGCAGAACAACCGCAACGGAAACAACGGCGGCAACAACAATGCCGGCAACAACAATAACAATAAGAAGAGCAAGAAGAAGAACAACCGCAGCCAAAAGCCGCTTGAGGTGAACGAGGAGGATGTAGCACGTCAGGTAAAGGAGACGTTGGCTCGTCTGACCAGCAAGCAGAACAACAACAAGCGCGGTGCCAAGTATCGTAAGGAAAAGCGTGAGGCTGTGCAGGAGAAGCTCGACGCAGAGGCACGTAAGGAACGCAAGGAGAGCAAGGTGTTGAAGCTCACCGAGTTTGTTACGGTGTCGGAGTTGGCTACCATGATGGATGTTTCCGTCAACCAGCTCATCGGCACACTGATGAGCATTGGCGTCATGGCCTCTATCAACCAGCGACTCGATGCGGAGACCATCAACCTCGTGGCTGATGAGTTCGGATTCCAAACGGAGTATGTCAGCGCCGAAGTGCAGGAGGCTGTTAGCGAGGAGGAGGACGATGAGAGCGATCTCGTGCCCCGCGCTCCGATCGTGACGGTCATGGGACACGTAGACCATGGTAAGACTTCGTTGCTCGACCATATCCGCAACACCAACGTGATCGCCGGTGAGGCCGGTGGTATCACACAGCATATTGGCGCTTATAGCGTTACAATGAAGAACGGACGAAAGGTGACGTTCCTCGATACTCCGGGTCACGAGGCCTTCACGGCCATGCGTGCTCGTGGTGCGCAGGTCACCGATATCGCCATCATCATCGTTGCTGCCGACGACTCGGTGATGCCTACCACCAAGGAGGCCATCGCCCACTGTCAGGCCGCTGGTGTGCCCATGGTGTTTGCCATCAACAAGATTGATAAGCCCGGAGCCAATCCCGATCGCATTCGCGAGGACTTGGCCAACATGAACCTGCTCGTGGAGGAGTGGGGTGGTAAATACCAGTGCCAGGAGATTAGTGCCAAGAAGGGCATCGGTGTTGACGACCTCATGGAAAAGGTGCTGCTCGAGGCCGACATGCTCGACCTCAAGGCCAACCCCAACCGCAAGGCTTCAGGTACCATCATTGAGTCGTCGCTCGACAAGGGACGCGGCTATGTTTCAACGGTTCTCGTAAGCAACGGTACGTTGAAGGTGGGCGACATCGTCCTCGCTGGTACCAGCTGGGGACGCGTCAAGGCCATGTTCAACGAGCGTAACCAACGCATCGACAACGTGGGACCCGCAGAGCCTGCCATCGTGCTTGGTCTTAATGGAGCACCGACCGCCGGTGACGCTTTCCACGTGATCGACACAGACCAGGAGGCTCGAGAGATAGCCAACAAGCGTGAGCAGCTGCAGCGTGAGCAGGGACTGCGTACACAGAAGCGCCTTACCTTGGGCGACATCTCACACCGCATTGCACGTGGCGAGTTCCATGAGCTCAATATCATCGTTAAGGGTGACGTTGACGGATCGGTGGAGGCTTTGTCCGACTCGTTCATCAAGCTGTCGACCGAGAAGGTGCAGGTCAATGTCATCAGCAAGGCCGTGGGTCAAATCTCGGAGAACGATGTTATGTTGGCAAGCGCTTCCGACGCTGTCATCGTGGGATTCCAGGTTCGTCCATCATCGGATGCACGCAAACTGGCTGACCGCGAAGGCGTGGAGATCAACACCTACTCGGTTATCTACGATGCCATCGACGACATCACGTCGGCCATGGTAGGCATGCTCGACAAGGTGAAGAAGGAGATTATTACCGCCCAGGTTGAGGTGAGACAGGTCTATAAGATATCGAAGGTTGGCGCTGTTGCCGGTGGTCTGGTTACCGAGGGTAAGGTGCACAACAAGGACAAGGCTCGTGTGGTTCGCGATGGTATCGTCGTTCACACCGCCCCCATTGCCGCCTTGAAGCGTTATAAGGACGATGTGAAGGAGGTTGTGACGGGTCTGGAGTGTGGTATCTCGCTTGTCAACTACAACGATATCCAAGCCGGCGATGTCCTGGAGACCTTCACTGAGATTGAGGTGGAGCAGAAACTGTAAGATCTAATAGCATAAGGCCTCTCCAAGCCTTTCCATGGCGGAGGGATGTGCGAGCGTTTGTCGAAACGCAATCGGTGTGCTGCAACAACGTTGGGGCGCAGCGATTGCATAACGGCGGGAGGCTTGTGGCGCATCGCTCTCTCCCTGGAAGATCTTGGGGAGGCCGTTCATCATCATATGAAGACAGAACGAAATAATGAGTTTGTCAAAGAGGTAGCCAATCAGAAGTATGAGTTTGGCTTTACCACGAACGTGGAGACCGATGTCATTCCGAAAGGATTGAACGAGGATATCGTCAGACTCATCTCTAAGAAAAAGGGTGAGCCCGACTGGCTTCTTGAGTTTCGTCTGAAGGCTTATCGCTTTTGGACAACCCTCTCCGAACCCAAATGGGGACATGTTCACGTTCCCCCTATCGATTATCAGGATATCTCTTATTATGCCGATCCGTTGGCTAAGAAACCCAAGAACAAGGAGATCGACCCGGAACTCGAGAAAACTTTCGATAAGTTGGGCATTCCCTTGGAGGAACGTTTGGCGCTTAGTGGAACGGCAGTCGACGCCATCATGGACTCGGTGTCGGTGAAAACCACATTCAAGAAACAATTGGCCGAGAAGGGAGTCATCTTCTCGAGCATTGGCGAAGCCGTGAAAGACCATCCCGATTTGGTGCGTCAGTACCTCGGGTCGGTGGTTCCTTATCGTGACAATTATTCCGCCGCACTCAATTCGGCGGTGTTTAGCGATGGTAGTTTCGTCTATATCCCCAAGGGCGTTCGTTGTCCCATGGAGCTCAGTAGCTACTTCCGCATCAATGCGCGCAACACGGGTCAGTTTGAGCGTACGCTCATCATTGCCGACGACGACAGCTATGTGTCGTATTTGGAGGGCTGCACGGCACCTATGCGCGATGAGAATCAGTTGCACGCTGCTGTCGTTGAGATTGTTGTGATGAACAACGCCGAGGTGAAATACTCCACGGTTCAGAACTGGTATCCCGGCGACGAAAATGGTAAAGGTGGCGTGTTGAACCTTGTGACCAAGCGTGGCGACTGCCGCGGTGTCAACTCTAAGTTGTCGTGGACACAGGTGGAGACCGGATCGGCCATTACTTGGAAGTACCCCTCGTGTGTGCTTCGTGGCGACAATTCGCAGGCCGAATTCTATTCGGTTGCTGTCACCAACCATTTCCAGGAGGCCGATACGGGCACCAAGATGATTCACATGGGCAAGAACACCAAGTCGACCATCATCTCCAAGGGAATATCGGCGGGCCATTCGCAGAACAGCTATCGCGGTTTGGTTCGTGCCACATCCAATGCCGACAACGCCCGCAATTATAGCTCGTGCGACTCGTTGCTGCTTGGATCCGACTGTGGAGCCCACACCTTCCCATACATGGATATCCACAACGACACGGCCATCGTGGAGCATGAGGCCACCACGTCGAAGATTTCAGAGGACCAATTGTTCTACTGCAACCAACGTGGCATCCCCACCGAGGAGGCCGTCGGACTCATCGTCAACGGCTATGCCAAGGATGTGCTCAACAAGTTGCCTATGGAGTTTGCGGTGGAAGCCCAGAAACTCCTGAGCGTATCGCTCGAAGGAACGGTTGGATAAAAAATACTTGTAACGCCAACTCCATCCAGTGAAATGACCGAATGAACAAAGCGTCAATGAGGAACCCACTTGGAGCATCGCAAAGATTATGCGGCAACATCGTAAGGCTAATATGGCAACATCGTACGAATGATGCGATCATAGCGTAAGGCTAATATGACAACATCGTATGAATGATGCGATCATAGCGTAAGGATAATACGACAACATGAAGCGTTTGGTAATGATATGTATGACTTTCCTGTTGATGGGAAGCGTCTGTGTGTGGGCCCAGAGCGAAGACGACAACGGTCGTCGGTGGGCCATCGACGGCCAATTGGGCGGCAACATGATTCGCAATGCAGCGTCGACCGACGCCCTTGTGCCCCAGTATCGAATGGGGTCAACCTCCAATTCGGGCCTGATCACCAAGCTTCATATGGAGTATTACCTGCCCAAAGCGCCATTCAGCCTGAAGGTGGGATATGAGCATGAGGAACTTCATTTTCTGAAGGGAGACGGCAGTTGCGACCTCAACCAACTGATGTTGGGAGGCCGTTGGTACCCTGCCCCGGCGCAATGGAAGGTCTGTCCTTATGTGGGAGTCGATGTCTTGTATGCCTTTGGCGCCGATCGCGGACCGTTCGAAATGACGTCTTCCCTGTCGTGGAGCGCAAACGGACTGACGGAAAAAACCTATTCCTATGCAGTCGAGGGCGTTGCCAAAGCTCCGAGGTTTAGTCTTGGTCCCGTTGTGGGAGCCGACATCTACCTGTTCTCAAGCGTCGCCTTGCAGTTGGAATATAGCTACCGGTTGGGCGTCGACGCTCCTTATCGAGCTCATTACACGGAGGAAGGCAGCAGTCGCACGACCGATTATCATGGACAATTGCACCGCCACGCGCTCTCCGTTGGCCTAAAACTGACGTTCCCCTTTCGGTGGACGTGCGACGATGGATATGGATTGTTAAATGGTTTATTAGATATTTTATAAATAAATTATGTTAGAGGTTAGAAACCTGCATGCCACCATTGCTGGCAAAGAAATATTGAAAGGCATCAATCTCACAATCAACGACGGCGAGATACATGCCATCATGGGCCCAAATGGCTCAGGAAAGTCAACGCTCTCGGCCGTGTTGACAGGCAACCCCCTGTACACCGTCACCGAGGGTAGCGTATTGTTCAACGGCAAGGACCTGCTGGCCATGAAGCCTGAGGACCGCGCTCGCGAGGGATTGTTCCTTTCGTTCCAATACCCCGTGGAGATTCCAGGAGTGTCGATGGTCAACTTTATGAAGGCCGCCGTCAACTCCAAGCGCAAGTATGAAGGCCTCGAACCGCTGAAGGCTGGCGACTTCATGAAGCTCATGCGTGAGAAGCGCGAGCTTGTGGGACTCGACAGTAAGTTGGCACATCGCTCCGTGAACGAGGGATTCTCGGGCGGTGAGAAGAAGCGCAACGAGATCTTCCAGATGGCCATGCTTGAGCCGAAACTTAGCATTCTCGATGAGACCGACTCGGGCCTTGATGTCGATGCCATGCGTATCGTTGCAGAAGGTGTCAACAAACTCTTCACTCCCGAGAAGTCGATCATCGTCATCACCCACTACGAGCGCTTGCTCGACATGATTAAGCCGCAGGTGGTTCACGTGCTCTACAACGGCCGCATCGTGCGCACCGAAGGTCCGTCCTTGGCCAAGGAGATCGAGAAGCGCGGCTACGACTGGATCAAGGAAGAAGCCGATAAGGAGTTTGGGAAGTAATTCTTTCCCGTTACATGAAGAAAAAGGAAACCCTTTTTACACAATGAGTAGCGAAAAACAATACATAGATTTATTTGAGGCGTCGAAAGCGTTGATCTGCAGCCATTCGGCCGCGGCGCTCAATGCCGTGCGCGATCAGGCCTTTGACGACTTCAAGCGCCAGGGCTTTCCCTCGCGTAAGGTGGAGCGATATAAGTACACCGACATGGCTGAGCTTTTCGCCCCCGACTACGGTTTGAACCTTAGCAGGCTCGACATTCCGGTCGATCCCTATTCGGTCTTCAGTTGCGACGTGCCCAACCTCTCCACCTCACTTTATTTCGTGGTGAACGACACGTTCTATAAGAAGGTGCTCCCCAAGGCCTCTCTGCCCGAGGGGGTGGAGGTGATGAGCCTGCGTGAGGCCGCTGAGGTACATCCCGAGCTGGTGGAAGGCCGTTACGCCCAACTGGCGAAGACTTCCGACGACGCCATTACCGCCCTCAACACCATGTTGGCTCAGGATGGCTTGTTCATCCATGTGCCCAAAGGTGTCAAGGTGGAGCGTGCCATCCAGGTGGTCAATATTCTCCGCGCCGATGTCGACTTGATGGTCAACCGCCGTGTGCTCATCGTTATGGATGAGGGCGCTGAGGCCCAGCTTCTCTTCTGCGACGACTCGGCCGACGACCGCAACTTCCTCTCCACACAAGTCATTGAGGCCTATGTGGGTGAGAATGCGAGTCTCGACCTCTACTGCTTGGAGGAGACCCACGAGAAGAACACACGTGTGAGCAACGTGTATGTTGAGCAGCAAGCCAACAGTCGCGTGAGCCATGATGTCATCACGCTTCATAACGGCACCACCCGCAACATGCTCAATCTCACCTTCAAGGGCGAAGGGGCTGAGTGTTGGTGCAACGGCTGTGTCATAGCCGACAAAGGCCAGCGTGTGGACAACAATACGCTCATCGACCATCAGGTGGGCCATTGCGACTCGCATGAGCTCTATAAATATGTGCTCGATGGACATGCCGTGGGTGCCTTCGCCGGTCGTGTGCTGGTGCGCCATGGAGCCCAGAAGACCACCTCGCAAGAGACCAACCAGAACCTCTGCATGACCAAGGCGGCGCGTATGTACACGCAGCCCATGCTTGAGATCTACGCCGACGACGTGAAGTGTGCGCACGGATCTACCGTGGGCCAGCTCAACGACGCGGCCCTCTTCTACATGCAGCAGCGTGGCATCGACCAGCATGAGGCCAAGATGCTCCTCGAACTGGCGTTTGTGGGCGAGGTCATCGATCAGATTAAGCTTGAGCCTTTGCGCGACCGACTGCACCAGTTGGTGGAGAAACGCTTCCGTGGCGAACTGGGTCGCTGCCAAGGATGCCGTCTGACCCGTCCGTTGGCTGATGGCGGTTGCAAGCGCTGATAACCCTTCTAAATCGTAAACAATGGAAACAGGATATAACATTCAGGACGTAAGGGCCGACTTCCCCATCCTCGCTCGCGAGGTTCATGGCAAGCCGCTCGTCTATCTCGACAATGGTGCCACCACGCAGAAACCGTTGTGTGTGCTCGACGCCATGCGCGATGAGTATCTCAATGTCAACGCCAATGTGCACCGCGGCGTCCACTACCTCAGTGTGCAGGCCACCGAGTTGCACGAGCAGGCCCGCGAAACCGTCAGGCGGTTTATCAATGCCCGCAGCGTCAGCGAGATTGTTTTCACCCGTGGCACCACCGAGGGCCTGAACCTGGTGGCCAGCACCTTTGGCGACGAGTTTCTGAAACCGGGCGACGAGGTCATCGTTTCCACCATGGAGCACCATAGCAACATCGTGCCTTGGCAGTTGCAAGCCCACAAGCGTGGCATCAAGTTGCGTGTCATTCCCATGACCGATGGTGGCGTGCTCGACTTGGAAGCCTACAAGGGCTTGTTCAATGAGAAGACACGTATGGTGAGTGTCATGCACGTGAGCAACGTGCTGGGCACGGTCAATCCTGTGAAGCAAATGATCGCTATTGCCCATGAGCACGATGTCCCCGTGATGGTCGACGGAGCCCAGAGCGCCCCTCATTTCGCCATCGACGTGCAAGATTTGGATTGCGATTTCTTTGTCTTTAGTGGTCACAAGATGTACGGCCCCACCGGCATTGGTGTGCTCTATGGCAAGGAGAGTTGGCTTGAGAAGTTGCCTCCTTATCAGGGCGGCGGCGAGATGATAGAGCATGTGAGTTTTGAGAAGACCACTTTCGAGCGCCCACCCCTTAAGTTTGAGGCCGGAACCCCCGACTATGTGGCTACCCACGGATTGGCCAAGGCCATCGAGTATATGGAGCACCTGGGTCTCGACAACATCGAACGCCATGAGCGCGAGCTCACCCGTTATGCCCTGAGCCAGTTGCGCGCCATCCCCGGCATGCACATCTACGGTCATGCCGCTGACCTGTTGTCCGACGGCCAGGCCAACGACATGCAGGGCGACGCCGTGATCAGTTTCAACGTGGGCGACATCCACCACATGGACATGGGCACACTGCTCGACCAGTTGGGCATCGCTGTGCGCACGGGCCACCATTGCGCCCAGCCCCTTATGGACCGTCTCGGCGTGTTGGGCACCGTCAGGGCTTCGTTCGCCCTCTACAACACCCGCGAGGAGGTCGATGTTCTTGTGGCCGGAATCCGTCGTGTCAGTAAGATGTTCTAATCCCCAAAGTCTGTTTTCGGATATACATTATACTATTGATGGTGTCAGGTAAATGACATGGCAAAAACCCCATGCTCATTTGCTTGGCACCATTTCGTTTTGTGATAACGCAAGAAAGCCACTTCCATCCCCCACTTGTTGGTGAGTGGTGGGTGAGAATGGCTTTCTCGTGTTGCGTCGTTTAGGGCGACGAAGAGGTTGCGAGGTCGGCTGGGTTCGTGCCCGACGACGTTCTGTGGCTTAGTCTTTCGACAGGAATTTCTTGCATTGCAGGAGCGATACGGCTAACCATACGCCGCAGCCTATGCGGAAGAGCCAAGGCGCGTCGGCGGGTAAGGCGGTGGCGATAAACGCCAGTTGGGCGCTGACGAGCGTGCCGGTCTGCCCCATTGTCAGTTGCTTTTCGCAAATGTTGGAGTAGTAACTGCGCAACCACTCCAAGGGAGCCATGGCCTTTTGCGCCATCTTAGCGACAGCGGTTTGCAAACTGTTGGCAACCGACTGGAAGTTTACTTCTGTCTGGCTCGATGCTGATAATGTGACGTTCTTTTCCATAAGGCTTTACGATTTGGTTTGGATTTCTGCTGCAAAGTTACCCGATTG
>OQVT01002529.1_pt1 | contig 11766 bp, 9 predicted proteins | sample 1691561 | NCBI WGS metagenome assembly OQVT01 (sample SAMN03418260, study PRJEB22391) | human gut metagenome | biome: human-gut; feature: organic feature; material: feces | host: Homo sapiens | place: Tanzania | collected 2013-01 | reverse complement strand
GTTGAACGCGACGGGCGGCGCGGTGACGGTAATGCTCCTGCTGGCGGGCGTGCCCGCGTGGGCGTCGCTGCTTATCGCTATCGTCGTCGGCGTGCTCACGGGACTGTGCACGGGGCTTCTGCACACGAGGCTCGGCATCCCCGCGATCCTTGCCGGTATCCTGACGCAGTTTGCGCTGTATTCCATCAACCTGCGCATCATGACCAAGGCAAACCAGACCGCGAGCGTGCAGAAATTCGGCATGATCTGGGAGAACAAGGACGGATTTCTCGTGTCGTCCCTGCATATCCCGCAGGCGATACTCGTAGGGCTTGTCATTTCGGCCGTCATTGTCGCTCTTTCCTACTGGTACTTCGGCACCGAGCAGGGCAGCGCGCTGCGCGCAACGGGAAATAACCCCGCGATGAGCCGCGCACAGGGCATACATATCGAAACGATGAAGGTCATCGGTCTCGGACTTTCAAACGGCATCGTCGCTCTCGCGGGCGGACTTATGACTCAGTTTCAGGGCACTGCCGACGTCAGCATGGGCAGAGGCGCCATCGTCATCGGCCTTGCAGCCATCGTCATCGGCGAAATTCTGTGCGACGCCATCTTCAGCAAGGGCTGCAACTTCGCCGTCAGACTCAGCTTCATCATTTTCGGCGGCGTCATCTACTACGCGGTCATGGTCGTCATTCTCTGGCTCAGGCTCGACCCGAACGACCTCAAGCTCTTCACCGCGATAATCGTTGCGATATTCCTCGCAGTGCCGCAGCTCAAGGCGCGGTCAAAAAGCTCGTTTGCCGGCGCGAAAAAGCGCGCCCTGAACGAAAGGAGCGATGCATAATGCTTGAAGTCAAGAACATTTCCAAGACCTTTAACCCGGGTACCATAAACGAAAAGCACGCGCTGACAAATCTCAGTTTGAGCCTCAATGACGGCGATTTCGTCACCGTCATCGGCGGCAACGGTGCGGGCAAGAGCACGCTCCTGAACGCAGTCGCGGGCGTGTGGCCGGTCGACGGCGGCGCCGTGATAATTGACGGCATGGACGTCACCGGAATGCCCGAATACAAGCGCGCCAAGTACATCGGCCGCGTTTTTCAGGATCCCATGATGGGCACCGCGCCCAATATGCAGATCGAGGAAAACCTCGCTTTGGCTTATCGCCGCGGCAAAAAGCGCGGGCTTAAATGGGGCGTGACGGCGGCGGAAAGAGAGTTTTACCGCGAAAAGCTTGCGACCCTCGGGCTGGGGCTTGAGGATAGGCTCACCGCGAAGGTCGGGCTGCTGTCGGGAGGTCAGCGGCAGGCGCTGACGCTGCTCATGGCGTCGCTGCAAACGCCGAAGCTGCTGCTGCTCGACGAGCACACCGCGGCACTCGACCCCGCCACGGCGCAGAAGGTGCTCGAGTTGTCCGACAGGATAATAAGCGAAAACAAGCTGACCGCGCTCATGATAACGCATAACATGAGCGACGCCATACGCCACGGCAACCGCCTCATTATGATGGACAGGGGCAGGATCGTCCTTGACATTTCAGGCGAGGAGAAAAAGCGGCTTACCAAGGCCGACCTGCTCGCGCGCTTTGCCGAAAAGGCCGGCGTGCAGGAGGAAACCGACTCCGTGCTGCTGTCGTAAATCGAATTTAAACCGCCCGAGAGGAGTTCTCCTCTCGGGCGGTTTGCCGTAAGCATAGAAAAGTCAGAGTTTACAACGACAAGGAGCTCGTGGCATACGACCTCAACAGAATGTCCGGCTTTGAAATGAAGTCGCACAATATAAGGACCTTCACCTTCGTCATCGCGGGCGCCGACGTGCTCCGGCAGTTTGATCTTGCAAGCACCGACCTGCGCATTGAGATCATTCGCTGCTTGTAAAGACGCTCTGACCGTTTTCGGGAACAAAGCGCGCGCCTTCATAATAAACGCTCTGGCCGAGCCAATCGCCGTAAAGCGCGCGGTTGGACATACTGCGGGCGTTATAGATCTTGAGCTCGTTTGCGTTGCTGGTAACGAGGGTGTTCGGAATGAGCACCATCTTGTCGGCAGTGAAGTTCATGCTGTCATACACGCCGCCGCACATGAGAGCGAGGCGGGACTTGCCGTTGAGGTCCATGCTGTAAAGATTGCGATTGAACGACGACAGGCAGTAGAAGGTATCGCCATATTTGTAGATCGAGCGGTTGCGCACATTCGTGGTGGCGGGGAACTCGCCGACGGCCTTTGCGACGCCGGGGGTCTGGAGCGAGATTGCGTACAGGTGGAGGTCGTAGTTGCCCTCACTGTCGTATGCCATGAAGTACATGACATGACCGTCGTAGAAGCTGGTGTTTATATTATAGTCGGCGACCTTCTCCATACTGCTGCTCACGGGGTCATACGACCAGAGCTTATCCACGCTGACCTGACGCTCGCCTTTGGCGTCCTTGACGGTGATGTTTTCGGCAAGCTTGAAATAGAGCTTGCCGTTCCAGCCGTAGGGTACGAAATTCATGACCTCGCTGTATTTAAGCTCGGTCCAGAAGGGCTCAAAGCTGCCGCCGGAGATCTGACCGAACGCATAAACATAGCCGTCGGGCTTGTCGGCGTACTGCGTGAACGCGAGGGCGTAGAGCTTGCCGTCGTAGAAGCAGTACGATTCGATGATGTAGCCGCTGTATACGGTGCTGAGGGTCTTGGAGGCGGGGTCATAGCACATAAGAGCGCCGTTTGCGCTGCCGCTGGTGCTGCGCGCGAAATAGACCTTGCCGTTATAGAGACTGATGTTATCTATATAGCTGCCGACGGGGGCGGTGTAGATTGCTCTGGCGTTGCCGTTGTCATCGGACTCAAAGACCTTGTAGCTGACGGTGTCAACGGTCTCATAGTGCTTGTAGATGCTGTAATATGTGCTTCCTATCTGGACACAGATGCTGTCGTTTTCGAGATTTGCCTCATAGTCCGCCATGTCGGCGTTGACCTTTTCGTCATATCCGCAGCGCTCGGAAGGAAGAATGATGCGCGCGATGACGGTGGCTATTTCGGCACGGGTGGTGTCCAGAGAGCCGGCAAAGCTGTTGTCCTCCATGCCGATGAGAATACCGGCACAGTAGAGCATCTTCACGTCCGCCTTGCAGTATTCGGGAATGATCGCCTCGTCCGTGATGGCGAGGGTGCTTATCTGCGGCATATCCTCGGCGTCTATCGTGCGTGCAAACAGATAGGCAAGATCATAGCGGTTAATGGGAGTGCTGCCGAGCATATTGTCGGCAGGACGTGCTTCGGGAAGCAGCTTGTGAGGTATGCAATAGCGCAGATACGGCATATACCAATCCTCGCCCTCGCGCACGGTGGTGTTCAGAGCGTTGGCATAGTATGCCGAATGGATACGCGCGGCGATAGTGAGCGCCTCTGCCCAAGTGACCGAGCCCTCGGGACGGAACGTTCCCTCGGCGTCGCCGAGAAGAATACCTCTGTCATAGCAGACCTTGATGCCGTAATATCCCCAGTGCGTGCTGCCGAGGTCGGAGAAGGTCGTCGGCGTCATGCGCGCGACCTCTTCAAAAACGGCGAGCCCTTCGCCGGGGACCGGGGCGGCATAAGCGCCCGCGGACAACATGCAGCTCACAACAAGTATGAGTGCAAGAACTCTTTTCAGTCTCTTCATATAATAAAGCCTCCGGTGGAATTATATTAGTCCTCTCTTATTCGGAAAATAATTATATCAGGTTACATAATATCATGCAATAGCAAATGCTGTAAAACGGAAAATTTTGCGCTTATTTTAGGCTTTCCGGAACGCAGCAGTCTCCGCGCCCGTCGGCGTAGTCGTAAAGCTCCTGAATTCCTGCGGGTAAATTATCCGGCAGCAGCGCTCTTACCCGTTCCTCGCCGCCCTCGCGCATGGCGGTTTCGTAAAACCAGCACTTATATTCGATAAGCGCCTTGGCACGCCGCAGCCGCTCCATTTCCTCCTCGATGCTCTCGCGTTGGCGGCGGAAAAGCTCAAGTCGCTCGGGATAGGTCGATTTGCCCTGCGTGCACCACTGCATAAACTGCTTTATTTCGCGTATCTCAAGCCCTGATTTTTTCAGACACTCGATGACCTTGAGCGCACTGACCTCGCGGTCGGTGAATTGGCGTATGCCCGAAGAGCGCTCGATCTCGGGAAACAGCCCCTCCTTGTCGTAATAGCGCAGCGTCGAGACCGGCAGAGCGGACATCTGCGAGACCTGACCTATCGTGTACATAAAATTCCTCCGAAAATTAAAAAAGACTTGACCTAAAGTCAGCTTTAGGTGATATGCTTCAAACATACCATATAAATACCGCCGACGTCAAGACGCGGTGTTAAAAAAACAAGGAGGAATATGTAATGGTAAAACAGACTGCGGGCAGGGACGCCCTTAACGATTTCGCACCGAAATTTGCCGAGCTCAACGACGACGTGCTCTTCGGCGAGGTCTGGTCGCGCGAGGACAAGCTCAGCCTCAAGACCCGCTCGATCGTCACGATAACGGCGCTCATAAGCAAGGGGCTCACGGACGAGTCGCTCAGGTATCATCTTTCGACCGCCCGCGCAAACGGCGTGAGCAGGACGGAGATGGCGGAGATACTCACGCACCTTGCGTTTTATGCGGGCTGGCCGAACGCATGGGCGGCGTTCCGCATGGCAAAGGAGGTCTATGCCGAGGATGCAGACGCAGGTCACGGCGGCTTTTTCGGCTTGGGCAAGCCCAACGACGCATATGCGAAATACTTTATCGGGCAGAGCTATCTCAACCCGCTCACCGACCCTGCAAAGACCGTGTTCCTCGCAAACGTTACCTTTGAGCCCGGCTGCCGCAACAATTGGCATATACACCACGCAAAAAGCGGCGGCGGGCAGATACTCATCTGCGTTGACGGCGAGGGCTGGTACTGCGAGGAGGGCAAGCCCGCGCAGAGCCTTCACGCGGGCGACGTCGTGACGATACCGGCGGGAGTCAAGCACTGGCACGGCGCGAAGAAGGACGGCTGGTTTTCCCATATCGCGGTCGAGGTGCCCGGCGAGGATTGCTCAAGCGAGTGGTGCGAGCCTGTCTCGGACGAGGAGTATAACGCCCTGTGACGGTCGGTAACAGGGGGTGTGTGAGGCAAATGTGACGCTAATGTAAGAAATGGGGCGGGAAATGTAAGACGATTCGATGGTTTTGCGGTGCGCGATGCTGTATACTGAGAGCGTAAACAAGAGAAATGACAAATCGGGAGGTAAAACCCAATGAGCATACTGACTGTTGAAAACCTCAGAAAGGTATACAGCACGCGCTTTGGCGGAAACAAGGTCGAGGCGCTCAAAAACGTGAACTTCAGCGTCGAGGAGGGCGAATACGTCGCCATCATGGGCGAGTCCGGCTCCGGCAAGACGACGCTGCTCAATCTTCTGGCGGCCCTTGACAAGCCCACGGGCGGCACGGTGCTGCTCGACGGCAGAGACATCGGCAAGATCAAGGAGAGCGACGTTGCGACCTTCAGGCGCGACAATCTCGGCTTCGTGTTTCAGGAGTTCAATCTTCTCGACACCTTCACGATACAGGATAACATCCTGCTGCCGCTCGTGCTTGCGGGAAAGCGCTATGACGAGATGACCGCGCGGCTTCTGCCGGTAGCGAAGGAGCTCGGCCTGACCGCGCTGCTGAAAAAATATCCCTATGAGGTGTCGGGCGGACAGAAGCAGCGCGCCGCGGCGGCAAGGGCGCTCATAACAAATCCCCGCATCGTCCTTGCCGACGAGCCGACCGGCGCTCTTGACTCCAAGTCAACGGACGAGCTTCTGGGCCTGTTTGAGCAGATAAACAAGAAGGGTCAGACCATCCTCATGGTCACGCACTCGGTCAAGGCCGCATCTCACGCGGGACGCATACTGTTTATTAAGGACGGCGAGGTCTTCCATCAGATATACCGCGGCAATTGCAGCGACAGCGAGCTGTATCAGAAGATCTCCGACACCCTGACCATTCTTGCATCGGGCGGTGAAGTGAAATGAAGCTCGGCTTTTATCCCAAGCTCGCATGGAGCGGCATCGTAAAAAACAAGCGCCTGTACGTTCCGTATATCCTCTCGGCCTCGGGCGTCGCGGCGGTGTTTTACATCATGTTTTACCTCGCCTCGGGCAGCTTCCTCGACGGTATGCGCGGAGGCAGCACGGCGGCAACGACGCTCTCGCTGGGTGTGTATGTCATCGTCGTGTTTGCGCTCATCTTCCTTTTCTACTGCAACTCCTTCCTCGTTCGCCGCAGATACAAGGAATTCGGACTTTACAGCATCCTCGGCATGAATAAGCGCAATATTACGCGCGTGCTCATATGGGAAACGCTTTTCTGCGCGCTGCTTTCCCTCGCGGGCGGAATTATCGTCGGCGCGCTGCTGTCAAAGCTCGCGGAGATGATAATGGCGCGCTTTTTGGGCGGCACGGCGGACTATGCCCTGCATATATCGCTCCCTGCCGTTGAGTATATGTTCTTTTTCTTCGGCATAATTTTCGTGCTTATTCTCTTAAACAGCATCATTCGCGTCAGGCGCATGACCGCAACGGAGCTCGTGCGCAGCGAAAACTACGGCGAAAAGCCCGTCAAGGCAAACCCCGTGCTCGGCATCGCGGGCATAGTCCTGCTCGGCGCGGCGTATTATCTCGCCGTCAGCATAGACCAGCCCGTGCAGGCGCTCATGACCTTTTTCGCTGCCGTCATCATGGTCATCGTCGGCACCTATCTTCTCTTCATTGCCGGCAGCGTTATGCTGTGCAGGGCGCTTCAGAAGAATAAGCGCTATTACTATAAGCCCAACCACTTCGTGTCCGTGGCGTCGATGACCTACCGCATGAAGCGAAACGGAGCGGGGCTTGCGAGCATCTGCATTCTTGCAACGATGGTGCTCGTCATGATCTCCTCCACCTCCTGCCTGTATTTCGGGATGATCGACCTGACAAACGCCCGCTACCCGCGCGATATCGACGTGACCGTCGGCTACACGCACACCGCCGACGCCTCGGTCATGTCGGAGGAGAAGATCGGCACGCTGCGCGATAAGCTCGTGTCCGCACTCGGCGATACCGAGCGCAAAAACGTCCTCGACTTCCGTCAGGCGAACGTGACGGGCGCGTTTGAAGACGGCGTGGTGGATATTTCCGAGGACTATGCCAGCAGCGGCGGGCTGCAAGACGCGAACGTGCGTCTCGTGCCGCTGTCCGACTATAACCGTGCAGCAGGGACGAACGAGATCCTCGGCGAGGGCGAGGCGATCGTGTACATCCTGCGCGCAAGCTATGATCTCAAGACCGTGTCCCTCGGCAATGCGCTGACCTTCACCGTCAAAAAGACCGTTGACACAATGCCGCTGGTAAACGGAAGTGACACCGCTGCCGTGGTGCCGACCGTGACGCTCGTGGTCTCGGATTTCGACAAGAGCGTTGACGCGCTGCTTGCCGCGGCGGAGGACGGCGCCGTCAGAATGCAGTGGCACTATGATTTTGACTGCTCGGACGATGTCGATGAGCAGGAAAAGGTCATAGACAAGATAAGCGGCGCTGCCGAAAGCGGGGCGCTGTCGCCGGAGGAGCCCGATGGCTGGAGTTACCTCGTTTACGAATCCCGCGCAGCCGAGCGCTCGTATTTCGCGGGAACGTTCGGCGGACTGTTTTTCCTCGGCATCCTGCTCAGCGCGGTGTTTATCTGCGCGGCGGTGCTCATCATCTACTATAAGCAGCTTTCCGAGGGCTATGAGGATGCGCACAGGTTTGAGATAATGCAGAAGGTCGGCATGACAAAGCAGGAGATCAGGCGCAGCATCAATTCTCAGCTCCTGACGGTGTTTTTCCTGCCGCTCATCTTTGCGGGACTGCATCTGAGCTTTGCGTTCCCGTTCATCCGCAAGATCCTCTATCTGTTCGCCTTTTACAACACGAGCTTCCTCGTCTGGACGACCGTCATCAGCTTCTGCGTCTTTGCCCTCATCTATGCCGCCGTCTACAAGAAAACCTCCAACACCTACTACAAAATCGTCACCTTTTAATGGCGCTTTGACGCACCTACCGATACGCTTTTTGCGTGGACACGGTAACGAGGGTACCGACAAAACCGTAACTGCCTCGCACTGTTTCAGTGCGGGGCTTTTTTTGTTCCGCCTTGACGCAGTTACCGATACGCATTTTGCAGATGCTCGGTTACGAAGCTGCCGAAGAAACCGTAACGCTGTCGCTTCCCATGAGTGCAAACTTTGTCGGAAGTTCGTTACCGTGTCAGCGCAGTGAAATCAATCACCATTGTTCGTAGCGCATTGGCTCAACGCCGGTTGCCCTTTGCACAAGGGAGGCAATGGTGCAGCCTTAATCTGCACTCACGGCAACACCGTAGGGGCGAGCAATGCTCGCCCGCCTGTAATGGTTTAGTCGGAATAACAGTAACCGAGCCACCGCAAAGACCGTATCCGTAGAAGCGTCAAGGCGAATCGCCCCTGCGGCAATAGCTTGAGGGGAAGCCAAGGGCAAAACAATTACGCTGCCTTGTCTTTTCGGCATTTCATATAACCATTATTTCCGACCATGCGGGCGAGCAATGCTCGCCCCTACGGCGTTGATTGCACTTCCGACGAGAATGTAGGGGCGACCATTGGTCGCCCGCTGTCGCGTCTTGGTCGGAAGTCCGTCACCGTGCCACCGCAAAAAAGCCGACCTCCATTGTTCGTGGCGCTATTGCCCCCATGGCAATGGGCTTTACATTATATATAAATATGTATTGCAAATGTATCGATATTTTGCTATAATGTAGGGTACGAAAATAGGGACATTAGGGGATTTTTTATGAGCGTAAATTCACTTAACGATATTTGGCAGAGCGTGCTCGGCGTACTGGGCGAAAACCTCACGAGCACCGCGATTTCGACATGGTTCGACGACTGCGTGCCCATTGAGCTTGACGGCTCGTCGCTCGTTTTGCAGACGAGCACGGAGTTTAAGCGCGACATTCTCGTAAACCGCTTCTCCGAGGCTATAAAAAAGGCTATGAGCGACATTTTTTCGACCGAGTTCAACGTCAAGATCCTCACCAAGGACGAGGCGCGCGACTATGAGGAGCACAAAAACGACGATGACCCACTGCCGGAAATGGCGGGCTACACCTTCGACCGCTTCATCGTCGGCAACTCCAACAAATTTGCCCACAGCGCGGCGGTGAGCGTTGCGCAGAAGCCCGGCAAGGCGTATAATCCGCTGTTTATCTACGGTAACTCGGGTCTCGGCAAGACCCACCTGCTGCTCGCCATAGGACAGTATATCCGCGAGCACAACCCGGGCGCTAAGATCGCCTACGTCAAGGGCGACGAGTTTACCAATCAGCTTCTCAAGGCGATAAAAGAGGGCACGGGCGAGGAGTTCCGCCTCAAATACCGCAACGTCGATCTCTTCCTCGTTGACGATATCCAGTTCATCTCCGGCAAGCAGGCCACGCAGGAGGAGTTCTTCCACACCTTCAATAATATCTATGAGGCGGGGCATCAGATAGTCATTACCTCCGACCGCCCGCCCATGGACATGACGCTGCTTGACGACCGTCTTTCCACGCGCTTTCAGGGCGGACTCATGGCGGACATTCAGCCGCCCGATATCGAGACGCGAATGGTCATAGCCCGCGCGAAGGCGGCGCAGCTCGGTCTTGTTCTGGAGGATGACGCCGTTACCTATATTGCCGAGACGCTCACCTCGAACGTAAGGCAGATAGAGGGTGTCATTAAGCGCCTGACGGCATACCGCGAGATACTCGACAGCAAGATAGACATTGCCGCGATAAAGCGCGCCATAAAGGACGTTGTGCGCATCGGCACGTTCATACCCTCGCCGCAGCTTATTATCCGCGAGACCGCGCGATACTACCAGCTCACCGAGGAGGACCTGCGCGGCCAGAACCGCTCGAAGGGCACGAACACGGCGCGTCAGATCGCAATGTATCTTATCCGCACCCTCACGAACACGGGTCTCAAGGAAATAGGCGCGGAGTTCGGCAACAGAAACCACTCGACGGTCATTTCCGCCCTGCGCAAGGTCGAGGAGCTTCTCAAGGACGACCCCTCGTATGCCGCCGCCGTCAGGGATATAACCTCGAATATTTCGAACATAAATGCCGGCTGAGTTTTCGACATTTTGATGTTGAAAGCGTGTTACTTTATATCGAAAACCGCAGCCCTCAAAAAACCGTGTTGAAACTCTCAAAATCATGAACATTTTTTTCAACACAAAAAATCAAGGCGCTCCAAAGCGTTCACGAGGTTTTCAACAAAAATTTCACCTACTGCTATTACTACTGAAAGTTTAAAGATTTATTTATATATCATTCTATTTTTTCGTTTTTAACGGGAGGAACGTTATGAAGTTTTCATGTGAAAAGCATATTCTCCAGTCCGCCGTTGCGGTGTGCTCCAGAGCTGCCGCCGCGAAGAGTCCCATTCCCGCGCTCGAGGGCGTGCTGCTCGAGGCCGGCGAAAGACTGCGCGTCACGGGCTATGACCTGAAAAAGGGTATATACACCAATATAGAAGCCGACGTCACCGAGCCGGGCAGCATCGTTTTGGATGCAAAGCTCTTCGGTGAGATGGTTCGCAAGATGCCGGACGGACTTATTTACATTTCCTCGGATGAGGAGAATAAGACCACCGTCAAATGCGGCAAGACCGAGTTCTCGTTCATGGGCGTGGACTCCGAGGAATATCCCGAGCTTCCGAGCGTTGACGGCATAAAGAGCTATAAGATAAAGCAGGGCGTTCTGAAGAACATGATAAACCAGTGCATCTTCGCCGTCAGCGATAACGACAGCCGCCCCGTTTACACAGGCTCGATGTTCGAAGTCGAAAACGGTGTGCTTGCAATGGTCTCCGTCGACGGCTACCGTCTGGCGATCCGCCGCGAGGCTATCGAGGATCCCGAGGAGCACAATGAATTTATCGTTCCCGCGACCGCGCTTGCCGATATCGAGCGCATAAGCGAGGCCGATTCCGAGGAGGACACCGGAATTTACGTTGGCGCAAACCACGTTTCGTTCATCGTCGGCAGCACCGTCGTTATAAGCCGCCGCCTTGAGGGAGATTTTCTCAACTACCGCAAGGCGATGCCGGACACCTTTAAGCTGCATATCAAGGTCGGACGCACCGAGCTTCTGCGCGTTGTAGACCGCGTCGCTCTAATAATCGACGAAAAGACCAAGAACCCCGTGCGCATGACGTTTAATGAAAATTTCATCGACTGCCTGTGCAACACGCCCATCGGTAAGGCGGAGGACGTGTGCTTCTCCGAGGGCGACGGCGAGGGGCTGGAGATAGGCTTCAACGGCAAATATCTCATGGATGCGCTCAAGGCAGCGCCCGCGGATGAGATCGACCTGTGCCTCAACGGCAACACCTCACCCTGCATCATGACTCCCACCGACGGCAGCGAGAAGTTTAAGTATATGATCCTGCCCATCAGACTCCGCTCCTAACCACTGCCGTGGGGGCAACCGGCGTTGAGCCAATGCGCCTTGAGATAGTACCGATACGGTTTTTGCGGTGTCTCGGTAACGAGAGTGCCGACAAAACCATATTGCCGCGCACTATCGTGGTGCGTCATTGGCTCCCTTGCGTAAAGGGAGCTGTCACCGCAGGTGACTGAGGGATCGTTTTTTCATAGGCGCATTGACGCACCTACGGATACGCATTTTGCGGCAGCACGGTATCGAAAGTGCAGAGAAAACAATATCTGCCGCGCACTATCGTAGAGCGAAGCAGCAACGGTTTTGTCGGA
>OQVT01002526.1_pt1 | contig 11774 bp, 11 predicted proteins | sample 1691561 | NCBI WGS metagenome assembly OQVT01 (sample SAMN03418260, study PRJEB22391) | human gut metagenome | biome: human-gut; feature: organic feature; material: feces | host: Homo sapiens | place: Tanzania | collected 2013-01 | reverse complement strand
ATTTTTTTGATCGTATTCTGTGCACTGGAATTATTCTGGATATTATTGGAGAGTACACAGAGCACATATGGATGCTCTTTGTCAAAGACAATGGCAATATCGTTTTCGACAACACCGAGTTTTCCGGAGTCTGCAAGTTCTCCGGTTTTGTTGGCAGTTGCGGTGCCGGAAGGAACACCTGCCGGAATCTTGGCTGTCTTTGTCTGGCTCGTAAGGAGCGCAAGCATTTCGGCAGATGCTTCTGCGTTTACCAGAGAACTGTTGTAAATATCAGAGAGCAGTCGGCAGCAATCGGAAGCACTTGTGTAATTGTCATCGGTTGGATCAGAAGCCAGGAACTCGCGGCCAAGATGCGTGGAGGTGTAGTTCCGCTCCTGACAGAACTCATTGACAATAGCAGCTCCTGTCTGAAAATCGCCTCCACCGAGCTTGCGGACCAGTTCGTTGGCAGAGTCATTGTCACTGACTGTGATCATATTGGTGAGGAGAGGTTTCAGAGTACTTTCATAATCGGATGAAACCGTAGTTCCTTCATCTGGATATATCAGTTTGTCATAAACAGCGGCCATGATAAATGCTTTGATAACACTGGCAGACTGCATGGACTGTTCGGCATTGACTGTGCTGTAGGCCTGCGTCTTCAGATCCATAGCTGCGATTGCCCAGAGTTCTCCCTGTTGTTCAAGCGGATCCGTATAGTTCTTTTCCAGCTGTGAGGTGAGATCAGCGAGGTGTTCTCCGACAGTAGTAATAGCCGGTTCGACAGTATTGAAATATGCATCGATTCCATCGGCAATTCCCCTTGCCATAGTTTCGTGATTTGCGGAATTGGTAATGTAAAGATCATCATTCTGGTTACTCATAAATCCCATTTCGAGGATGGCAACCGGAACTGTGCTCCAGTTGGTGCCAGTCATATTGTCGGCAGAGATGACACCTTTGTTTGCAAGGCCGGTGGCATTGCAGTAACTGTCGATGATACAGGATGCAAGCGTATTACTTTTTTCGATGATTTCCTTGTCCAGATACTCAAAATCTCTCCGGGCAAGTTCTCTCGTCGTTATAGCCATAGTACATGTTCCTTTCTTTGAGATGATCTTCGTGAACTCTGAAACTGAGTTCATTTACAATTCCATCCGAAACTTATCTCCCCGGAAGAACTCGGCATTTCATGTTTTTCAACTTGAAGCGACCACGATCTCCCGGTGATTTCTCGAGTATCTATGAGTGTAACGTGACTTGTCGATTTTGAAAATGTCCGAAAACAGACTATAGTCCCGAAACAGACTATAAAAAGCGACGGATTTCAGCGAAATAAGCGCCTTTTCGCATCCAATAAATTTTTTTCGACGCCATCAATCCAGGTATTCAGCAGCACTCCGATCAGCCTTTATTCATCATTCATCCTGCTTTGCTGAATGCCGATTTCAGATGAATTAAAAGAGCAGGTACCATTCCGGTCACCTGCTCCCACATAATCATATTCCCTTTCCGTCGTCCTCTTCCAGTGACTTCAGTGTCCTTCCATCTTTCGTTTTCCAGCTTGTAAGCCCATTTGCGCTCTTTCCGATCACAAACACTGCCGCAGAGGATGGGCTCGTAAAAAATACATTTTCCAGAAGAACTCCGTTCTCGTCGACCCGAGCCGCATTTCTTTTCTCTTTAATCGTAGCAGAGACGGTATGATCAGCCGTAGGTGAAATATGACTTCCCTTGTAGACCACAAATCCATCTGAAGTCTGCTTACCATCTGCGATCACCGTTCCAACGTCCTTAATCATTCGTTCCAGGTGAAGTAGGGCGCCCTTTTCTGTCGGTTCTGACGACGGGCAAGCCTCTGCGGGCACTGGCTGATCGAGCGATTCGAACACCTTATGTCCCAGCGCCCCCATGATCAGCTTCACATTATCGATGAATTCCTCCATCTCGCATTCTTTTTCTTCCGTAATATTGCCCATCGTCGGTTCGTTCGCATTTTTCACCTCATAACGTTGCGCCTGAAGAGCCATATTACAGAAACGATTTTCCAGATAGCTGATTTCCGTCGGCCCAAAGGTGTTGTTCGACGTGGTAAATGCGACCGCCTCCGTCCAGTAATCTTTATTCGGATTCAGCCTGTGCTCCTGAAGGCGATTCAGTATCCCCTCTCCGTTTTTTCTGGCACCCGCCTGACCGATATAAACCACATTCTTTCCCGTCGTATCCGACGTACCAAATAGAAAATACACACCACTCTGTTTCAGGTCCTCGCGATCCTTACACTTATCGATATCGATTCTTGGTATCTTATATGCAACCCCCGTCCAGTTCGCCAGCGTGCATTTCGCTCTCCCGTTCGGATCACCGTCCATCAAATACAGATTGATACTCTTTCCCCGCCGTGCCATAAACGCCTCCATTTATCCATCATGAACATACTATGCGACTGCATCTGCGCTTTTCAGCATTCTGTCATAAGCGCGTCAGACTGTTCCCCCTAATCCACTCCAGGCGAAGTACATTCACTACAAGCATTCTCGGAAATCATTAAACTCTTCATCATAATACCACGTTTTATACTCCAGAAAAATATACTGTCACATCTTCACGGACATCTTCACGGAGAACTGACTTCCACTGTCGCCAATGCAGGCGGCTGTTTCTTATATCTCTTTGCTGTTTCTTATATCGCTTTGCCGAAAACTTCCGTCTATCTTCCTTGTTCTTGCCCCGCTCGCGCTTCCGGCTTCGAACCTCGTGACACAATGGCTTGCCCCGGACAAAAAGGGCATTACTCTATTTCGCTATATCGCTCTTGCATTCAAAAAGGCATTACTTTTCTCAACTCTCGCCCATCTCTCACATCCATATTTTGCGCTTTTGACGCAATAGTCCACCTCCACGCAAAAGGGCATTACCGAAAATAATGCCCTTTTCTCTGCCATGCCTGTATTGCGTCACTTTTCCGAAAAAGATAATGCCTTATTTTTTCATATCCATCTACTGCGAAAAAACATAATGCCCATTTTTTCGGAAGCCCTCTATAGTAAATCTCGATAATGCCTTTTTCCCTGCGTCCCACGTATTGCGTCAACTCAAGTAACACCTAATGTCCATGAGTATCATTTTGCTGAATTCGCGAAAATGAGTCACTCTGCAATACGTAAATAATAAATCGGTCATATGAGCACCGAGCACATCCTGCAGCAGCTGCATCCAGTACATATGACAGTCCTGCTTCTCACCGCCACCCTTCCGCCAGCTGTTTATAAACTGCCGCGCCGCTTCTCTCTGCTCTGCATCTGTCATTTCAAAACCCTCATATAAAAACACGGAGCCGAAGCCCCATGATGTATCATCAGATAAGTTATATTTTAGCATAGAATGGAGGGAGACGAAGGGAATATATGGAAAAAGGCCGCCTCGCGGCGGCCTTCAGTGATGCGAAATCTGTATTTATGGTGTCGAAGTCTTAGGTGGAGTGATATCATACCAGGTTTTGCCTTCATCCGTCGACTCGTAGACATTCGTGGAGTTCACATACACTAACTTATCAACTGTAAAATTCGGTGCTGTTCCTGACAATGTATAATACGCGAATCCATCTTTGGTTTCTGTGGAACTCCCCTTATATTCATTGTTATAAAATGGGCTCTGCTCGTATGAGCATGGTTTTGGATCCCACTTATTAAAATCTTCTTTAAACGCCTCAGAGTCGGCATAATAAATCCGTACACTGACTGTTTTAGTCCCGATTCTTAAAGGCCGGCTAGAGTAATATGCTGCGTTTGAATTTTTATTCCCCGCTGTTCCTATGTCTTTTAGATAATCGTTGACTGATGCTCTTGCATCTCCTGCATATCCGCCTTCCCAGTTAAAGATAATCCCTCGATCTTTTTCATAGGAGACTCTGCACATTCCTTTGTCCTTCGGCGTGCCTTTCCAGTTATCCGAAAAATTAGTTCCATCGAAGGTGACGCCGCCGATAGTGATCGGCAGCTTCGTCTGCCATCCGTTCTGCGTCTGCTTCAAGAAAACCGCCACTGATTCTGGTATGCCATCTTTACTTATCGCTTACGTCATCACCTGAGCGTATGCTGAGCGGACATTTGCGAGGTCGGTGGCTTCTCTGCTTTTTTCGAGCTGGGAGTTAAAGATCGGGACGGAAACCGCGACGAGTACACCGATGATCGCGACGACGACCATGAGCTCTGCGAGTGTGAATCCTTTTTTATTTCTCATCGTTTTTCCTCCTGACCTGAAGTTTCATCAGCTGTAAATCAGACAGCCAAATTTCATTCTACCTTGAACTATTTATAATTTCAATGCCAAAATCAGTGTTCAAAACGATAAGAAACCATAAAAACTTATCTTATCGGTTCACGAAATTCAGCGTCATCACAATCACAAGCATGTGCACCGGATAGAAGGCGTAACAGGTGTACTGGAACGGCTTGCTGTGGTAGCCCTGGCGACCACGGTAGAGCCAGATCGGGATCAGCGCGAGGAGGGCGAGGCCCTGCTGGCACAGCTCGATTTCGGTGCCGAGGATGTGCACGGGATACATCAAACCACTGAGGAGCTCGACATTGACCCAATACAGGGCGAGGAGCTGGCCCAGGAAACACCACCACTTCCGACCGCGGAAGAGATAGAAAACGAACATCGTGAGTACGCCGGCACCGTAGTAATCCACCATGCCGAGGGTGCCGAGCACGGCACCGAGCACCACAACCAGCGCCACCGTCAGCACGTAAAGCGTCCTCTTCTGCTTCTTCCGCGCCTTCTCCATCAGATGGATGCCGAGGAGACCGAGGAACAGCGTCCAGATGACGTTCTGGTGGACCGGATAGAACCAGGTGCCGCCGTACATGAGGTCAAACGGGATCTCGGAAAGGATCGCAAACGCAAGCATGCGACGCAGGTACTTCCGTAAATCATGCGTGTGAAAGTAGCCCTCGACGGTCATGAAGGCGAAGATCGGGAAGGCGAGGCGACCCACGCAGGTCAGCCACTCCTGCGCCGGCAGAAGCGTCGCCCAGAGATGATCCATGAGCATGAAGGTCATGGCGATGATGTGAAGTGCCGCCGCACTCAGGTCGAAATGATTCGTCTCGTTCAAATGGGTTCTCCTTATACTCGTTTTAAGTATAAGATACCGAAAACTTCTGAAATTGCAACGAAAGGTTATTTTAAAAATGTAACGTAAAATGTGTTACATTTTTAAAATTTACGTTACAATCCGAGCACTTAACCATCTTCATCGAGTTCATCCATGGCGTCATCAACGCCTTCAGCATATTCCGGGTCGCGGTCATAGCGGTCCTGGTCGTACTCGCCGTCGTAATAGATTGCTTCGTAGCCGTCATCATAGTTCTCATATGGATTCAGATTGCGGTAGGTCTTCCCAGACGAGCTCTTCGAACTGCTGCCTGAGGACTTCGAGCTGGAATATGACTTCGATCCATAATTTGAGGACTGCGAACCAGAATACGACTTTACACCGGTACTCGACGACTTCGAGCTGGAGGAATAGCTCTTCCCAGCGCTGCTATAACTATACGAAGAATTCTGGGACGCACTTCGCGTGCTCCCGCTACCCGCAGATCCGCTCGCGGACGGGCTTTTTCTCTCGGATGCGCGCCTTGCCGCTTCCCGCGCAGCTTTTTCCTCCGCCTTTTTTGCGGCTTCCCGCTCCGCTTCTTTCCTTGCAGCTTCCCGCTCCATGAGCACCTTCTTGTCGTTGCGGCGGTACGAAGCGTACTCGCCCGGCTGGCAGTACCAGACGAACGTCATGATCAGTAGGATGATCACCAGAATCACGCTGCCGATATTGCCCTTCGCACGACGGTCACCACTGCCATCACTGTCGATGGTCTGGTTAATGATGTAATTCACCACATGCAACAGCACGTAAATTGCGCTGAACACGAGGATGCCGGCTATCTGACTCTCCGCATCCTCCTCATACTGCGTATTCCGGGCATACGCGATGAAGACATAGATGACGAGATACGCCACAAACCAGCGCACGAGGGTGAAGCACCACTTCGCGAGACACCATCCACTCCGATCATTTTCATGATAATTCATAGCCACCTATCCTTTCTCATACACCGTTCTCCTGATGTCTATATAGTAACAGCCCCGATGACAAAAAAATGCACACAAAAAGCCCTCCGGAGAGGGCTAAATAACCAGATCTATAAGCTTAATGGCGGCAGAAGAAATCGGCGCAGGGTGGGGACATAATTGCGCATTCAAAGAACAGGTTCCAGCGCTGCATACGCGACGAACTGTAAGAACCTGTTCTGACAAGGGCGGCACGAACACAGCACTGGGTTCTGTACTTTGAACTAAGTGAGCTGTCCCCTCCCTGGCCGATTACTTCGTACCAATATCTTTATCACAGCTCTTCAAAACTTACGATTTCCGCTTTCCTCTTATACTCGTCGTATCTCAGGCCGCGGTCTTCGGTCTCGATCTCACCATACTGGTTATCGTACGGGTCGGTACGGAAGTAGTGCTCCTCCACGGTGAATGGTGCCTGGAAGGCGCGGTTTGCAACCATGCGGTACGGGTCGAGGTTACCGAAGTAGAACTCGCGGCGCTCTTCGTTTTCATTTCGACGGGCACCGATGCCGAAGGACGGGTCTGCGAAGAGCCATCCGAATGGCTCGGCGTAGAAGCGTGCCCAGTCGTGGCCGCCGACGAATTCCGGCTCAGCCGCGAAGCCGCTCTGCCACTCAGCCGGGATGCCGGCGCAGCGGCACATCGTGATGAAGAGCAGTGCGAAGACACCGCAGTCACCGGTGAAGCTGCGCGCGCAGTTCTCCGCGATGCTGTCCAGCGTGAAGTACGCCGGCATGAAGGTGTACCTGAAGTTCTGTGTGATGAAGTCGTAGAAACTCTTCGCCTTCTCAAGCGGGGTCGTGCAGCCCTGTGCACAGGCCTCGGTGAGCGCCCGGATATACGGTGTGAATTCGATGTGCGGTGCCAGCTCTGCGGTATCCTTCGCGTACTCCGCAAGCGCTTCCGGCTTCAGGCAAGGCAGCTCCGGCACACCACTTGGCCGCTGCGATGCAGCACCGCATGCGCCGTCACCCGGCTGCGTTGCCCCGGCGTCGCCAGTCTGCGTTCCACAGCATCCACCGTCCGCAGCCGCCTGCGATGTCGTGCAGCCCGTCTTCTCCGGAGCCGCATCCTGCATCGCGCCTTGAGACATTGGCATCCCGCGCAGTACCGTCTCCACGTCATTCCACTTCGCGGTGTGCACGTAGGAGTAGGTCACGCTGAACTCGTGGTTCTCCTGCATGTTTTCTTCCCAGTAAACCGTGCGCTGCTCGGCGTCCTCCGGCGCGATCTGGCCGTTTTCCGGGAACATCGACTCGATACGGATGTCGCTCTGCTGCTCACAGGCTGCGGCGATCGGAACGTGCACACGCACCAGCATACCCGGCTTGAATGCTGCATCCTCGACCTTCACCGTCGCGCGGATCGTGATGCGGTTCGCGAGTGCGCCCTGCTCCTTCATGATGCGCATCGAGCGATTCAGACGCAGGTCCGCGCTGCTTCCCTTGCCGGAGCTCTCGCCGCCGTTCAGCGCCACCTTCGTCCGCGCGCGGAATTCCGGCACAGATTTGATCATGCTCGAGAAGAAACGACCGAAAATCCGCATCTCGCCATGGAGATAGATGAAGCGGATCTGCCCGCAGGCGACCGCCGCGTCGAACTCCTCCTCCGTGTACGACGGAATCTCTGCCCGGATGATGTCCATCGCCTCCGCGCGGGTGTACGGGAAGTCCGCCGGCATGCGGCGGATCATCTCGCGCTCCGCCAGCAGGCAGTAGCGGAGGTTCTCCGGCAGATTCGTGCACGCGAGGCGCTGGTCAATGCAGTCGACCGCGGCTTCGAGCTCTCCGCAGAACTTCATTTTCTCCACTGCCTCCGGCAGCCCGACATCCAGATAGCTGAAATACTGATTCTCGTTCATAGATAACATCCTTTCGTTTTTCGTATGCAGCACGCACCACCTTCCGGTGATGCGCAGCAGACGTTCTTAAGCAGATCTTCCCCCGAAGATCTACGCTGTAACACACTGACTTTCCCCATTATACCGCATGCCGGAAGTAAGCGCCACTGCAGAAGTTTATAAGGACTGATCAATATTAATTTTTTCTAAACTGAATCTAAACTGAAGTTTATGGGGTCAGACCCCTTTACGAAATTCTTAAGATTGCTGATCCGGAAAACAGGCAAAGTAAAACCCCAGTACCAGGTCATCTTCACTAGTACTGGGGTTTCACTGATCATTCGGGCTTCTGTATCCCATCGGACTACCCTCCCTTATTCTATTTTAAATGCAGATCTCGAATCATTGAAGCATCGCCTATGACTTTCTACCATCTGCATCACACTGAGTTAAGAATCAATTTGATGAGGCATCGCCATCTCATCTCTTCTTTTGTTGTTCTAATTGCACGAAATAAAAAACTCGTTGTCAATGTATTTGCACATGAAAATTATTTTTATTCCAAGAACATCGTAATAGTTCAGTCGCCGTTCCATTCTCCTGGGAGTTTGTTTCTTTTTGAGGCCTAGTCTCAAATGCTTCGATTGGCATTTTCAAAATTAATTTGCATTTCCGGTTGGCATTTTCAAAATATTCGTCCATTTTCGATTGGCAATTTCAAAATAACTTGAGATATACGATTGGCAAATTCTAAATATGATGATATTCTTAGGTTGGTGGAACCAGCCGCAGTCATTGTGTAAGGAGGCATAGAAATTGTACATTAGTAGAGAAATAGATCATATTCTTCTTGACTGGAAAAATTCCGATCGACACAAACCCCTGATTCTTCGTGGAGTCCGTCAGTGTGGAAAAACTTCTGCTGTACGAAATCTATCTCAGCAGTTTGGGGATTACATTGAATTGAATCTGGAGAAAGAACCAGATATAGGAAAAATATTTGAAGGCGAGCTAAATTGCAGTTTGCGCCCGCCGGCGGTCGCGAATGCGTTTCGGAACGGCCGCTGTGCGGAGCACAACGGCCGCCGGCTTTTAGTCACCTAACTACGGCTTTCGCGTATTGATCTTGATTGTATAGTGTTTTGTTGCTCGCTTCATGATGGAATTCGCCGATACCTCATCGTTGAGGATCATCGCCTTCCAGTTCTCCGGATTGCGTTGAGAACAGACGATAGTGCTCTTTTGCTGTTCATTTCGCTTTTCAAGCAATTCGAAGAGAACCTTGATTTCGCGCTCGTCTGTTATCGTGTGGAGCAGGAAATCATCCAGGATGATCAAATCCCATCTTAGGTACTTTTTCATTCTGCGAGCGTATTTGTCATAATCCTGTTCTTTCAGCGCAACCAAACTCTCCAACAGTTCTTCGCTGTGAAAATAACCAACGTTATAACGGTTACATGCTTTGATGCCGATAGCCTTTGCAAGATAAGACTTTCCGGCATCGGACTCGCCGAGAATACAGAGATTATATCCTCGTTCAATGAAGTTCAAGGAGGCGAGCTGCTCCGTTACGCCAGTAGGGAGATACTCACGTTTGTCAGAATCGACACATTTCGCCAGTTCCTCAGGCGATCCATTTAGACGTGCAGCTGTTAAACGATTTTTCAGTGTCGTGCTGACTTTTTCCTGAAATTGTGGTCCAATCAGTTCGGCGATCAGTGTCAGCCGGTCCATTTCGAGAAATTCCGGTCTATGGTACAGCTCGTCAAGAGTAGCTGCCATGGTTGAAAGTTTGAGTTCGTTTAACTCATCTACTAATTCGTTCATGAGTGCGGTTCCTGTAAGCATCAGCCATCCACCTCCTCTCGCATGTGCTCCGCAAGAGCCTTGCTGCGGGATAAGAGAGTATCGATACTGGATGCTTCTGGTGGCATTACGTATCCGCCACGTGCAGGCGCTTTCTTTGAAGGAACCGAATAACGATAGCCTGCTTCTCCGAGGTCATCTGCAACGACAGAAATCGTATTTTTAATAAAAGTGTATTTCTGTTTGTTTAATTCAATAGCCTGTCTGCAGCACTCCTCAAGTGCCTTGTTACTGTACTTCTTTGTGAAGTTCAGAATCCCGATACACATACGGTAGGTCTGAACTTCATACGTTCTGGACTTGAGGATGGTCCGGATGACTGTCTCGGTGTTCTTTCCGATAAGCTGAGCTTTCTGAATGAAGTACGGGCCATTCCACTGAGTGAATCCTTTGTAATTATCCGGCAAGTGCTCTGGATTTGTAGACCACTGTCCCTTTCGAGTTGCTCTTGGCCATTCGCAAAGGAATTCTCCGGCAAGCGAATAAATGCGGACAACGGTTGCGGATGCCTTAATAGATACTTTCTTGTGCAAATGCGCTTTGTCTACGCTATAATAAGCGTTGTCAAAGCGGACGTGGAAGTCACTTGACACAGTTGCCGTTCTTCTCTCCATGTACTCGTAATGCGTGGAAGGGAGCGGCATTAATTCAAGTTTCTCCTCTTCCCAATAGTAGTATCGATTGTGTTCTTTCTTCTTGAACGGCGCCTTGTTCAGTGTATCCAATTCCTTCCAGAGATCCTGGTTAAACTGTTCCAGCGAGAAATACTGGCGTTCTGCAAGCTTGTGAAAAAATCCCTTTTCCAGAATTCCAACAGCGTTTTCTACAGAGCTTTTGAACTTCGGCTTGCGAACCTTGGCTGGCAGAATAACGGTACCATAGTGATCAGCCCAGTCAGCATAATCCTTATTCAGCTCCGGTTCGACCCAGTCCTGATTGACAATAACGGCCTGCTTACAGTTATCACAAACTACTAGGGCCGGAACTCCACCAAAATAATCCAGTGCATGATTATTGACGTCGATCCACTGAGGTTCCCTGGTGGAAAGCATTCCCTCTGCATAAATGTACTGAGAATACGGAAGGATCGCTACGAAGACAACGATGGTCATGATTTCTCCAGTAAGAGGATCCACCATGCTGAAGGTTTGACCTGCGAAGTCCACCTCCATCTTTTGGGCAATCACGGCATCAAAGTGAGCGGTTTCATAATTCTCTTCGCACCATTTGTTGTAGAGCTCGCAGTACTGCCTGTACTGATAAAAGCGTTTTCCTTCTTCTGCACATTTCTTAGAGTATCTGTTCCAAAGGAAAACCAGTGTCATGTTTTTGCGAGTCGCCATGAGCTTTGCGTCTGATTCATAATCAGGATACTCAATGTTTTCATTTCGTCCACCGGATCCAGGGACTGAACCATACACGAGCTTAGCAATTCCATAATTCGTGATGCCGGGTGGAAGGGGATAAGAAAGCGACTCGCACTTATCGAATGCTCTTAAGAAGTCATTCACCCCTGATTTGCTCACGCCCAGTTGACGGGCAATTTCGCTTCCCGAAAGAGAAAGCGCATAATGTCTGATAATGATGTCCACTCTTTTTGCTGACGTTGCATTCACATATATTTTGATCAGGTTCTTTCCTGCCATCTATAATCTCCTCCTGTTTCTCGTAAAAATTCGCATGACCGGCGCATCGTGATCCTATCTCCCTGTCGTATCAACCTCCAGTTCCCTTTTGATGTCCGGCTATACAAGGCTGCTTTCTCCCTCCCGCGGGTAGGTCTGTCCACGTCAGGAGGCTACATACCATAATTGAGTATAGCACGTTATTTTTGTAAAATCCATACGCCGTTTGCCTATTTTTCCGTAATTTTTTTGTGTAATTTCCCTGTCCTATTTTGTTTTTTCCTGACAAATTTTCAGGCAAACGGCCGTTTTCCATTTCCCTCGCAGAATAT
>OQVT01002525.1_pt1 | contig 11775 bp, 10 predicted proteins | sample 1691561 | NCBI WGS metagenome assembly OQVT01 (sample SAMN03418260, study PRJEB22391) | human gut metagenome | biome: human-gut; feature: organic feature; material: feces | host: Homo sapiens | place: Tanzania | collected 2013-01 | reverse complement strand
GCATATATTTTTTTGTAGTCTGCTTCCTCTGTTAATTTACGCTGGTTACGCTGCATAAAAAGCTGTGCCGCGTTCTCTGCCTGCTGCTCTTCAACGTCAGGCGTAAAGCGTTCCATGATTTCTGCAGCCACATCAGCGCGTATGCCACGCTTGCTCAGCTCCAGCTGCAGATGCTGCCTGCCATAGTAGCGCTTGGCCAACCATGCCTCGTACACTCTTAGGGCATAATGCTCCTCGTTAAGCAGACCATAGTCCTCCAGCTTGGCCACTGCCTCCAGCGCCTGCGCCTTAGTTGCGCCCTTGCGCTGCAAACGCTCCAGCATGTCCTTATGGCTGTAGTCACGATAAGACAATAAATCCAGCGCGCAGTCATAAACCTGCTGCGCGCTGGTAAAGCCTTCTTCCTTTTTTTTATTCCTTAAAGATTGACTCCACATCCTGCAACGGCTCCTCAGCTACTTCCTTATTATCGCTCTTGGCAATCGTCACAGCGCGGATTTTAGCTTCAATTTCGTTGGCAATTTCCGGATTTTCGCGCAAATAGTCTTTAACCTTTTCCTTGCCCTGACCTAAACGGATATCGCCATAGGAATACCAGGCACCGCTCTTGTTGATAATATCAAGATCTGCACCAAGATCAACAAGGCAGCCCTCATGGGAAATACCCTTGCCATACATGATATCAAACTCTGCCTGTCTGAACGGCGGTGCTACCTTGTTCTTGACAACCTTGACACGGGTGCGGCTGCCAATTACATCGTTGCCGTTTTTCAGCGTATCAATACGACGTACATCCATGCGGACAGTAGAGTAGAATTTCAACGCACGACCACCGGTAGTTGTTTCCGGATTACCGAACATAACGCCAACCTTTTCACGAATCTGGTTGATGAAAATGGTTGCACATTTGGATTTGGAAATCAAACCGGTCAGCTTACGCAGAGCCTGGCTCATCAGACGTGCCTGCAGACCAACGTGGGAATCACCCATCTCGCCTTCAATTTCTGCACGCGGAACCAAAGCAGCAACAGAGTCAATAACGATAATATCAATAGCGCCGCTGCGTACCAGTGCGTCAGCAATTTCCAATGCCTGCTCACCATTATCCGGCTGAGAAATCAACAAATCATCAATATTTACACCAAGATGACGGGCATATTCCGGATCAAGCGCATGCTCCGCATCAATAAAAGCTGCATAGCCGCCCATTTTCTGAGCTTCAGCAATCATATGCAATGCAACGGTAGTTTTACCGGAAGATTCAGGACCGTAAATCTCAATAACACGTCCACGCGGAATACCACCGACACCAAGAGCAATATCTAAGGATAAAGCACCTGTAGGGATAACCTCAATATTCATCTTGGCACTTGCTTCGCCCAGCATCATAATGCTGCCCTTGCCAAAATCCTTTTCAATCTGGTGCATCGCCATGTCTAAGGCTTTCTTTTTATCTGCGTCCATCTGCCTGCCTCCTAATATATAAATTTAAATTTAATCGATTCACTGCCTTTATTATACAAACAAAAGTTTCTTTTGTCAAGAAAAGTTTTGTTATTTGATATTCTGTTTAGCAGCCTCCAGCTGTGCCTGTTTTTCCTTTTCTTCCAACAGGTGCTTGATTTCATCCTGAGTATATTCATAGGTGCTGTTGCAGAATTCGCAGTGAGCTTCTGTTGTTTTATCCTGCGCCAGCTCCTCCAGAGATTTTACATCAAGGCTGCCCAGAGCCGCCAGAATGCGCTCACGGCTGCAGCGGCATTTGAAGCTCAGGGGAATGGTTTCTTTAATATCAACGTCCAGACCGCGGCCGAGAATTTCTATCATCTTTTGCGGAGTATAACCAATTTCCAGCAGCTGGGTTACATACGGAGTCAGGTTAACGTTGTTTTCCAGCTTTTCCAGAACCTCATCGGTGCAGCCCGGCATAGCCTGAATAAAGAAGCCGCCGGAGGCTGTACGTTGCCGTCCTTGTCAACGAGTACGCCCAGAGCAACGCTTGTAGGAGTCTGTTCGGAAACGTAGAGGTATTTGGTCAAATCGCTGGCAATCTCGCCGTCCTGCAGCTCGCAGTAGCCTGTGAAGGGCTCTGCATTCTGCAGATAACGCGTTACAATAATATTGCCTTCGCCGATACCGCCACCGACATCCAGCTTGCCATTTTTCAGGGGCAAAAATGCGTCCGGGTTTTCTACATAACCACGCACGGTGCTGCCTTCGGCATCTGCTACTACCTCGCCCAAGGGGCCGTCGCCCTTCAAGCGCAGGCTGATGCGCTCGTTATCCTTCATGGTTGCGGCCAGCAGCAACGCGCCGTTCATCGCACGTCCCAGAGCAGCGCTTGCCAGATGGGAGCAGCCATGCTTTTTAGCTGCCTCCTGTACCAGATTGGTGGTGCATAATGCATAAATACGTACACCATCGGCCGTAGCCTTTGTTAAAACATCTTCCATAATATTGCCTCACAATCCTGCCTTACGGCAAAAATTTCACTTGCTTAATAAAACAAGCCCACTAAACTACTGCTAGCGGGCTTGCAAATTTCATGCATGGGGAACAGCCTGTTATCAGCTCTTCCACAATGTCAATTATAAATCATAATAGTCAAAAAGGCAAGCGGTGAAAATGTTACATTTCTTTGAAGAGATTTACCATTTCCATTGCGGTCATTGCGCAGTCTACGCCCTTGTTGCCGGCCTTGGTGCCTGCACGTTCTACAGCCTGCTGAATGTTTTCGGTGGTGAGTACGCCGAAGGCTACGGGTACGCCGGTTTGCATGCTTACCTGAGCGATGCCTTTGGATGCTTCGGCGCATACGTAGTCAAAGTGCGGGGTTGCGCCGCGGATTACGGCACCTAAGCAGATTACTGCGTCGTATTTGCCGCTTTCTGCGAGTTTTTTTGCTGCCATGGGGATTTCGAAGGCGCCGGGTACCCAGGCTACGGTGAGGTCTTCGTCAGCTGCTTCGTGGCGGATCAGGCAGTCGATGCAGCCGCTGAGGAGTTTGCTGGTGATGAATTCGTTGAAGCGGGCTACGACGATTGCGATTTTCATGTTTTTGGCGGTGAGTTTTCCTTCTAAGGTTTTCATGGTTATATTCCTCCTAATGGTTTTATGTTTTTCGTTAATTTATACTTTTTTATTTTCCGCAGTTGCAGCCACAGCCTTCGTGCAGCTTGTGGCCCATTTTCTCTTCTTTGACATCGAGATAGTGTTCGTTGTATTTATTGGGCTCCATGATGATGGGCACGCGGTCGGTGATGGTGATGCCATAGCCGGAGAGGCCGATGCGTTTTGCGGGGTTATTGGTAATCAGGCGGATGCTGGTGAGTCCGAGGTCTGCCAGAATTTGTGCGCCCATGCCGTAATCACGCAGGTCGGGAGCAAAGCCCAGGCGAACGTTAGCCTCTACGGTATCAAGGCCCTGATCCTGCAGTGCGTAAGCACGGATTTTGTTAGCCAGACCAATGCCACGGCCCTCCTGACGCATATAAACAACAGCGCCGCAGCCTTCCTTTTCAATCATCTTCAATGCGGTTGCCAGCTGATCGCCGCAGTCGCAGCGCAGGCTGCCGAAGGCATCACCGGTCAGGCACTCGCTGTGTACGCGCACCAGCACGTCCTTTTTGCCGGCAACATCACCCTTGACAATAGCAACATGGCAAAGGTTATCCAAATCGTTTTCATATGCAATAATGCGGAAATTGCCGTATTTAGTCGGCAGTGCAGCCTCAGCGGCACGATGTACCATTTTTTCGTGTGCCTTGCGATAAGCAACAAGCTCGGCAACAGTGATGAAAACGAGCTTATGCTTTTTGGCGAACTCGATTAAATCCGGAGTACGCGCCATATGGCCGTCGTCATTCATAATCTCGCAGCAGATGCCCACGGGCTGCAGACCTGCCAGCTTGCACAAATCAACAGTGGTTTCGGTGTGACCGGTACGCACCAGTACACCGCCCTTGCGTGCGCGCAGCGGGAAAACATGTCCCGGACGGCGGAAGTCGCTCGGCTGTGCGCCAGGCTCAGCGCATTTTTTCATGGTATATGCGCGCTCGTAAGCGGAAATACCGGTGGTGGTGTCAACATGGTCAATAGAAACAGAGAAGGCTGTTTCGTGATTGTCGGTGTTGTGCGTTACCATAGCGCCGAACTGCAGCTTGTCCATAACCTCGCTGTCTGCCGGCATGCAGATAAGTCCGCGTGCTTCCTTAGCCATAAAGTTAATAGCCTCGGGAGTGCACAGCTCGGCTGCCATAATCAGGTCGCCTTCGTTTTCGCGGTCCTCGTCATCGGTTACCAGTACCATCTGACCTGCTTTAATCGCAGCGATAGCTTCATCAATTGTATTATACTTAAACTTTTCCATTTTCTACCTCTTTGTTGCTGCTCAGATAAACCCATTTTCCAACAGCATATTTTTATTTAAAGCAGGCTCCTGAGTCTGCTTGGGGTTAAATTTTAACATTTGCTCTACATATTTGCCGATAATATCCGTTTCCAGATTTACGCTGTCGCCCACATCCTTGAAGCCAAGCGTTGTTTCCTTGGCGGTATGCGGAATCAGCGATACGGAAAAACTGCTTTCCGTAACCTGCGTTACCGTCAAGCTGATACCATCAATCGCAATGCTGCCCTTTTTGATGATATATTTTAAAAGCTCCGGCGGAGTGTTGATAGTCACTACCATGGCAATGCCCTCAGGTCTGCGGCTGGCAATTACGCCCAGTCCTTCCACGTGTCCGCTGACGATGTGACCGTCAAGACCGTCGCACAGGCGCAGCGTGCGCTCCAGGTTCACCCTGTCGCCGGCATGCAGGCTGCCGATATTGGTCAGGCGCACGGTTTCCGGCATCACATCGGCGGTAAAAGCGGAATCGTCCATGCTTACTACCGTCAGGCAGGCGCCATTGACGGCAACGCTGTCACCGATTTTCAAATTCTGCAGTACCTTCGCCGCCGCCACTGTCAGGTGATAGGATTCACCCTGCTGCGCCAGCTTCTGCACCGTGCCCAGTTCGGCTACCAATCCTGTAAACATTATTCTGCCTCCTTCGGCAGCTCCTGCTTATCCAGCTCCGGCACCAGACCTGTTATCAGTACATCACTGCCCAATTTTTCCATCTCGACCTCTGTCAGCTGCCAGCCGGTTTCCACCAGGCTGCTGCCTGCACCGCCCACCGGTGGCAGAGCTGCAGCGCCGCCGATCAGCTTGGGCGCTACAAAGGCGCACACTCTGTCAGCAAGGCCTGCATCAAAGAAGGCACCGTGAATTGCACTGCCTCCTTCTACCAACAGGCTGGTAATACCACGCTCGGCCAAGGCCTGCACCACCTGCGCCACAGGCAGCACGCCGTCAGCCAACGGCAGACGTACCACCTCTACGTTAGGCAGAGCAGCCAGCGCTTCCGCCTTAACGATATCGGAATCCAGACCGGTAAAGATAATCGTGTCCGCCAACGGATTCAAAACTGCTGCCATCAGCGAAATCTTCAGGCTGCTGTCGAGCACCACGCGCACCGGATTCTTGCCGCGCACCAGACGGGTGGTCAGCTCCGGGTCATCCTCCAGCACTGTGCCGATGCCGACAAGCACAGCGTCATGCTGCTTACGCAGGCGGTGTGCGAAGGTGCGTGCCTCCTCGCCGGTAATCCATTTGCTATCGCCGGTAGCAGTGGCAATCTTGCCATCCAATGTCATAGCGTATTTTAAAGTAATAAACGGACGCTGCTTCGTAATCCAGGTAAAGAAGCGCTCATTCAGACGTTGAGCCTCCTTTTCGCACACGCCGGTAACAACCTCGATACCCTGCAGGCGCAGATATTCCAATCCCTGACCTGCAACCTTGGGGTTAGGATCAAGGCAGGCCACCACAACCTTGCTGATGCCAGCACGTGCCAAGGCTACGCAGCAGGGACCGGTACGTCCGTAATGTGCGCAGGGCTCCAGCGTTACATAGGCCGTTGCACCCTGAGGCATCTGTTTGGCTTCAGCCAAGGCATTGACCTCCGCATGCGGTTCGCCGGCCTTATGGTGATAGCCCTCACCCACAATATTGCCTTCGGCATCCACAATCACACAGCCAACCATCGGGTTAGGACTGGTGTTGCCCTCTGCCTGCAGCGCCAGCTCCAGGGCTCGCTGCATATATGCTTCATCTGTCATTCTTGCCAAAATATCACCTTCCAGTAATATAAAAAACCGCATAAAGACCTTAGGAGCCCTTATGCGGTAAAAAATACAGTTTTGCCACCTTTTATCATCCAGACTATACTGTCGGTACCGGAATCGCACCGGTTCATGCGCTGCTGCGCTAGCGGACTTTACCGCCGATCGGGAATTACACCCTGCCCCAAAGGTTACATTATGAAGTTATTTTTATTATAGCGTCAAATTTTCTTCCAGTCAAGAAAACTATACGTGAACAGTATGATTTACTTCGCTGCCTCTTTAATAATTTCGTAGGTCCAGCGTGCAGTGTTGTACAAATCCTCTTCCTTCAGATATTCCGCAGTAGTATGCACGTTGCTCATGCCGGTTGCCAACAGGCCGCAGGGCAAGCCGTAGCCGCAAAGATAGTTGCCGTCGCTGCAGCCGCCGGTTGTTTTCAGCTCTACCGGGAAGCCCAGTGTTTCCGCAGCGCGTGCTGCCAGCTTAATGCATTCGTGGTCCTTGTTCAGCTCTACAGCAGGACAGCCTTCCACTACGTCGAATTCAACCTGACCGCCGCCGGCTTCAACAGCCTCTTTAATCAGAGCGATGGTGGAATCCTTCAACGCTTCCAGACGCGGTACGTTCAGAGAGCGCATATCAATGACGAATTTAGCCTCCGGGCAGACGATGTTGGTGCCAACGCCTGCGTTGAACATGCCGATGTTAAAGGTAGTTTCGCTGTCCAGACGACCGTAAGCAGGCAACTTGGACAGAGCATCTGCTGCCAGCATAATCGCATTGACGCCTTCTTCCGGAGCAATGCCTGCATGGGCAGCCTTGCCCTTGACGGTTACATAAATATCGTACAGCTTCGGTGCAGCGTAGGTAATTTCGCCCGGTGCGCCGCCGATATCCATGCAATAGCCGTAATCAGCCTTAATCCAGCTTTGGTCCATGTTTACTACGCCCAGACAGCCGATTTCCTCGCTGACTGTAAAGCACAGCTGCACGTCGCCGTGAGCAACGCCGTCCTCTTTAAGTGCGCGCACCGCCTCCAGCATGGCAGCAACGCCAACCTTGTCATCACCGCCCAGAGTTGTGGTACCGTCGCTGTACAGCACGCCGTCCTTACGGACAACCTTGGTGCCTGTTGTCGGTGCTACGGAATCCATGTGCGCTTCAAACAGCAGCTTCGGAGCATTCGGCACGGTGCCCTTTACATAGGCCCACACATTACCGCAGGTACCGCCGGTTTTTTCGTGCGCCTTATCCATCTCCGGCTCCAGGCCAAGCTCGCGCAGCTTCGCCATAATCAGCTCTGCTTCCTGCTTTTCGTCCTTGCTGGGGCAGGGAACGCTTACCAGCTCTATAAATTCATCAATCAATCTTGTTTTGTTTATCATTATAGTCACCTCGTAGTAGTTTAAGATATAAGCATATTATATACCTTAATGAAAGCCGCGCGCAAGTTTAACTGCTGGCAATATTACAGTTGCAGATAGCGGCAGGCCAGATACAAGGTGCCCGCAACCAAACCACCGCAGGCACGGATGCGCAGCTTTTTCGCATCCACGCGCTCCGGGTCGCTCTTCTGCAGACGGCCGATGCCGCCCAGCAGCAGCCAGGCGGAAAACAGCAGCATAGCCGCCGCCAGATAATCCCAGCTTTCCAATTTAGCAAAAATCTCCATTACATCACCTATTCTTTATTCTTTTGCGGACACAGATATGCATAGTGACAGTAAGCACAGCTTTCGTTACAGCTGCAGGCGAAATCGTCCTCCTCGCCCTTACCGCTGATTTCCTCGCACAGCTCTACTGCCTCCTGCAGGTACGATTTATCCAACGGCAGCTGCCAAACGCTCATATTCTGCAGGAAGTGCAGCTCAGCACGCACAACGCTTTTGCCGGGGTACAGCTTTTCCGCAGCATCCTTATACAGCGCCAGCTGATAAGCATAACCCAGCTTCACCTCGTCAGGCTCCGGTGGCGTACCTGTTTTATAGTCCACTATTATCATCTTATCATCTTCGTCAAAGGCCAGCAAATCGATTACGCCCTCAGCCGCCAGCTCCTGCTGCAGCGGCTGTACAAATTCTAATTCACGCTTCTGCTTTTTGGGCAATGCTTTATACAAATCGCTGACAATATAAGCATCAAACATACTCTTAGCCTGTGTTGCCACAGCGCCGGGAGCAAATTCCTTCAGCGCAATGGCAAAAACAGCCTCCGCATTATAGCCATTATACAGCTCCAGCGCTTTGTGCACAATACTGCCTGTTACGCTTGCAGGCAGCTCGTGCGCCTGCTCGCCGGCAACGGTCTGCTCCAGCTCCGGCACTGCCAGAACCTGCTGGTAGTAATATTGGCGCTGGCAATGCAGATACGTCTGCAGCGCACTTGCGGTAAAGCAGGTACGGCCACAGGTCGCATAAGCAGGCAGCGGTGCCAAGGCCAACGGCTCCAACGCCAGCTTCTCCTGCTCTCCCTGCTGCACAACAGCCGGGCTTAAATCATCGGCGCACAAAAGGCGTACCCAAGGACAGCTGCTTTCCTGCTTTTCCCAGTCCGCCTCGTATACTGCCTGCAGCTGCTGCCACCAGCCCTTGGCGGAAGGCAGGCCCACAATAGCCTCCGGCAGCTTTTCTTCCGCCACCGTACCGACCATTACAAGCTGCTTTTTGGCACGCGTCATAGCAACATAAAGCAGACGTCTGCTTTCTTCTTCCTCCAGCTCACTGTCGCGCGCCTTCGCCAGCTCGTAAACACCGCTTTTTTGCAGCTGCATTTCCTTATCGGGCACCTTGATGCCCAAAAGTCCCTGCTCGCCTTCCTTGCCGGGCAAATATTTGATAGACGCAGTATCGCCCTTCACTGATTTATCTAATTGCGGTAAAATAACCAAATCGAATTCCAGTCCCTTGGAATTATGTATCGTCATAATCTGCAAGGCATCGTCAGCCTGCACGGTAGCAGCAGGCTCTTTACTGCTGTTGGCACGCAGGTCCTTGACGTACTGCAGCCATTCAGCCAGCGAAGCCTGCTTCGTCTGGCAGTACTGCTGCGCCAGTCTGCGCAGCTTTTTGACGTTAGCCAGCTTACTGGGGCCGTTTTCCTGTTGCGAGAGGACGAATTCAGGCTTCAGCTCAGTCCAAAGCTGTGCGAACAGCTCAGGCAGCGCCAGCAGCGCTGCCGCTTCGCGCAGACGTCCCAGAATTGCAGCAGCCTGCACTGCCAGCGCCTGCTGTTCCAGCTCTAGTTTAATCTCCAGCTCGCCCCTGCCTACAGCCTGCAAAACGTCCCACAGCTGCCTGTCCTTACCTGTCTGCCAGAAAAGCTGCGTCAGTGTAGCGTCGTCCAAGCCAAAATAATTGGAGCGCAAAGCACCTGCCAGCTCCAGGCTTGCGTAACGGTTGTGCAGTGCAGCCAGCAGATTCAGAATATCCAGAACCTCCTGCTGCTCATAAAAGCCCTTGCCCTTGACTACTACGCAATTTATGCCGTAGCTTTGCAGCGTCTGCCGCAAAATTTCGCAATGCGTCATTGCACGCAGCAAAATAGCCTTGCTTGCTCCCTGCTTAAGCTGCGGCTCTACCTTAGGCAGCTCCTGCTGCAGATAGGCGGCGATTGCCTCAGCCTCCTTCTGCCATTTATCCTCTTTAGCACCCAGGTCATCATCCTTGGATTTATACGGCACCTGCAGCAGACAAACCTTAGCACCGCCGGTGTTGTCACCCTCGTGATGCTCCAGACAGATTTCCTCCTTCGGCAAAGCCATCAGCTGACAAAAGGCGGTATTGCAGCTTTCGACAATGCTCTGCGTGCTGCGGAAGTTGGTTTTCATGCCCAAATTCTGCCCCGCATTTTGCGCGATATCCTCTTTTACCTTATTAAAGACGCTGACATCAGCATGACGGAAGCGATAAATAGACTGCTTCACGTCACCGACGATAAACAAATTATTCGTATTATCCAGCTTATTACCGCAGAGCAGATAAATCAGCTGTCGCTGGCGCTCATTGGTGTCCTGAAACTCATCCACCATAATATATTTATAGCGCTCCTGATACTTTTGCCGCAGCGCCTCATTCTTCTGCAGATACTCGATAGCCAGCAAATCCAGGTCATCATTAAACAGGACATTATTTTCCTGCTTACGCGCGCTCAGGCAGGCATAAAAATCCTGCAGCACAGCGAGCCAGTCCTGTACCAAATCACAGCCCTTGGCGTTCAAAAGTACATTGTTCAGCTCCTGACGCAAATTTTTTAAATTAGTCAGCTCCGCTGCCAACGCCTTGCCGCTAACCTTCACAACGCCAGACGCATCCAGCAGAGAGCAGCCCGGCTCCGGCGCCAGCAGCTGCTTTTTCATTTCGTCCAGCAGTCCTGCCGCCTCCGTCAAGGTCTGGCGTCCCTTGGTCTTTGCCCCCAAAGCCTCGCGCGCTTCGATTACCTCGCGCACCGCAGCAAACAGCTTCTGCTGCAGGGCAGGCAGCTCTTCCTTCGCCTTAAGATAAGGCTCTGCCAGATCCTTATCCATCACCAGCTCCGAAAGTCTGCCGGACAGCGCATCAACCTGATTTACAAAGCTGTTGACGCCGTAGGTCTGCACCAGCCTGCGCAAGGCCTCATTATCCTTGATATTCTTGCGTAAATATTGCTGCAGCGTTTCCTTGAAAAAGTCCTTTTCCTCAAAATTCTCCAGCACGGTAAATTCCGGATCAAGCTGCGTTTCTACCGGGTTATCTCTCAAAATACGGCTGCACAGGCTGTGAATCGTGCTTATCGGCGCGCTCTCCACCTTCTGCAGATGCTCCTGCCAGCGCAGTCTTTCCAAGTCCGTCTGCGCCTGCTCCACACATTCGCTGACAGCCTGGCGTACACGCCCCTTGATTTCGTCGGCAGCCTTGCGCGTAAAGGTTATCGCCACAATATTCGTGGGATTAACGCTCAGATCCGAGCGCAATATTTGCACAAAGCGCTTCATCAGTACATAGGTTTTACCGCTGCCGGCACCGGCGAGCAGCGAAACATTGCTTTTAATCGTATTTATCGCCAAAGCCTGTTCCGGTGTAGGATTCTTACTCATCGCTCTCGCCTCCCTGTCCGCCGTCACCGCTCACCAGCTGCACACGGCAAATATCATGTAACGGGCAATATACATCGCAGCGCCTGCAGCCTGCCAATGCAAAATCGCCTGCATAAATTCTTTCTATATAATCCTTCAGCAGCTGCTCCTTTTCCTGCTTAAAGCTATCCCAGGTCAGCTCTGCAGCGTTCTTCGGCTTTTTATACGGCAAGTCGCTGTTGCCCACGCTTTCCAGCAAAAAGGCACTCTTACGCTTGCCCTCCTTCAGTGAATAATAGCAGCCGCCGCTAACAGTCAGCTGCTCCTTAGCCAAAGCTGCCGCCAGCAGATACACCGGCAGCTGCAGATCAAGACCTTGCGCCATTGCCTTACTGCTGGGAGCACTGCCGCTTTTATAGTCTGTGATAAAGGCATGCTCGCCGTCGCTGTCAATTCTGTCAATGCGGCCGATAAGCGAAGCCTCACTGCCGTCACTGAGCGTCAGATACAAGGGCTTGCCGTTTTTGGAGCTGAAGTCCCATTCCACAGCATACG
>OQVT01002522.1_pt1 | contig 11783 bp, 8 predicted proteins | sample 1691561 | NCBI WGS metagenome assembly OQVT01 (sample SAMN03418260, study PRJEB22391) | human gut metagenome | biome: human-gut; feature: organic feature; material: feces | host: Homo sapiens | place: Tanzania | collected 2013-01 | reverse complement strand
AAGAAAACTCAGTGATTGCAGAGGGCCTAGTGCCGCTTAGGGGTCCCGGCTTAGATTTCACCGATCTCGCAGTACTGTGTTTCTGACGCCAGCCCTCCGGGGCCTCTCTACCACACGGTCACCTGAACTCCATCACATTATCCGGTGTCACCTTCTCGTACGGCAGCCGGATGTACTTGTCGCCGACGAGATGAAGATCACTCAGCGGCTCTTCGAGGGCCAGGTGGTGTGCCAGCTGAAAGATGGCCGCTGCCTGGCCTTCAGCGTCGTTATAAATCGTCGCTTCGAGTTTCCCATCACGCACCGCAGCGAGCCCCGCCTCCGTACCATCGATACCAAAGATGAGCGGCCACTGCGCCTTCGGAAGATCACTCGCCTCGAAGGCATCGATCGCTCCGAGCGCCATCTCATCGTTGTTTGCGAGCACCAGCTCGATATCCTCCCCATACTGCCGGATGATTTTATCCATCTGGGTTTTCGCCTGCGCACGGTTCCAGTTTGCGATCGCGTACGTGAGCCGATCCAGCTTCACACCGAGCTCCAGCATCCGATTAACGGAGCTTTCCGAGCGGGCGATGGCATCCTGGTGGCCCGCTTCTCCCTCGAGCACGACATACTGGATCGCGCCGTCCCCGTTCCGGTCCACCGTACCACTCCGGATTGCGTCCGCGGCCAGCTCCCCCTGCATCTTCCCGGAGACGAAGGCATCGGCCCCCACATAGAAGAGCTTTTCCCAACGCTGCAGATCATCCTCCACCAGCTCACGATTGAAAAAGATGATCGGCACATCCGCATTCCGCGCCGCGTTGATGACCTCCGTCGGTGCCGTACGATCCACGAGATTCACGCAGATCACATCGAAATCCGCCGCAATCATGTCGCGCACCTGCTCGTTCTGCTTCGTCTGGTTCTGCGACGCATTGTAGACCTCCAGCACGATATCCTGCTTTTCACTCGCCTTCGCGCTCAGCACCTGATTGTTCAGATCCTGCATCAACGACGACACGAAGGCATCGTACTGATCATAGACTGACACGCCGATTTTGATCTTTCCATCGGTTTTTCTGGCCGGCAGCTTCTGCCGCGTACCACAGCCGCAGAGAAACAGCATCACAACCAGCATGACCATAACTGCACTCCTGCTCCGTTTTCTCTTCTTCATACGTTTCTCCCCGTCATTTTCCATGACAGTGCCACCACCATATCATCACCTGCTGTCTTCGATGGCATCGTGCCTCTCTGAACCTCGCATTTGCGCTCTGCTCCGATCCTGTCCCGTCCGACCGCAGCATCCAGCTGCACGCGCACTCACTGCACGATCGGGAACAGGATCCGCTGATTCTCATCCCGGAACAGATTGTCCCGATGGACAACATTGAAGCCCTGCTCCCGGTCCTCGAGCTCGAGCATCCGGTTCCGAAGCTTCGCCGACAGATCGGTGAGGCTCTGATAGCCGATACTGAATTCGTTCGGCAGGATCATCGAAGCGATGGTCCCGTTGTCGATGTAGTATGCCAGCTTCTCGCTGCAGCCGGCACCATAGAGGGACAGGTTCTCTGCCCCCGCCTCTGCCACATAATTCACGGCTGCCTCGAGGCTCGTATTATCGAGACCGATGACGACATCCGGCGTCTCCCGCTCCATCGAGCGCTTGAGCTCCTGCTCGAGAAAGCGGCTCTCTTCCACCGTCCAGACGATATCCGGCGCCTTCGCCTGTACGGCCTCAAGGAAGCCCTTCAGACGATCCTGCATCGCATACTGCTGCTGGTTTCCGGCGATGATGCCGATCTTCATCCCCTTCAGCCGGTCGCCGACATCGATCACGAGTTCATTGCCGATGGCCCGTCCGACCTCGACATTATCCGTCATCACCGTCGCATAGTTTCCGGAGATATCGGCATCCGCATCCACATTCGTGATGATAAACTCCACCGGCACCCGGGAGATGATGTTCCGCACGATTTCCGCGGTGCCCATGCTGAGGCAGAAATCCGTGATGATGCCATCTGCGCCCTCTGCGATTTCCTGGTTGATCAGCGTGGTCTGTGTAAATACATCATCGATATAGTCGGTATACACGTAGCTCAGGTCAATGTTGTTGTCCTTTGCCGCCTGTGTGAGCCCTGCCTTCAGTGGCACCCAGCGGTCCTGGGAGGAATCACTCACGATCACGGACACCTGGTAGCGCTTCTCGCCGGTGCCCCGTACAAGCATCACCGTACAGAACAGGATGGTGACCACCAGCCCGGCGATGATCGGCCATAAGAAGCCACGATCCTCATGCATGCTGATCTCCTCCTTCCTTTCCGTTCAGATCATCTGCATCCGAACGCTCTGTAAGCGGCATTTCCTCGTCCTGGTCTCTTTTATCCAGATCCCTCCGATCGAAAGCCCTGCGATCGGCCAGCTGTTTATCCGATGCCTTCCGCTCTGAGGCCGTCGCCGTGTAGTGACCGCTCTCCAGCAGCTTCTGGTTCTCCGGCGTATCCGGGATCGCCGGCATATGAATCGTGATCGTCGTGCCCTCATCCGGCTCGGAGACGGCCATCAGTCCGTACTGCGGACCGAAGCGCAGGCGAATTCGATTGTGTACATTCACGAGACCGACACCGGAGCCGTGCTTCGGTACCCGGCTTCTCGATTCTTCATCGTCCTTCAGCAGGTTTTCACATATCTCCGGCGGCATCCCATAGCCATTGTCACTCACTGCGATATAGAGATCGCCGGTCGACATCGCCTGAATCATCTGACGATTGACATGGCCGCCGGCATTGGCCTCTGCCGCTTCCGGACGCCGGTTCTTCCGGGCGTCCGCGGTCGACACGGCTTCTGGAAGCGCATTCTCCGCCGCAGCGTCCCGTGCTGCTTTCTCCGTTTTTACACTCGCTTCACCCGCCGCATACGGAATCATCCAGCCGTGGATACGGATCTCGGCATCATCATCCGGATCCATATCGCCGACGCCGTAATAGATGGCATTCTCGAGGATCGGCTGGATGATGAGCTTGACACTGAGGTAGTCCCGGATCTTCTCATCGATGTCGAAGACCACCGAGAAATTATTCTTATAGCGCACCTTTTGGATATTCATGTAGTTCTCCGCATGCCGGAGCTCCTGTGTGATCGGGATGATGTTCTTTCCACGACTCAGACTGATGCGGAAGAGGCTCGCAAGCTGTGTTACCATGAAGACCGCATCCCGGTTGTGCTCCCCCTCGATCATCCAGACGATGGAATCGAGCGTATTATAGAGGAAGTGCGGATTGATCTGCGACTGCAGCGCATCCATCTCCGACTTCCGCTTCTCCTCCTGCTCGACGACGATGTCATCCATCAGCTGATTGATCCGTGTCATGGAGCTTCGCAGGGTCCGGCCGAGATGCTCGACCTCCTCGGAGCCGCCCACATAGATGTCCTCCGGCACGACGTCGCCATCCTCCATCCGCTTGATGGAGCGGTTCAGGAGGTTCAGCGGGAGGGAAATCTGTCGTGACACGATCTGATTCACGAAAATCATGACGAGGAGGGAGATCGACACCAGCAGGATCACGACGAAGCGAAGGCTCTCGCCATCGACGCCGTAGGCACTGGCCGGAATCACGGCGATCATCTTCCATCCGGTATAGGACACCGAATTCAGAATCACCTGCCGACGTGTACCGAGATAGAGCTCCGAATACTGTCCATCCTGGTGGTGTGCCTCGTTGATGTTATTCTCTGTGATGATCCCGTAGTTCAGCTGCATCTGCTTCGGATGGTAGATGATGCTGCCGCTGGAATCCGTCAGATAGATATACTGTCCGCTGGAATCCCGGTTGATCCGCTCCATCATACGATCGATGGTGGCGTAGTTCATATCGACGAGCAGTACGCCCATGGTCGGGGTTCCATTTTCATAGATTTCGACGGCTCGGCTCAGAGAGATGACCCAGCGATAGCGGCAGGCCGGATCCAGAAAGAGATTTTCGACATGTGGGGTGGAGAAATGCAGATTATCGGTCTTTCGCAGTGCATCGGTAAACCAGCTCTGCGTCGTCACATCGAGATCGTCCTTCAGTGTGGCGATCGGAGACGCCGAAATCAGGCGGCCATCCGCCGTAAACAGCGCCATGCTGACGAGGTTCTCGAGATGCGCCTCATAGATGAGGTCCATCTCACGATCGATGCTGTCCGTACTGAGGTCTGCATTTTTGATGACATTGTAGTAGACCGCATCAGAGATACGGCGCATATTGGCGAGGTAATCCTCGAGGTTGACGACGGACTGCTGCACGATCTGCTCGGTGGATTCCACGGAGCTCGTCCGCATACGGCGCGCGAACAGCTGATAAAGCACCAGCCCCAGGATCATGAGCAGCACGAAGGAGATGATGGTGAAGGCCATCAGAATCGTTCCCTGGATGGTGTGAGGCAAAAAACTCCGCTTCGCCTTCTTGCGATTCTTGTTCATAGGTATCTCCTATGCGTCATCAGACAGACGCGGTGCCGGCATGCTGCTGTGCCTTATACTTCGACGGTGATACGCCGAATTTCTTTTTAAATGCATAGCTGAAGTAGTTCGGATCACTGTAGCCGACCGCTTCAGCGATCACATAGGTTTTCTCATTTTCATCGAGCAGCATGTGGACGGCCCGATCCATACGGATATCCGTAAGGTAATTGATGAAGGTCTTGCCCGTTTCACGCTTGAAGACGGTCGAGAAATACGCCGCACTGATGCCGAGAAAATCACAGATGTTCTCGACACTCAGATCCTTATCGCTGTAATGCTCGTGCACATACGCCTCTGCCTTCGCTACGAAGGTACGCGTGCTGTCGCTGCGCGATACCCGGAGAAGCGCCTGCATCTTATGCGCGCTTTCCTTCATCCATGCGTTGAGGGCCTGCAGATCGAAGTGCTGTATCTTCTGAAAAAGATCCTCATCCTTTCCAAACACCTCTTCCATCGACAGATGGTTCGCATTTACGAAACGATGGCCCTCGGTCACCAGCTCCATCACGAAGAAGCGATACGCCTGCAGCGACGGGTTGACCGGTGCCTCCGTGTTCAGGAAATGGTCGATCTGACGGTCGACTTCTTCCGGCGTACTCAGCTTGATGGCTTTAAATACCGGGTACAGGCGGTCATCATTGTCCTCCGACGCACTCTCCGCCGGCACCTCCTTCTGGGACTCCGGCGCCACCTCCATGATGTTGATCGCCTGTCCGCGCCCATAGATGACGCGGTAGGAAACCGCCTCCCGGGCACTCTCGTAGGCCTCCGGCAGGTTCAGAAGATGATTGACCGCTCGACCGATACCGGCGGTGATGGTCGCGTTCGACACATGCTTACTGAGACGACACAGCACCTGACAGTCATCCGTCAGCTTCGTCAGCGCCCCCGGCTGCTCGAACTGCACGATCATCACCGTATCGCCGAGGTAGGTGAAGAAGCGCGCATGCCACTTCTGATCGAGGTGCTCCTCCCAGAGACGGCGCACCGACATCGTGATCAGCAGCGGATTGATGCCCTCCGGTGCGAGTGAAACGCTGTTGTGCAGGATCACCACACCGAAGTACGGACCGTCGAGGCTGATCTGGTAGTCCATCATATCGCGACTGAGCGAGTTCGCCGGCTCGCGTCCCTCGATGAGCGCCGTGCAGAAATTTTCCTGCAGGATCGGCAGACTCTCCATGTAATAGTTTTTCAGCATGTTGATGTTCTGCTTCTCGTCGAACTCCTGATCGAGCGATGCATGGATGCGCTCGAACACCGCAGAGAGCTCATCCGCATCGATCGGCTTCAGTATGTACTCCTCCGCCTCCAGACGGATGGCCTCCTTCGCATACTCGAACTGGTCGAAGCCGGAGAAGATGATGATCTTGATGGTCGGATACTGCTCCTTGAGACGCCGGCTGAGCTCGAGTCCATCCATGAACGGCATCTTGATGTCCGTCATGACGACGTCCGGCTGCTCCTCCTCGGCCATCTCCAGCGCCTCCAGCCCGTTGTGGGCATAGCCCTGCACCGTGAAGCCGAGCTTCTCCCAGTCCATCTTTCGGATGATCACCTGGATGACATCCTCCTCATCATCCACCAGCATCACTCTGTACTTGTTCAATGTAGACCTCCCTCTGCCATCACATCATCTCCGCATCCCGGAAAGCACATACCCTCCCGTCTGCGGCCGAAACATACCGGCCTGAAGCTGCGCTGCGTCTAAACGTCACGAGCCGCTGTGCTCAGTCCTCTACCTTCTGATGATGGTCGAGATTTCCGTACTTATCTTCAATTTTCTTAAAACGGTAGAAGGTCACGGCGATGGACAGGATCATAAACAGAAGCCCCATCAGCCCATCATACTGACTCACCACCTCCATCACGAAGATGCAGGCACCGAACATCAGCACGAGGACGCCCATCTCACGGGTATACGGCAGCAGATTCTCCTCCTTCACCTTTCCCCACTCCTTCGGACGGATAAAATCCGGATCGTGGAAAACAAGCAGCTTCACGGCACAGTAGATCACCAGCACACCGAGTACGAGCTGTACACCATGCTGGCTGAGGAAAAAGGCGACCGGATCGTTCGTCACCGGATCCGACGCGGTCTGTGCAAGCAGTGTCATGTTATATGTCATAGAAACCTCTCTTTAACTGTGTTGGGTCGTGGGGCAGACCCCCGGACATTTATCTTAAGAAAATCTTCATGGGGTCAGACCCCCTTACGAAATTCTTAAGGTCGATACAAAAATGGACTGTGGCATGCGCCACAGCCCATATTATAGACGATAGAAATCGTTCGCTCAATTACTTCTTCTGTACGTACTTTCTGATATCGAGAGAAATAGCGACGAAGATAACGATACCGATCGCGATGTACTGAGAGTTTGCATCGACACCGAGGAACTGAAGAGCGACCTTCAGGAGCTCGAGGACGGCAACACCGATGATGGCAGAGGAAACCTTACCACGACCACCGGTTACAGATACACCACCGAGGGCGCAGGCTGCGATACCTTCCATCTCGTAGGAAAGACCTGTATTGATGGATGCACCACCAGCCTTTGCACCGAGCATGAAGCCTGCCATCGCGAAGAATGCAGATGCCTTCGCATAGATCAGAACGAGTGTAAGCTTTACAGGAACACCGGCAACCTCTGCAGCCTGTGCATTGCCACCGATCGCATACATGTACTTACCATGACGGGTCATGTTGTAGATGAACCAGGTGATCGCTGCCATGGCGATGGCCATCCAGATCAGGAAGCTGAGGCCCAGGAAACGACCGGTAGAGAACTTGGTATAGCCGGTGATATATCCACCAAGCGGTGTAGCGCCGGTGTAGATCAGACCGAGACCATAGATGATCTCCATCATCGCCAGTGTGGAAATGAATGGAGGAACACTCAGATAAGCGATAAACCATCCGGTGATGGCACCGAAGCATCCGCAGATGATCATGACAATCAGCAGTACCAGGAACGGATTCAGCGGTGTGATGTTTGCTAGGAAGCCTTCCTTAAAGAAACGGCCTGCATAATCCTGCTTCTGAAGAAGTGTACCGGCGATACATGCACCGAAGCCGACCATACGTCCACCGGAAAGATCACATCCTCCGGTGATAACGCAGCCTGAAATACCGAGCGCGATAACCAGTCTGTAGGACATGTTTGCGAGGAGGTTCAGGAAGTTGTTGGCCGTTAAGAAGTTCTTCGTTGTTAATCCTGTGTAGATAACGAGGATGAACATAACGATGATAACACCGTTGTTAATGAGAAAATCCGTGATTTTCTTTTTCTGTGACTTTTGCATTTTATTTCCCCTTTATTCTATCGAATCAGAATCAGAACTGCGTTGCGAAGGACATTACCTTCTCCTGCGTCATATCTTCCTTCTGATCAATCTCACCTGTGATCTTACCATTACACATTACATATACACGATCGGCCATACCGAGAAGCTCCGGCATTTCGGAGGAAATCATGATGATCGACTTGCCCTGATCGGCGAGCTGCTCCATGATCTCATAAATCTCGTGCTTGGCACCGACGTCGATACCTCTGGTCGGCTCATCCATGATCAGGATCTCCGGATCATTGGCGAGCCATCTCGATACGATAACCTTCTGCTGGTTACCACCGGAGAGGTTCTCGATATGCTGCTGCATACTCGGTGTCTTGATGGAAAGCTGCTTGATACTGTCATCTACGATCTTGTTGATCGTCGGGTGATCCAGGATGAAGCCTGCCTTCAGGTGCTTGTTGTAAATGGAAATACCCGTGTTATCCTTGATGGACAGGCATCCGAAGATACCATTACCACGACGGTCCTCGGTGATCATTCCGAGACCTGCATCCATCGCGTCTCTCGAGCGCTTGATCTTCACTTCCTTGCCATGCATCTTGATGGTGCCAGAAGCGAGATGACGGATACCGAAGAGGCCCTCCATGAGCTCCGTTCTCTGTGCACCGACCAGTCCGCCGAAGCCGAGGATCTCGCCCTTACGGATGTTGAAGCTGCAGTCCTGGAAGGACTTCGCGTGAATCGAGGAAAGATGCTCTGCCTCGAGGATGACGTCGCCGATCTCATGTACGTGATCCGGATATACCTTCGTAAGCTCACGACCGACCATCTTCGCGATGATATCGTCGGTGCTCATCTCGGCTGCCGGCCAGGTACCGACATAGGTACCATCTCGCATGACGGTGATGTCGTCGGCGATCCGCTTGATCTCATCCATCTTATGAGAGATGTAGATCATCGCAACGCCCTTATCACGCAGCTGATTCATAACCTTGAAGAGGAAATCTACTTCCTTATCGGAAAGGGAGGACGTCGGCTCATCGAAGATGATGACTCTCGCTTCATGGGAAACCGCCTTTGCGATCTCGACCATCTGCATCTGTCCGATGGAGAGCGAGCCGAGCAGCGCCTTCGGATTATAATCGAGACCCAGCTCCTTCAGCCAGCGATCGGTCTCTTCAAACATCTTCTTGTGATCGATCACCTGTAAAGGACCATACTTATGTACCGGGAAACGTCCCATGTACATATTCTCCGCGATGTTACGTGCCGGTATCGGCTGCAGCTCCTGATGCACCATGGCAACACCCTTCGCCATCGCATCATCCGGGTCTGTAATCGTCGTCTTCTCGCCATCCAGGTAAATTTCACCTTCATCCATGTGATAGATACCGAAAAGGCACTTCATCAGTGTGGACTTTCCGGCACCATTTTCTCCCATGAGTGCGTGAACTGTACCCGGGCGAACAGCGAGGTTAGCGTGATCCAGCGCTTTTACACCGGGGAATGACTTACACACATTCCGTAATTCCAGTTTATACTCCGCCATTTTGCCCTCCAAGCATTAAATAATAGGTTTAAAAAACGGGTGGGGCGCAGCTCGTGCACCCGCACCCATTCCTATGTACTTCGTTAAATTCTTACGAACCTTTCGGATTAACCAAGAGATGCAAGAACGTCGTCAACGTTATCGGTGGTTACCTTAACGTAATCGCAGCCGATGTAGTGCTCATTGTCGCCGCCGGTGATGTACTTAACAGCTGCATCTGCTGCGGAGTGAGACTGAGAAATGTGATCGTTGAATACAGTACCGGTCTGCTTGCCAGCCTTAACGTTGTCACAAGCCTCCTGAAGAGCATCAACACCTACAAGGTAAACATCGGTACCAACGGTCTCGCCTGCTGCCTCGATTGCCTGCAGAGCGCCGAGAGCCATCGCATCGTTGTTACAGAAAACAACCTCGATGTCCTTGCCGTGCTGTGCAAGAGAGTTTGCAACGAGAGACTGTGCCTGCGCCTGATCCCAGTTACCAACCTGATCGTCAAGCTGCTCAACCTCGATGCCGGCATCCTTGAGAGCCTTTACAGAGAACTCTGTTCTGTACTGAGCATCTACGTTCTCCGGGTCACCCTCGATCATGATGTAGGAAACCTTGCCATCGCCGTTGATATCGCCGTGGTTGTCGAGGTCAGCGATGATCTCGCCCTGCATCGTACCGGACTGACGAGCGTCACATCCTACGTAGCAGACCTTCATGTTCTCATCTGCCCATCTCTGCTCTTCCTGAGCATCCGGCTCTCTGTTGATGTATACGAGCGGAATGTTTGCTGCGGTTACCATGTCGGTGATGGTTGCTGCGGAAGAAGAGTTAACCGGGTTGATGATGAGACAGTCAACACCCTTGGTGATGAAGTTCTGAATCTGGTTGGTCTGTGTAGCCTGGTCGTTTGCACCATCCATGATCTCGATGTTCTCTGCCTTGAAGCCGAGGGATACGAGATAGTCCTGAAGCTCATTTCTGAAAAGGGTCATGAAGTTATCAGAGAACTGATAGATACATACGCCGACCTTCTTATCGGAAAGATCCGCATCCGTTGCAGCTGCGGCTGCCTCAGTCGCTGCCTCGGAAGCTGCCTCTGTAGCAGCAGCTGTGGTCTCTGCCGCTGCTGCAGTCGTAGCTGCTGCAGTGGTCTCTGCCGGCTTCGAGCTGCCACATCCTGCGAGCATCGAAACTGCCATTGCTGAAACGGTAAGTAAGCTAAGTGCCTTCTTCATAATAATCCAATCCTCCTATGATTGTCTGTTCTCGACGGGACTCCCCCGTCCTTTTGATCATATTATATGGAGATGTTATGTCTGATAGAATAGAGAATCCTTCTTTTCATCTTAAAAATTCTTTGATTTCTTTGTTTATTTTTTCTCAGATTTTCTGTTTTCCCCCTTTTGAATTCATGCATTTTGCGCTCAGCTACTTTGAAAATCCGCGAAGCCTCGCGAATTTTCAGCAAAAGTGCCCTGACAGAGCCCCGGAGGGTGGCCACTGGCAGCACAATACTACGAGTTCGGAAAAATCACAAATTGGGCCCTAAGAACCAGTAAGCCCTCTGCAATCACTGAGTTTTCTTGATGAAAACTCAGCGTTGCAGAGGGTGCTAAGGAAAAATTACTCTAACTGGTTCTAAGGGCCCAATTTGGATTTATTCACGAACTCTCCGTATGGCTTCCAGTAGCCACCCTCCGGGGCTCTGTCATCACAGGTTCCGGCTATCCTCCACGATATAGATCGGGCGGTCCTTCAGCTCTTCGAAGAGCACCGCGATATACTCGCCGATGATGCCGACGACGATGAAGAGGACGGCGAACATGAAGCAGAGCAGGACGACGATCGTCGCGTAGCCGGACGGTGCGCCGTCACGGGTTACCAGGGTGTAGATCAGCACGATCATCCCCAGAAACCCGCTGAAGAGACCGGCGAATATGCCGAGCTTCAGGGGCATGTTCGAGAAGCACATGATGGTGTTCATCGCGAAGGTAAAGAGCTTCCGGATCGAGTAGTGGCTGCTGCCGGCTACACGCGGAGCCGCTTCGTAGGAAATCGTGGTCTTCCGGAAGCCGACGTTCTGCACGTAACCACGGAGGAAACGGACCTTCTCCCGGTAGTTTTTCATGAGCACCTTCTGTACCGGGCGGGTGATGGCGAAGAAGTCCGAGGCATTGGCCTCGAGATGAACCTCCGACATGCGGTTGATGAGCCAGTAGAAGCCGCCGGAGGTGATGTTTTTCAGAAGCCCGGCCGTTTTATTTTCGGTGCGGACCATGGAGATCACCTGGTAGCCGGCGTCGAACTGGTCGACGATGTCGGCGATGTACTTCGGGGGATGCTGGAGATCCGCATCCATGAAGACGAGGCCGTCACCGGTCGCATAGTCGAGTCCGGCGGTCATCGCCGCCTCATGGCCGAAATTCCGGGAGAAGTGAAGTACGCGCACATGGGTCG
>OQVT01002517.1_pt1 | contig 11795 bp, 10 predicted proteins | sample 1691561 | NCBI WGS metagenome assembly OQVT01 (sample SAMN03418260, study PRJEB22391) | human gut metagenome | biome: human-gut; feature: organic feature; material: feces | host: Homo sapiens | place: Tanzania | collected 2013-01 | reverse complement strand
ACCCGAACGCTCCAGGATATGCAGACGACCGGCAAACTCATTAGCCAACCATAATACCGACAATTGCCGGAAGTCCCATGCTCGCCTGCGCAAAATATGCGCCATACATGCTCGCACAGCCCATTACAGCGCCAACAGATAGATCAATCCCACTGGTCAGTACAACAAATGTCATTCCAATTGCAAGAAGTCCATTAATGGATGATACTCGAAGAACGTTTCTGACATTCTCAAATGTCATAAACCTCGGTTTTAAAACCGCAAATATTACGAAAAGAGCAATCAGTCCGATTAGCGATCCATACATTGCTACGAACTGCTTTCCGTTAAATGTATTCTTTGTTTTCAGCGTTAGTGTAAGTCACTACCATTTCTACGCCAATTGCATCGTTAAGACCCTTTTCGTCAATTACGCAAGTGATAGTGTAGTCTTTACCGCTTTCTACGTTGCCCTGACGAAGTTCCTGGCATTTATTCATAGATACAATTTCGATAGAATCCCACTTAGCGGCAACTTCTTCTTTCCACTTAGCCAATTCTGTATTCTTAGCGAAGTTGTTAGCTTCCAATTCGTGGAAACGTACGGCTTCTTTAGTATAGAACTTAGTATAGTAGTCATCGAGCTGACGCTTCATTGTATAGTGAGGAGCGATCTGAGCGATAGAGTTCTTGATAGTCTTAACCCAACCTTCAGAATATCCCTTGCTGTTTCTAGCGTAGTACAACGGCAGGATTTCCTTTTCGAGGATGTTGTAGATAGTAGCAGCATCCAACTGGTCTTGGTGTTCCTGGTTCTGGTAAGTACGCTTTTCAGTCAAAGCCCATCCTGCACCTTCGCGGTAGCCTTCCAACCACCATCCGTCAAGTACAGAGAAGTTTACTACACCGTTCATCAGCGCTTTTTCGCCAGATGTACCAGATGCTTCCAAAGGACGAGTCGGAGTGTTCATCCAGATATCAACACCAGAAATCAAGCGGCGTGCCAACTTCATATCGTAGTTTTCGAGGAAGATAATCTTACCCAAGAATTCAGGACGCTTAGAGATTTCTACAATCTTCTTGATCAAGCCCTGACCAGCGCCATCGTGCGGATGTGCCTTACCTGCGAACAAGAACTGTACAGGGTAGTCGGGGTTGTTAACGATCTTAGACAAACGATCCAAGTCGGTGAACAGCAAGTGAGCACGCTTGTAAGTAGCGAAACGACGAGCGAAACCAATCAACAAAGCGTTCGGGTTGATCTTGTCCATCAATGATACTACGCGTGAAGGATCACCCTGGTTCTTCAACCATGTGTCACGGAACTGATCGCGGATGTAACCAGTCAACTTGTTCTTCAATGCCAAACGAGTGTTCCAGATTTCTTCATCGGGTACATTATAGATAGCTTCCCAAATCTTCGGGTTAGACTGATCTTTCATGAAATTCTTATCGAAGTACTTGCCGTACAGTTTCTTCCATTCAGAAGCACACCAAGTTGGGAAGTGTACACCGTTGGTTACATATCCTACGTGGTTTTCTTCTGGGAAGTATCCCTTCCAGATACCAGCGAACATTTCCTGCGATACTTTTCCGTGAAGCCAGCTTACGCCGTTTACTTCCTGGCAAGTGTTGCAAGCGAATGTAGACATACAGAAGCGTTCGTTGTGGTCTCCCGGGTTGATACGACCCATATCCATCAAGTCGTCCCAAGAGATACCCATGCGCTGAGGATATCCACCCATGTACTTGCCGAACAGACCTTCGTCGAAGTAGTCGTGACCAGCAGGAACCGGAGTGTGTACAGTATATAATGAAGAAGCGCGTACGATGTTAAGTGCTTCGTCGAAGTTCATGCCGCCTTCTACGTAGTCACACAAGCGCTGTACGTTACACAATGCAGCGTGTCCTTCGTTGCAGTGGTAAACGTCTTTCTTGATACCCAATTTCTTAAGCAACAGAACACCACCGATACCCAACAAGATTTCTTGTTTCAAGCGGTTTTCCCAGTCGCCACCATAAAGCTGGTAAGTGATAGGACGGTCGAATTCGCTGTTCATTTCGTTGTCTGTATCGAGCAAGTACAAAGGAACACGTCCTACGTTTACTTTCCATACGTATGCGTGTACGAAGTAGTTCAAGTAAGGAACGTCGAGAACCATCGGGTTACCGTTTTCGTCGTTTACTCGTTCGATAGGAAGGCTACCGAAGTTCTGAGCTTCGTAGTTAGCAATCTGCTGTCCGTCCATTGACAAGCTCTGAGTGAAGTAACCGTAGCGATACAAGAAACCTACACCACACATGTCAACGTTACTGTCTGAAGCTTCTTTCAGATAGTCACCGGCCAAGATACCCAAACCACCTGAATATATTTTCAATACATGAGTTAAACCGAACTCCATGCAGAAGTATGCAACTGACGGGCGAGCAGCGTTAGGCTTTTCGCTCATATAAGCTTGGAACTTTGTGTAAACAGCGTTGATTTTAGCTAAAACGACTTGGTCTTCTGTCAAAGATTCCAATTTTTCGTAGCTCAAACGTTCAAGCAATGCTACCGGGTTCTGTCCTACAGCTTTCCACAAATCTGCGTCAAGGCTCTTGAACATGTCAATAGCATCGTCATTCCATGCCCACCAAATGTTGCGGGCCATGATTTCCAACATTTTCAACGACTCCGGAATACGAGACTTTACAGTCACTTCTTTCCATACCGGAGTGTTTGCATAATTAGTTTTGACTTCCATTTTACTTTTATCTTTAGTGTATAGATTATTCGTTTTCGTTCATTTCGGCTATACGTTTCTCTGCTTTTTGCAAAGCTATGTCGTAAGCTTCATAATAGTATTTAATGAAGTTCTTCCACAAGGCCTTATCCGATATGCCGGCAGCTTTCTTACGTATAATGTCGATATCCAATGCCGATAGGGTAGAGAATTCCGCTATGGTATCTTTAATAGTATCGGCTACTTCAGAATAGTTATAGTCAGTGCGGTGTATAACCTTTACTCCATCGGTAAGCTCTGAATAATGACCTACTACAGTGTTCACCCACAATCCGAAGCCTGCCAAGTCGGTAGTGATGGTAGGAACTTTGAAAGCGATACTTTCAAGTGGAGTATATCCCCATGGCTCATAATATGATGGATATACACTTAAGTCCATACCGATAAGCAAATCGTAATAATGTTCGTTTACGATTCCGTCTCTTCCGTCCAAATAGCAAGGAACGAATATCACTTTCACCTTTGCATCGGTTGCGTTTGTCATATTCATGTACTTCAGCATATCAAGCACTTGGTCATGACTCATATTATGAAGCCAATGAGTGATGAACGGGCATTCCAATGGGGTATCATATTCTTTTCCGCTGTCTAAACGCTGGCGCAAGTCTTCGCGTGCATCGCCTACCCAACCCGGAACATTGATAAACGCCAATACCGGCTTCTTTAAATCCTTATCGCGAGTAAGGCGGTTCAGAGATTCAAGATATACGTTAATACCCTTGTTCTTGAATTCATAACGTCCGCTTGTACCTACAATCAACGTATCTTCGTCGAGCTTAGTACCCAACAGTTTGTTGGCTACATTCAGCATAACCTGACGTGCGTGTTTACGCTTGCGAGTAAATTTGCCGCCTTTAGGTACGAAGTCGTTCTCGAAACCATTCATCAGCACCTTATCTACAGGCTTGTCGAGCAGTTCCTGACATTCTTTAGCAGTGATGTCGCTCACAGTTGTAAAGCAGTCTACGAAATGAGCTGTCTGTTTTTCGATAGAATGCTTAGACTGCATGTTCAGCTCTTGAGCCATCTGGTCGCCGTTGTAAGCAAACAGATAGTCGTATAGAGGCTTGTTATTTCCTGCTATAGAGCGTCCAATAGAAGTAGCGTGGGTAGTGAATATCGTAGCGATTTCGGGCACGTTTTTATGTATGTACAAAGCTCCCAAACCTGTCATCCATTCATTAGCTTGATAGATAACCTTGTCGTGAGGTGTCATACGATAGCGATACATGCTTTCTACTACCAGACCTGCGGCGTAAGAGAACATAGAAGCTTCGTCATAGTCGCCATACGCATGGAGTGAGTCGACTTGGAAGTCTTGCCACAGTTCAGTGTAGATTTCGTTCTTTTTTTGAAAATAGGGCGAGAAATCGACTAAGATCACGATAGGAGTCCCCGGAACATTCCATCTGCCTACTCTTGTCTTCAGGCCTTCATTCTCTGCGGCGTGCTTGCGCCATGATGCCAATAGTGTTTCGTCTTCGGTAAAAAGTGGATTCTCTTTCCCTATCCATACGTCTGGACCGATAAAGAAAATCTTGTCAGTAAATGCCGATTGCAGAGTCTTAGCACGGGTAGACAATACGGTGTAAATACCTCCAACTTTATTGCATACCTCCCAACTGGACTCAAATATGTAATCAGGCACCAATTGTTCTTTATTCATTTCCTTTTAATAATTTCTAAATCAGCCGCAAAGATACGAAAGAAATTTTAAGTATTAGAAAAATCATTCTCAATTTAGAAAAGATATGGGGTAATATTGTGTGCAAAATGACAAAAATAATTCAAAAATATTCCTTTTGGTATATTGCATGGCTGTAATCCTCCCTTTTTGCTTGGCTTTAGCTTACTAAGTGTTTTTGGTTTGATGTGGTATTCGGCATGTTAAACCATGAAACTTCCGTGTGCCCTTGATTTTCGGTTACGGAAAAAATAGTAATTTTGCAGCCGTAAACAATAGGTATATCAGAATATGTGGTTATTACTGGCTTTCTGCTCAGCTGCGTTGCTGGGTTTCTATGATGTGTTTAAGAAAAAATCGTTGAACAACAATGCCGTACTTCCGGTGCTGGGGCTGAATACCCTGTTCTCGAGTCTTATCTTTCTTCCTTTTATCTTGATTTCGGCTTTTGCTCCATCAGTATTGGATAGTACTATATTTTATGTGCCCGAAGCAGGATGGGAGGTTCATAAGTTCATAATCTTGAAGTCGTTCATCGTTCTCTCGTCGTGGATATTCGGTTATTTCGGCATGAAACACCTTCCGCTCACTATAGTAGGGCCGATAAACGCTACCCGTCCGGTGATGACGTTGGTAGGTGCGATGCTGATATTCGGCGAACGCCTTAATATGTATCAATGGATAGGTGTGCTGCTGGCCGTCGTTTCTTTTTTCATGCTGAGTCGCTCCGGAAAGAAAGAAGGTATCGACTTTAAGCACGACAAGTGGATTTGGTTTATCGTGCTGGCGGCTGTACTAGGTGCGGCCAGCGGATTGTACGACAAATACCTGATGGGTCGTTTCAATAATATGGTTGTTCAGGCGTGGTATAACATTTACCAGCTTTTCATTATGGGTGGCGTGTTGATGATACTTTGGCTTCCTAAACGAAAAAGTACCACTCCATTCCGTTGGGATTGGTGCATCATTCTTATATCAATATTCCTTTCTGCAGCCGATTTCGTCTATTTCTATGCGTTAGGCATGGACGGTTCAATGATATCTATCGTGTCTATGGTGCGTAGAGGCAGTGTGATAGTATCGTTCCTGTTCGGCGCCATGGTGTTCCGTGAAAAGAACCTCAAGAGTAAGGCTGTCGATTTGATTTTGGTGCTTATCGGTATGTTCTTCTTGTATTTGGGAAGTCGATAAGACTGCAAGATAGTATATAATAATTGTATATTTATTTATAAATAGGTATGGATAAAACAAAGTGTATAGCCGCGTTGTTCGATTTTGACGGTGTGGTGATGGATACAGAAACTCAGTATACGGTATATTGGGATGAGGTGGGAAGGCAATATCATCCGGAATTGCCGCATTTCGGTGCTTTGATAAAAGGGCAGACCTTGACTCAGATTTACGATAAGCACTTTGCCGGAATGACTGAAGAGCAGAGCAAGATTACTGCCGGACTGAATCGTTTTGAGCGCGAAATGACGTTCGAATATATAGCCGGAGTGGTAGATTTTATGAAAGACCTGCGTGCTCATGGCGTAAAGATAGCTATCGTAACCAGCTCTAACGAACTGAAGATGGCTAATGTATATGCAGCGCATCCCGAATTGAAAGAAGGTTTGGTAGACCGAATCTTGACAGCCGAGATGTTTACCCGTTCTAAACCGGCTCCCGACTGCTTTTTGCTGGGTGCTGAAGTCTTCGGAACAGTACCCCAGAACAGTGTGGTGTTCGAAGACTCGTTTCATGGGTTAGAGGCGGGAAATGCTGCCGGAATGACAGTAGTTGGCCTCTCTACCACCAATACAGCCGAGGCGATAAAAGACAAATGTAAGCTGTCTATCCCCGATTTCGTAGGCTTCAATTATGAAAAGATGATGGCTCTACTTGGTTAAATGTACCAATTGAGTTACCTTTGCTGCGTTTAATAATTTTAAATAAGGAAAAAGTTATGGCAGGATATCTCTCGGGTGATACACGTAAAGTGACTACTCACCGTTTGATTGAAATGAAAGAAAGAGGTGAAAAGATTTCAATGCTTACCTCTTATGATTATACGATAGCTCAGATAGTAGACGGAGCTGGAATTGATATTATCTTGGTCGGCGACTCAGCCTCTAATGTAATGGCAGGTAATGTTACTACCTTGCCTATCACTATCGATCAGATGATTTATCACGGTCGTTCGGTAATGCGTGGCGTAAAGCGTGCCCTTGTGGTAGTTGATATGCCTTTCGGTACTTATCAGGCAGATACTTTCGACGGTGTTCGTAACGCCATCCGTATCATGAAGGAAACCGGTGCCGATGCACTGAAGTTGGAAGGTGGAGAAGAAGTGATAGATACTATCCGTCACATTATCAACGCCGGAATGCCTGTAATGGGTCATCTGGGTTTGATGCCTCAGTCTATTAATAAGTATGGTACTTATGGCGTGCGTGCCAAAGGCGACGATGAAGCTGAAAAGCTGATTCGCGACGCTCATTTGCTTGAAGAAGCAGGCTGTTTCGGCTTGGTTCTTGAAAAAATTCCGGCAGAATTGGCTGCTCGTGTAGCGAAAGAACTTACTATTCCGGTTATCGGTATTGGTGCCGGAGGCGGTGTCGACGGTCAGGTGCTTGTAGTAGCCGACATGTTGGGAATGACTAAAGGCTTCAGCCCTCGCTTCTTGCGTCGCTATGCCGACCTTCATACTATCATGACCGACGCTATCGGTCAGTACGTTGCTGATGTGAAATCGTCTGATTTCCCCAACGAAACAGAACAATATTAAGTTTCATCCTATATATGCTGTGGAATAAGAACTTTTCATTGTTGATAGCAGCTAATATTCTACTCTTTATCGGGGTGTACATGCTTTTCCCGCTCTTTTTCCAGTGGATGGTAAAAGAGTGGGGATGCACTGTGTCTCAGGCATCTATTCAGGTTGCTTTATTTGCTCCGGCTATGTTCATACCAGGGGCTTTCAATAATTACTTAGTCGATACGTTCAGTAGGAAGCAAGTATGCATCCGTAGCGTCATTATGCTTGCGGCTATAGGATTAATCAGTCCGTATGTCCCTCAGCAGTGGATGGCTGTAGGTTTATGGATGTTGCAGGGCGTGTTTTTCAGTTTGGCGTTGATGGCTACTGGCAGTACGTTGGTTATAGATGTAACTCCGAGTAGTAAGAGAAACGCCGCCAACCGTGTGTTTACGTGGACCAGTATTCTAAGTACTATCTTTGGATTGCTGATAGGATTGAACGGTCCGTCCATGTTGCCCATACCTAAGCTGCTTTATTTGTCTTCGGCTTTATGCGGATGTTCGGCATTCTTGATAACCATGGTTCAGGTATGCTTCAGGGCGCCTCTTGACTTGCCTTTATGTTCGTTCGATCGTTTCATCCTTTTCCGTACGTTGCTTCCGGGGCTTAATATGCTCTGCGTGCCTATTGCGTTAGGAATGGTTCTGTCGGCTATGCCCGATGCTTTGTTTTATCTTAGTATCGTTGGAGGTTTCATTGTCTACTTACTGTTGAGGCAGTTAAGCACTATATCTCAGAACGGTAAGTTGCAAGTATTTCTTGGGCAAGTGCTTACTTTAGCGGGCTTGGTAGTGCTTTTAGTCGTAGATTCTGGAGTACATTTGCATGCCAGCGGCTTTCTGATAGGCTTAGGCACAGGCTTTTCTATCGGGCATTTCCTGCAGATGATGATATTGCTGCCCATGCACTGCGAGCGCGGAACAAGTTATCAGACTTTCCAGTTGTTATGGCAACTCGGCTTTGTAGCGGCTCTTGCCGTAGCGGTTTCTGGGGCGGTATTCTCAACATCGCGAGAAGTATACGAAGGAGCGATTCTGGTTTGTATAGCAGGGCTATTGTTTTATCAACTATACACTTGTCGTTATTTTAAGGAACATTATCAACAATAATTAATATAAAGAATATGGCAGACGATAAAAAGATTATCTTTTCGATGGTCGGAGTGAGCAAGTCATTCCAAAACAACAAGCAAGTCTTGAAGGACATCTACCTATCTTTTTTTTATGGAGCGAAAATAGGTATTATCGGTTTGAACGGATCCGGTAAGTCTACATTGCTTAAGATTATAGCTGGATTGGATAAGAGTTATCAGGGAGAAGTAGTATTCTCACCGGGATATTCAGTTGGCTATTTAGCTCAGGAACCACACCTCGACGACACTAAGACTGTAAAAGAGGTTGTAATGGAAGGCGTACAGAGTGTAGTAGACACTTTGGCCGAATACGAAGAAATTAACAATAAGTTCGGATTGCCCGAATATTATGAGGATCCAGACAAGATGGATGCTCTTTTTGCGCGACAGGCCGAATTGCAAGATATAATCGATGCTACAGATGCTTGGAACCTCGATAGCAAGCTTGAGCGTGCTATGGATGCGTTGCGCTGTCCGCCAGAGGACCAACCGGTGAAGAACTTGTCGGGAGGTGAACGCCGCCGTGTGGCTCTGTGTCGTCTGTTGCTTCAGAAACCCGATATCTTGTTGCTCGATGAGCCTACCAACCACCTCGATGCTGAAAGTATCGACTGGCTGGAACAGCACTTGCAGCAGTACGAGGGTACAGTAATCGCTGTAACACACGACCGTTACTTCCTCGATCATGTAGCAGGATGGATTCTGGAACTTGACCGTGGCGAAGGTATTCCTTGGAAAGGCAACTACTCAAGCTGGTTGGAACAGAAAACCAAGCGTATGGAGATGGAAGAGAAGGTGGCAAGTAAGCGCCGCAAGACTTTGGAACGCGAGTTGGACTGGGTGCGCATGGCTCCTAAGGCTCGTCAGGCTAAGGGTAAGGCTCGTCTTAATTCGTACGATAAGTTGCTGAATGAGGATGTGAAAGAGAAGGAAGAAAAGCTTGAAATCTTTATTCCGAATGGTCCTCGCTTGGGTAACAAGGTTATTGAAGCAAAGCATGTAGCTAAAGCATATGGCGACAAGCTGTTGTTCGACGATCTTAACTTTATGCTTCCTCCTAATGGTATCGTAGGTGTTATCGGTCCTAACGGTGCCGGTAAGACTACATTGTTCAGACTTATCATGGGTCTTGAAACTCCTGATAAGGGTGAATTCGAAGTAGGTGAAACTGTAAAGGTGGCATACGTAGACCAGCAGCATAAAGATATCGATCCTAACAAGACTGTATATCAGGTAATCAGCGGTGGTAACGACCTTTTGCGTATGGGTAACCGCGACATCAACGCTCGTGCTTATCTTAGCCGTTTTAACTTTGCCGGAAGCGATCAGGAAAAATTGTGTGGCATGTTGTCGGGTGGTGAACGTAACCGTCTGCACCTTGCTATGGCACTTAAGGAAGAAGGCAACGTGTTGCTACTCGATGAGCCTACCAATGATATCGACGTAAACACATTGCGTGCGCTCGAAGAAGGTTTGGAAGACTTTGCCGGATGTGCTGTGGTAATTAGCCACGACCGTTGGTTCCTCGACCGTATCTGTACTCACATCCTTGCGTTCGAAGGTAACAGCGAAGTATTCTACTTTGAAGGTTCTTATACTGAATACGAAGCTAATAAGATGAAGCGTATGGGTAACGTAGAGCCTAAGCGTGTACGCTATCGTAAGTTGATGGAGGATTAAAAAATAAGTATTCTCGCTATATGCTGACTGTATATTTGGCACGTCACGGACAGACGGAAGAGAACTTGGTGCATATTTTTCAAGGACATCTTCCGGGGCGACTTACCGAAACGGGAAAGGCGCAGGCTAAAGAATTAGGCGAGCGGTTGAAAGACATTCATTTCGATGCTATAGTGAGCAGCGATTTGCAGCGTGTAGTAGATACCGTCCGTCTGGCTTTTGGCGATTGCTCTATCCTGTGGGAGACAAACCCGCTGTTTCGTGAGATAGGCTGGGGGAGTTGGACGGGGCTGCCGATTGATTCGGTAGATAAATCGCATATACCTGCCGATGCCGAAAGCCGTGAGCAATTATACGAAAGAGCTAAACGCTGTGTAAGCTATCTGCGGGAACATTATGATGGAAAGACTATATTGGTTGTGGCGCATGGATTGATAAACCGATCCATCCGCGCTGTAACTGAAGGTATTCCCGTTGACAGACTAGCCGAATTGCCTCACATGTCGAACGGTGATGTGATACGTCTTGAAATAGCATAAAAAGAACTTGCCGCATGAAATCATAAGACTTCATGCGGCAAGTTCTTTTTTATATCAGTATGTTTATATCTTCTGATTAGTTATGCACTAATGTACCGATATTTTCGCCCGACATAACTTTCTTCAAGTTACCTACAGTGTCCATATCGAATACTATGATAGGCAAGTTGTTTTCCTTGCACATGCAGGTTGCGGTCAAGTCCATTACCTTCAGTCCGCGTGCCAAAACTTCATCGTATGTAATATCGTCGAATTTTGTTGCGGTAGGATCCTTTTCAGGGTCGGCAGTGTAGATGCCGTCTACGCGAGTACCTTTCAGCATTACGTCAGCTTCAATTTCAATACCTCTCAATGAAGAACCGGTATCTGTAGTGAAGAACGGATTACCTGTTCCGCCCGCGATAAGGGCAACTCCGCCCTCTTCCATCACTTTCACTGCGTCATCTCTCATGTAATACTTGGCAACCGGCTCCATCGGAGTGGCAGTGAAGACCTGTGCATTCACGCCCTGTTCCTTTATGAACATTGACAATGCAAGTGAATTTATCACTGTGGCAAGCATTCCCATCTTGTCGCCATCCACTCTGTCGAAACCTTTGCCCACACCCTGAAGGCCGCGGAAGATGTTTCCACCACCATTGACAATGGCGATTTGAAGTCCTGCCTTGGCCGCTGAAGCGATTTCTTCAGCCGCTGCCTGTAAACTTGCGGTGTCGAGTCCTTTGCCGGCATTGCCGCCCAGACTTTCTCCGCTTAACTTGAGAAGTACCCTTTTATACATTGTTTTCGATGATTTTCCGGAAACAAAATTATCGAAATATTATGAAACTTGCAAGAAACGCCCTATCTTTGCCTACGCAATCAGGAGATGGAGGCTCAGCTGACCAGTCAGAGTGCCGGAAATCTCGAAGTAAAAAATTTAAACAGCTTCTTAACTAATGGCGAACGCATTCCACTACTCCATCGGGAGAAAGTTCATCCAGGCTGTCAGCGGAGCATTCCTTGTAGTGTTCCTCCTGCTGCATGGTACTATCAATTTCTTTTCAGTGATCGATTCATTCACAGGTGGCTGGGACGCTTATGACGGTCTCTTCCAGCTTGGATGCGATTTCATGGCACTGCCAATCGTAACCATTATGGTGCCTGTTCTTGCACTCGGCATCATCGCCAACCCTAACTGCACCACTATCATGAT
>OQVT01002516.1_pt1 | contig 11800 bp, 4 predicted proteins | sample 1691561 | NCBI WGS metagenome assembly OQVT01 (sample SAMN03418260, study PRJEB22391) | human gut metagenome | biome: human-gut; feature: organic feature; material: feces | host: Homo sapiens | place: Tanzania | collected 2013-01 | reverse complement strand
AGTATTTAAAGCAGTTTCTTCACTTCTAGCAGGTTTTGTTTGAGATTGACGATAAATATGAAAAAAAGAAAAAACATTGTTTTACAAAAGTGGCAGTGGCAGCATGTGTGCTGGCCGTTGCAATTCCAAGCGTTGGATTTGCGGGAGAAAAGATAGCCTCCTATATGGTATCGGTAAAAAAAGACCAGATGCACACTGTATTTGAAATTTCTGACAGTCAGAATGAAGAAAACAAAAATATGGCACAGGAATATGTAAAACTAAATGTTACAGATCTGACAGGTTACACAAGAGACATAGATGCTGGATTGGATGAAATGAAAGTCATTCATTTTCGTTCCGAAGAAAATCCAAACACGGAAGGTTTGTATGTCGAAATTTTGCAGATTGACTGTGATACGGATCAGTTTTATAAGAAAAATATTGCAGATGCACAGGAACTGGAGTTAAACGGGCAAAAAGCGGTCTACATGAAACAGAATCATCTGGTCGGAAGCCAGTATAAAGCAGGGACAGAAGGAAAAGAAGTTGCCGTTTTTTATGAAGACTATGGCTATGCATTGCTTATTCAGGGCATAGGAATGGAAACTATGAGTGACCATGATTTTCTTTTACTTGCAGAAAAAATAAAGCTAACGCCAGCTACAAAAGAAACCGCTATAAGAGTCAGGGCCGATGCCACAGCTAATATTAAGTTTTTGATAAATGCAAACTCTTTTTTCATTGTAACATCAACCCTCTACTTATTTACCAATAACACTCCAGATAGCTCTGATACCCCATTCGGGCTTTGACTCGTTAATTTCGATAACTATATCAACATTATCTGAATTATCTGTAGCAATAAATTTACCTTCGTTCATCTCATCGGTAACCTTAAGCGTCTTTCCGTCGGAATCAACCGCTCTGACACTGTAACCATAACCGTTCGGCAAGCTGAGGTCAACATAAATTCCGCCCTCTGTAACGCCAATGCCGTTTATGGTTCTAATCTCCGAACCGATTGTTGTGAAGAAGCTAAACGAATTTGAACTGTCATTAAGCTTTGTCTTTAGCATAACTCCGACCAGCTTATCTGTCAGTTTACCTGTTTTATCGTTGATCGAATAGCTTATGGTTGTAAGCTTGTCGCTCATCGGATAGGCATATCTTGCGATCAAATTATCCGTTGAAGCATAGTCTTTATTCTTCATAAGAGTAATTACAAGACCCTTTGATTTATCAACACTCAAAGCGTTTGAATTAACCTCGGCAGGAATCTTAATATCCGTATAGCTCATCGCTGTTCCCGCATTTGATCCTGACATATACTTCACAGCAAGTGCAGCAAACTCAACAGCCGTTGCAAACTTTGCTGAGCTTTCACTTGTTTTGAGTGAAGCCGGAACTGCATAACCGGAATTTGTTGTAACAAAACCGATAATTGCTGCATCAGCCAACGCTTTTGTGGTCGATTCCTTCATGGAATCCGATTCTCCCTCTGCCGCAGCAAGATTGTTCCTTGCGGTGCGACCGTCAAAGAAAACATTCTCTGCCAAAGATGAGGTACCAAATCTTCCTACTATATTGCCCGCCTTTTGGGCAGTGGAATTAACCATATTTGCAAAGACTGAATTGCTTACAGATGTATAATCGGCCTCACCGACAAGTCCGCCGGCGTATCCACCGGACGATACATATGCAGTTGAAACCGTGCCGCTGATTTTAGCGTTGTTCGTATCACCAACAAGTCCACCGGCCGCAAGAAGCGACGAGCCGCTTACTCTACCGGAAGTAATGCAATCCTTAATTTCCGTACCGTTTATCGCACGACCGGCAATTATACCGGCATCCTGAACCGTGCCCTTTGCATTAACATCGGCAACCACAACGCAATTTTCAACCGTTGCGCCGTTAAGCTCTCCTGCAACAGCACCGATTGAAGTTGCAGAATCGGAATCAATGTCAAAGCCTACAAAGCCGAGATTCTTTATTTCTCCGCTTACACCTGCAAAAAGTGACTCTCCGCTGAAATCATATACAACATGGTTTGTGCCGTCAAGTATTCCTGCAAAGTTCTCGGCTGATTTAACTGTGCTGAGATCAATATCATTTGTAACAACGTAATAAACATCGTCACGGTCGCCGTTCTGCATCATAATTGCAAACTCATCCGCCGTTCCTACTCTGTAAGGATCGGATTTTGTTCCTGAGCCTGCAAGAAGGGACGAATATGCGACCGGGATTGCTGTCTCAAGTCCATTTGAATATACAAAAACAAGCTTTGCGCCTTCAACAGAACCGACAGCACTGACAGCCGATGTTGCTTGGTCATAAGCCAGAGCACCATTTGGATCAGACTTAACAGAAACAAGCTCAAACTTGTGTCCGCTCAGCTCAAATGACTTATAGGTACCGTTACCGGCTGACAATTTGATATCCGCATCGCCAAGAACGGTGTTTTCACCGTTAAGTGTTATGAAAGATTTTTCTGTTCCGCCAAGAGTGCAGCTCATTGAGCTGAGATCGACTGCTGTAAAACCGGATTTTTGATACGAATTAAGCTCCTGCGTACCAAAGACACTTTCATTCTGATATGATGAATAATATACCTCGGATAAAATCTTAGAACTTGCTTTATCACTGTCTGAGAATGTATCCTTGTCTGCTTTAGCTATAACTGCAGCTGAATTTTCCGCCTCAGCCTTTGCCGCAACAACAGTATTCTTAATCAAAGTTTTATCTGTTTTAGCTATAAATGCCGGATTTCTTCCAATCTCCGCAATTACACCCGCACCGAGCTTTTCCCCTTTTACAGAACCGCCTACAAAGCAATCCTTTACAGAGGTTCCAAGCGGATTGTTGAGGTTTCCGATCATTCCGCCTGCCGTTTCGGCTGAAACGGTTCCGTTGAATACAACACCATCAAGCTGTGCGTTTTCTGCACTGCCGACAACGCCGCCTGCAACCGTGCCGGATTTAACCGTTACATCGCTCATCTGAACACTGCCGAGCGTACCGCTGAAAATACCTGCAATGCCGCCGGCAATCTCAACTGTAGCTGAGGTCGCTGTAAGTGTTGTGGATACTTTTGAATTATTTATTGTGATGTTTTCCGCTGTAAGATTTTCAGCCTTGCCGGCAATAATACCTGCAACACTGCCAAATTCACTTGAAACTGCGGAAGACGAATTAACTGTTACGTTCTTGATAACCGTGTCTTTTGCATTACCGATAACCACACCGGCATAGTTGAGACCGGTTACATCTGCGTTGTTGATAATAATATCGGAAATAACTGCTCCGTCCGTTGCTCCGAAAAGTCCGCCGAGAACGTTGCCGGAAAGCTTCAATCCGGTGATTGAATGAACTTTTCCGTTATAAAGACCTGTGAAATTACCTTTGAATCCCGATTCGGCACTGCCGATTGTAACCACACCGTTACCGACATTATAGAAGCCACCGCCGAACTCAAAGTCCTTTGCACTGAAGCTAATATCCGAAGCGAGAGCAAAATATTTGCCATAGCTGTCATAATATGCTACTGTCTCAAGGTCGTATGCATTTGAAATAAGATACGGAGACTTGATTGTTCCATCACCCTTAAGCGGTGTACGAACATCGGACTTTATTGCAAAATGGACAGGAATTCTGACATCGCTGTCAAATGCCGATACATAGTATGCAACAACAGATATATCTGCCATGTGATTTACATCAAGAACAAGCGTATTCTCCGTCGACGAAACGACACTGATTCTCTCATCTGCTTCAGAAGACCAGCCTGCGTTACCGTCAAAAGCATAGCCCTTCACCTTTGGAAGATTAGAGAGCGTAATTTCGGTTTCACCAACTGTAGAAATTGTATCAACAGAGGGTTTAATTGCCGAGCCGTTCGGTTTATCCAAATCAACGATATTAGTGCTCTTTATTTCTGTTGAAATGCCAAACGCCGGAACATTACCGAAATATGTTGAAACAATAATTCCACTCATCATTGAATCAATATTATCGGTATTTATTGACTTGCTGTTCTCTACGGAACCGATCACCACGCCGGCATTTTTGTTTGTACTCTCAGTCTTAACTTGAGCGGCACATACAGAATCGGAAATGACAGGCATCATACCGTTAAAGCTGCCGATTCCCTTTACAACACCGATCATACCGCCCATAGCGGCATTACCGATAATTGAGCCGAGTGCTTTGATGTTTTTGAGCTGAACATTATTGAGTGAAACAGCACTGAGCTTTGCAACAGCACCGGCCGCCGCCACAGCATCAGCCGAAGAGAGAAGCTCAATCTTTGCAAATGTTTTAATATTCTCGGCAACAAGCGCACTTTCGTCACCTGTTACATCTCCTACAATACCCGAAGCCACCGCAGTTGACGTAATTGTCGACTCCGAATCAATATAACAATCGTTTATTACAACTGCGCCGCCGGCATTGTGAACCGCCAAAATTCCGGCTGCAACCGTATTGGCGTTTTTCGACTGAATCTTTACACCGTAAAGATTTGCGCTCTTGATTGAAAGCTTTGCATCGGGAATTGCCTTTCCGACAACAGCAGAAGCAACACCCGCTTTCACTACCGTGTTTCTAAGCTCGACATCGCTGATTGACGAACCAAAACTTGAAGCAATTCCTCCGGCAACAAATGCTGAACTGTCTGCGATTGTCGCTACCTCGGAAGAAACGACATTGACATTGACAATGGAAACCTCGCCCTTGCCTGCTGCAACACCCGAAACTTCTGATACACCCTTTATCTTCATTCCGTCAGCCGTTACGGATTTAACGGCGAGCTTACCCTCGGCAAGACCGACAACTCCCGCTACATATTCCGCTCCGTTGACAGTTGTATCTGCAATATTTACATTTGTGACCTGTCCGTCACATGAAGCATATCCTGCAAATGTGCCGACATAATTTGCCTTTGAAATTACAGAACAGTTATCTATACTGATATCGGAAACATCAATCGAACCGGAGTTGATTGAGCCTGCAACAATACCGGAATAAAGTCCGTCCGAGATAACCTTACTGTCAGTAATCGTGATGCCGGAAAGCTTGGTATTGCCCGTTATCTGTCCGGCAAGAATCGCTGAATAGAGACCCTTTGCATTAATCTGAGCCGAACTGATTGTCAAATTGCTTATCTCGGCATTATAAAGTGAAGCAAAGAGACCGGATTTCGATGTTCCGTTAATCTTTATATTGGAAATTGTGTGTCCGTTTCCGTTAAACTTACCGCTAAACGGAACAAGTGTTCCGCCAATCGGTGAAAATGCTGAAAGCCCTGACATATCAATATCGGAATCAACAACAAAGCTCGCCTTATTAAGTTCCGAAATATTCTCACTGACATAGGCAAGGTCATACGCACCGGAAACAATATAATTTCCCGTGCTGTCCTTCTCAAGTCCGTTTGAAATCTTAACAGTTGTAAAAAGTCCGGTTAATTTATTTGTCACTGTGACTGCACAGCCCTTAACCGTTACAACTCCCACTACACGGCTGACATTCAAAATAATTTCTCCGTCTTCAGCTTTTACTGCTGCCGAAAGAAGCGAATTATCCGTTGTAACCGAATAATCGGAAGCAGATGAACCTCTCAATGCCTTAACAGACGGAATGGTTATTCCGAATTTTCCGCCGTTGCCGGTAAAGAATGCAACCTCACCGTCATCAAAAGACCACTCGCTGAACTGAGTCCTGTCAGCTTTAGCAAAATCGACAGGAGTCTGCGTTCCCTTGCTCATATAAATATTTGAAATTTTAGTGTCCTTTGCCGCAATATTCGCAATAAAGGAATATTTTCCGGCATCATTTTTGCCCGAAACATAACAGTTCTCAATGACGACATCAGAGCCGCCTACCGAACCAATAACGATTGCCGCATTAGTCGCTTTCTTGGAAGCACTGATGTTTGATGCTGCACCGCTGTTTGTAATCTTAGTTCCGTTGCCGATTACAGATCCGACCAGTGATCCGAAAGATGTGACATCACCTGTGATTTTCACATCTGCCTTAACACGGCAATTATCAAGGGTACTGCTACCCGCTACCGTATTAAACATTACACCTGAATTTATTCCCGATGCATTAAAAACAGCACCGTTTGAAATCGTTACAGCAACATTGCTCAATTTTACCTTCATAGCATTGCCGAGCACTGCTGACGAAATATCAGTCTTTGAAATAAATTCAACATTCTTAACCGATCCGCATACCTCAGAGAAAATAGGTGCGGAAATAATTACATTATGACCGTTTCCGTCAAAGCTTCCGTTAAATGAAAACGCGGAAACATTCACGGAAATATCCTTGTTAAGCTTAGCATAAATGCCATGTGCATATTTGAGCATATGGAATTCAGCCGAGTTTCCTACGACAAGAGGATCGGAAGCTGTTCCGTTGCCGCTTGTTCCCGAGGAAACAACAAGAACAGGCAAATCAAAGCTCTGCGAAATTTTAAGAGTTCCCGTACCGATTGTTGACGGCAAAGAAATTTCAGCTTTATAATTGAACCAGGATACTTTGTTTGCGGTAACGCCCTTTATACTTGAACCTGAAACAGTTATTCCGCTTCCGACAGCCTTAAAGCTGTCGCCGATTGAAAAGCTTGCTTTTCCCCAAGATGCAGAAAATGTTGACTTGGAAACGCTTACAGTTTCACCGACCTTAACTGTCTTGAACCTGAGAGTGTCTATATCATTGATATCAGTTCCATAATTAGTCACAGAAGACGCTCTGCCGCTTACGGCACTTGACCAATAGCACTCACTGAGCATTTGTGCAGTTGCACCTGTTCCGACAAGTCCATTGCCGGAAGCACTGCACTTGAGTGCAACAAGAACGTAGTTATTTACAAATTTTGCATTTTTTTCGGCACGACCTGCAAGTCCGCCAACAAAATTATCTGCCTTACCGCCGGTAACATTGCCCGAGGCAAAGCTGTTGGAAATACTGCCTGAGTTGGTTCCGGCAATTCCGCCGTAAACTGTTTTACCGGAAAGTGATGAATCAATAAATTCTCCGACATTGATTGCCGAAACTCCCGTAATCTTGCCGCTATTCAAGCCTGCAACTGCACCAACAGTTCCGTTTGCGGCAATTGTATGCGATGCAGCTGAAGCTCCGCTCACATTTGACTGAGTTCCCGTTACGTTAGTCCCGGAAATTGTACCGGCATTTACAGCTGCAGCTAAACCTGCATTTGCAACATTTTTAAGCGAAAGAACGGAATTCTTAATCTCACAATTCAAAATTGTACCGTCATTCTCAGCGGCAAGAATTGCACAGTTCTTTGCATCGGTATCAGCATTGATCGCACAGTTTTCAACAACAAGATTCTTGATTGTTGATTTTTCGTTTAAATAACCGAAAATCGCAAAACTCTCACCCTTACCGAAAGTAACGCTAAGTCCCTTTAATTTGTATCCGTTACCATCAAGAGTGAAAAATACATTTTTAGATGCGGTGCTGAGGTTTCTGCTTACAGAAACAAGCGCACCTGCATATACTGAATTTGATGTAAAATCATCTGCTTTTACACTTGAAAGATCAATATCATTCGTAAGCACAAAGTTTTTGTTTGCACTTGTTGTGAGATTGATTTTATCCTGCATCGCAATGAACTCGGCAGCGTCGGAAATCCTGTAAGGATCGGCAACCGAACCGCTTCCTTTGTTTTCCGTTACAAGTTCACCGCCCTCGGTTGTAACCGTGGTTGATGAAATTGCACCGCCCTCCTGCGATACGGTTGTGGAGGAGTTGACCGTGGAGGCAGAGACTGCAGTTGTAGAACCGGACGTGCTTACCTCGTTGACAGCCAACGATGATGCTATTCCGGTTGAGGACAGTAACACTGCCACACTGAGCAACGTTACCGCAACCCTTTCTAATCTCCTTTTAATCATAGTAAAACCTCCACTGCTTTCAGCCATGCTTACTCCACGATTGTCACATGGCGAATCAACATGTATCGTTGTTAGGCTCAGCCGTTTTTAGCTGCTTTATCCGCCTTAAGCTTTTCTTCCTTGGCTCTTGCACGTTCTCTTGCAAGTCGCTCCTGCTCCTTGGCTTTTGCTCTTGCTTTTTCGCGTGCAATTCGCTCTTTTTCTTTAGCTTTTTCCTTGGCGGCACGCTCCTGCTCTTTAATTCTTTCACGAGCAAGGCGTTCTTTTTCTTTTGCCTTTTCCTTGGCAACACGCTGCTTCTCCGCCTCGGCAGCTCTCATTTTTGCAATACGCTCTTTCTCTTTAGCTTTTGCTTTTTCTTTGGCCGCTCTTTCCTTTTCCCTCGCCTTTTCTTTGGCTATGCGTTCTTTTTCAGCCTGTGCGGCTTTTGCGGCAGCTGCTTTCTGCTTTGCTTTCTCTTTGGCAAGGCGTTCTTTTTCTTTTGCCTTTTCCTTAGCAATACGATCCTTTTCGGCCTGTACTGCTTTCGCTGCAGCCTCTTTCTGCTTAGCCTTTTCTTTAGCTATGCGCTCTTTTTCAGCCTGTGCGGCTTTTGCGGCAGCTGCTTTCTGCTTTGCCTTTTCCTTGGCAAGACGTTCTTTCTCTGCCTGAGCTGCTCGAGCCTTTGCAATAGCCTCTTTTTCTCTTTGTTTTGCTGCTGCAGCTTTCTCTTTAGCTTTCTGAGCGGCTATCTCCTTAGCCTTACGCTCTTTCTCTTTTGCTTTAGCCTTAGCAGCCTTTTCTTTTTCTATCTTTGCAAGTTTTGCGGCCTTTTCTCTTGCTATACGCATTTCTTCACGCTGCTTTTCTTTCGCAAGGCGTGCTTCTTCTTGTGCCTTTAGCTTTGCCGCTCTCTCTTTTTCTTTTCTTGCCTTTTCCTTTGCGAGAGCCTTCTCCTTTGCAATGCGAGCTTTCTCTCGTTCTTTCTCTCTCTTGATTCTTTGTCTCTCTTTTTCTTTTTCTTTTCTGATTCTTTCTTTTTCCCTTGCTATGCGGCGACGCTCCATTTCTTTCTCATGGGCAATCTTCGCCTTAATTTTATCCTCAATGGCTTTCTTGCGTGCGTTCTCTGCATCAAGGGCACGCTGAATAGCTTCCTGAATTTTCTTTTCGCCCTCAATCTTTTTACGACTGACACGCTTAACTTCATCGACAAAGACACGTTGGATTTCAACTTCCTCCATATCATAGTCCATAACAAGCTCTTCGGCCAATCTCTTGAGGAGTTTCGGCTTGAGCTTACGCTTTTTCTGCTTGCCTACGGCGTCCTCCGAAAGAGTGTTTGCCTTAAGCAGCATATAGTTCATTGCGGTCATGCGGTTAAGCTCATTCATATACTCCGCACTGACCATATCATTTGATTCTTTAACCGTTATCTCATAGCCCAACTCATTGTATGACTGAATAAACTGCCATAACTTAAGACAAGCTCTGAAATTCGGATTTTTCTGAATTGCATTTGTTCTCATGATGGGCGGTCTGACCGGAACGCAGTTTCTAAGCTCCTTCATGAAAGACGAATTTGCATATTCATTAATAATTCTTTTGACTCTTTCAATTCTCTGAAAAGCCGTTGCATTTTCACCCTCGGGACCTGCCTCACCGTTAATATCGCTGCCGGCTGACTGTGCCGAAACCTCGAGCTTATATTGGATTTTTTCACGGCCTCTTGTGAAGTCACTCTCCATTTTAAGAGAGGCCATGTTATCGTCATCGGAAATATTGAAAAGAACATTATATCTAACATCAATAAATCTGACAAGGTTCTGCATAAGAGTGAAAACAAATCTGTTTTCATAAACCTCATAGCTTTCCTCACGGAAAACGTTAAGAATCTGATTTGGAGTAACGTCGTCACCCTCAACCTTTGCAATCATGTTTGTATGCTGAGCAAGGTGGCGAATTGATTCGTTAGTAATCTTTCTTGCACGTTCAATAGGAACAATTTCTTCTTCCTGAACGATGAACTTTCTCGGAACACGAATGATATTGTCAAGGGGAATGATACACGCTTCGATTTCCTCAACCCACTTGAGGTCAATCTTCTTATCAAAATATCTGTTGAACAAGGAATAGCTGTTCGTACCGCTATTGATAGCAGTATCCATTTCATCATAGAACTCGTTATCGGTTGTTGCCGATGCAAGATAATCCTTGTATTCAAGATATAATTCAAGATACGATTTGTTCATTCAGTATGTCCCCTTTGACAATAGTTATAATAACGGTTTCGGGATTACATAAGTCTCTTAAGAAGCTGGAGATACTCTTTGCACTCGTTCATGTTTGCCTTGCCGAAGTGCTTATTAAGATATGTAACAAGTCCGTCAATTTCATCACGGATAAATGAAAGGTTCAAGCTTTCAAACTTACGGAAAACCTTCTTGGCAAGAACAAAGTCGATACCGTCGATTTCGGTTCCGCCGCAGCCGACATATGCCGGAACAAATTCTTTAAGCTGCTTAACAATACGGTTACCGAAAGCAAGTCTGAAGTGCTCAATAACATAGTCGTCAAGCTCTTCGAGTTTGCGAAGATTTTCGTCCGAAACCTTATATTTCTCCTGGCACTCTTTAAACATCGCCTCAAGGTGTTTATAGCTGAGAGGAAGCCACTCGGTGTAGGGTGCGTCAAAGTATTTACCTTTGCTGTTAATGTCAATTGGGATAGCACGGTCATAAACCTTATCCGAAACAGCGAATGTAGAGTCGTCGTTGTTGATTGTTCCGATATACCACATGTTTTCGGGGAGCTTGAGCTTGCCGTCAAACAAATGCTTCGGGTCGGTGGGCCAAACGCTGGGAACAAGCGATACAACCCACTCGTCTCTGGTCGGCATCTCAAGGATTGAAAGAAGCTCCGCGAAGTAATACTCAACACGGGCAATGTTCATTTCGTCGAGAACTGTTATGTATATTTCTTCTTTATATGTTGCTTCATACATCTTTTTGAGAACTTCGGTCTCGTTAAAGCGCTTTGTGAACTCGTTGAAGTAACCGAAAATCTCGGTACGGTCACGCCATGAAGGCTGAACCGATGCGATTATTGCAGGGTTGTGGAGGAATTTACCCCAAGCATAAGCAAGAGATGTTTTACCTGTACCGGATATACCCTGAAGAATGATAAGTCTTGTTGTGGCAAAAGCCGAAAGGAAAAGTCTTATAAGCTTCGGCTCATAGAAAAGACCGAGCTGTGAGCAAGCAAAGTTGCGGAATCTGTCGCAGATTTCGGGAAGAGTGATTTCATTATCAAACTCGGGCGGAACATAGTCCTTAATCTCGAGGTCAACCTGAGTACATTTGTAGAAACGGCTGTAATCGTCGGCAGTCATGTCTACTTCGTCGTCTTTCTTCTCTTCTTTTTCTTCTTCTGCGTGCTCCTCAAACGGGCTCTCGCCGGGTTTAAGACCGAGCTGAGAAACTTTCATTGCAAGTATTCTCTCTTTTTCGGTGCTGAGCTTTATAATTTCGCGGTTGAGGTTGCCGACTTCATTAAGAAGTTCCTCCTGGTCAACAAGAGTTTTGCGAACTCTGACATACTTCTTAACAAGAACAACTACAAGAATAACTATAACCGCAAGAATTGCTATTGTGGCAATTACCGTGAGGATTGCAACAATCCAGTCAACCGCTTTGAAGTTGCCTGCGTTTGCTTTGAAAATATTTATGTATTTTACAATGTTGAACATATTGGCTATACCAAGACCGATACCCTTAAATATGCCAAAAAGACCCTGGATAAAGAACTGGTTTAAAAACTCGGAAATAAAGGTTGTTACTGTCATTTTTTGGTCACCCTCTTATCGGCACGGGCGAGCCTGTTGAGTCAACAAACGAGCCTTTGAGCGTTGAATTGGG
>OQVT01002510.1_pt1 | contig 11812 bp, 10 predicted proteins | sample 1691561 | NCBI WGS metagenome assembly OQVT01 (sample SAMN03418260, study PRJEB22391) | human gut metagenome | biome: human-gut; feature: organic feature; material: feces | host: Homo sapiens | place: Tanzania | collected 2013-01 | reverse complement strand
TGGAAAAAGATCTGAAAGAACTGGAAGACAGCAAGGGCGATATTCTCAAATATATCAAAAAAGTGGATAAAAAGATTGAAAAGATTTCGGATACCATATCGGGTCTGAAAAAGCAGATTGAAGCTTCGCGAAAAGAGCTGGCAAAGATTCAGGAACAATGCTCTGATATGCAGAAAAAGCAAAAAGAGCAGTATGAAATCATGAAAAAGCGAATAAAATATATGTATGAAAATGGTGATGCATCATTTGCAGAGGCTATTCTGACTGCAACATCCTATTCGGATTTAGTCAATAAGTCTGAGTATGTCGAGAAAGTTCATGGTTATGACCGAAACAAACTAATGGAATATGTGCAGACAAAAGAAGAAGTTGCGAATTTGAAAACAGAACTTGAAGGCGAACAGGCAGATATGGAAGTCATGGCGCAGGAGATGAGTTCACAACAGGCAAATTTGGAATCAACTTTAACCCAGATGCGTGCCCAAATCGCAGATTTTGATACTCAGCTTGCAAGTGCGCAGGCGGAGGCAGATGCAAAAGTAGCAAGAATGCAGGAAGAGCAGCAAATAGCTCAGAGTAAGAGTGAAAATCAGACGGGAAATGTTTCATCGGCTAATCAGGTGGGTTCAGCAGCCAATACAGGCACGACAAAGCCATCCGGAGGAAATACAACACCGTCAACTGGAAATACAACGACGCCATCGACTGGAAATGTAAGTACGACAACACCGTCAACCGGAAATACAGGTACGGCCACACCAACGACCGGAAATACAGGGACAACGACAAAGCCGTCAACAGGAAGTTCTTCTAATACAAGCAAGCCGAGCAATGCCTTGAACAGAAAATAAGAAGCCACAACTCCAGCATAGATTGCTATCACCTGATACTGCTCGATGGTAAATGTGTCGCTGATTGATGCTCGAGAATAAAGAAAGAATCCAATGGCTCCCAACAAACAGGTTTGCAGCACCAAGAAGAGTTGGAACCTCAATTCAGTAGAGGTTTCCGATATCTCGGTAGTACCAAAGCGAGGCGTATAAAAGAACTTTCGTAACTGCCGGAGGATAAACTCACGTGACTGAGCAAAAGCAACACATGCCAATACAAAGCATAGCAACAACAGCGATGTGACAAAGTTGTCGCCCGAAACCGAATATGGAACCGGGTCGCCCGAAACACCCATTCGACCGCCACGCAACTCGGGATGAAACAAAGAGTCCTTCGAAAAGAAAGACTCTCTATAATATTGCGGCAAGGAGACATCCCGAAAGCTCTTTCCTGCAGGATGACCCGGCAAATGAAGGGTGTCAGGCATCGTGCTCCATCTGATTTCACTGGGCTTGATATGAGCCCGAATCATGGAGTCCTGCTGAGCCGGTGTCGCATTGCGTGGCAACCAGCTCAGCACTTTCCGTGGCGTAAGTTCGCCTGTATGCACAACGGGGTTCTGAAGACTTTCTTCTTCAGCAGCCTCTACCTGTACAGAATCTGCCTGTAACACCATTGCTTAGAGTCCGAAAACTTTCTTGATTTCTTCTACCTTGTCCAACTTTTCCCAAGTAAACAACTCTACCGTCATCTTCTTGGTTTCATGATAACGGCTGGTGAATATCTTTTCCACCACCTCGTTCTTGCGACCCATGTGTCCATAGGCAGCAGTCTCAAGGAACATAGGCTGACGCAATTTTAATTTACGCTCAATAGCCTTAGGGCGAAGGTCGAACATCTCCTTTATCTTTTTCGCAATCTCACCATCAGTCATATTGACATGGCTACGACCATAAGTATTGACATAAATGCTTACAGGCTCTGCCACGCCGATAGCGTAGCTTACCTGTACGAGCATCTCGTCTGCCACACCTGCAGCCACCATGTTCTTGGCTATATAACGAGTGGCATAAGCAGCCGAACGGTCTACCTTGCTGCTGTCCTTTCCCGAGAAGGCTCCTCCACCATGAGCACCTTTGCCTCCATAGGTATCAACGATAATTTTACGACCGGTAAGACCAGTATCACCATGAGGACCACCTATCACGAACTTGCCAGTAGGATTGACATAATACTTGATGTCATCATTAAACAAGGCCAACACCTTTTCACTCAACTGCTTCTTGACACGAGGAATCAGGATATTGATCACGTCCTCTCGGATTTTTGCCAGCATAGCCTCATCATCATCGTTACCATTAGCATCTTTAATAAAGTCATCATGCTGAGTTGAGACCACGATGGTATCTATGCGCTGAGGGATATTATCGTCAGAATATTCTATAGTAACCTGACTCTTAGAATCGGGACGAAGATATGTCATTTCCTTGCCTTCCTTACGGATATTGGCAAGCTCGCGCATGATAATCTGAGCCAAGTCGAGTGACACGGGCATGTAATTATCAGTCTCGTTGGTAGCATAGCCGAACATCATACCCTGGTCACCGGCTCCCTGCTCCTCATCCTCCTCACGGCTTACGCCTCGATTGATGTCATCACTCTGTTCATGAATGGCAGTAAGCACGCCACAAGAGTCTCCGTCAAACTGATATTCCGATTTAGTATAGCCTATCTTTTTGATGGTCTTGCGGGCGATGGCCTGCAAATCCACATATTCCGACGAGCGAACCTCACCCATAATAATTACCTGACCAGTGGTACAGAAAGACTCAATAGCGCAATGAGCATTCTCGTCATAAGCCAAAAACTGATCAAGCAAAGCGTCTGATATCTGGTCAGCCACTTTATCTGGATGTCCTTCAGAAACTGATTCTGATGAAAACAAATATGCCATATTTTTTCTTGTTAAAATCTTGGTTATTATATATATAATATTTATCGGGCTGCAAAGTTACGCATTATTTTCCACATACCGATGTGTTTGCTCAAAAAAGTTGTGTTTTTTGATTCTTATCATACATGATGTTGCGAGGATGATGCTCCAAGATGGCTTTTCTGAGGTCAGAATCCTCCAAATGAGTATAAACTTCTGTCGTTCCTATATCCTCATGGCCAAGCATGGCTTGTATGACTCGCAGGTCGGCACCTCCCTTGAGCAATGCTGTGGCAAAGCTATGCCGCAAAGTATGGGGCGAGATGGTCTTGGTGATGCCAGCCATGATTGCATACTGCTTGATCATAATCAGAATCATGGTACGAGTAAGATGAGCGCCCCTGCGATTGAGGAAAACATAGTCTTCCTCACCCGGTTTGATATTCATCTTATTACGGTCGCCATACCAGGCATGCAATTCATCCAATGCCTTCTGCGAGATAGGAACCAACCGTTCTTTGTTTCCCTTTCCCAATATACGAACGAATTTCTCCTCCTCAAAAAGATTGCTCAACTTAAGATTGACAAGCTCGCTCACACGCAAGCCACACGAGAAGAGTACCTCAATAATGGCTTTGTTGCGTTGCCCCTCCCATTTACTTAGGTCGATAGCATTTTCCAGTTGGTCTACTTCCTCAGTTGTCAGATACTCAGGCAAGTGCAAACCCACCTGTGGATTTTCCAACAACTCAGTAGGATCATCCTTAAGATAACCATCAAGAACCAAGAAACGATAGAACGAGCGTATGCCACTCAGGATACGGGCCTGTGTACGGGCTCCCACCCCAACATCATGGATAGATGCCGAGAAATGCTGTAAGTCTGGCAATTTAACATCAAGCACTGACATATTGTTCTGAGCCACATAACTGAGCAAGTAATCCAAATCGTGCCTGTATGCCTCCAACGTATTGACAGAGAAATTGCGCTCCAACTTAAGATATCTCATATAGTTCTTTACAATTTCCGTACTCGTTTTCTTGCTTGTTTCCATTTTTATTATTACCTTTGCATATACAACTGCGAACATGAACGCCTATAGCCCTCAGACAACAGGCTCGCTCTTTGCTCGCAAAAGTACAAAAAAATTCTGATATTTAAAACAAAAACATCGTTTAGATATGAAGATACAGATTATCAATGGCCCCAACCTCAATCTGCTTGGTGTTCGCGAACCTGGTATTTACGGCAACAATTCTTTCGAAAGTTACCTTCCACAACTGAAGGCTAAATATCCCGATATCGAGATAGAGTATTATCAGAGCAATATCGAGGGCGAGCTCATCAATAAGTTGCAGGAAGTAGGATTCAGTTACGACGGAGTTGTTCTCAATGCCGGTGCCTACACACATACCAGTATAGCCCTGCAAGACTGTATACGGAGCATGAAATGCCCCGTAGTGGAAGTTCATATCTCCAACGTTCACAAGCGTGAGGAATTCCGACATCACTCTTATCTGTCGGCAGCTTGCCTGGGTGTTATCTGCGGCTTCGGATTAGCTTCATACGACCTTGCCATTGCCGGCATTTTAGCACAAAAATAGCATGACAGAGACAGAGGTTATTGACAAGTATATCTGCCAGCATATTGAGCCAGAAGGCGATTATCTGTATCGACTGTACCGCGCCACCAATATTCACACCATCCATGGGCGTATGGCAAGCGGACACATACAAGGCAGACTGTTAAAGATGCTTGTTGAGATGATTCGTCCCAACAACATTCTTGAGGTAGGTACCTTCAGTGGATACAGTGCCATCTGTCTGGCAGAAGGTCTGAAAGAAGGAGGCAAACTGTACACCTTCGAGATCAACGACGAAATGGAAGACTTTACCCGACCATGGATAGAAGGCTCATCGGTTGCCGACAAGATTGACTTTCGTATAGGAGATGCAAACATAGAAGCACCTAAACTGGGCATTATGTTCGACATGGCGTTTGTTGATGGCGACAAACGCACCTATCTCGAAACTTACGAAATGGTATTGGGCCTCCTGAATCCAGGAGGCTATATCCTTGCCGACAACACCTTATGGGATGGACATGTGACAGATTCCTGTTACGACCACGACCACCAGACTCAAGGCATACGCAAGTTCAACGATTTCATCGCCAAAGATCCTCGTGTAGAAGTTGTCATTCTTCCTTTGAGAGATGGTCTTACCCTTATCAGAAAGAAATAGCTCACACTCTCAAAAGGAAGACTCACGCACTAATCTATCAACCGCTTGCTAAGATACCTTACGGGATACCAGACAGAAAGCCATCCCACGGCAATGACCGTCACCAAGATAAGCAACACATCCAGATAATGTACGCTGACAGGATAGGCATTCACGATAAACGACCCCTCAGAGTCTCCCAAACGCACCAATCCATATTGTTGCTGAAGGAAACAAAGCAAAAGTCCCAAACCGATACCAAAGAGTGCTCCAACAGCAGAAATCATTCGTCCTTCAAAAAGGAAGATACGAGCTATTTGCTTATCTGTGGCACCCAAGTTTCTTAATGTCAGAACATCATCCTTCTTGTCGATGATGAGCATAGACAGCGAGCCTATAATATTGAAGCAAGCCACCACCAGGATAAAAGTAAGGAAGATGTAGGCTATCATCTTCTCTATAGACATGATGCGAAATGTGTCTTCCTGCTGTTCATAGCGGTCGAGCACCTTATACTTTCCTCCTGCTATCTTGAGCATTTTCGACTTTACAGCCTCAAGATCACTACCTGGCTTCAAGCGAATCTCCAATGAGGACAACATACCTTGTTGTCCAAACAGATTACGGGCAAAGGCAATAGAGGTGATGATATAATTCTTGTCATACTTCGACTGCTTAACAGAGAACAGCACACCTGGGCTATTGATCGAGTCGACCACAAAGCCTGCATCAGGATTGGACATATCAAACTGTCCTTCCTTCTGTGGAGCATAAATTCGCAGAAATCCATTCCATTGCGCTCCCACACCGAGAGTCTGGGCCAACCTTATGCCCAAGACTCCAAACTCCAAATTGGCAGCATGCAAGGAAAACGTACCGTCGCCATAAAGGATATCTGTGATATGCGTCAACTCCGAGAAGTTGTCATCCACACCCTTCACCATAACCATGGCTTGCTTATCCTGATAGATGGCCAAAGCCTGATCTTCCACCGACTCAGTAGCGACATCTACCTGTGGCAATGCTTTTATCTCGGTCAATATGGGATCATCGGCAGGAACCGTCTTTCCCTCTACAGGAACAACTTTCAGTTGCGGGTCAAAGTTGGTGAAAAGCGAAGCCACCAAATCGTGGAATCCATTAAATACGCTCAGCACTATGACCAATGCCATAGTAGCCACAGCTACACCTATGGCACTGATAGCACTAATGATATTAATGGCATGCGTACTCTTCTTGGCAAAAATATACCTTCTCGCAATGAAAAAAGGAAAATTCATAGATTCTGCTTTGCTTGTTTGGCCTAAAAGTTTACAGGGAGTCAAGTACGCCAGTCTTGACTCCCTTATTCTCACATCCTACTTTTTCAATAATTCATCAATGCGCTCCAGATAATCCAAGCTGTCATCAAGGAAGAATCGCAACTCAGGAATAATGCGCAACTGATTTCTCACATTCTTGCCCAAATCGTAACGAATCGTCTTCTCGTTGGCAGTAATGTTCTGCAATATCTCCTCTCCCTTCTCTGATGGAAACACACTGAGATAGGCTGTACAGATGCTGAGGTCTGGGCTTATTTTCACCTTGGTCACACTCACCATCACACCATGCATCATGCGTGTTTGAGACTGGAAGATAAGACTGAGCTCTTTCTGCAGCAGTCTTGATATACGGTTTTGTCTTGTTTCTTGCATATTTTTCTCAATTTTAAAGTATAATCATTCAATTCTTTGAACAACTAAACATAAATACACTGGTTATAAAACTATTACTCTAAGTCCACATGAGTCACATTGACGCGCTCATGCAGAAAAATCTGTGCAGACTCTTTGAACTTTTCCTCACTCTCAGTGGTAAGATACTGACAAGTGCCGTTTTGCGTGATATTACGCTCCAGTTCAGGATGCCTGTTCAGATATTCGTGAAGGCTATTAGCTACATATTGCCCTTGTGGTACGATACGCACACCATCAGGCACATTCTTCACTATGCTGTTCATCAGCAAAGGATAATGCGTACAACCCAGAATGACGGTGTCTATATCCGAATCCTTCCTCATCAGCTGATCGATACGTTTTTTTACAAAATAGTCGGCTCCAGGGCTGTCAGCCTCATTGGCTTCCACAATAGCTGCCCATAAAGGGCAAGCCACACCACTTACCTGAATATCTGGCCACAGTTTTCCTATCTCCATCTTGTAGCTCTCGCTCTTGATGGTTCCTTCCGTAGCAAGAATACCCACATGTCTGCTTTTTGTAAGGTTGCCTATCACTTCAGCTGTAGGACGAATAATACCCAATACCCTACGATTGGGGTCGAGCTCCGGAATATCCCTTTGCTGGATGGAGCGCAAAGCCTTTGCCGAAGCTGTATTACAACCCAATATCACCAGATGGCAACCCATGGAGAACAACTTAATAACAGCTTGACGGGTAAACTTATACACAACCTCGAACGAACGAGAGCCATAAGGAGCCCTGGCATTATCACCTAAATACATATAGTCGTATTGCGGCAAAACCTGGCGAAGTCCATGCAAAATAGTCAGACCGCCATAACCAGAATCAAAGATTCCAATAGGACCTGGATTAGAAGGCAACATCATTTCAAATTCTCCTTGATTAATAGGGTTACATCCTCACCACATAGGGCATTCACATAAGGAAAAGCTCCCTTGTCTGTGTTCAGAATAAAAGCAAGTCCTTTCACCTTTCCCACCTTTTGCACAGCAGCATCTATCTGCGCCTTTAATGGAGCATAAGCATCAGCATCAGCCTGTTGCAAGAGGCGCACAGCCTCCGCCTTGAAGGTGACATTCTTAGCCATCAGTTCACGAAGCTCGGCCTGTCTCTTTTCCAAGATAGAAGGCGCAAAACTTCTCTGTCCGTCGAGGAACTCCTCGTACTTGGCATTAAACTCATCCTCAGCACGCTTGGTTTCAGCATCATACTTCGCTCTGAGGTCGTCCATATTATGCTTGGCTATCGCATAACCAGGCATGGTATGAAGCACCTCTTCATAGCTGAAATACCCAAAACGCAAAGACTGTTCTACAGGAGCCGACACTTGTGGATGAGCAGACTGCTGAGCCGAAGCCGCAACGGGCATAAGCATAAAGACCAAAGGCAAGAGTATCTGTTTCATGAGTTACACCTTTTAGATAATGAAAATAAATAATGACACCTTATTATATATATATAAGAGAAACAAGGGCAAGCATGTATGCCTGCCCTTTTTATTCTATTGTCCAACCAGTAATCGGTTACTTGATCTTAGACTGAACTTCCTTGGTTACATCTAAGACGTTAGAGCCTGTGTAAATAGCAGCGCCCTCCTCGAAGATATAAGTATAGTTGCCAGCCTTGCCTACAGCGTCAATGGCAGCACGCACCTTGGCTACGATAGGCTGCATCAGCTCGTTGCTCTTCTTCTGCAACTCCTGCTGACCATCCTGATAAGCCTGCTGGATCTTCTGCTGAAGTCCCTGCAACTCAGTCTCCTTCTGCTGCTTGGCAGTAGCATTCATCGTGCTTGCACCCTTCTGGTACTCGTCAGCCTTGCGCTGGAACTCTTCCTGCATAGCCTTCAACTCATTGTCCTTCTGCTTCTGCAGAGCCTCGAGCTCACCATTAGCCTTAGCAACATCAGGCAGAGCCTGCATGATAGTCTGGGTGTTGACCTTACCAAACTTCTGCGCCATCATTGTCATAGGAGCAAGAAGCATCAACATTAAAACTAATTTTTTCATTGTTCTATTTGTTTTTAATTATTAATTCACTACTGTTTATTAGTTCTTTCGGTTGAAATATAATAACCGCTTGCAAAGATAGCACAATTTTCTGATTATGCGAAAAGAAAAGCTATTATTTTAAGCCTTATTAGGCTTAGTTGGCAGAATAGCCCAATTTCTTCAGCACTTCATTGCTGATGTCGATCTTTGGCGAGCCGAAGATAATGCCACTGTTGCTGGCACGGTCGAGAACCAACGAATAGCCACGCAGGTCGGAAACCTCCTTTACGGCATTGTAGATTTCCTCCTGTATAGGTCCCATCAGCGCCTCACGCTTCTTGAAGAGCTCACCCTCAGGACCGAAGTATTTTTTCTTCAGTTCGCTGGCTTCTTTCTCCTTGTTCATGATAGCTTCCTGCTTGGCTTTCTTCTGCTCTTGCGAGAGGAAGACGACTTCGTTCTGATAGTTCTTGTACATGGTGCTTGCCTCTATGTTGAGAGCTTCCACTTCTGCCTGCCACTTTTTGCTCACCTGGTTGAGCTGTTCGTTGGCACGCTCATAGGCAGGCACATTTTTCAGGATGTACTCCATGTCTATCAAGGCATATTTCTGTGCGTTCGCTGTGATGGCTGAAACAGCCATCATCAGCATCAATATTATCTTCTTCATTTCAAATCCTCCACAAATGAATTCTTCACTTTTTGTTCTTCACTCTTCACTTTAAATTAGAACTCCTGTCCCAAGATGAAGTGGAACTGGCTTCCACCCTTCTTATACTGACTTCCGTTCCATACCTTGTCGAAACCATAAGCCCAGTCGATACCCATCAAGCCCACCATAGGCAGGAAGATACGTACACCCACACCGGCACTGCGCTTCATGCTGAACGGATTGAAGTTCTTGGTTTCATACCAAGCATTACCAGCCTCAACGAAGGTCAAACCATAAATAGTGGTGTTACCCAAGAGGAATGGATAGCGGAGCTCCAATGAGAAGCGGTCGTATGCATAAGCATAATAGCCAGTACTGCGGTTGTAAGATACCGAACCATTCTCGTAACCACGAAGACCGATGGTCTCCTCACCATAGTATGATGAATATCCGCTCATGCCGTCACCACCCACATAGTAGGTCTCGAACGGACTCTTCTTATACTTGTTGTAAGCTCCCAACAAGCCAAGCTCCACACGTGTCATCAGCACGAAGCACTTCTGGCCATTGGTCAGGGCTGTATAGGTCTTGGCCTTGAACTTCCACTTGTGGTATTCTACCCAGCGGTATTTCTCCTGCTGCTCGGCAGCATAGGTAGGCGACTTGGAATCGTTGGCAAGATTCTTATAGTCCTTGCCATCAAACATACTCCATGGTGGAGTAAGGTTGACACTTGCCTCAAACTCAGAGCCTCTTCGTGGGAAGAGCTGATTGTCGGTAGATGTACGGTTGAGCGAAATGGTAAAGTTCAGGTTGTTCGCATTACCATTGGTCATCAACATATAGTTCCAGTTCTTCATCATATAGCGCTGATAAGCCACCTGTACCGAGAGGGTGAAGTAATCATCAGGCCAACGCAGGCGCTTGCCCCATCCGAGGCTCAAGCCCAGCATCTGAATGTACTTGTCTGGATCGTAATAGTTTTCGTAATTGTTATAATAGCTATTACCATAACCATACATATAACTGTAGTAGTTGTTCATGTAGGCACTGTTGTAGTAGTTGCTCGACACGTCGGTAGACTTACTGTAGTAGGCACCCACACTGAACTGGATAGGACGCTTTCCGCCAAACCAGTTGGTAGAATAGCTGATGTTGTACGACTGATAATAGGTACCGTTGGTCTGCGCACCAATACTCAGCACCTCACCGTCACCAATAGGCATAATGCCGCGATGCTCTTTGTTCTTATTGAAGAGGTTGCGCATAGAGAAGTTGTTCAACTTCAATCCCACACGACCGATAACACCCGTCTGACCCCATCCGAGCGAGAACTCTATCTGGTCGTTGCTCTTCTGCTCAAGGTTCCAGTTTACGTCGACAGTACCACTCTCATAATCAGGCTTAACGTCTGGCACAACCTTCTCTGGGTCGAAGTGTCCCATAGAAGCAAGTTCACGAGCAGAACGCATCAAAGCCTCCTTAGAGAACAAATCACCAGGCTTGGTACGAAGTTCACGACGAACGACATTCTCATACAAGCGGTCGTTACCATTGATACGCACATGGTTGAGGTGAGCCTGTGGTCCCTCTGTAACACGCATCTCGAGGTCGATAGAGTCGCCAACGATATTTACCTCAGTAGGTTCAATGCGTGAGAACACATAACCATTATTATAATATAGGTTGCCCACAGCATCTTCATCTTCCGACAATCGCTTGTTCATGAGTTTCTGGTTGTATACATCGCCACGCTCCATGGTGAAGAGTTTGTTCAGCATGTCGGTGTTGTACTTTGTATTACCAACCCATGTGATGTTTCTGAGGTGATATTTCTTACCCTCGTCAACCTTTATATATACGTTGACATGCTTAGGGTCATTATTCCATACGCTGTCTTCAACGATATATGCATCACTCATGCTGATCATCGGAGGGGTATCGATCAAAACATAATCATATGTATTTCTTGCTTCTCCGATCAGCTTACTAAAAAGCTCCTGCTCCAGAAGTTCGGACGGGTTCGGTGCATATGGACCGGAAAAAATAATATCTACGTTACGGTAGTTTGTAGAATATATAATCTGTTCTTTACTCACCTGTCCGCTTAAATACTGTGAAAGCCCTTCTGTTTTCTGTTTGATCTGGAAACGCTTGATGTAACTTGACTTACGGATATCCGCATCAAGAATCAGAACTCTCTTTCCCATCTTACCGATTTCCACTGCAAGCTGGAAAGCCACATCACTCTTCCCTTCATTCGGATAACAGCTTGTGATAACTATGCTCTTCGTCTCCACACCGCTGAACTGCATATTCGTACGGAGGGTTTTAATAGCCTCTTCATAGAAGACATCTTCTTTTCTTGAATCTGTCATCAGAACTCTCTGAATTGCCATTTATTTTTTCCTCCTTTTGCTTTTCTTTTTCTATATTAAAAGCT
>OQVT01002509.1_pt1 | contig 11813 bp, 8 predicted proteins | sample 1691561 | NCBI WGS metagenome assembly OQVT01 (sample SAMN03418260, study PRJEB22391) | human gut metagenome | biome: human-gut; feature: organic feature; material: feces | host: Homo sapiens | place: Tanzania | collected 2013-01 | reverse complement strand
TGCGTATGCGAAGCATCTGCGTTCCCTCTAAAATCCCGAAAGACTTAAACTTAACATTTAACACTCAACACTTAACATTTAACACTCAACCCTCAACATTCCACATTCAACATTCCACATTCAACACTCAAAATACCCCCCCCCGACGCTATTGCGCAATACATATAAATTGCTTAACTTTGTAAGCAGAATGATGCCTTCTTCTTGTATAGAGGACTTTTTCATATATCTACGTGTAAATGAATATATCTAAATTAATACAATAACCTAATTGCTTATGAAAGATGAAGACATGACTAACGAGGCCATGCAGCGCCATAATTACGATGAATATGACACCGAAAGGGAACCTATATTCATTGTCTACAATCTCAAGAAGGACGAACGTGTACGCAACGACCATATCGATTATTCTTTGATAGTATTCGTGTTGGAAGGTAAGGTGCGCGTTTCTACCGGCATTTATCTACAGGCAACGGTAGAGAGCGGACACATGTTTGTTATCCATAAGGGTGACAACGGATTTATGCGGTGCTTGGACGATGCCGTAGTGATGGTGTGCGGATTCAACAGTTCGATGGCTCTGTGCAATGGATTGTCGCTCAACAAGACTTCGATTTCAAACATTTTACCCCCCCACATCGCCTTGAGGTTGGACTGCCGTGCCTTAAGATACAGGATATGCTAATGGTTGAGCTTGACCTTATGCGTCGTGAAGTGGAGAGTGGGTTGTTCGGCCATAGGTTTATGGAGTTCAAGCGCTATGTCATTCTTTCCCTGCTTCGCACCTTATATAATAAGGAGGAGCTGTTCTATATGTCCCGTTGGGTGCAGAGCGACGACTTCGACTTCCGCGAAGAGGTGTTCCGTCACTACACATGCGAGCTGAACGCCCAGGAGCTTTGCTCGCTCATGAACATGTCTACCGCCACATTCAACCGCAAGTTCAAGAAAGCCTTCGGTATGCCCGTTGGCGAATGGCTCAACAACAAACGCAAGGTCAACGTGCTGATGGACCTCAAGACCACCGACCTTACCATCAATGAGATTGCCGCCAAATACAATCTCACCCCAAACTATCTCACCAACTTCTGCAAGAACCATCTGGGTGACGTGCCAACCAACATTAGAGGAGGGAGGGAATAATGATTAATTATTAATGTTTTAATGATTAATCGATACTTACGCCCCTATATTCGTGGCTGAAATTCGTGGATAATTTGTGGATAATCATTAACCATTATTTGTGCTTTTGAGCAAAAATCGTAGCTCACATGATAAATAAGCGTTGCATATTTGTAATTATTGTTAGTTGGAATAATTGTAATTTTGCAACCGAATTAATAAATACTCTTATTACACGTTTTTTTGAAAGGGCGTGGCAGTGATGTCATGCTCTTCCTTTAAAATATGTGTAGAACTGAATACGATACTGTTAAAGCAAATCTTATAATTAATGATACACCGATTCATATTTATGTTTTTGTGTCTTGTAGCTTGCTGTCCGTTGACGGTGAGCGGACAAGACGTGGCACTCAAGACTAATACACTCTATTGGCTTGCCACCACTCCCAACATCGCAGCCGAGACAGCCTTGTCCGACAAGGTGACGCTCGAAGTGGCAGGAGCCTACAATCCCTGGACGTTCGCCAACAACAAGAAGTTGCGCTTCTGGATGGTTCAGCCCGAAGTGAAGTATTGGTTGTGCCAGAAGTTTGAGGGACACTTCTTCGGCATCCATGCCCATGGAGCACAGTTCTACAGCACACTTGCCCACAAGCGACGCGACGGTTATCTGGCAGGAGCAGGCATCAGCTACGGCTACGACTGGATACTCTCGCCCCGACTCAATCTCGAAGCCGAGATAGGAGCAGGCTATGCACGTCTGTGGTATAAGGAGAGCGACTGCATACCATGCATGAAGTCGTACGAGCGCAAGCACAAGAACTATTTCGGACCTACAAAGGCAGCCCTCTCGCTGGTATATTTCTTCTAAACATTGACAGTTATGAAACACAGCATCAAACACTCATATCTCTTGCCAGCCACGGCGCTGCTCATGCTCCTTACGGCTTGTGCCGCACACCACGACAACAGCACCATTACAACAACGCCGTCGCCTTGCGTCATAGCTCCCGACTCTGCCAACCGCGCACAGCTCAACGTTGCCTTCCGCATTCCGGCACATTACATATCACATCGCAGCCGCCTTGTCATCACGCCGCAGTTGCTTGTTGCCGACACCGTTGCAGCCGAGTGCCGTCCCGTAGCACTCTATTCGCCTATATATAATAAAAAGGTGGAGCGCCAGCGCGTGCTCAGTGGCTATTTCGACCCATACGAGGGTCATATCATTAAGTTGAAGAACGTAGCGCAGCCCATGCAGTTCGACTACAACGAGTCGCTACAGCTGCCCATGGATGCCGATGCAGCACGCATGGTGGCAGTAGTGTCTACCGACGGATGTGGCGAATGCACAGGCATCGACACCATTCAGCTTGCCACTATCACCACTCCTGCCACACTCATCGACACCCGCAAGCAGATGCAGCTGTCGTGGATAGAACCCGAATTCAAGATTCGTCCGAAGATAATGGAGGGCAAGGGCGTTGCCAACCTCCAGTTTGCCATCAACAGCCACGACATCAATATGGATATGGGCAACAACCGTAGCGAACTGGAACAGATGGTGGCGAAGCTCTCACCTGTACTCAACGATACACTCGCAACGCTCACCTCGCTCCGCATCTTTGGTATGGCATCAGCCGACGGACCTCTTAAGGTAAACACTCCGCTATCGCGCAGCCGTGCCAATGCAGCCAAGAACTGGCTAGTACAGCGTCTTGCCGTAGCCCAGCGCATTCAGAATAGGATAAAGGTGGGCTCTCGTCCCGAGGGATGGCAGCCCGTAGTCGATGCAATGACAGCCGACAATCATCCTGATGCAGCCAAGGTAAAGGCTATAGTCGACCGCTATGCCGACCAGAATGACGACGTTGCCGAACGCTACATACGCCAGCTCGACTGCTGGAAGGACATCCGTGCCAAGTATCTGCAGAAGGATCGTAAGGTGGAATATGTCTACACATACACCATACGCAGCTTCACCACCGATGCCGAGTTGCTCGACATGTACAGCAAGCGCCCCGATGCATTCAACGAAGACGAACTCCTGCGTGTGGCTTCGCTCGCTACCGACGACCAGCAACGCAAGGCTGTCTACACTACGCTGATGAAGTACTTCCCGCAGTCGGCAGTAGGAGCCAACAATCTGGCTGTGCTCTATCTGCGTGAGGGCAATGCCGATGAGGCTCAACGAGTGCTCAGCAGCCAGAAGCAGTACACTCCCGAACAGCTCAACACCCTCGCTGCCGCCTATGTGTATGCCGGCAACTACGAGCGCGCAGTAGAACTGTTGCAGGATGTGACGCTGCCCGAAGCCCGCTACAATCTCGGACTCATCAAGGCAAAGCAGCGCCGTCTGGCAGAAGCATACACTCTGCTGCACACTTACGGCGATACCAACAGCGCAATCATAGCTCTCAGCCTCAATAAGAACCTCGAAGCGCAGACCATCATGCAAGGCGTGAAGTCGGCAACGCCCCTTGCCGAATATGTGCGTGCCCTTATTGCAGCACGATTCAAGCAGGCTGCCGAACTGTTCAGCCACTTGCCCAATGCCTGCAACGACCCTAAGCTGCGCAGCCGTGCTGCCTCCGAACCCGACTTCGACAGCTATAAGCACGACGAGCGGTTCGGCTCAGCAGTCAATCGATAAACATAAAGCATAAAACGACAATATGAACATATCGCTAAAGAACCTATTGCTCCTGATGCTCGTTGTGCCGTCATTGGCGTCGTGCATTCGCGACAACATCGAGGATTGTCCGCCTCTGCGGGTTGAGATAGTTGTCAAGGACAAGAACTACAGCAATGTCGACATGGCTGCGCCCGAAGAACGCCGCCCCGACAACCTCGCTTTCCGTGAGTATGTGCCCACATTGTTCTACATGTTGCGCGATGCCAATACAGGCGAAGTGATTGAAGAGCAGGGCGTGTTCGACGTTAAGGGCGACGACAAGAGCTTTGCCATCGACTTTTGTCCATGTCTGCCGCACGGCAAATACATAATTACAGTGTGGGGAGGAATCGACAATCTGGAGCAACTCAGCGCCGACCGGCTCTCCATGCCGTTGCATTACGATAGGGCAGAGGGCAACGACACCTATCTCGTCAACGACACTCTGGTGTACGATGCCTACAACTACAACTATACGTTGGGTATGCAGCGCACCAAGGGCAAGCTGAACATCATCGCCGAAAATCTGCCCGACAGCTATGTCAAGGCAGATATTGATGTCAGCAACATATATAATAAGGTGAACTCCAACTTCAAGTACTCTGACCAGACGAACGTAGCCAACCATACGTCGGCTGCTACAGCTCCTCTCTCGAAGATAGCTACCATCATGGCTCCGTCAGTAATAAACAGCAAGTCGGTGCTCGATGTCAACTTCTATAAGCCCAATCCCACTGATGCCTATTGGAAGTTGTCGCCCGAAGACGTGAATATCACTATGGAGCGCAACAAGATAACAGTATTGAAATATGTGTTCAACCCCAACCTCGACAACTTTATTATATATATAAAGGTGAACGACAATTGGGAGGAAATACACGGAATGATATTAGATTAAAACACAATTAACAGGTTAATTTATGAAGACAACAAAGTATTTGGCACTCGTAGCAGGAGCATTCCTGTTCGGTGCATGTAGCAACAACGATGCCCTGGAAAGTGGCAACGAGAATGAAGGTGCAGCACAGCAGATTGTGTTGCAGGTGACAAGCGGCGGCGATGGTCTGCAGACACGTGCCGGTCGTCCGCTCTATTCGTCAGCAGCATTGCAGTCAATCGACAATGTTCGCGTGCTGATTTATAAGGCTGACGAAACTAAGACAATCGTTTACGATAGCCAGAAGTCTTTGGACTGGAAGAAGAGTCTTGAGTATACCACAGGCGGTCATGGCCGTCGTCTTACCATTACTTTGAAGGGTGAGGACAAGATTCAGGCAGCTGGCGACTACAAGATAGTTGCTGTAGGTTATAGCACAGGTAGCGACTACACTTTCGATCAGAACGTTGCAGGAGCAGAATCTCTTAAAAATAATGCATATAGCGACATAACTGCAACATTGGCAGCAGGCAAAAATGCTGAGGAAGTGTTTGCTGGTGACGCTGATCTTAAAATCGATGATAAGCTGAATGTAGAGAATAAGGCTACAGGTGAGCTTGGCGCTGCTGTTACTTTGCGTCGTCAGGTAGCTGGTGGATTCGGCTATTTCACCAACATTCCTGCACATATCGACGGCGTTACAGCTAAGACTCTGCGTCTCGTTATGCGTTCAAAGAACACTAAGCTTATATTCAATGATTTCAATAGCAACTTCACTGAATTTAAGCAGAACTTGAAGTATGTAGTCAATGGCTCTGTTCCTGCTGCAACTGAAACTGGCGTTAAGTTCATCGATGGCGGTGATGCTTATGTACTGTATAGCATAGACCTTACAAAGTGGTTCCCGAAGGGTGACATTGATAAGAACGGTTTCTTGGGATATGAGGATTACCAGGCTGATAATACTGCTTGGACTCGTCCTGAGAACATCCATGCTGGTATGCTCAAGGGTTCTGTATTTGCAAGCAACTTCATCATTCCTTTCGCTTATACAGATGGCAAGAACACAATGGAACTTCAGCTGTTGGCAGAGGATGGACATATCATCAAGGTATGGAACGTAACTATTCCTGATGTAAACAGTAACGCTGACCTTGGATTGACAGACAAGAGCGCTTCTATCTTCAACGTTGTTCGTAACCACATGTACAACCTTGGTATTAAGAACAAGCAGGATGTTACTCCAGAGCCAGGCAATCCAGATCCGAATCCTAACCCAAATCCTGATCCAGATCCGACACCGACACCCGATCCAGACAATCAGCCTGAGGACCTTTCAAAGGGTCAGAACCTTGTATTGAAGGTTAATGACAATTGGGAGACAATCCATCAGATGGGATTGGAGTAATAGGCTGACCTGTTCAAGATACAATAAATAAACATTTTCATATATGGGTGCGCAGAGCCGATAGAAGGCTCTCGCATCCATACTATAAATAATTACACTACCATTCTTTTTTTGCTTAACCACCATCCAAAGATGAATATGATTAGATCGATAAGTAAAAGTTTATACATCAGTATTGCTGCCGCCGTGTTGGCAAGCTGCAATGCAAGCGACGAAACGCTTTCGTCTAACCCTACCGCAACTCGTGCTGTGACGCTTAACATGCAGGTGGGCGTTAGTGCAGGTGTCTCATCGAGGGAACTGACCGCATGGGATGGCGCACAGCAAGTGAATGATATGCGCATATATGTATTCCGTTGTCCTAAAGACAAGAAGAATACCACCGAAGAAACATTCACCTATTTCATTCCTGACGACCTTAAAGCCGCCAGCAAAGGCTATTACTCTGTAACCGCTTTCGACAATAAGGAGCCTTATTACTCATACCAACACGGCAACAAACCCCAACAATTTTCATACGAAATCACCCCATATCTCCCCAACAACTACTACTATCAGTTTCTGGCTGTAGGCAGAGACGACAAGTATATGGCTACTGCTGAGCGCAAACTGGATGAGATAAAACTCACAGACGGTACTACCACATTGCAGGATGTAAAGATTGCCCTCACCGATGCAGCCGTCAATAGCGCCAAATTGGGAGCGCTCAATTGCACGGAATTCTTCTCGGGTCGTCTGCAAGACCTGAAAACAAAGGCTGACAATCCAATCCTCGTAGAGCAGGGAGCCCAGCATTTCAACTGCATACTTACCGCAACACGCAACGTAGCGGGTATGATAATGTATGTAACGAACATTCCAACTGTGGTAGACGACAACACCCAAGACCTCACCACACCCGTATCGTTCACCCCAACCAAACTCTCGATAGAGGTGACTGGCATAGAAGGCACAACAATGGTCAACGGAAAGACCGCTCCAAACGATGCCGACAACCTTGTAAACAAGATTGCAAGCGCTACGGGATACCTTACATTGGGCGTTATCGAACTTACTTCTGCCAACGGATGGAGTAAGGACGACACAAAGAAAGTGTTCACCCGCCCTGCTGATACGGACAAGGGATGGCTTGCCAACAGCTATATGGTGAGCAACTTCATGCTTCCTACGCCCGTTGAATACATGCTTCAGAGCAAGAACTACGACAAATCGAAGGTGACATTTATGTTGCACTACAGCGACAACGAAGGTCATCACCGATACGACAATATAAAGGACAGGAATACCGAACGAATCCTTTTCCCCATCGAGGCAAACCATCTGTACAGCTTAGGCATAAAGACTTCAAACGCCAACGAGCCGTTTGACTTGAATAAGAATTATCAGCCGACGATGATGGACATGACCATCGACCTGGAACCTGCCTTCGAGAAGAAACACGAATTTGAGACCGAGTAATACGATATAAGCGATATGCAGAAATCTCTATTTAGCATACACTACACAAGCATTGCAGCTGCGTTCTGCCTTCTGATTGCTTTGGCGGCTGGATGTACAAGCGACGACAGCCAGATAGGCGATGCCGGCAATGCCAATACGGGACAAACCAACGAAGTGGTGACTCAAATCCCCATTAAGATAGCATTGGGTGGATATAGCGAGGCAGAACAGTCGGATGCCGACACGCGTGCCTTGCCTCCAGGAATAGGTTCTACGCCAGGCACAACCGACGACGGATACACTGAGTCGCAGAGCATTAATGCCGTCAGAGTGATAGCATTCCGACGCAGAGCTACAGCCAAAGAGGACGATGCAAATGGTCAGACTGATGCCGCTGACGGACTCTCGCCATTCGAGTACGACCCACGAAACGACATGACTCTGACCGATTTCAAAGACGAAGACCGCACCGACGGCTTCTATCCAAGTGCCTCGCACAAGCATCATGTGGTAACGGGACAGTTCGGATTGAGTCAGGGTTTTGAGTATCGCATTGTAGCTATAGCCTATGACAAGGATGAGGCTCTGCCTTATCCGCAGTATGGAGATAATAAGGTGATACATGGCGGCATGCTCAACGTAGCCACAGGCACCACCTATGAGGACTTCTGTGCAAAGTTCAAGGATTATCTTAATCCTAATACTGAAAATGATGGTCCCAACTGTTGGGGACATTATCTGTGGCCGGGGTATAGTGGTGCATACAATGCTGATTGCTTGAGCCGTCGCCTTACGGTAATTCCGCAGTTGTTCTATGGCACCATATATGCGGCAAGTGATGCCAACAAGAATCCCGTTATAGGCTATGACAAGTATGTAGTGAACGGAATAGCCCAGACAACTCTCACCGGCACACTGTATAGAGGTATGGCTGAAGTGGAAGTGAACATCGTGTCGAAGCATTATAGTATAACAGCTAAAACCCAATGGTACTGCCTGCTTGCCGACAATGTGCTTACAAAGACCAAGCTTACAAGCTACGACGATTTCAAGAAGGGCTGCGAGCCGGTTGAGAAATATGTAGATAAGAAGGTGAGTCTTGGTACTTACACAGCCATAGCTTGCCAGAAGTTTGAGAAAGAAGGCAAAACAGTAACGCTCAAGGCGTATCTGCTGCCTGCCAAAACTCATCTCGCAGTAAGAGTGATATTCAGTGACTACCCCTGGATATTGAACGGTCAGATAAAGGCAAAGGACGTTGTGTCGTCTGAAACAGCAACGGGTGTGATTGAGGTGGATGCTCTCAACGACGTGTTCTATCTCCGTCGCAATCACAAATATGTATTGACATACACCGACCAGGGACTGCTGTTGGACAAGTCACATCGTTTGAACTAAGACCGTACCCCTCATTACAACCATAAATGAAAATAACAGAATTATGAAACATCATTCTATTGTTATACGATATATATATATGGTATTGGCGTTGGTGCAGGGCTTTCCAGCTACGATGCAGGCTGCACAGCCGCAGGACGACAATACCAGTCCGTACTTTGAGAGTGCTGCCGTACGCGATTCGTTCGTGAACTGCAGCAAACCCATCTGGACCAATAATTGGGACGACCTCCCTGCTGATAAGAAGAAGGAAGGTTATGTGAAGTTCGACAATAATCTGAAATACGGCAACATGACGTTCCGACGTCTGCGCAACCGACGTGCCTTGACAGGAGAGGAATGCACCATCAACAAGCTCATTGGCGTGGTGGGCGTAGGCAGCTGGGCGAAGGAACTCGGTGCGCTCACCGACGAAGACCTCGACAACTATGCTCAGGTGAACGCAGTGGTAAAAGCCGGTGTGACCGTTGACCCTATGGTGAGCGTGAAGGACATGCAGAACTATTACACCAAGGGCACTGTAGCTGGATATGCTATCGTGGCAGGTTCGGGAAGCAGCGTGCTTAGCCTCGATGTCATAAAGGCTTTCTCCATCGGATTCTATCGCGACGGCAAATTGCAAGGTGTTGTGCCTGTAAGAGAAGGTCAGAATGGTTCGGGCGTTACGCTCAAGCTGCTTCAGATTCCAGGTTCGGACAAGATCTGTGCCATGCTTACGGCAGAGAGCGACTGGCTCTTTGACGAGATAAGCCTTGACTGCTCGGGTGGTATTCAGGCAGATGTTGCCAATCTGATGAAGATAAAGTATGCCTTCGTTGGCGAACCTACTGAGTTTACAATCACCGACGGCGGCATCAAGAAGTTTAACGACTTTTTCGACAACAAGCCTACCATATCGCTCAAGAAGATGCAGGGATGGAACCCCGTGTTGCTCGGCATACCATTCCCCTTCGTAAACGCAGAAGTGAGGAAAATGACCGATGACAATCCGGACAACTTCGCTACAATCACTCCAATCCTAAATGTTGGCTACCAGGGAGGTGCCAAGTTTATGATGAAGAACGACACCAATCCCAATGCTGAGGCTTTCGAGGCTGGCATGGAGGCTGGCATGGAGGCTGGCTTCAAGTATAAGATGGACGCTGTGCTGAGTCTAACGGCGGGCACTTGGATTAATGTGCTTCTGTTCGACCGCAACGGAAAGAAGGTGCAGGAAGAAACCATATCGGCACAGGTGCTCAATCTGTCGCTCGTTCAAATAGGCGACGGAACGGTGAGCGTGAAGGCTAAGGTGCCGTTCTCGGGATGCGAAATCCGATTTCTCACGGTGCTCGGAGTTAACGTCGGTGGTATGGGCATCCACTACGGATTCGTAAAGATAGCGCCTGATGTGTCGCATCGATGTGCCATCAAGCCTACGCTAAGCAGCAATATATGCGACTCGCAGACCTCGTTCACATTGCGTTCAAATCCTGAGGTGAGTGTGACATGGGCGCTGTCCGGTGCATGGGATCCGTATGGCAACGACATTATGGCCACCACTCCTGTGAGAGTGACGCCAGACGGACACGTCACGCACATGCAGGAGGGCCGCTACACGTTTCGTGCCACAGCAAAGGACGGATGCTATGACGAGACCACCATCACCGTGGGAGGCATGGGCGAAAGCGACAATATGTGTGGCAATCCTATCACCAACAAGGACGGCGACATCTATGAACTTTCGCCGAAGATACACGACACGTCGGGATCGTTGCTTTCTGTGTCCAATCTGAGGAACCCCGAGAACATCCTCAATAGCGACTATGACAAGTATGCCGAATATATCGGCGGACTGAGTCTTGCTGACAATTTGTGCGTAATAGGAATCCATCGCAAGGACGGCAAACTGATGTATGATGCCGACCCCGTAAGAAAGGATGGCGAGTCAGATGATAATTACGGGATGCGAGTGCAGCCCAAGCGCATAGGTTTTGTGGTGGAAGCGAGTGCAACGGTGCTCAATCTGCATGCTTTGCAGTTCCTTCAGATACGCTGCTATCGCAACGGCAAGGAAGTTTATCGTCATCTCATCGACGAGAACAACGCCATCAGCGCCGATGTGGGCGGTGCCGACAAGCTGCAAAAGATAAGATACTCTATCGAGGTGCCCGAGAAGGACAAGAGCGACAGTCCGATGCAGATAGATGAATTCCAGTTATGGAACTCAGGTGTGCTCAATCTCGGAGGTTCCAAACTGCGCATCTACTACGCATTCATAGAAGATGCTGCCAGCGACTGCTCTTCGCCGTTGGCATGTGGCGCCCTCGTCATGTCGCAGAAGAACACGCACACCACCATCAATGCCGACGAGACGAAGTTCGGAGGAACGGTGAACGTGCTCACCATAGACGACGATTTGTGTAAATTCGTCGACAGCGACATCAACTCGTACATGGCAATAGCCAATACAGTGGGCGTAGGTTCGGGTCATACCATTGCCGTAAACATGGGACGCATACTCGACTATCACCATCAGTTGGGCATTGTTGTCGACAACAAGACATTCCTTGCAGCCGTAAAGGTGGGCAGGTGGCTCACCGTAGAAACATTCAAGGACGGCGAACCTACCGGCGACAAATTTACGGACTGGAAAGTCATTGGTGCTGACGTGGCTGGCTTCGGTGACAAGAACATCCTCTTCTTCCAGCCGAAGAATGCCTACAACGAGGTGAGACTGACCTTGGCAAGTATTGTGGGAGCGCTGGACGTACAGAAGTTTTATGGCATCGTGACGCGAGGCGACATCAACAACAACGGCATTCCAGACTGTAAGGACAAATGCTCGTGCGTGCCCGGTGTGAAAGACATTGATGTGAACAATGTGTGCGTGGGCGATGTGGTGAAGGTTA
>OQVT01002505.1_pt1 | contig 11825 bp, 5 predicted proteins | sample 1691561 | NCBI WGS metagenome assembly OQVT01 (sample SAMN03418260, study PRJEB22391) | human gut metagenome | biome: human-gut; feature: organic feature; material: feces | host: Homo sapiens | place: Tanzania | collected 2013-01 | reverse complement strand
TGGGGCAGACAGACGCGCAAGCTGAACAGCCACAACAGTTCTTCTTGTCTTTTACTTCTATCATCGTCTTGTGATTTTCTGGATTATAGCCAAAGCCTTGCTCCTGACAAACAGTCGCTCGTTGGCCGACAGGCCCAGAAAGTAGGCAGAGAAACTTACGGAGAACACGCAAACTATCCCAACAGCAAAGAACCTCCAGACATTGTCCTGCATGTTCGCATAAACCAGCCATGGCAAGAGCGACGAAGCCAGGACAACAGCAAACACTCTATTATAGACATTGCTGAGATAATCCCTAACACGAAGTCCTATCAACGGCCGCAACATAATCATGCGAGCAAGCTGAGCGATGGCTTCCATGAAGAAATGCACAATAAACACCGCGTAAGCCGGACATCCCAACCGCAGGCAGACATAGGAAACCGGCAGTATCATCAAGAGGATACTGCCACAGATTGCCTGATAAGCCTTGACCTTTCCCGTTGCCTGATTGGCTACTATCAAGGGATTGGCAATGGAATATATCAATGCAGTGCATATCATAATGCGCAGAAACACCACTGTGTTCTCGGGCACAGTCTTGAGCCATACAGTCAGGATGAAGTTGGTCTCAAAGAGTACAGGCAATGACAGGAAGAACAGAAGGTAAAAGGAGAAGCGCGAACTGCGGAACATCAGTTTGTGCATCTCGGCCATTTCGCCCTTGGCATACGTCTTCGTGATTTGAGGATTGAGCGCCATCTGGAAATTACCCACGAACTGTTGGATAGCTCCTTGCACCTGCACCGCCACACCACGGGCGGCATTGACCACTGGACCAAAGAAGATGTTGAGCAGGATGTTGAGCCCCTGTCCAAACAGCACTGCCGACAGATTGCCGAACATGCTCCATCCGGCAAAACCCGTCATCTCCTTGAACAAAGAACGGTTCCAGGCATGACGATATTCTGTTTCTTCAAAGTGTTTCCTGCAATATGTCCAATAACAAATCTGTATGAATATCTGCACCAGCACCAGCAGGAATGCATAGAGTATCAGTTTGTCAAAAGAGAAGATTACCAATACATACACGATGGCCAGCCTCAGCACAACCTCCAATATGGACATATAGGCAAAAGCCGACATCTCCTCGTGTGCTACGATGCAGGCATTATAGGGTACACTGATAATCATGATGAACGAAGAGATGATGGAGGACTGCAATACCCAGAATGCAGCATCCATCCTGTCGGCCGGTATCTGCAACTTGTTGTACAGAAACCAAAGGCCGATTGTTTCGCCCAAGACGATGACCAGTCCCGCTATGAGCACATGTATCTGCAGCGTAGTGCTGAACACGGAATGGAGCTGGTCCTTGTCTCCTTTGCCCAAAGCAAAAGTGATGTAACGCTGTGTGGCCGATGACATGGAACTGTTGATAAAGCCAAACATGGTGACTATTCCGCCCACGACGTTGTTGATGCCATAGTCCTCCACGCCCAAAGTGTTCAGGATGACACGTGAGGTGAAGAGGCTGACTCCCATCGTGAAGAACATACGCACGTATAGTAGCAGCGTATTCTTGGCTATTCGTTTGTTATTGTCTGATGTCTGTGACACGTTTTTCCTTTTGTTATCCAGAATAGGATACCTAACTTACCGGGCAAAGTAGCCCAAGAAACTTTTTCTCATAAAAAACGAGAGGGGGAGGAGGCCACTGTCTTTTTGATTAGGCAATGGTCTCTTCCCCCTCTCCTTATATAATATAATGTGTCAGGATATTCACCTGGCTCATTGGTTTTCCCTCACGCAGCGCACGGCATAAGCATTGGCACGATAAGAGCAATCCACCGTCTTCAGCGAGTTGTAGCTGTTGTTGCTTGAACTGGTGTTCTCTGTTCCGTGAGGTTCCATCGCCAGAGTGCTGCTCTGACCCGCGTTCTTGTTTATGGCGCTTGCCCAATAAGAGGCGGTGTAGCCTACGGTGTTGTAGGCCGACTTGCCAGAGCCTACCCAGAGCGAACCCGAGCCAGCTCCGCGCGAGCCAGTCATGGGGAAATACACACCCTCGGTATCGGTACTGTTCTTCTTGAAGTACCAACCGTCGTTCTCATACTTCACATAGTTGATGTAACCCAACTTTGAAGTGGTGTTACCCTGAGGAGTTTCGCCTGAGTTGTTCACAGCAAAGCCCGTGAAGGTGAACTTATTGGCCACACGATAGCCCACAGGGCTGGGATCGTAGATGGTCTTCTGGTCGGTCCAGTCTGCTCCGGCACCGGCATTGGCATATTTGCCGTTACTGTACCAGGTGTATTGATCATTTTCATTCACATCGCCCCACAGGTAGTTGTTGGCTGTTGTGAGCCAGTCACCAGGCAGGGATTCGGGTTTGATGATGCTTGCAGGATTGCGCACGCCGGTCAGAATGGTTGAACCGGTTCCATCGGTCACAGGGAAAGAAGTAGAGATATCTACCGACTTGCCATCTACATAGTAGGCCGAAGCATTGGGGATGGGATCCTTACGGCCCCACTGATAGAGCATAGCGCTGGTGGAAACAGCCGACAGGGAACCCAGCACACGGTCCATCATCTGGAACTTGGCATTGGCCCTGTTGGTTATCTCCACATCGGCAGGAGCCTTATCGCCCACACCCCATATATGCCAGCTCCACAGGATGTCGCCCGTACCGTTCTCACCGCTATACACGGCTATCACGGCATTGCCCACATTGCTGTTGGCCTTGTAATAGACACGGCCGTCGGTCAGACGGATGTCCGACACGAAGTTCTGGGTATCCTGCCAGAGCAGTTTGGCTGAACTGGGCAGAATCCTTGTGCTGGTCACGTGGAACTGTGCATTCTTCACGATACCCTTGTCGCCATTGCCTATCTGGGTGGCTACGAAGGAGTGCTCGCCGGTCTGAGTCACCATGTAGCAGTTGGCAGTCTCCTCGGTCACCTCGGGATAACTGGTCTCCACGGTCACCTTGTTGTTGGTGAACACCGTAGCGTTCAGGGGAATCACGTAGAAGCTGCCAGCCTCAAAGTCACACAGCACGGTGGGAGTGAGCTGCAGCTTGTGCTTGTTGGTCTCTATGTCGATAGTCAGCTTCTGTCCGTTCTGCTTGCCGGGAGCCACCACAGCATAGGCTACCACCGTACCCGAGAGGGATGGAGTGGCGGTGAAGTTCAGTGTCAAGTCGCCACTGTCCTGCACGGGTACCAGTCCATTGGAGAGGTGAGTAAGGTCGTAGGTATAGCTGCCGGTGAGGTTCACATTGCTGTGAATGCTTACCGACAGGAGCTTCTCGCCGGAAGCATCGGCCTTGTTCTCGTCCTGCTTCTGGATTTCGTCTGCCACATTGTGCAGGTTTATCTCGAAGCGAACCAGACAAGCCATCTGCTTCATCTGGCACTCATAGGTGCCGTCGGTCTGCTCTGTCAGTTGGTCAGAAGCCTTCAAGTCATACTGTGCTACAGAGTTTACGTCGGTATAGCTCTGCATGGATGGAATGTTCACAGGTATGCGGGTGCGGTCGGTCACACCTTCGGCATAGGGGTAATAAGCATACTCCAGTGTCTCGGTTTCCACCTTGGTTCCCACAAAGCCGGTGTAGTTGGCAGGACTGGTGTTGGTGCTGGTAAACAGGGAGTTCTGGGCGCTGGTGCTGAACACACCTATCTTGTCCTCCACTGCCCACTGCATCACCAGAGCACCATTCTCCAGTTCTCCGCCTATCACACTGCGGGTGGCAGCCGGCTCGTAGCCCGACTGCCCACCCATGATGGTCACCAGATGGCTTTCATTTCCGCCACCCAATTCTTCAGACTGCTGGCATCCGCCCAAGGCAAGAGTTGCCGCCATGGCACAGGCCATCAGTCCTCGCATGTTCATTTCTAACTTCTCCACAATTTTTTTAGGTGTTTATTTTATGGCGCTTCCGCCGTTTAGGTAAGTATTTCCGTTAGTCTTTCCCGCGGATGGATCCTTGGTGAGGAGGGGGAACTTGAAGTTGTTACTGATTATCACATTGGGCATGAGCGTGCTGGCATCCGTAGAACCCACACGGTTGATCATCACCACACCCACAGGGCCAGACAAACTTCCCTGGGTGTCGGACTTGTCCAGCACATACTTGTAGAAGTCCTCATTGATCTTCTCCGAGAAGGTGATGAGGTTGCCGTAGGTTACTCCCCAGCCATTATAGGCTGGCGTCATATTATAAGTCTTTGCAACAGGCTTCCAAGATTCATCGTCATCCTCAAGTACGAAATAGCCACACAGCGAATTGAAATACACCGAAGACTGGTTATTCTTATCAGCCACAGACTTATCGAAAGTCTCCTTTGCATCCTGAAGCTTCTCGTTGTAAGACTCTCTCCATTTTACCCACAGGTATTTGTAGCCCCAATCATCATAATCATATTTTCTTATATTCATATACTTCACAAAATCCTTCTCCACCACACGTGGCCATTCCTGTGCCCATACCTTGAACGACTGGTTGGTATTATAGGAGAAGTTTGATGCGCCAGCTGGCTTAGGGTCGGGGAATGCGGGAGCTACCGTAGAAGACGTTCCCACCGCCAGCATCGTCTTCTCCATACAATCATTCCACTCTGCCTCCGTTTCTATTGTAGCTCCCACCTGACTCGACACAGGGTAACCTCTGTGCTTCCACTTGTCCTGCAGAGACCCCCATCCATCCACCACAAGGAAATCTTCGTTGGCAATTGTATTAAGCATTGTCTTGCTCAAAAGTTCCTCATCCACAGAAGACGGACGCAGGACGAACATCATCTTGTCACGCACATCACCAATGGACAGACCTGGACGGAAAAGAGCTGTATGGCCACTGGTATGAATATCCAAAGAATTATACCATTTCATAAAATCAGTCACGAACTGATTACCATCACGGCCTTTTTTTGCAGGCTGATAGCTAATAATCATCATTGCAAACTCTTTGGGATATTTTTCCAGCATGCCATATACCTCTCTGACAGCCTCCTCCACTTTAGTAGAAGATAGAGTACTATTGTCCAGAATCAAGCCACCCTCACCGAAGCTTGATTTTCCAGACCCTTCGTTACGTTCTGCTGTCACCTCAAAGGCTCTTACGCCCAAGTTCCACTGATGCTCGATGTCATACATTTGTGCCTTATACTTAATGAAGTCATTGCCACTATAGGTATAGGAATAAGAGTTTCCCGTGCCGGGGATACTGAGCTGAGAGAGCAGCACATTGTCGTTCATGTGATTGAGCCACCGGCTGGCAGTGAAGTGAGCAGGCACATTGATGTTTTTTACCAAGTTCTTGAGGTGAGCCTTCATCACCATGGGCGAACTGCCATTCTTCAGATCATGCGTCTTGACACCCGTGGCAGTCTGGAGTGATATCTTCAGATTGCTCAAATCCTGAATAGGAAGCAGGAACACAGTGAGCTTGAGCGTCATGCCACCGCTGAATTTAAATGGCTTGTCATCTTGCATCAGCGACACATTCACAGTATGACGGTCATCGCTTGTGCTTGTCAATGTACACTTGGGATAGCCATCTTCTGCAAGCGTACTCAGGTCGCAAGAAAAAGGACCATTGATATTCTCGGTATCCGAACTGATACGGATATCTGTCAGATCCACCGTCTGCTGGTCAGGGCCTTGCAGTTCCAGTTCAAGTGCTGTAGCGATGCTCTGGAAGGAGAAGCTCACCTCATTGCTTGAACCCGGCATCATTTCTGCCTTGGCAGTCATGTAGGCATAGTTCATGTTGGGCTTTGCCACAAAGTTATTGCCGTCGGTGGGTATAATCCTCAGAGGAGTCTGCGCCATGGGAATCACTCCCTCCACCACATTGCCATTCATCTTTGTCTGATTGTTCTGGATGGGTGAGGGATAGACAGCATAGAAAGTGTGCGTCTTGGTGGGATCACCCCACTGCAGGCTGCCGTTGGGATTCACGCGCTCCAGATAGCCATAGTCCTCCTTGCTGCCTTCATTCTGATGACTTACGATTTTGTAGTCAGCGTAATTGTGGCCTTCAGCAGGGTTCTGTGCCTCCTGGCAGAAGATACGTATCTGGTCGCCCACTACCCAATCGACGCGCTCATACTTCTTACCTTCAAAATCATAGGTCACACCAGTATAAACTGTTCGTGTGTCGTTACCGCCATTGTTCTCATAGCCGGCACGTACACGGAACTCCACATTGTCTCCCTTGTGCCAAGTCTCCTTGGGCTTTACGATATCATTCTCCTGACATCCAGCCAGCAGAATGGCGGTGCTCACGAGAGCACCCATCAAAGGTCTTGTTCTCATCGTGCTTAATCTTAGTTTACTTCCATTCACCATCACTCCAGTCTCCAGCATCATGAATGTTGCCAATCTCATGTCCGGCAGATTTCACCTTGTCATGATCATCCTTTGATATCACCGAGGCTTTCATGAAGCCCTTTTCCAGCTGCACCTGAGTGCGCACAGTACGCGGTGATTCGTACAGTCTAACCTTTCTCATTTTTACTTTGATTTAGGGTTGGTTTGTTTATGTTGTTTATCTATTATTCTTGTATTCTTAGAGTCTTCCCTTTTTACACACGTATGAGAGGGGAAGAGACCACAGCCGTCTGGCCATAGCCTTTCCTCTCTCTTATACATTATTATATATACGTATTGTACTTGTTTCTTTTCTGTGCTCCGAAGAGCCAACTATCCATTGCCCAGGGTTTTCAGTCCGCGCTTGATGCCTCATTTCGTTCTCTTCTTGTATGACGCGCTAAAGGTAGCCCTTTTCTGAGACATATACAAAAAGTTTGTACATTTTCATCTCTACTCTTTATTCCTTCAGGGTCTTCAGGGCGTTTATGTCGTTTTTTATCTTCATAGCTACTTGGCGAAGCGTCCCGAGGTGATGAGCATGTTCATTCCGTCGAGCCTCTTCTGATACACCGTCAGGAAGTTGTCTATCACATCCTTGTAGGCCGAGATGTTCTCATCGCCGCTCCAGTCGCTGAAGTTGTTCTTGTACTTCTGGATGGCAGCTTTGCTGGTGGGCCACATCTGGCTGTTCACCTCATAGGAGCGCTCCAGCTTCTGTCCGTAGGCACTGATGTCGTCCTTCACACTCAGCAGATAGGGATAGAGCACAGCCCATCGCTTCTGCACAGCAGCCTGGAAGATGGGATCCTTCACCAATGCGGGGTAGAAGACGCACGAAGTACTCTTCTGCATACTTTTCTCTGTGCCGCCTGCCACAGGACTGGCACTCCAGCATATCCACTGGTCATAGGGCTTCAGGCGGTCGCCCGAACTGCCCTGGCTGCGTGCATTCTCCACGTTCTGGAAGGTTGCACGGTCGAAATCCCACACCGGACCAGCCGACAGCTTGCCGTTGCCGTTCATGAAGTAATACACCGAGCGGGGGTCAAGGAACTCATGGTTCATGGTCAGTTCCCATATGAGCCACTGGTCGATGACGCTGTAGATGTCCATATCCTCATAGGCAGCAGCGAAGTTCTTGTTGTAGATATTGTCCTCTATCCCCTGTACCTTTGCCTTGACGGCTGCAAATATCTCATCGCTCAGCACATCGTCCTTGAACATGAAGGGTACGGAGTAATGGCGGGTAATGAACTTGTAGGTCTCGTCATAGTTGTTGTCCAGCTCCATCAGATAGCCGCACTTCTCCAGCGTCTTCTCCAAGGCATCTTCATAATTGTCCTGGATGTTGAGACGCTTGGAACCTATCTTGATCTGCTCACACAGATAATAGTTGCCCACATGATGGCCGTCGATGACCAGTTCCACAGGCTGCCCGTGCACGTTCCATGGAATTCCCTCCTCGATGGCTCCCGACTTCCAGGCACGCTCGAAGGCATGTGCCAGGTCAAATGCCACTGCATTGCGTATCATGGAGTGGTCGAGCCAGTTGGCCAGCAGCACCCAGCGCTTGTGCTTGGGCATACCCAGCACCTTCTGCTTCTCCACCAGCTTGATGGCAAAGGGCTTCTTGGGGAAGGCTTTCGAGGTGTTTCCGCGAAGACGGACACCACACAGCGCAGTGGGAACATCCAGTGTGCCATCGGCATTGTAGATGGTCAGCTGGTCGTCCTGCACCCACTCGGTAGCCTTGTCGCGCACCATGAAATCCACAAACAGGTTGACTGTAGTGCCGCCTATGCCCAGGAAGCCGCCGGAAGTTACGGGACTGAAGTTACCCGATGCCGACTGCTGTACCACCACCACAGGCAAACCGGTGTTGGTGATGCTCACCACATAGTCACGCTTCATGCCGTCGGACTCTACCGTGTAGGTTACGGGCTGTGTGAAATCCACCTCTGTCACTCCGCTGGTCTGCCTTACTCCTCCTACACTCACGGTAGCACCTTCGCTGGCTGTGAAGGTGGGCACCAGATGGAAGTCATAGAGATAGGGAATCATGAGGCTCACCTCACTGCCGCTTATCGTAGCAGGATAGGTGCTCACACTGTTGAACTGCGGTTGGTTTCTGCTGTTCCACACAAGCTTGTTGCCAAGCAGTTTGCCCACATTCTGCTCCACAGAGAAACCAAACCGGCTGAGGGATGGCAGTTTGCTCTCCTTATAGCCGAAGGTTTCTGCCTGAGCAGCATAATTCTTCAGGCTGAGGGGGATGTTGTACACCACTTCTGCCTCGAAGTCGGCCTGGCAGATGGCGGTGAATGTGGCCAGATGTGCCTCTGTCTGCACACTCACGCTTATCCTGTCGCCCTTTTTCACGGTGGGCATCACGGTGATGAACCCCTGATGGCTGCTGCCCTCGGCAAGCTTCGGACGGGCTGTCCACACCATGCTCACACTGCCGGAAGCATCTGTCACATTGCCCCAAGTGCCGTCGATGGCACTGAAGGTGAAGCTTCCACAGATGCCGCGCGGAGTTCCCTGCCCGTCGGTAACGGTCAGCTCCACCCTATCCAATGCTTCACCGGCAAGTGAGGTGCCGCTGGCATCCACTGTCACGCGAAGCATGGAGAACAGGTGACGGAAGTTGAAGCGACGGCTCTGGCCCACAGGTGCACCATATTTATAGTCGCCTGTGAGCCGGCCCGAAGCCTCATCGAAGGGTTGTACCTGCGGCAGATGTCCCTTCAAGGCCGTTATCTCAGCACCGTCATTGCCGGCGCTATAGGGATAGTAGGCACGGTAGGGCTGGTCGTCACCGTCCATCATTCCACTGAAGTCCGCTTGTGGTACACTGCCCTGCGCTTCACTGAGAAACAGTGCATTGCGTGTACCGGCCTTGCCATACACGCCTATGCTGTCGGCAGGCTGCCAGAGCAAGCCCAAATAGCCGTTGCCTGTATCGCTCATGTCGATGCATGTGCGAGTCTGTTCGGGTGCCGAAGGGGCGGCTATAGCTGCAGTGATGGTCTGCACTTGAGGCTGCCCACTGCCCACTGTCTCATCTCCTGCACATGAGCAGAAGAGCGGCAGCACAACACCCACGATGGCCGCCAGCAGGTACATCCTCTTCATATTACTTCTTTATTATAGTATATTTGAAATCAACCACCACAGGGAAGTGGTCGGCCAATCCTATCTTTCTCTCGAAGCTTACCGTCTGGTCGGTAAGGATATTGCCGTTGGCATCCTCGGTGGTCACACCCTTATACTCAGCCGCTTCGGTGTTCTTCACGAAGTTTTCTACATCATTCCGGCTGTCTATAGCCTGCAACTGCACGCTGGACAGGGGATGATTGATGTACCACACCTTATCCACCACCTCGCCTCTCTGGTCGTCAGAGCAGCAGATGTCATTCTTCTTATCGCCCTTGAAGTTGCTAAGGATCATCAGCGACTTGCTTCCCCACGTGGGGAACTCACCATTGCGGTGGAACTTCACCCAGGGGTCGATGGCCTCGTAGCCAGCCTGTGCAATGGGAGTAAAGAAGTTGTCCTGTACCTTGTGTCGGGTGTAGCGCATGTTGGTGTCACCCATCACGATGGCGGGACGCTTGTTCTGCTTGAGTTGTGCGAGCACATAGTCGCGCAACTGGCACAGCTGGGCTATCTGTACGGGTTCGAAAGAGGACGGGTCTTTATCGCTCCAGGTATTCATGTGAGTGATATAGACATCTACATCTACCCCATCGGCCACTGTAACCACATAGTGGCGGAAGCCCTTCTTGATGTAGGTGTTGGCTCCATCTGTCAGTCCGCCTATCTCGGCTGTATATTGAACCATAGTCTCGCCAGTGGCGCTCAGCCCTTTCTTCCAGAAGAAGCCCAAACCATCGGTATCGGCATGTGGGAGTCCATTGAACGAACCGCGATATGTTCCTGCATCGTAGTTGCTCATGGCTGTTGCAAGCTGTGTGTGGTACTCAAAGTCCTCACTCACTGCCAGGAAATCCCATCCCAGCGAGTTGGCCTTGTTGCCCAGGGTTATAGTACCCTGCTCGCCTGGACCATCCTTATTGATACCTGAGGGCAGACCATCCACATTGAGTGTAGCACAGGTGAAGGTTCCTGTCTCAACGCCTTCGGTGGGATACTTCAGATTGCCCTCGTTGTCATATACCACCAGCGAAGAGTAGTTCTTGAGCAGGAGGGGAAGTCCGTAGATATTCTCGCGCTGGAAGTCGGCAAGGCTCTGTGCAGAGAAGCAGGCGCGATAGTTCTGTGTGCTGACGGTGATGGTGAAGGTATCGCCACTCTTCACCGTGGGGAACATGCTCATGTAGGCTGTCAGGCTGCTGTTGAGCTGGGGGCCATCGGTCCACTGCAGGCTCACGGTGCCGCTTCCTGCATCGGTCTGCATCCACACACCATTGCGGGCATTGAACTCAAACTGTCCTGCCACTGCCACAGGAGCATCATTGCGTGTGATGCTTACGCTCACCTCGCGCAGCTTGTCGTCTGCGAGCGGTGTGCCTGAGGCATCCACAGTGACACGTGCAAGGGAGAACATGTGGGTGAAGGCGAACTCATGTCCGCTGGCTCCGCTTCCCTTCGCGCGACCATATTTATAATCACCATGCAGGATGCCGCTGTCCATATTCTGCACAGCGGGGAGGGTGCCTGTGAGTGAAGTGATTTCCTTGTTGTCGTTAGCTGCATCATAGGGATAATAGGCGTATGTGGGTTCGGCAAAAGCCTCGCCTGCGGCAGTGAAACTGGCCATTACCTCACGCTCTGCTCCAACCTTCTTGTAGCAGCGCTGGGTGACAGATTCGTGGTCGAATACACCTATCTGGTCGCCATCGGTCCAGGCGATGCCCACTGCCTGGGCACTTTCTACGGGCTGGTCAACGGCTGTACGGGTAGTGGCTGCGGGATGGATGGTGGCCACAATGTTGTCTTTGGGCGAAGTGCGGTTATACTCGTCCTGTGAGCAGGAAGCAAGGAGAACGGCTGCCATCGCCGATACAACGTAAAAGACATTCTTTTTCATAATGTGATGGATACTGTTGGTAGTATGTGTGCTGCTCTGTCGGCCTCAACAAAAACTTGGAAAAGCCTGTCGTGCGCTTTTCCTCCAGAGGGAAGCCGATTGTCTGCAAGTCAGCATGGATGGATAAAAAAATGAGGGGTTGTTATAATCAGAGAATCCCGCTTGGGAGAAGTGCCTCCCCTCGGCAGAGGGTGAAAGCACATCTCCCAAGTGGGATGGGAACTATTTAATGCGAACGTGTCCAGCCAATGGCATCTGTACCATTGTCCTTCATGCCCGAGTTATAACCAGGGGCAGCGGAATTCACATCAGACGACGACCCGTTGTTGGATGGGTCAAGGGGATCCTTGCCGGGGTCATAAGCCTTTCGGAACTTGTTGTTGTGCGAGAGAATACCCTTCACAACAGGAAC
>OQVT01002502.1_pt1 | contig 11830 bp, 12 predicted proteins | sample 1691561 | NCBI WGS metagenome assembly OQVT01 (sample SAMN03418260, study PRJEB22391) | human gut metagenome | biome: human-gut; feature: organic feature; material: feces | host: Homo sapiens | place: Tanzania | collected 2013-01 | reverse complement strand
CCTCAGCGATTCGGAAAAAGCCGAGATATTCGGTGCGGACGTTCTGATGATAAATGCCGGCGGCTTCAGAGCCATGCCCAGCGACAAAACGAAGCCCCTTGCCGACGAGCTCGGAGCGCGGGTAGTCATACCCATGCACTACGCCCATGACGGCTGCGGCAACCGCCGTATGGAGCGCGTAAATGCGTTTACCGACCAGTATATGCCTCTGCCTATCGTTCATTTTTACGACACGAACACGATACGGATAGACGCCGATACGCCCGAGCAAGTCGCCGTTTTAAAGTATGTCCGCTGAAATTTGCTTATAAATCAAGGGAATTAACATATTTCCCTTGATTTATTTGCGCTTATAGTATATATTTCTAAAGCTGTATTAAAGCATATGAGATCGAATGGAGGCTGTTCAGTGGCAAAAGCTAAAGAACAAAACTATTTGCACGGCGCGGCAATAATGACCGCGGGCGTTATAATAATGAAGATACTCGGAGCCCTGTATAAGATCCCGCTGGGAAATATGCTCGGCGACGACGGTTATGCTCTGTTTTTGCAGGCATACTATGTTTACAGCGTGTTCCTGACCCTTGCAACGGCGGGCTTCCCCGTGGCGCTGTCGCGTATGATAAGCGCGGCGCAGACGAAGGGACTGCAAATGCAGGCAAGGCGCACATACCATGTCGCGTGGTGGACGTTCTTCGCCCTCGGCGTTTTTAGCTCGACCATCATGTTCGTGTTCCCGGATTGGCTTGCGACGACGCTTATCCACAGCCCGGATGCCGCACTGAGCATTCAGGCTCTCTCTCCGGCGGTGCTGCTGTGCTGCATAACGGCTACCTACCGTGGACTCACGCAGGGCTATGAGAACATGACACCCACAACGGTGAGCCAGATACTCGAGGTGCTCGCCAAGGTGGCGGCGGGACTTGCGCTTGCGGCATATCTAATAAAGACAGGTGCAGAGCAGCCCGTTGCTGTGGCAGGCGCCATTTTCGGTGTCACCGTCGGCTCGCTTGCAGCGCTGCTGTACATGATAGTGTACAAAATGCGCAATTACAGCTTTGATACCGTTTCCGAGCCCGACGTTCCCGAGAGCGCAGGCACGATATTCAAAAACCTGCTGCGTATCGGCATCCCCATCGCGCTCGGCTCGGTGGTGCTCTCGCTTATAAACCTCGTCGATGCAGGTTTGTGCATGACCCGGCTTCAGAATGCCGTCGGCTTCAGCTACTCTCACGCAAACACCCTCTACGGCGTGTACGGCAAGGCGCAGACTCTCTTTAACCTGCCCGCGGCATTCATAACGCCGCTGACCATATCCGTCGTGCCTGCTATATCGGCAAAGCTCGTCGTGGGCAACAAGAGCGAGGCGGGCAAGATTTCCGAGGACTCCCTGCGCATTTCCATGGCGCTCGCGCTGCCCATGGGCATAGGTCTTGCCGTCCTGAGCGAGCCCATCATGAAGATAATCTACCCCGGCGCAAACGAAGCCGGCCCCGCGCTGCTTGGCATACTCGGCATTGCGTCCGTGTTCGTGTGCTTCTCACTCATAAGCACCGCCATTCTTCAGGCGACCGGCAACGAAAAGCTCACTCTTTGCTCCATCATCGCCGGAGGCCTTGTCAAGATAAGCGTCAACTGGTTTATCGTAGCAATCCCGTCTGTCAATATTTTCGGCGCTGCCATCGGCACGGTCTGCTGCTATCTGACGATGTGCGTTCTCAACGTCATTTTCATAAACCGCAGATTTGAAAAGGGAATGTCGATGAAAAACATCGTTATCCGTCCCGCGGTACCGAGCATCGCAATGGGCGTCATTGCGTATGCCGTCTATGCCGCAGGAATGGCGTTCACCTCGGGCGGAAAGCTCATGATGGCTGCATTCATGTGCGCGGCAATTCTTGCCGCCGTCATCGTTTACGCCGTTGCCGTCATCAAGCTGCGCGTCATAACCGCAGAGGATATGAAGCTCATTCCCAAAGGCGAAAAAGTGGCAAAGCTCCTGCATATGAGCTGATTTATCAAGAAAATGTCTATATTTCCGTCTTTTTATGAAAAAATACTTGATAATCGGCGTGATATATGATAGATTACTTTGGCGGAAAAAATTTAAGTGAATAACCCGTGAAGCGCAATTGCCGCTGAGGGTTGTATACAAAGGCTAAACAGCCGTTTAAATTTAGGAGGATTACACATGAATAAGGCAGAACTTATTGCAGCCGTAGCAGAAAAGACCGGTCTTTCCAAGAAGGATTCCGAGAAGGCTGTTAACGCCGCGTTTGATACCATCACCGAGACTCTGGTATCCGGCGAGAAGGTTCAGATGGTCGGCTTCGGCGTATTTGACGTAAAAGAGCGCGGCGTTCGCATCGGCCGCAACCCCAAGACCCTCGAGGCTATCGAGATCCCCGCAAGCAAGGTTCCTTTCTTCAAAGCGGGAAAGGCACTCAAGGACGCAGTAGCAAAGTAATTGTCCCGACTGTTTAAATATTAAAGTAATTCCCGCGATACAATTGTATTGCGGGAATTTTACCATCATGCCGCGAGCAGCGAGGAGGTAAGCTATGAGACTGGATAAGTATCTCAAGGTATCGCGCCTTATAAAGCGCCGCAGCGTCGCAAACGACGCCTGTGACGCGGAGCGCGTGAGCGTAAACGGCAGACAGGTCAAGGCAAGCTATCAGGTCAAGGTGGGCGACGTCATTGAGGTCGCCTTCGGACAGAGAAGGCTCAAGGTCGAGGTACTGTCTGTTAACGAGACAGTCAAAAAAGAGGAAGCCCCCGCAATGTATCGGGAGCTTGAGAATTAAAAAACTCACCGTTCATACGAACGGTGAGTTTTTATATGTGCTTGATTATTTCCAGTCGGGAGCGTCGGTGCGAATCTTAGTCCACTGCTCGGTGATGACGAACTCGCCGCTGACAACATTCTTGACGTTGAGCGTCCAGGTGTAATCGTGGGAGTTGGTCGCCTCAAGAACGTCCGCGTAGTACCAAGCGCCGTTGGAAACGTCGGGCCAAGAGGTGATGGGATCCTTGCAGCTGTTGAGGCTGCTGTTAGTGGAGTTGCGGCCTACGAGGCGGTTGCACATTGCGGCAGCCTCGGCGCGGGTGAGGTTAGCGTCGGGGTTTGCATTGCCATTGTCGTCACCCTTGAGGATGCCGAGCTTTGCAAGAATGTTCATGTAGCTCTGAGCCCAGTGACCGTTAATATCCTCGAATGCGTTGTTTCCGACATAGGAAACGGAGAACATACGAGCGATCATGGAGGAGAACTCTGCACGGGTGATGCTCCGGTCGGGCTTGAAGGTGCCGTCGGGATAGCCGTTGATGATACCGGCCTTAACGAGGGTGCATACCTCGGTGTTGAACCACATTCCTGCCTGTACATCGCTGAACATGCAGTCGGCGGAGCTGAACTTTGCGCGGGATTCGGGAGTCATAAGACGGTAGATGATGGCTGCGACCTCGGCACGGGTGATGTTAGCCTGAGGCATAAAGGTGCCTTCGGGGTAGCCGATCATGTAGGCAAAGTGATCGGTATAGTTAAGACCGATGTTGAGGACGGGATAAAGCAAGAGCTTGTCGTGGTCGATCTTGCCGTCCATGGTCCACTTGATGCCGGGCAGGGTGCTGTACTTAAGACCGCTCAGGGGGCCGTCGCAGGTAGCCGCAACGGAGTAAACGTGCTTAAGCGGGCTGAAGACCGTGGTCTTGATGAAAGCGATACCGAGAGCGTTTGCGGTGTGGGTGGTGGACTCGCCGGTCAGGTTATCGGTCAGGGTGATAACCGCGTAAGATGCGGGCAGCTTGTTAAGCAGCGAGCAGTACACGGTGTAGGTGGGGAACTGGAATCCGTTAACGGATGCAAGAACCTCGCCGGTTTCGCTGACGGCAGCGACGTCGTCATCGTCAGCCAGTGCCAGAGTCGGCAGCAGGGTGACTACCATCAGGACTGCAAGAAGCAGGCTGATAAGTTTCTTGGACATTTTCATTTTGTTTCTCCTTCTCAAAAAAACGTTGACACATCGGCTATGATATATAGCTTGAATATAATTTACACCGAAGGTAACAGTTTGTCAATAAATTGTGATTAGTATAAACAGCATTTTTAAAAACTAACGATTTTTTTATGATTATTGTCACTGAAGCTGCTTGAGCATCTCCCTGCGCAGCCTCACGATTATGCGCTTTTCGAGCCTGCTTATGTAGCTTTGAGAGATACCCATCATGTCCGCCACCTCCTTTTGCGTAAGCTCCGTACCGCCGCCGAGTCCGAAGCGAAGAGTGATGATGCTTTTCTCGCGCTCGGCAAGGGAATCGACCGCGTTTTTGAGCATTTGACGGTCGGCGTCATCCTCAAGCGGTCGGCAGACCTCATCGTCGTCCGTACCGAGAATGTCGGATAAAAGAAGCTCGTTTCCGTCCCAATCCGTGTTTAGCGGCTCATCGAAGCTGACCTCGCTGCGCTGGTTGCTTATCTTGCGAAGATACATGAGTATTTCGTTTTCGATGCAGCGCGAGGCATAGGTGGCAAGCTTGATGTTCTTGTCGCTGCGGAAGGTGTTTATTGCCTTCATGAGCCCGATCGTTCCGATAGAAATGAGGTCTTCAAGATTTACCCCGGTGTTTTCGAACCTTCTTGATATGTAGACGACAAGGCGCAGATTATGTTCCGTAAGCGTGTTCCTAGCTTGCTCGTCGCCGCGCTCCATCGCCCGTATCGCAGCTTCCTCCGCGCTGCGCTCAAGCGGGGGCGGGAGAGTGTCGCTGCCGCCTATGTAAAATATGCCCCTGTCGGGCAGAAGATGTTCCTCCAGCCATCTTTTGATCACGTTCAGCAGATTCATGCGCCGTCCTCCTTAATATTAAGCAGTCCTGTTAAATTGATGCAGACAAAATGAAATGGTTACATGGGTTTTGAAAAAAATAATCAGAAAACGCAGTCAAACCCCGCGCCGCCGACCGGAGTTGGGGAGATCGCAACGAGTATGTCGTCTCGAATAACGCCGTCGAGTGATATTTCGTCGGGCCTGAAGGCGGCGAGCAGTCCCGACTGCGTTCCGACGGCGCTGTATGGCAAAAGCCTCAGTTTCCCCTCAAGGCCCGGCTCGGTTATCAGTCTTGTGCAGTCCGGGTCACGGAGCTTATCCTCAAGCCTCGGGAAAAGCGGCGCGAGTGACACTGCCGAGGCAATGAGCACGCCCGAGCCCGTCACCGCGTCAAACAGAGCGTTTCCGCTGTCGTGAAGGCAGCGCAGCTCGATGCTTTTGCCCATAAACTCGATCTTTACGCTTGAGATGCACTCATCTGCCGTTTTGACGCTGCGTCTGAAAACAAAGCTCAGCACGGCGTAAATTATCCCGAATGAAATAACGAGCACGGGCACGGATACGGGGATGTACAGTCCGTTTGCGGGAGAAATGCCGTTTTGCATGGATATGGCCCAAACTGCGCCGCCGAACAGCACCGATACCGCGAAAAACACAAGGCAGCAGCGCCAGAGCTTTTCCTCACCGCCGAACGCTATGAGCGCCATTGCCGCTCCCGCGCAGAGCTTTACGGGCGCCGCTGTGAGAAATCCGCACCCCGGCAGCAGACCGGCAGCCGCGTATGCCGCGCCGAGCAGGGCGGAGAAAAAATATCTTTTTCGCCGAAGTCTCACGCCGCAAAGCCTTGCCGAGCACAGCACGAGAAGATAATCAAGTATAAGATTGAGAGCAAACAGCCGGTCTATGTAGATTATGTCCATGCGGAAATTATAAATGCTTTCCCGCGCATAATTTGTCATTTGTTAATTGTCAAATGCGCGGAAGTATGATAGAATGCATTAGTTAAAATTTAAATAGTTTGGAGAATAGAAAAAGTATATGTGGTTTTGGTTTGCACTGATAGCACTTTTATGTTGGAGCGGCTCCGATCTTTTTTCCAAGATCGGCTGTCAGGACGCCGATGACAAGTACAGCCATTATAAGATGGTCATGGCAGTCGGCGTGGTCATGGGACTTCATGCAGCGTATGAGGTTTTTGTCGGCGGGGTCGAGATCAATCTCGAGATCATCCTTCAGTATCTGCCCGTTTCGTTGCTGTACATCTCGTCCATGGCAATAGGCTATATCGGTCTGAGATATATCGAGCTTTCGATATCCTCACCGATCTGCAACTCCTCCGGCGCTATCGTTGCAATTTTGATCTTTGCAACTCAGGGCTTTGGCGAGCTGCCTCCCATGGCTCTTGCGGCCGTTGCGCTCGTGTGCGCGGGCGTTATCGCGCTCGGCTTCACCGAGGCAAACGAGGACGAGGAGCTGCGCCGCGCAAGACAGGATGCGAGCAATCATCATTATGCAAAGAGCTGGCTTGCCATCGCGCTGCCGGTCATCTACTGCCTGCTTGACGCGCTGGGCACCTTTGCCGACAGCCGCGTGCTCGAGACCCTCAATGAGGATTCGGCAAACGTCGCATATGAGCTGACCTTCCTGTTTGCCGCCATCGTCAGCGCCGTGTACGTTCTCGGCATAAAAAAGCAGAAGCTCATCCCCAAGCGCGAGGTACCCAAGTACACCGGCGCCATATTCGAAACTGCCGGTCAGTTTGCATATATCTATGCCCTTGCCGACACTGCCCACGCAGCTCTTGCCGCACCCATGATCTCGGCCTACTGCGTCGCCTCCGTCGTGTGGAGCCGCCTGTTCTTGAAGGAAAAGCTTTCGCTAAAGCACTATGCGTCTGTTTTCCTCGTGGTCGTGGGTATAGTTATTCTGGGAATACTTGATATTTAATAAAGGAGAGAGCATATGTCAGATCCTGTTTATAAGAGAGTGCTTATCAAGATAAGCGGAGAGGCTCTTGCCGGCGATAACAAGACCGGCTTTGATTTTGAATTCATGTCCAAGGTCGGTGAGACCGTGAAAAGCTGCGTTGAGATGGGCGTCGAGGTCGGCATCGTTGTCGGCGGCGGCAACTTCTGGCGCGGCGTAAAGGACGGAGCGGGCCATATCGAGCGCGTTTCGGCCGATCGCATGGGAATGCTCGCAACGGCGATGAACTGCCTTGCGTTTGCGGACGTGCTGCATCAGTGCGGCGGCGATGCCAAGGTGCTCACGGCTGTCGATATTCAGGGCGTGGGCGAGAGATACAGCACCGATAACGCCGTCAGCTATCTCGAGCAGGGCAAGGTCGTCATGTTCGGCTGCGGCACGGGCAGCCCGTTTTTCTCGACGGATACGGCCGCTGTCCTGCGTGCGGCGGAGATAGGCGCAGACGCAATACTCCTTGCAAAGAACATAGACGGCGTTTACAGCGCAGACCCGAGAGTGGACGCATCGGCCGTCAAGTACGACAGCATAAGCTATGACGAAGTGCTCTCCCAGCACCTTGCCGTCATGGATACCACCGCAACCAGCCTTGCGATGGATAATGACATTCCCGTTATCGTCTTTGCACTGGCACAGCCGGAAAACATAGTCCGTGTGCTGTGCGGCGAAAAGCTCGGCACACTGGTCACAAAATAAGATAAAACATATAGGAGGTAGCAACATGTCCGATTATATTGAATTTGAAAGCAAGATGAAGAAAACCGCCGAGGTGCTCAAGACCCAGCTTGCATCCGTTCGTGCAGGCCGTGCAAATGCAGCGGTCCTCGATCAGATCACCGTCGATTATTACGGAGTGCCCACCCCCATCCAGCAGGTGGCCGCTGTGGCCGTCTCTGAGGCACGCACCCTCACCATCACCCCTTGGGACCGCACTCTGCTGCGTCCCATCAGCAAGGCGATCATGGCCAGCGATGTGGGCATCACCCCCATTGACGACGGCCAGACCATCCGCCTGAACTTCCCGGCTCCCACCGAGGAGCGCCGCAAGCAGCTGGCCAAGGAAGTCTCCAAGCTGGGCGAGGAGGCCAAGGTGGCTGTGCGCAACATCCGCCGCGACGCCATGGACAAGGCCAAGGCCATGAAGAAGACCGGTGAGCTGACCGAGGACAGCCAGAAGACCATGGAAGAGGATGTCCAGAAGCTGACCGACAAGTATATCAAGAACATTGATGCTGCCGTGGAAGAGAAGCAGAAGGAGATCATGTCCGTCTGATCGGCTGCATAAAGTCAAAAAGAACGCAAGGTGCCGTGCGCTGGTGAGGAGTTATGCTTCTGTGGTGCGCGGCACTTTTGTTGAAGGCGGTCTGACCGCCGGGAGGTAGGAATGGAGCATCCGAAAGAGTTTGCCGAGGGGCTTTCCATCGGCATCATTATGGATGGCAATGGCCGCTGGGCAAAAAACCGGGGTCTGCCCCGTACTGCGGGCCACAAAAAAGGCGCAGAGGTCTTCAGCGATATTGCCGACTACTGTGATGAACTGGGCGTTTCGTCGGTGTACTTCTATGCGTTTTCCACCGAGAACTGGAAGCGCCCGCTGGAAGAAGTCAACGCCATTATGCGGCTGTTCGGCGAATATCTGCTGAAGGGCTTTGACTATAAGAACCGCAACATCCGCATCAAATTCATGGGCGACCGCACTGATCCGGCCGGAAGAGATCACCGAGCAGATGCTCAGCGACGCGATGTATACCGAGGGCCAGAAGGACCCGGATTTCATCCTGCGCCCCAGCGGAGAGAAGCGGCTCTCCAATTTCATGCTGTGGCAGGCAGCTTATTCCGAACTGGTGGAAATGGACGTTCTGTGGCCGGATTTCACCCGCAGCGATCTGGACGCCGCCATTGAGGAATTCAACCATCGTTCCCGCCGGTTTGGCGGACTGTAAACCCAAGACCTCCTGCACGCGGTGCAGGGACCGGACGGCCCGGCGGCTTTGCCGGAGCCAAACTTAATCCAGAGGGGTGCGGCATCCGACCGGTGAAAAGGAGATCCAATCTATGAAAACACGTGTTATTACTGCGATCGTGGGCATCATCGTACTGATCGGCGTGATGTTCACCTTCAACACTCTGATCTTTAATCTGGTCATCGCGGCCATTACGCTGATCGCCATTCACGAGATCTACAGTGCCCTCGGCTTTGAAAAGAAGGACTGGCTGATGTATGCGGTGCTGATACCGTATACACTGCTGGTCATGACGAGCAACTATCAGGTCATGCGGCGGCTGGTGATGCCGGTGTCCTTTCTGCTGGTCACGTTTTACGCCATCTATCTGGTGGTGCGCAACGGCACCATCAGCTATCAGAAGGCCAGCGGCCTGCTGATGTTCTCCGGCATCGTGATCTTCTGCTTTTATTCCTTTATCCGGCTCAAGGAGCTGCTGCCGGTGGAGCAGTACGGCTACGATGCGGTGTTCTTTATCCTGCTCATCCTCTGCTTTGCCTGGGGCGGCGATACCTGTGCCTACTTTGCAGGCCGTGCCTTTGGCAAGCATAAGCTCTGCCCGGTGGTCAGCCCCAAAAAGACCGTGGAAGGTGCCATTGGCGGCGTTCTTGGCACCATGGTGTTCGGTGTGATCATCACGCTGGTGTACTCGGTGGCAGCAAACCGGATGGAAGCCTTCACCCGCTCCAACATTGGCGTTTCCATGTATGTGATCATTGCACTGCTGGGCTGCGTGGCTGCGGTGCTGGGCATTTATGGCGACCTGTTTGCCAGTGTGGTCAAGCGCCAGTGCGGTATCAAGGATTACGGCACCATCTTCCCGGGCCACGGCGGCATTCTGGATCGTTTTGACAGTGTGATGTTCATTGCGCCCTTTGTGACCATGGTCATTACAGCGGTGTTCTACTATTAAGGGAGGGAATGTGTGATGTCGAAAAGAATCACGCTGCTGGGTTCTACCGGTTCCATCGGCACCCAGAGTCTGGATGTGATCCGGGCTCAGGGGTACGAGGTATTCGGTCTTTCTGCCCACAGCCATGTGGATAAAATTCTGCAGCAGATCGAGGAGTTTCATCCGCGCTATGTCTGCATGACCGATCCGGATGCAGCCCGCAGGCTGGATGCGGAGCTTTCCGGCCGTGCAGATGCGCCCCGGCTGCTGGTAGGGCCGGAGGGGCTCAAGCAGCTGGCTGCACTGGACGGCACCGATGTGGTGCTGAACAGCGTGGTGGGCATTGCGGGTCTGGGTGCCAGCCTGTGCGCCATTGAAAGCGGCCATGATCTGGCGCTTGCCAACAAGGAGAGCCTTGTCACCGGCGGTCATCTGGTCACACAGGCTGTGGCAAAGCATGGTGTAAAGCTGCTGCCGGTGGACAGCGAGCACTCTGCCATTTTCCAGTGCCTGCAGGATAAGGAGAGCGCACCCAGCCTGACCAAGATCCTGCTCACGGCTTCCGGCGGACCCTTCTTCGGGATGAAGACCGAGGAGCTGCGCGGCAAGACCAGAGCCGATGCCCTCAAGCACCCCAACTGGAACATGGGCGCCAAGATCACCATTGACTCCGCTACCCTGATGAACAAGGGGCTGGAGATCATCGAGGCCATGCGGCTGTACGACCTGCCGGTAGAGCAGGTGGAAGCGGTGATCCACCGTCAGAGCATCGTCCACTCCCTGGTGGAGTTCCGGGACGGGGCTATGCTGGCCCAGCTGGGTACGCCGGATATGAAGCTGCCCATCCGGTACGCCCTGACCTACCCCTACCGGGCGGAGACGCCGGATCGGACGCTGGATCTGCTGACCTGCGGCGCTCTGACGTTCAGCGCGCCGGATATGGAGGCCTTTCCCTGCCTGCGTATCGCCCGGCAGTGCGCGGCGGCGGGCGGCACGGCCTGCGCCATCATGAACGGCGCTAACGAGGCGGCGGTGCAGCGGTTTTTGCAGGGGGAGATCGGGTTCAACGATATCCCGCGGCTGGTGGAGCAGGCACTTTCCAAGGTACCGGTGATATATCGGCCGAGCCTTGCGGATATACTGGAGGCAGACAGAATGGCACGTCAGGCCGTTCTGGGATGTGCAGGCGCACAATAAAGGAGTTACGGCAATGGTATATATCTTAGCGGCCATACTGGTGTTCGGCGTGCTCATCGCCGTCCACGAGCTGGGGCATTTCATGGCGGCCAAGGCCTGCGGCGTGCGGGTCAACGAGTTTTCCATCGGCATGGGGCCTGCCCTGTGGAAAAAGCAGAAGGGGGAGACGCAGTACTCCCTGCGGCTGTTTCCGGTGGGCGGCTTCTGCGCCATGGAGGGCGAAGAGGAGGACTCCGACGACCCGGCGGCTCTGAACAACCAGGGCTTCTGGGCCAAGCTCCTGATCTTCGCGGCGGGTGCGGCCATGAACTTCATCGCGGGCCTTCTCATCATTCTGGCGCTGTACGCCGGGGCGAAGGCATTCTATGAGCCGGTGATCACCGGCTTTGCCGACGACTGCCCGCTGGAGAGCGCCGAGGGCCTGCAGACCGGCGACCGCCTGCTGCGCATCGACGGCGAGCGGGTGTACATGTACAGCGACGTCCGGCTGCTGCTGGGCCTCAACAAGACCGGCGTCTTTGACCTGGTGGTGGAGCGGAACGGGGAGCAGGTCACGCTGACGGACTTCCCCATGCCGCAGCAGACCTACACCGACCAGAACGGCACGTCCTACACCAGCTACGGGCTGTACTTCGGCGCGGAGGAGGCCACGCTGGGGCGGAAGCTGTCCTACACATGGAACAACGCCGTGGACTTCGTGCGCATGGTGCGGCTGAGCCTGCAGATGCTGGTGACCGGCGAGGCCGGTGTGAAGGATCTCAGCGGGCCTGTGGGCATCGTCTCCACCATGACGCAGGTGGGCGAGCAGTCCGGCAGCACCCGGGCGGCGGTGGAGAACATCGCCTATCTGGCGGCGCTGATCGCCGTGAATCTGGCGGTGATGAACCTGCTGCCCCTGCCGGCGCTGGACGGCGGCAAGATCTTCT
>OQVT01002501.1_pt1 | contig 11834 bp, 12 predicted proteins | sample 1691561 | NCBI WGS metagenome assembly OQVT01 (sample SAMN03418260, study PRJEB22391) | human gut metagenome | biome: human-gut; feature: organic feature; material: feces | host: Homo sapiens | place: Tanzania | collected 2013-01 | reverse complement strand
CATCTCGGCAATCCATGTCCAATCCACACAAAGCATAGTTTTGAAAGTTCCTCTAAATCTCCTTGATTCTACCCTCAAGGACGGCAAGTTTCAATGATTCTTGGAAGAAAGTTGGAAAACCGTGAATGGAACTCGCAGCTTTTGCGTATATGTCTTGTATGAAGAGAAGAATACTTACAGCAACCATCATTGCAGCAATGGCGATTGCAACCCAGCAGGCCGTTGCAGGAAGCCTCGTGGAAGTCGAACTTGCAAAGGCATCGGATTCCAAGACACCCAACACTCTCACCCTGAAGACCGATGTCGGTGTCGTTCGCACGTTCTTGGAAATCACACAGGACGAAAGCAAAAGGATTGAGTTGAAGGCACCTCCGTTTGCAAGCATCGACGTAAGCGGGGTCCTGTACATTGGGGAACTTGCCGCAAAAGGGCTGTTTGCCTTGATGCTGGATTCTTTCAATGGCCCAATCCCATACAAAGGCTTTGGAAAGAACGGCAACATCTCCATTCCAAGCAACCTTTCACTTGCGCCAAAGCTTTCTGGAATGGCGTTATGTGCAGAGAATCTGGACGTTGTGGCACTGAACCCAGTGTTCAATCCAAACTCCCCCTTGGGATTTGGCTTTGTGATGGGAAACGAACGTGCATTCGTTTCGTTCCTTACGGCATCTCAGAACAGCGTTCTTATGCTCAAGACAGCTCCAAAGCTGCAGGTCGATTGGAAGTACCTTGGATATGGAAGGCACATGTTCTTCTCTATGGTGGGGACGTCGTTCAAAGGAAACGTCTCTTCCCTTGGCGTGGAGGGATCCTTTTTCCTTCAGAACGCATGGGACCTCCTTCTTGGAGGAGGAACAAGCGTTGGAATGGGAGCGAAACTTGAACTTGGAGACATGAAAGTAGAGTTCGACCGCAGACTTGGAGGTGTGGGCGTGAAGCTAAAGGCCCTTGATGAAGAACCAAATCCCATAGAGGTCCTTTCCATTTCATGTTCGATTGGGCGTTCGTTCACCTTGGGATGTTCGTATTCAAGAACAGGCTTTGCACCTCCTTCCTATGGAGGGCTTTCACAGGAAAGCCTTATCGAATTTGACGTATTGCTCAAGCATGAATGTTTTTCAGTTTCATGCATGAACTTTATCCACTATGAAACGGACAGAGGCAAAAGCCCCTACTCCATCATTGACGTTTCATGGAAGTGCATGGATGCAAAGCTCAAGTTATCTACAAGGATGGAAAGGCCGCTGGATGGAAAGCCAAGCCTCAATGAGTCGTTGTTCTCTTTATTGGACTCCCATGCAGAGCTTAAGGTTGCAGACGGGAAAGTGTCCATGAAGTTCAAATCAACGATTCTGCAAAACCCTCCATACAGGCTGGAAATGACCATAGACCAGGAAAGGACTGTTTCCTTGAAATTGTCTGTCAAACAATGACGAAGTTGTATCATATGTTTCTAGATATAATCAGATGCAATCAATGCAATCTCAGAAGGCTAGAAATTCGTGACAACATGGAAATAGATCGTCGAGGTATAGAGTCCTGCTACAAGATCATCCACATTGCCCGTCATCTTGACCTTGACGACTCCCGAATCGTGCCATCTGACGAGGTTTCCGTGTCCTGTCGTCGTACTTACAGAATCTGGCTCCACAGCATGGTACGTGTTCAGGATTCCTTCCGTCGTGCCAAAACCAGTCGTTCCATCAAAGACCGTTTCCTTATTGTATTCATTTGAAACAATCTTTGCCTCGTATGCAACACTGTTGTACTTGTTCAATACAGAGGGTATTCTGTTGTTTTTGGTATACTTCAATGAGAATCCACCCTCGCCTGGAAGGGAACCGCTCCCACTTTCACTAGAGGATAGGAAAAAAAAGACCTTGCCGTTTCCTTTTTCTACAGTCGAAGTTGTGAATCTGTAGGATGCGACGGTCTGCTCTATATCGTTAGCTCTAAGCGTTTCGATATCAAGGGAGCTGGCGGCAGCCGTAGGGATTACGTCCAAGATGGCTGAAAGGGCTTCTGGAGAGGAGCCGTCCGCTCTATAATAGCCCAAAAGGTCAATGTAGTAGGTGCTAGATCCCCCAACGATGTCCTCGTTCTCCACTGAGACAGTTATGCGTGACCTGTAGTTGTCCTCGTGTGGTGTCACAGTATATGTAGTGCCATCAATGACGACCTGCCCGTTCGCATCAAGAGGAGAGTCCATGACAAGGCAGATATCGAACCATATCGACTGATAATCCTGCATCGCAGAAGCCGGAATCGTGAAAGAAACAGATCCGGAACGATTGTCTCCAAAAGCCGAGGACAACCCCAGATGGGATATCTTCTTTCCATTTACCTGGAGTGTCGTATGCCCACTTGCTCCATTTCCCCTGATTATAAGGTCAACTCCAAAAGGTCTGGAAAATCTGAGATCCGTTTCATCCAGCAGGTAGAGCCAATATCCGGAATCAAGGGAGAAGGTGAACGTAACGTCTTTATCAGTATTCTGCACTCCCAAGGTACACAGCATTTGATTGTCATAATACTTGTTGTCACCAGTACTTGGATGTGGGTTGGAAGGATTCTCCTGTGCCCAATCAGGGTCGTCTCCATGGGCAACGCTAGAAGGTCAATGCCCTTCGTATGTCCTGCGACATGGAGAATTTCAGAGGCGGAAACCTGACTTAGCGCAAACACAAGCGCAACAGCAAGAAAAAGGCGCTTCATCATGTTGTCACCTCCATGGTGATGACAATGGTCGAAACGTAATCGACGTTGGGGTCAATGCTGGCATAATCGGATGCTTCGACCTTCAAGGAACCATAGATGTTCGCTTCCAAAGAGGTATCCAGCTGAGATATCGGGCCTGGCTCAATTGTAAATGACGTGTACGATCCAAGCCAACTCTTCCGTTCTCCTTGTATGGAACATACCATGGATTCTATTACAACTCCATCATTTACAACTGAAGTCTCGCCAGGTTCAAACGAGAATCTAAATCTGTAGGTGTAAAATCCTCCACTGACTACTTTCCAATCCTGAGCCTCCGTTGAGACCTGATATGTAGCTTTTAGTTTCTTGCTGTTTTCAACCTGATTTATAAATGGTCCGAATCGGAAGGAGAACTTAACTTTGTCCCCGTAGTTGGACTTTATATTGACGACAAAAACCTTGGAGAAGTCCGCAAGGGTTCCGCTGGAAGCCCTTGTCGATACATCGAACAGCTGCCCTATGCCTGATACTGTTGTCTTATAGGTGTCGGACTCGTAGAACGAAGCTGTGACTTCAAAGGTGCCAGTGGTTACAGTGGGAACTTTCTTGAATGCCTCTATGGTCATTGAAGCTGTGGACACGGAACTATCCACTGCAAACAAGAGGACCAACGGGAGGAGAAGAACTAAACAGCATAGCATAGCCTTGGTATTCATATTAGGGAAGCCACCTCAACACGCAGGACGCAGCTGTATTCGCCAGGGATCACAGCATCAAGGGACGCTGTATGGAATTGGAACGAAAATGGGTACTCGTATGCTTCCGTAGAGGCTTGGGCCTCGAACGACACCGCAGCCGCAGCGGTGACAGGGATCCTGTCTACAGTTTCCAAGCCAAACGCAAACCCATGAGGAGTATAGCCATCGGCATCATACATCCTGATGTCATAGGTCAGCATTGTATTGGAAATCCCTTCCACGAATGGGTTGAATGTGAGTTTTACATTGACATGATGATTCGTATTGACCACCATCTTGAACTGAGGATCATTGATTCCCCTCTCTGTGTTTATCTTCATCGTATCAATCGTCTTATCGTTCAAATCAATGAAGCGCACCGAAGAAAAGGCCGCCTGGTACTTGTTTATCTTGAGTCCAAACGACACGCCCTCCCAACCCAGCGAGTCGTCTGCATTCAACGGCATTATAACGAGAAACATCATGGAAACCAAAACCAGTGCAAATGAAAGACTTCTTCTATTCAAAACAGCGCCACCCAAGCATGTACATATCCTAAAAGAACATAGCGAAAGATTCCGCTAAGTTTCGTAAAGACATATATTACTGAAGCTGCACGAGCAAGGCTGTTGTTTCTACAACACATTGGATGTTTTGGTCCTAGCCAACGCTCCAATTCTCAAGGTTTTACAGTGTTTTTACATGTTGGCAATGTACATTGACACTCCTTTCTTGGTGTGCTAAGTTCCTATTGTCGTTTGGATGCTTTGCCTTCCATACGTCACCGGGCAGTGGCGCAGGGGTTTAGCGTACAAGTCTGGGGGACTTGGAGTCGCTGGTTCAAATCCAGTCTGCCCGAAAGAAAGGCCGTTGCATATCTTTGGAATGCAGCGGCCTTTCGCTTTCATTGAATGTCCTTTGATTCCTTCCCGGCAAGGACTTCGTCAAGCTTATGCTCTATGCGATTCATCCATCGGATGCGAATTGCCATGTTGGACAGCACGGCACCTGCGATAAACATGAGAAATCCGCCTACAAGGACGAATGCAGGCTGCAGGTTGTTCAAGGAGAAAGGCTGTCCAATGTTCATTAATACAAGGACAAGGCCTGCGACCGCCAAAAAAGCTCCAAACGTCAGAAGAACAATGAACAACATCTTTCACCTCCCATCAAAAAGAAAACAGTATGACATCGTTGCCACCACCGCTGTACATTGGGGTCTGGCTGCCCTCGTTGTCGTTTTCAGTGACATAGATGACAAGGTTCTGGAACGTAAGCCGCCCGTTCCTTGCAGCTTTTGCATTGCCTGTAAAACTCTCTCCATTCCACCCCAAGGCATCCAACAACGCCATTGTGAAGCAACCGTGCGTCCTGTAGTCAGAGCCAACTGTCGTATATTCATATGACAATTCGTAGTATCTTGAAGCACTTAGGCAGAAAAGCGAAGCGTCTATGTCTATCCTGTCGTTCTCAAAGAAGAGCTGTGCGGCATCCATACCTTTGTACTCGTCTTTGCCCAATCCCACATAATCAGGTTTGACGATTCCACCGGAGTGGCAGACATCGGCGAGGATGAGCTTTATGCCCTTTATCTTGGATACATCGTCAAGAAAGTCATCATGGGAATAAAACTCGCATTCATCCCCAATGTTGGCGCTTGTGATGAAGTACGTCCCTTCAGCCTTTCCGTACTCGGCCTTCGTTCCTTTGCTTGCATCATAGTGTCCATGGCAGCTTACGAACACGACAGTAAGGTCCTTTTCAGTGGAGTTCTCTGCAATTTGTGAAATCACCTCCCTGAAATGGGACATTGTCGTATCCGTGTCAGGATTCTTTACGGCATTTGGTATTTCATAGCCAAAGTCCATACCCTTCTTGTCGTGGTTCTTTCCAAGAATGTAATGGGCATTGCATTCCAAACCCGATTCCTTTGCCAGCGCCTCGAAGGCAAGACCCACTTGCGTGGCATCATTGACGGTACCGTAGAGTTTGCTCACTGGACCGTGATTCCATGTGCTGTTTGCATAGTCGTTCCCGTACACAAGTATGTTCACACGTTCCATGGCAGGTCTGCCGTCTTTGGCTTCATAGACGAGTTCACACGAACAGGCAAGTAGGAGGACTGCCAGAATCATGGCGAAAAAGAAAGCAGGTCTTCTCATCTTCCATCCCCCTTGAAGCCTGCTATTGAATAGTCCAAACGGAGTCCGCAAGAAAGGCGAAGCACAAGGGAATCGGCCTTTATGAAGAGGCCAATTGGGGTTGCAAGTGACAGCCTTGCGGATTTCGATGTCACAAGAGGGATGTTTGGCGTGATTTCCAGCTCGCCCGCGATGAAAGAAACCTTCGTTTCACGGAATTCGCATATAAACAGCTTTGCGGCGGTCGAAAGGTCGAATGAATCGAAAGAGGCGTTCCATACCAGGAATGCGCCCACCCCGTGGTAGGCTTTGAGCACGGATGAGCCAAACGCAAGAGAACGGCCCACTCCCACGAACGAAACCCCAAGTCCAATATGGACTCCTCGAGAATCCACATTGGAGTCCAAACCTATGTCAATGACCTTCAAATCCACGGTGTAGCCATATGAGGTCCTTAAGGGAGGCATCTTTACAGACGGATCGCCTGGGTATTGGGAGAGGTAGGCCTCGGTTGGAATCGTGAATGCACCTCCAAAAGAGGCGATGACCCCTGGCCTGCTGTCAAGCGTCACTTTGGCCCATGCAAGCGACATGCAGATGCAAAGCAAGGTCATTGCAACCAAGATGCGTTTTGAATGCCTCGAATACCTCATGTGGTCATTGTAATGAAAAACCTTTGCATCCGCCACTGGTTTTTGAAGCCACATGGTGATAGGCTTTGGATGTATGCTTGACTTGGTTGATTTCCATTCACATTTTCCATCTCCAAACGCTACGGTGTGCACGGCTTTTCCTTTGGAAAGCCATGCTTTGCAAAAGGACGCACAGCCCCTTATGCGTTTCGAGGGGCTTCTGCCTCAGTACTGGAGCATTGGAAGATGGGAGGTTCTGAAAACATGTCTTTTGGAGCCTGGCATTCATCTAGGAGAGGTTGGTTTGGATAGACGTTTTACGGGTATTGTCTCTTTGGACCAGCAGTTCGAAAACCTCATCACGATGCTCCAGTATGCACGATCGCTTCACAAAAAAGTGACGATCCACAGCGTACAGGCAACAGAACTCACGATACGGGCAATAAGGGAGGCATCTCTTCCCTCCTTTTCCGTGCTATGGCATGGCTTCACTGGCTCCAAGGAGACTGCAAGGCAGTTGTACGATTCTGGTGTGCTTATAGGCATTGGGCCACGCTTTCATGGAGACTTGCCTGCCATAACCACCGCAAATCCTGCTTGGGTTCTTGAAACCGACTATGAGGGTACGGACGAAAACCAGTATAATGAAATCCTATCGTCGTGCTATGCGTCAGTGGCAAAAAGGTTGGGCATGGCTTTGGACGAAGTAAAGGAGCACTGCTATGGACAAGCGCAAGCTTTTGCGGATAAGCCGATTCCTAGGAGATGAGGCAGTTGATTCTCTCTGGGACAGGTTCGTAGTGGTCGTAGGGGTTGGAGCCGTTGGTTCGTACTGCCTTGAAGCTCTGGCCCGCAGTGGGATTGGAACATTCAGGCTCGTGGACTTTGACACAGTGGAGTACTCCAACATCAACAGGCAGCTTGTGGCTTTGGAGTCAACGATAGGAAAACGCAAGGTGGATGTCGCTTGCAGCCGCATACATGACATAGAACGCGAAACCAAAGTGCAAACGCTCTCTGTTTTCGTGGACGAATCCACTATAGAACAGGTATTCGCACCGTTTGAAGGCAAGACTCCCGACCTGATAGTAGATGCAATAGACAGCGTGAAATCCAAGTGTCTGCTTCTTTCGCAGGCATACGCAAGGAATATCCCCGTTGTTTCATCAATGGGAGCTGCACTGAGAAAAGACCCATCATTGGTGTGCACCGGGGACCTGATGGACACCTGGGGGTGTCCATTGGCAAAGCAGGTACGCACCAATGTACGCAAGCAAGGTGTTGGAAAGGGTATAGACGTTGTGTTCTCACCTGAGGTCGTGGAGTTCACATATGGTCAGGACGGAAGGCAAAAGGTTCTTGGAAGCCTCCCTACCCTGACAGGGATCTTTGGACTGAACCTTGCACACCTTGCATTGAACAGGCTCCTTCCAACCCCAATGAAAGGAACTGCATCTGGAAAGCCAAGGAGCTAACAGATTCCGCACAACGAAACCTTCACTCGAGGTATTCCCGTATCATAGTATCGATATACTCTGTGCTTAGATGCTTGAGCGAACTTTCAAACGACACTATAAGGTTCTCTCCCAACACTACATCGCTGTCTGCATATTTCTCAATCTTCTCTATGGCATGGAAACAGTATTCCGGGTCGTCCATCATTCCAAAATGCTCCCAGAAATACTGTTTTCTCGTACGTTTGTTCAAGATTCTGAAATCAGGGCTTGTCATACTGCCATCACTGCACACAAAGAGCGTTTCGTAGTGGTATGGAATGCCTTTGGAATATAGCCTGTCGGCGATTATCACCTCACTTTTCGACCTGACCCTATCACCTCTTTGGGTTACATACTTCGAATGTATCCCGCTACTCCACTTCCCAAAATCAATGGACTGCCATCTCTTTGCAAACTTTTCATCGTTGCCTTCGTATGGCTCGACATATTCCTTGAGTTCTGCAGGAAAAGATGAATAGACATCCGTCACATCTTCCAGTTTCAAAAACCTTTCAAGAACATCGATGCATTCACCAAGAGCTTTGATTCTCTTTCCAATGACTCCCCTTAATTTCTCGTCATAACGCTTCTGCGCCAATGGGGCAATGATATCAGTTCGTGTTCTGCTGATATACTCAGGAGGGTTGTCTTTACCTTTGTAGATTAGATATTCAGTACACTTCTTGCTGTTTCTGATCACCAGCGAACCTTGGACTTCATGATGTACAGGAACAAGTTTCTCCCTGTTCTTCTTCAAAGACGCCAATTGTCTCCCCAATTCAGCGGCAAGTTCACTCAATTTTTTCTTCTCTAAATCCATTTTCAACCTCAAATGAAGAAATTTTTCTTCCGAAACATCGAAAAAATGAGTTTCGGAAGAAATCGGTCTCTAGGGGAACTTTCAAAACTATGCTCTCCAACAAAGCACTCAATTCACAGTCACGGTGGCGCTGCCTGATGTACCTGCAATGCTGCATGACACTATGACATCGTAGCGACTGGAAGAGCCTGACGAAGAAACCTTCAAGTCGCGGGAGAAGCCTACAGCCTCGCCGTCACGGAACCATCGGTATTTCAAATCGGACTCGGCAAGACCCGCGGGCAAGGTGTCGCAGCGTGCACTTAGAAGGAATCCGGTGCCTGTTGGCGTGCATGTGGCATAGACTGGTATGGGAATGCCTATCGAGCCTCCAATGGATATCTCAAGCGAGGCCGGACAATCCTCAAGGTTGACCACGCCTATTGATGTCTCGTTGGCCACGACCCTTATGGCTTCAGCACAGCCACGGCTAAGCCCAGCATCATCGCTCACACGCACGGTCAAGGTGTAGGATCCAGCTGCAAGCTTCTGTGAAAACGAAAGTCTGCAGTCGGATGTTTTTGCATCCAAGAACTCCTGACGTCTGATACCTTGGGGATCCTCCAGCACAATGGCAAAACGAATGTCCCTGCAGCTTGAGATCGAAGCCTTCCATTTGAAGGTCAATTGGATGGAGCCTTCCCCTGTCAAGGTGTCAAGAACAACATCCACACGGTTGGAACCCGATTCAAGACAACACGAAGCCTTGCCTACGGCCAGTTCGTTGCCGTTTTGGTTGTATGCCTTTGCAACTATTGACCACTGTCCGGAAACGAGGCCTTCTACGGATACGCTGCTCTGCTTGGAATGGACAGGTCCAAAGGCGGAGTTTCCAGGGCCTATTCCTTCAACCGAATAGCTTGATACGTTCATCAGGTTTGGCTTTGGCGCTATGGTCTTGCCTGCGTCAAACCCAACTTCAAGTCCTAATGGGTTTTCAGAGTAAGTCTTGGTTATGGAGTCATCAAGCGAAAGTTGAAACGACACGCTTGTACCTCCTGCAACCGAACCTGCGCCACCGCTCGTTCCGTTGTTCGACCCTTTGGATGATCCGGACGAGCCATCGTCGCAGGACACCAATGCAATTGACATGAAAACCAACAAAACAACCGAAACCAACAGAGAAAGGTTGGAGACAGCACCGATACAAAAACGAAATCTCTTCATTAGAACCTCCTTAAAGATGTTTTCGTCACTGAGGAGGAAGATTCAAAGCCCGTTCTTGGAACGTTTTGAGACTCTGAACCAATGTCCTCTATAAAGTGAATACAAGAAACCTCGCGTTTCCATTCACGGATTCAGGAAGTTTTTTAAAAAGACTCCACATGACGACCCGGTATTTGCAACTAACCGCTCCGTTGGGTATACTTTGCACAAACGAAACAACGGGAAACCACGAAACGAAACCACAAACGAAACGATGCGTGGGCGCAACGGCAGGAGACGAAACATGGCACAGGATGAATTGAATCTGAGTATGTTCAAGGCTTACGACATAAGAACCAAGGAAGAGAAGCTCAATGCAGGGATCATCAGGAGATTGCTTTCAAGTGTTGCATGCTACATGAAGGACACCCTTGGATGCAGCACCATTGTCATGGGCCACGATGCAAGGCTGGGGGTTCCTGGTCTCATGCAGGAAGCTTTGGACATGTTCCCCTACTTTGGTCTTGACCTCATAGTCAACCCGCTCCAGATCTCCACGCCGCAGTTCTATTTTGCATGCATGCAGAACCCCAAGGCCTGCGGAATCATGTTCACAGCGAGCCACAACCCAGGTGAGTATGTTGGAATGAAGATGATAATGCCGCCAATGGCGCCAATCACCTACGGAAGCGGACCTGAAGGCGGTATTGCAAAGATAAAGGAACTGTACATAGGAGACAAAGCGCCAAGCCTCACTGCAAACCTTGGAAAGGTCACGGTCAAAAGATATCTTGACCAGTACATGGACTACTCAATGGAGCTTGCAAAGACCGGCATACACTCGCTTGACGGACTTGATATCCTATGCGACTTCCTAAGCGGAGCAGCCGGCACGGAGATCACAGAGGCCCTCACCTACTGCGGCGCAAACGTAAAAACGCTACACCTTGTACCAAACGGACGCTTCCCTGCAGGCGACCCCAACCCCATCATCCTTTCGTCCATAGAGGACGCACAGAACCACATGAAGGACGGCAACTACGACTTTGGACTTCTCTTTGATGGAGACGGAGACCGCATGGACGTCATGGCTAGCAACTCGCTCCAGCTGGCCCCATCCTTCAACTTCTCAATCCTCATGCCCCAGATAACGGCACTCTACAGGACGACATATCCACACATCTCCACCTATGCCGATGTCAAAGCGAACCCCATAGCCCAGAGGATCCAAGCCCATTATGCAAGCGTCAAACTCATACGCAACGGGCATTCCTTCATAAAGGAAGCCCTCATGGATGAGCAGAAGACAGGAACCGTTGCGGCATGCGAGGAGAGCGGACACTACTACATGAACTTCCCATATGACCCAAAGGACTTCTCAAAGGGCTTTGCAGCGACTGAGAACACCCTCTTCTACACCCTGCTCACAGCAAGGATGCACAAGGAAAGGCCTCAGGACTACAAGAAGGCATTGGACATGCAGGAGAAGACCATAAGGGAGCGAGAGTGGACGGTCCACTTCGACGACACCCAAAGGATGCAGGATGTCATGAAGAAGATAGACGAAACGTTCAAGGCTCAGGGTCTTACATGCTTTGACAAGTCCCCGGACGGCAAGTCCCTGGATGCATCGCTTATAAGGTACAATCTGCCGCTTGAGATAACGAAGGACACCAACCTTGAAACCGACTGGTACCAGATAGTCCAGCGCCAGAGCCGCAGCGAAGACAACGTAGTGCGTTGGGAGATAACAGGCTCAGACTGGCGCACAGTCAGCAAGGCCAAGGAGACCATAGACTCAATCGTCAATGGTTGATACGAAAAAAAAGGTCACAGTGGAAGAAAACCAGCTGTGGCCTTTTCTTTGGCATTCACGGAGACGATCTTCGATGGATTCCCAGTACTTGTTGTCTGAGAAATAGCGAGCATAGATAACAGCGTTCATTCTTCATCAACTCACACTCTTCATCGGCCTTGCAGCCAATCATAATCAGCAGATTGCTTGTCCAAGGAATTTCTCTCACCAGTAGTGAGAGTTTTTCTTTGTCACAACAAGTGCGGAAAATCGCTCCTTCGAGACCTTTAATTACTATGAATTATTCATTTACCAAACGAATAAGATT
>OQVT01002499.1_pt1 | contig 11837 bp, 14 predicted proteins | sample 1691561 | NCBI WGS metagenome assembly OQVT01 (sample SAMN03418260, study PRJEB22391) | human gut metagenome | biome: human-gut; feature: organic feature; material: feces | host: Homo sapiens | place: Tanzania | collected 2013-01 | reverse complement strand
CAATACGCCTCTTAAGTGATTCGGCAGCCGCAATCCATGCCATGATATAAGCGGCTCTAAGAGCACCAGCATCCAATGCACAAATTGCTTCTTTTATCAAATGCCGATCTTCAGCGTCCGATATTTTGCCAATTAAATCAACTAACGCCATTTTCTTACACCTAATTAGGGACACACAGACAGTAGGCTTCAGATTCAAATGCTTTTATCAAGTTTCGTCATTAGGATACTCGCAAACATCAGAAAGCGAAACGCCTCTTGCTTTGTTATTTTAATATTGTCATGTGCCTTTGGGTTTCTTATTGCCCCCATTGCACCTGCGAACAAGAATTGATACCCACGCTGAATATCACGTGAGCTCTGGGTCTCTAAAGATGCTTCTAATCGAATTAACGGTTCATCTCCTGAAAATGCTTTTTGCATAAGAGGAACACCGTCCATCTCTTCGTTTGTTTTCTGAAGCACAATCTTCTTAACACGGCAATTTATTTCTTTCAGAACACATTCAACAGCATCCGCGCAACACCCAGCCTCCATTCTTGGACGAGACAATTCAGCCACCCTAGGATGCAGTAAATTATAAAGGACCTTTTCCTGATCTAGCGATAACGCCTGCGTTCCTCTCAAACGCGAGTCGATCCGACTAAGAGCCGTATTTATTTCCGATGCTTCCTCGCTCGTCAAGTATTCGGCTTCACAATGTAGAAGATGACGTTCAATTCTTTTCCAGTCGGAATCGTCATACAAATTAAACTGTGTACAGAACTCCACTGCACACCGATGGAACTTATCATAAATCGGCAAACCTATTCTCACCTTTCCACGGTAAGCGAACAACTCAAGAAGCATCAACTTTAATTGGCTAATCATTTCATGCATACAATCATTTTCCTGATTTGCGAGACTTCAAAAAAAAAAAAATCTTTTCAAGCCCCCCACACACATTGCAGTGCCAAAAGGGATCTAATCCCATTGCTGGAAAATGTTGATAACTTTGGCGAGCATAGAACTCGCCGATTGCGGGCTGGACAAACAGCGGAAAAAGTCGAGCTTCAATGGGGTCTGACCCCATTGACCCATTGGAACCGCATCTCCTGCAAACCCTGCTCACGAGAAGCTTCTCCTCCTCATGCAGCACGTGCGCTACACTCCACCATTCTTTTTTTTAAGTCCTCGACGCTCGTTCCCGCGCGCTGGCACGCGATCTTGAGAAACTCGACGTCGATCTTGTGGTCCAGGACCTCGTCGGCAAGACTCTGCTTCAGCCGCAGCACCTGCTCCTCGAGCTCCTTGATCCGATCCAATTCGGTCCTTGTCCTCACGTAGATCAATCTCCCTTTCAGATGTTCGAAGCCGAGCTTGTGCATCCAGTTGTAGACCGACATCTCGGCAATCCCATATGCCCGAGCGGCCTCCTGAACCGACTTCCATTTCGCGTCTCTCAGCTCCTCCATTACCTTGAGTTTGAACGCCTCACTATACCTTATTCGGTCCTTCATGTCTACCCGCTTTCTTCTTTGACTTCAAGAAGAAAGTGTTAACCTATCATAAAACCGGACACGTTCCATATTACTCCAATGCCCTCAATATATTTTTTGAATAGATACGTATGCAGCCTATCATCAACTCTTTTCGCCACTTCCTGTGCATACCAAACGATTTTCTCTTCATCATCGTCCAAATAAGTTACATCATTCAAAAGAAAATTCAGTCGTTCGTCAATATATGAATGCTTGAGTTTGATTGCTTTCGCGAGAACCGTCCCTACAACATAGCAAATCACAGCACGAACATCTTCTTCGCTCGGTGCTATATTGTAGGGATGTCCAAAGATATTACGATTTTCAAAAAAATGATATAGTCGAGTTTTTTCAATATCAGTAATCAGACCTAACTTGAACGCACCATCTATTATTTTACTGTCAACAGCAAAATGTTTCCTCTCTCCGTCTTCAATGTCCCCCAAAACCTTCCCCGCCACCGAATCACGTTGAGATAAAACACCAATACGCCTCTTAAGTGATTCGGCAGCCGCAATCCATGCCATGATATAAGCGGCGCGAAAAACACCTGCTTTCAAAGCACAAATCGATTCTTCTATCAAATGTCGATCTTCAACATTCGATATGCGACCCACTATTGACCGAAAATCCTGTTCGTTATTCATCTGTCACTACATCAAGTCTTGCCCAACTCACTGTAAATCCTTAAGCCCCCTATACGGGGGGGGGGGCATCACAACACAAACTACTCATTACGCATACTAAGACCGATCCAATGCTGACAGCATATATTCATACATCTTAATGGCCCTTTCCCCTTTGATTGGTTCATTTAATGCTATTCCCGCTCGCTTTTTATATTTCAAAACAAGCTTTTCCGGAAGAAGAAAATCAACTCCAACAACCATTAAATCATCTGATTCCTTTTCAAACTCTTGTTTCAGAATTCTCGTTTCATACGCCAGTCTCCGACAAAGCCACCATGACGGCCATACGCCTTTTCGACAAGATCTCGCAAATATTCTATCAAGAAGCTTTCTCACTTTATCTGCTTGTTCCAAAACAGAAATTCCTTCCCGTGGGCGTGTCATGAATTGAGTAATCCAACCACAGACCTTTTCAATGCGACGCATAGCCTCAACCACGCGATCTTCAGAATCCCACAACAGACAACGAATGGACCGTCTATCTTCACTAAGTTTATTTTTATATGATATAACATCATTGAGAACGTTCTGTCGTGAGATCTTTGAATCATCATTTTCCATCAACTTAGGGTTCTTTACAAGAGCCTCGCATTTGTACATAAACACTGTACTATTTGAAAGCAAGCCATCGAGATGTTCACTAATTTCTTGGACCCGAGGAAGAAGGGTTTTACGATAGGCATCCCTTTCTCCTATCCAAGCCTTAATCAAGGCACCCAAGAATGCACCGAACACACCAGCAAGAAGCGGAAGTATACATTTAAAAAATACAGAATCATCCTTCTCTGAATTATTCTCTCCAAAAACATTTGAATCACGGCCATTTCTTTGAGAAGGCAACTTACCTTCCATCGTGCGATAGTCACATTCAACAGGATCCTTCTTTTCTTCGTAACCATTTAATCCAACAAGTGCAGAATCCAACCGTTGTGCAGCAGAACAACAACTTCCCCAAAAGACAACACTAAAAAGCGTCATAATCCTAATAATTTGAAACATACAAAAACTCCATTTTATGGCTTATTTTCCGTGCAATGGGTGTATATCAGAAAAATGTTGATAACTTGGGGCAGGAAGAGGCATAGACCTCGTCGGTTGCGGGCTGGACGAGCTGCGGGAAGAAGTCGAGCTGGAGGGCCTTGGCGAAGCGAATATCTCGTTTCCCGTACTCCGCGCCAATCCTTGCGATCTGTATCTGTAGTTTCATCTTCATTTCCCTTCCTCCACCAGTGTCAAGATGATGCGCGGATCAAGTTCCATCTTCATGATTGCGAAAAGCGCAGAACCCGCGTCCTTAAGCGACGCACCGACATGCCACACCGTGTCATCGACAATCAAGAAGCGATCATGTGAGTTCTTGTATCCCTTCAACGCAATTGGCAAATCGGGACATTGCTTCGCATAATTCGCGAGTGCTGGCGCAAGCTTCGGCGAATTGGGCCTGAGCGTATATATCGTACAGGAGACTTTCGAACGGCGGGAACCGAGCAACATGAGCGTCCGCTCGTCAATGTAATTGTCGATAAGAACAATGCGCCGACACGCCATCCTCACGATGCGAGTCAATTCGAATTGCGCATCAAGCATACGTCCTTCGCACAGTACCTTCTCCTGCGGCGGCAAGGATGTCTTCACGAAATAATCGACCTTCTCTTCAAGTTCGACAATCCGATGATCGTGCGCCGTTAACCGGCGATCCATCTCTCCCGCAAGCGCACGAACCTGCGGACTGACAATCGCATAACCGTCGGTCATATACCGCTTCAAGACCTCATTCGCCCAGCGTCGAAACAGGATTCCTTGCGGAGACTTGACTCGAAAACCGACCGAGACAACGACCTCAAGATTGTAATGTTCGACCTGATAGACTTTCCCGTCTGCGGCAGTTGTCGCAAATTTTGCGACAACTGGGTTTTCAGGAGACATCATTCCCCGCCGAATGCCGTTCGCGTCAGCCGAAAACGAACCGACATTAGCAAAGTCCGGATTGAGTTCTTCCCGCAGGGCATTCGCAATATGCTTGCCAATGGTCTTTATGTCGCGGCCAAAGAGTTCAGCCATTTGCTGCCGATTCAGCCAAACCATTGTGCCATCGACCTTGACTTCAAGCCGAAGCGTCGAATTCGGCTGATAGACAATAATCTCACCCTCATTCGCCACGTGGCCCGTTCTCTCTGGCAACCCATTTTGATGACTCAAATTCATGCGCACATTATACCACTTCCTTGACCCGCGTTACCTCGTGCGTGATCTTCAAGACGTCCAGATTCGGCTCAATTGTCGTCTTGATCTCCATGGGGGCTGACCTCATTGCGGAAAAATGTTGGCCACTTGGGTGTGCATAGAACTCGCCCGTTGCGGGCCGGACGAGCTGCGGGAAGAAGCCGAGCTGGAGAACCTTGGCGAAGCGGACGGCGGACGCGAAGGTGATGTTGATCTCGCCATGCAGCACCTTGCTGACAGAGGGACGCGAGGCCTTCATCCGCGCGGCGAGTTCAGTCTGCGAGACGCTCATCTCCTTTCTAACCCCCTCGAATTCGAGGGGTTTAAAATCCGGGTTGTACAATCCCTCCCGCAACCCAAGGTACTCAATCGTCATACGGTTGCGCATCCAGTTGCTGATGGTCTACTGCGCATCGTCAGACTTCGATTTCGCCATATCCGTTATGCAAACATAATCCTCCACTCCGAATTTCACAATACGGACAGACGTTCCCTTAACATCAATTTCCTGGGCCTTTTTCATAATCGGATCTCACATCTCAGACTTGGCGTAATGCCTCTCTGCCAAACTTGCTTCCTGTTGATGCTTCGAACTCATGTGCGCATTATACCATTTGTCTTGTCCGCATGACTTCGTGCGTAATCTTCACGCGGCTGCGAGATTCAATTCAATCATCGTCTTGGTCGATTCTGTCGAGAGATTGTCGCCAATCAGAGACAGAAGAACCGCCGCTCTTTCATTCAACGCATGATATATCTTTCGCATTATTCGCCGCCTTATTGACGCATGTTACTCAATACAGCTGTCACATAGTCAATTGCCGCAGAGGTGATGTCAAAGGGCTTATGTTCAGAAGACGGTTGATCGATTGCCGCCCCAAGGCGCAAACCCTTTTGCATCAAATCACGAAATGCCGCGACACGATCCTGCGGCATTTCCTTCAAAAGCGCAACAGCAAATCCATCAATTAAAGCCTGATCATCTGTAATCGTCATATCAATCGATCTCCGAAGCTAATCCTTATTTCTCCGACTCACCCTGCGTAAAGAGACAGGACAGGACCGAGTTGCGCATGGTCGCCCAACTGGGGCGTGCAAGCCCCCCTGCGGATTGAACAATGAAGTAACCTGTTTTCTTTCCCTTGTAGATCATCAGAGATCCTTCATATCAGCACCTTCGCGAGATCGGCAAAGGCAATCTTCACGGGTTGCCACTCATAGTCGAGCGGATTGACTGACGACGGCTCGGCGTCAACCACAACTTGAAAGGCATACTTGACCCTCAGCTTCTCGGCAAACGCCTTGAGATTTGGACTAAGCGGTTCGTTCAACGAAGATTTCACTTCAATGAGCATCAAAGGCTCGTTGTCCTTGACAACGACAAAATCAACCTCATGCTGCTGTTTGTCGCGAATGTAGCCAAGCTCAAATCGACCAAGCCCACTATCCGTCCACCAGTCAACGCTTTTCAGGAGATGGGATGCCACAAAGTTCTCGTTTTGGGCCCCGCGATCCGCGACAAGACTCCAATCCCACAAGTAGATTTTCGGCGTCTTGCGAATCGAGTTAGAGACATTCTTGAAATACGGCCGAACGGAATAACAGAAATAGACACCCTCCAGAAGCCCAATCCAGTTCTTGACTGTATCAAGCGCGACACCAAGGTCACGTCCAAGCGACGCATGATTGATCTCGCCCGACACTCGCGCACGCAACAGTTCGGAAAGCGCCCGCACCCCCCGCAAGTCCTGTACACGGCTGAGGTCGCGAAGATCCTCATTGAAGACCTTGTCCAGTCGCGAGTTCTGCCACCGCGTGTAGAAACGCCGAGAACCATTGAGAAAGGGCTCCGGGAAACCGCCGAATCGGATCAGTCGCGCGATGTCCACAGCCGAGACATCCTTGGGAGACTGAAATACGGCCTCCAAGTCACACGCTGGCGATGCCAGTTCGCCGATTGACAGGGGATGAATCCGATAGCAAAAAGCTCGCCCCATCAGACTATCCCCACCACGCCGATAAACATCCATGCGGGCCGATCCCGTCGCGACTATCTTCAGCTTCTTCTCATATCGATCAAAGAACCCCTTGAGAAAATGCTTCCACCTCGCATATTTATGAAGCTCATCAAAGACAACGGCACGTGCGCGTTTCGCCGGAACGTCAAGGTTCAGGACCTCGGACAACTTTTCAACACCGCCTATAATCTTCAGCGCATCTTCCGTGACATCGTAATTCAGGTAAACGGCATCCGGCAAGATCGCCTTCGCCAAAGTCGTCTTCCCAACCTGGCGTGGCCCAGACGTGAGAATCATCTGCCGAGTCGTCATCAGATGGTCGGTCAACAAATCTGAATAAATCCGTTTCATCAAGTACGTATTATACCATATCGCCCTGCCGAATCTCAATTACCAAAATCGAGTGTATTCGATTTTAGTAATTACCAAATTCAAGTATTCTTGATCTTGGTAAATTCATGACGTCTGGCATTGAGTGCCCCCCCGTCAAACCACATCCTACGCGCCCCCCTCGTCGCCCGATACAACCCTGAAACGCGCGGCGAATAACGCAAGAATCTCCGCTCGAATGACCGCCATCAGCGTCAATGGGGTCAGACCCCATTGACGAAAACTGTTGGTAACTCATCGTCTGCCTCCCCTCAAGGCGCCAAGGTTCCGAAGCGACGACAGGCGGACGTCGCCGACCTGAAAGTCTACCGGCGGCGTCTTGTGCCCGCGCGGGAATGCCGCTTCCTCCCGCTTGACGACACCTTCCACAAAGGATGCCGAGCCGATGACGGCCCCCGAAGTGAACACGGCCTCCTCCTTCTCCGCCTGCTCGGCCGTGTCCCGTTCCATGCGCTGCCGAAGCTGCTGCCCATGAATCCCCTTCACGGTCTCCCAGGGTGCGCCCGTGTCATAGACGAACCCATAGGCCGCGCGTCGCCGCACGTCGCCCGCAAGCGCGGCAGACCAGCCGCACCACGGATAGTCACCCGGATCCGCGCAAAGCTTCGCACGCCAGGCGTTCAAGTCTATGTAAGCCGCGACGGCCGACATCGCCTCTACCGAGCGCTGGACAATCACATCACTGAACCGGCCTTCCCACAGCCCCCCGACATGTCCATGCCGATGATTGTAGTACTGCGAAATGTCCTGCTTGAGGATCTTCATGAACGCGCTCAGGTCGTACATCCGCAGCAGCTGGCACTCATATTCGTCCTCTATCTCCTCCGGACCGAGCCCCGACCATTTGTCCATCAGCAGGGAGAAGCCCGTCGGACGCATCACAATCCTCATCCGATCGACCAGTTCCTCTCGCGTCATCTCGTAGCGCTCAAGTACAGGAAGCGAATACAGCCGCCTGAATTCATCGACCTCGGACTGGGTGAACACGTTAAACTCGCTCACGCGGTAGACATCGCCCTCCCTGAACTTGTCGAAGTCATATCCGAGGAAATACCCCGCATCCTCCCACGCGACGAGCGTAGCCGGCTTGTCGATGAAGAGCAGCAGGTGAAGATGGTTGCTCATGATGGCATACGACACCACGCTGACGCCCGAAAAGCGCTCGACATTGCGAATCAGGCGCAGGACAATCTCCTTCTCCGCATCGTCGAAGAAGAACTCGCGGTGCGCGATTCGCGTCACCACATGATAGCACACATTCTTGGGCTGGTATCGGATCTTACGCGCCATTTCTCTCCATGGGGTCTGACCCCATTGCGGGAAAATGTTGATGACTTGGGAAGTTCGCCACGCATACCGCAGTCAAAGAATCCAACTTGCAATTGAAAGAGTCTCTTTCATAACAAAGCCATTCTGCAATCTTCTTTCGCGACATCTGCCCAAGCCAATCCATTGTACGCATGATGTTGCCGCATCGTATCACTTATTAGTCATTTCCTTGAAGACAGGCAGAGACCAGAAAGTCATTTCCATCGGCGCGGCGCCTTGCTGACTGTGGGACGCGAGGTCTTCATCCGCGCGACGCGTTCAGTCTGCGAGACACCCAGCCCCTTCATCCGAATTCTCCACGTTCGTGAACACATAGTAAAGTTACCGCAACAAGTTCCTTCCGCCACCCGACGAGAGGACGCGCATCTGATGGATGGCGATTTCGTTGAGCCGCCTCAGTCGTTCAGGCTGAGGCATGCCATCTTGGATCATCACGGCGTTGAGGTTTTCCATGTTCGACATGCAGATCAGGTGATTGATGTCGGCATAGTCTCGCTGATTGCCTTTGAGGTCTGGATGCGCGAGTTGCCATTGCTGATGCGTCTGCCCGAAAAGCGCAACGTTCAGCACGTCCGCCTCGTTCGCGTAGATGATGCTCATCTGGGCGCGCGTAACCACCGCAGGGATGAGGTGCTGCTGAATCGCGTCCGTGTGGATACGATAATTGATTTTCGCCAGCTCGCGCTTGGCCGACCATCCCAATTGTGCCTGCTCCGCCGCCTTGAGCCGCTGGAATCCCTTGACCAGATACAATTCAAATTCAACCGAGAGCCACGCCGCAGATTGCCGCACCATCACAATCCAGTCGTTTATTACCATGTCCGCCGTCGGCCACGCCGCGTTGATGCAGCTGCCGCAGTTCCCGTTCGCCTTGCCGATGACGCGGAGACGCCCGGACACTTCACCTCGAATCCGTGCGCCATCTCGCTCGTGCAGTCTTTCGACCCGTCGTTGACCGCGATGACGTCCAGCCGGTTCAGTGTGTCCGCGTCTCGGATGCGCACGCCCTACTGGATCCTCTCCACGGCCGCGTCGACGAGCTGGCGCGTCTTGGAGTCAAACGCGAGGCCGATGGCGATGATGGGCAACCCGCGCGCGCGATATGGCTCGGCATAGCCCTTTTCGCGGATCTGGGCGAGCGCGTCCGCCGCCGTCGCGTCGACCTTCAGCTCGAAAATGTAGACGCCGCACGGATGCGTCGCGACGAGGTCGCCGCGGCCTGCCGTCTGCGTGACTTCGGGGTCGTACCGAAAGCCCTGCGCGGCGAGCAGCATGCAGAGGGGCCGCGTGTAGGAGAACTCGTTCTTCCGCTCGAAACCCTCGTGCGAACCATAGGGCAGCTGTGCGTAGAGGGACTTGAGGCCGTCGAAGAACGCATCGAACTGGCTCGCGCGCAGCTTGACGCCGAGCGAGGCCGACCACTGCGCGTCCTTCCCCGCGTAGGCCCCCGCAAGGAGCGCGGCGAGATCCTGCCGCACCTCCTCGTCCGGCACGCGGAGCGTGTAGAGCCCGTAGGAGTAGTCCGCGATCGTGAGGTAGCCCGTCTGGTAGAGAAGCCCGACCGGCTGGATGTGCGCAAGGTCGGCGACGTCGAAGTCCGCCTCGCCGGCGAAGGTCGCGCGGTCGGGGTCGATGGAGAGCGCCCCCTCGCGCCGGATGTAGTTCATGAGCGTCGAGGCACGGCCCGTCGAGGTCCAGGTCGCCGTGAACGCCGGATCCGCCGACGAGAGCGTGAGCGCGATGGAGACGGGATTGTAGACCGTCGTCGCGTCGTACCGCGCGAAGCGGTAGCCGTTGAACCAGCGCTTCAGCTCGGCGCGGAACGCCTCATACGTCAGCCCCATCCGTTCCGCCTTGACGCGCATGTGCCCCTCGAAGTTCGCGGACAGCTCCTCCTCCGTGTAGCCGTAGAGCGCGGCGTAGTCCGTCTCGAAGGAGATGTCGTTGAGGCTGGAGAGCGTCGAGAAGACCGAGAGCTTCGTGAACTTCGAGACGCCCGTGATGTAGAGGAAGCGGATCTTCCCCGAGTTGTCCTTGAACTGCGCGTAGATGGCCGAAAGGCGCGTGCGGATCTTCTCGGCGAGGTCCACGTCCGCGAGCGCCTTCGCGACCGGGTCGTCGTACTCGTCGATCAGGATCGCCGCGCCCACGCCGTCGCGCCGGTAGAAGAAGTCGATGGCGCGGCCGAGGTTGTCCGACGGCAGAAGCGACTCCTCGTAGGCACAGCCCGCCTCGGACAGCGAGCGCCTGACGGACTCCGCCAGCGTCCGCTCGAACGTCTCGACGCTGGAGACGTCCACCCCGCCCCAGTTGAAGTGGATGACGGCATGGGGCTTCCAGTCGTAGTCGGTCTTCGCGATCGCGAGGCCGTCGAAGAACTCCCGGTGGCCGAGGAAGATCGACTTCAGCGTCGTCACGCTCAGGGACTTGCCGAACCGACGCGGACGCGCGCAGAAGAAGAACGTGCTGCCCGGTTTCGTGATGAGCCGATGCAGGTGCGCGGTCTTGTCAACGTAGAGCAGACCCTCCTTGCGCAGGGTCTCGAAGTCGGCAATGTTGGTGGCAAGCGGTTTCACAGTGCGCCTATTATAGCAAAATCCTTCAGCGTCCGTAGAACGTCTGCGTCAACGCCGCCTCGGTTAGCGCGGGGACGCCCGCCGCGTCCATCCACTGAAGCACGCGGCGCGTCAGGGCGATCCATGCCGCGCGGCCGCCCGCCTTCTCCCACGACAGGTGGCTGATGAAGACGAGCGGCTTGCCGCGCGCTTGCGCCTTCTGAATCTGCGCGACGACCTCCTCGTAGGTCGCCCCTTCGTCAAAGTAGAAGAAACTCGGACGCTGCATCCACGGCACGAGTTCCGCCGGCGTGTCGTCGTCCGTCGCGTACCAGCACCGCTCCTTCGGCATCACGCAGTCCGCGCCCGTGTAGCCGAATTCGCCGCCGTAGACGGCCTTCACGCGGTTCGCGTCCACAAACGCCTCCCAGCCGCCGGGCTGGATCCACGTCTTCGGCGCGGGCAGATTGAAGACCGCGAAGTTCGCCCGCGTCGCGCGCGCCTGGATGCGCAGGACATCCGGCGCGGGCTGAATCGCGATCTGGTCGACAAGCACCATCTCCTCGTCCGCGAGGTCGAACGTCTGGTCGGTCTCGCCGTAGAACGCGCGCAGCCTGCGGCCGCCGTCCGCCGCAACCGCAGCGACGCCGAACAGCGCCGCCTGACTGGCACGCGGTCGCGGAGGCGTTCAAGACCGAAAACGCGCGGTGTTCGTTTGCCGTGGTCAGCGGAGGCCTTTCGGACGAGCAGGGCGCCTGCCTCAAGGCGCTGTCGGACGACGGGTTCGAGATCATGGATCACACCGCCGCGCACGCCGTCTACGTCGCGCAGTGGCTGAAGGAGGCGGACTACGCGGCGGCGCGTGCGGCCATGGACCCGGGCGCGGCGTGGTTTGCCTCCGCCCAGGTGCCCGCGCGGAAGGTGCGGTTCAAGCCCGAGATCGATCTCGCGCACGCGAAGAACGTCCGCTTCACGGGACGTGTCACGGGCGGCGCGCTTTACTGCGATGACGTGGCCGTCGCCGCGCAGCTGACGTTCTCGAAGAAGGTCTGGATGCCGTCGAAGGCGGCGCTGTTCGGCGGCATCACGCAGTCCGCGCCCGTGTAGCCGAAT
>OQVT01002498.1_pt1 | contig 11838 bp, 5 predicted proteins | sample 1691561 | NCBI WGS metagenome assembly OQVT01 (sample SAMN03418260, study PRJEB22391) | human gut metagenome | biome: human-gut; feature: organic feature; material: feces | host: Homo sapiens | place: Tanzania | collected 2013-01 | reverse complement strand
TGTCGCTCACGATGACCGTTACATTGGCTGTACCGCTTGTAGCTTCGAAATTCAGACACACAAGAGTTCGGATGGAAAGAAGTTTTACAATCCTGTCAGCACGGATGCTATCGGAAACCTGAAAAAGATTGACGGCAAAGAAACTGGCGACTATATTCTCTCTCCGGATGAGGCAGCGTCGGACACATACAACCAAGATTCCCGCAAACATGAATTGTGGATTGCTCTGAAAAAAGACGCAAGCACACTTGGCATCATCATGCCTAACGCTGCGAACAACTTCAAGCCAAAGAAGGGCGAAAAGTTTGTTATCACGGGCATCAAAGCGCCGTATTCACTCGTTACGGCAGCAGAGAAGCGACTGGATGATGCGCTTATCAAGTATATGTTCGAGAATAACGAAGACCAATTCAACATCAATGTCAAGTTTTCTCGCGTATTCTTGCAGGAGAATCCATTGTTTGCGAGCAGGTTGAACGAAAACTCAAAAATAAAGGTTGAGTACAATGGCAAGCAATATGAGCTTTTTGTCAGCAGCTTTACGGTCAAGGCAGAAAACTCTGTATTGATGGAGGTTGATGTGGAGCTCGTCAAGTCTCTTGAAATAACCCAAAGTGACGTAAAGAATATCGTCGATTCTGTCAAGGGAGAGGTGGTAAGGCCACTTGCCAACCTTGCTGGCGGTGGCGGCTCTAACATCAATATGTCAATCACTGATAAGGCTTATCTGTCCAAGCTGCATGATGATTCGACCAAGTACAGGCTAACCGTCGGCGAATTTCAGAGCAATGGACGCGCCACAGTAAAAGGCGACGTGATCGTGTCCGATAGCGGGACATTCGTTAGCGGTGCGGAAGGCCACGGCACGCGACTTGGCAATGACGGTATGTGTGAGACTGATATTGTGAAGTTGCGCGGGTACTTGGGCACGCCAAACTTCGTTGACGGATTCAACGGAAACGGATTCAAGCTTTGGATAGACGATTCAAAGCTCGCTAATCTTACTCTTGATAGGCTTACTGTTCGCCAAACGATGGTTATTTTCGAGCTGCTGATCGAGAAAATCCGAAGTGTTGGAGGCCAGATATGCGTGAGTGCTGCCAATGGAAAAATCAAGTCCGTCAAAGAATACGAGGACAACTATGTTATTGAGTTTGAGCAGGAGAACACGTTTGTTGCCCACGATCTTGTACGTTGCCAAACCTTTACAGGCAAAAACTTGAAGAGTTATTGGGCCGAGGTGGCGAGTGTTACGAAAGACGGCGTGATTATTCCCAAAAGCGAGTTTACCAATTCCCTTCCAGCCGTAGGAGACGAGTGTGTCCTTATGGGCAACACCATCAATACAAAGCGTCAGAATCTCGTCCTGATTTCAGCAACAGAGGATGGAAATCCTCGCATAGATGTCATGAATGGCGTGAATCACAAAGGATTTGATAAATCTCTTCGCGCCCGGCTTGGCAACCTTGACGGAATCAATGATGATTGGTTTCCTGCCTCGAACCAGCCTAACGGTGACGGTCTTTATTGCGACAATGCCTTTTTGAAGGGTACATTCCTGCTTGAGACGGGTGAAGACGTAAAGACCCGTTTCGAGATTACGGACGGAAAGATAGAGAGTGCGGTGGAGGGCGTGCGCCAAGACCTCATGCCTGACAGGGGGTATCTTAGCAACCCATCATTCAACGAAGGCTTTGACAAATGGGGCACACAGAACGAGACGGTATTCTTCCTCGTTGGCAATAAATGGATATATGCGAACAATAACGTGCTATCCAAGCGTGGCGATAGCGCCATTGTTGTCAAGGACATGGGCCGCACGGTCGTACACATCAAGAACAAGTACATCTGTCAGAAGAATAAGAATCTCGCAAAGAAACCCGACATGCCAACGAATGCGGACGGGACGAAGGAGGCGCAACCCGTGTACCTTGCCTTCTTCTACCGATGCGCTACTGCTGGAAAACTCACTGTCACCTTTGAGGGTGTGGATAAGACGGGATTTGCCGATTTTGAATCGTTCAACATTGAGCAGGAGGTCGGTGTGACGGACGGATACCAGCAATTCACTTGTGAAGGTATTTGGAACGGCACGGGTGACTTCAAGTTGTCGTTCACTGGCGAAATCTATCTGTACATGCTTGTCCTAAGCACGGACAAAGTGGATAGCCTCACCTATAAGTATCGCACGCTCTTCGAGCAGAGTGACAAGCTAATCAATATTGCTGCACAGAATTTTGACAAGGACGGAAATGTATTGGCAGATAGCGGTATTATGGTGAAGCCTACTGGCGTCGGTATCTATTCACAGGGTAGTGATGGCAAGTTTGCCCTCATAGGTGTTGAGGTGAAGGGAGAGGACGGTAAGTCGAGCATCAAACTGTTTGCCGATAATATACAACTGGAAGGCTATGCGACCATAAACGGCAACTTCAAAATTGATAAAGAGGGGAATATGGCTGCCAAGAACGGCCGGTATGAAGGAACGGTCGTCGCAAACAGTGGTAAGTTTATTGGCGCAATCGGTTCTCCATACAATAACGTGGGCGCTGCTCAAACGCAATGGCCGTCAGTTGATACGGGAATGAATGTGATGGTAAGTGACACCAAGCGGGCCGAGGCCGGCCTTGTCCTGCCCGCATACAAGGAAATCGACGGAGTAGAATGTGATGTTATTAACGCTACCGCCACAGAGACGTTCATTAACATACCGTCAAACAATGATCCAACCCAATGTCTCCTTTACCGCAACACGCACATTACGAGTGTCAAGTTGGGTGGCAACTTCTGCCGTGTCCGTTTGAAGGCATTTGTTCAGCCTGGTGCAGACGGATGCTCGTGGACAATACTCAACACATCTGACTTTGAGTTGGCTACGGATGCAGACTTAAAGTATATTTATGCAAAATCAGTGTTAAACCCAAGTGTTTTAAACTAAACTAAGAATATATGACAACAGAGGAAAAAGACGAGATTAAGAAAGCCGTTCTCGCCGATATACAGGCGGAATCGCAGGATGTCAGCGAGCTCGAAGTAGTCGATACCCTCGATGGCGTGCAAAGCCTTCCTACCATGAAGGGAGGCCAACTTGTAAGTGCCCCCGTGAATCTTCTCTCCAAGCCAGCTACGGATGCAGCGGCCAAGGCAGAGGTGGCCACGCAGGACGCCATTGCCAAGGCCGATAGCGCGGTAAAGGAAGCCATTGGGAGATCCGATGCGGCCACGCAGGAAGCAAAGGCCAAGACGGATGCGGCGGCACAGAAAGCTACGGATGCGGCGGCCAAGGCCGACACGGCAACTTCCTCGGCACAAACGGCGGCGCAACTCGCTACGGACGCTGCGGCCAAGGCCACCAAGTCTGCCGAGGCGGCTGATGCGGCTGCTGAACGTGCTGAGGCCGTTGAGACTGGTTACAAGGAGGTGGCTATTTCTGCAAGGGATGGCGCTACGGCCCGCTTCGACGGTTTTGTGGAGGACGTAACCATTGAGCAGGTTTCTGTCATTGATGTTGATGGTGTGTTCTTTGATACGGCCCGCCTGGTATTTGTCGGGCGAAGCGGTACAAACTATGTCAACAACTGGGGCAAGGCCGGTCTCTATATGGACGACAGCAGGACGAGCGTCTTGAAGGACAAAGTGTATCTTCACGGCGCATCTATCTACGCATGGAGCGAAGAGGATGGCACGCTTTCTGAGGTAAGCGGAAGTGGCTCGGGTAGCGGATTCTACAATGTCACGAATGAGCAGCCTCTTAGCAATGGATTCTACACCAAGCAGACGGCCATTGCAGCACTTGCCAATGCGAAAATTAAGGACGAGGACAAGCCCGGCATGATCCTTACTTTCGAGCTGTCTGCTGGCGTGTGGGCCGATTACCGCTTTACGGCCAGTAGTATTGACAAATTTCTCACTCCCGAGAGTTGGGAAGAGTACGGCGGCGGGAAAATCAAATCTATTTCGCTCAACGGCTCAGAGATCGCGCCGGACGGCAACGGGAATGTGTCGCTCAATATAGACCAAATCGCCGTGGACGAGAGTTTGGACCAGGATAGTACCAATCCCGTACAAAACAAGGTCATTACGGCAAAAGTCAACGAGATTAGTGACGCTGCCATTGGTGGAATGGAGGTGATTGAGAGTGAAGACAAGAACACTATCAATATTCGCAACAAGAAGGGTGCGGTTATTGCCTCCGCTGAGTTTAGCGGCGGTGGTGGCGGCGGTGGTGGTTCTACCGCAAGCCAAATCTTAATATCTGCGTCCGTTGACAAGAAGCAGGTAAAAGAGGGCGATAACGTACAGTTGTCCTACACATACAACCATGTCAATTCGAGTGGAGATAGCGACGGCATCAAGGCCGACATAACCATTACTATATCCCGTGGTACTACGCAAACCTATCAGGTCACGACGAAGAATGTCAGCGCGGGTAGCTACACGCTTGACGTGTCTGACTATTTGCTTGTAGGTGTCACGGACATAAACGTTGATGTTGTGGCCATTACCGAAGATGGAACGAAGCAGACCAAGCGGGCCTATGCGTCCGTTACTGTTGTCACACTCAAACTCACAAGTTCGTATAACCTTGGCTCTACCATTATTGGAGGCGGTTACAAGAATGGTGAAACGATTGAGATTCCGTTTACGATTACTGGTAGTGGTACGAAAGACGTATCAATGCACGTTGACGGTTCTTCAACGCCCGTGTCGCAGACTATCAGCAAGAGTGGAACGGTGAATGGTTCATTTACGATCAATGCCTCTACGCTTTCTGCGGGAAGGCATACGGTTCAACTTGTTGCTGAGCGAGACGGATTGAAGAGTGATAGCATCTTCATGGATATTCTCAAGGCGGGTAATAATGAGCCGTTTATTGGCGTTAAATACACCGATAAGACAGGAACCATTCTTACCACAAATCATCTTAGCCCGTCACTACCTGCGTCGCAGTACGACCAGACGACGTTTGCCTTCATTGCCTACGACCCGGAGACAACTCCTGCCTTGGTCGAGGTTTATCTGAATGGGAAGTTGACGAACACTATCAATGCCCCGCGTTCCATGCAGTACTACACCAACCGTTTCACCACAAAGGGAAAGCAGACCCTCCTTATGAAGGTAGGAACGAAGAGTTATCTGCTCGGTATTGAAGTGGCAGAAAGTAGCATCAATCTCAATGAGGCTACCTATGGCCTTGTGGCAAAGTTTGATGCTGCCGGACGAAGCAACTCTGAGAGCAATCCTGCGCAATGGGAATCGGGAGGTATCACTACTGAGTTTCAAGGATTCGACTGGAGTAGTAACGGTTGGACTGGCGATAGCCTCAAACTGACCAATGGCGCAAAGATTGTCTTTGACTACAAGCCGTTCGAACGTGATGTCAAGGCGACCGGCCTTACCATTGAGATGACCGTCAAGGTAAGTAGGGTTATGAAGCGGTCGGCCAATGTTATCAGTTGTATTGATAACGGTAAGGGTCTGCTTGTAACCTCAGAGGAAGCGAGTTTCAAGACGGGACAAACGATCACTTACACCAACGAGGATGACGAACAAGTGACCCGTGAGATCAAGCTCGGAACAAACTTCGTGCCTGACAAGTACCACAAGATTGCCCTTGCCATTGACACGAAAGACAATCATCGCCTTATGCACCTATATGTCAACGGAAACAGAACTGGTGCGGACATTTACGACAACTCGTTCAATTTTGCGCAAGACAACCCTCAGAAGCTGAGTATTGAGAGCTCTGAGGCCGATGTGGAGGTGAAAAACGTCCGCATCTATCGTCGTGCCATTAGTGACGATGAGGAGCTTGACAACAATACCGTAGATGCAGATACGAGCGACGAGATGATGGCTTTGTTTGACGAGAACAACATTCTTGGAGACACTGGCGGCGTGGATATTGACAAAATCCGCGCAAAGGGTAAGGGCGTGCTGCGCATCGTTCGCGCAAACAAGCTCGACGACGTGTATGCCGAGAACAATAAGAAGACGGACTTTAAGGCAGACATTTATTTCTACTCGCCCTATGGCAAGGAGTATGACTTCATTCTCCGCGACTGCAATATTCGCATCCAGGGAACGTCTTCTACCAAGTACCCGTCAAAGAATATTCGTATTTACTGCGCCAAGGGAGGAGAGACACTTTCCTTTACCGTTGGCGGCGTCTTGGATCCTAACGGAAAGAATCGCTACTCTATGCGGCCGGGTGCTATCCTCATGAATCTCTTCTGCTGCAAGTCTGACTACTCAGATAGCTCCATGTCGCTCAATACGGGTGGCGCAAAGTTGTTCAATGACGTGTTCAAGGAGCTCGGCCTACTTACTCCTCCGCAACGCTATCAGTATGAGAAAGGCGGCAACTCTTTGTCTGCCGTCAATATTCGCACGGCTATTGATGGCATTCCTATCGACATTTTTTGCTCCGAAACGGTAGATAGCGAGAGTGAGTACTATGGTCAGTACAACTTCAACAATGAGAAGTCGAAGAGTGAAACCTTGTTTGGCATGACTGGATTGGACGGGTTTACTCCCGAGTGTCCTCTCACGCTGGAAACGCTCAACAATGGCGAGAAGACCTGCTTGTTCCAAAGCGATAGCGATGAAGACCTCATTGCCAATTTCGACAAGGGGCTTGAAACCAATTATCCCGACGATGTGAAGTGGGCCGGACTGGATGAGGCGCGCCAAAACGCCTTGAAGCGTCTCTTTGGATGGATAAGGTCATGTGTCCCGGCAGGTGCAAATCCAAACGACCTTTCAACTTTCAAGAGTGAGAAGTTTGCCAAGGAGATTGATCAGTATTTCGATAAGGATTTCATTCTGACCTACTACCTGTGGACGGACTATTTCTTGTCAGTTGATCAACGGGCAAAGAACATGATGCTTCGTACATGGGACGGACTGAAATGGTATATCACCTACTATGACGGAGACACTCAGCTTGGTAAACGCAACGACTGCTTCCTTGTATATGTATATACGACGGACAGAGACACTTACGACGCAGAGGCAAGTAAGTACGCCTTCGAGGGCCGTGATAGTTGGCTTTGGAACTTGGTGCTTGCTAACCTGCAAGATGATTTGAAGCGATGTGCGGCAAAGCTGAGGCAGGTGATGACCAACGAGCGTGTGCTCAACATGTTCAACAAGGAACAGAGCGGCCATTGGTCAGACCGTGCATTTAACAAGTCTGGCGAGTTGAAATACATTAAGCCTGCCGTGCAGGTAATGTACGGCAAGTTGTGGCCGTTTATCTATGCCTTGCAGGGTTCTAACATCTCCCATCGTGAGTACTTCATCAAGAATCGTTTCGCTTTGCTTGACGCTAAGTATGGAACGAGCAACTTCACTTCGGACAATGTTGACATGTATCTTTCCCGCAATGCTGCCGATGCAGCAGACAGCGTAAAGATAACGGCCAACGAAGTGTATGCCTTCGGATATGGTACGAACAACTCCCCGAACATCGAGAATACGGGAATAGTCAAGGAGGGAGAGGTGGCCACCCTTACCATCAATGGCGCATATACGGTCAATGATCCGTTGAGAATGTACGGAGCAAGCAGAATGCGCGTGCTTGACATGACGGGCGCTGCCGACCACTTGAAGAATGGACTTGACCTCGGCAAGTGTGATGTGCTGCGTGAGTTGAATTTGCAATCTGCCGGGACTGGCTCTACCGGATGGTGGCTTGTTCTGAATGCGTGCAAGTCTCTCAAGCGCATAAACCTTCGCAACCAGTCGCAGGCCAAGACGGGTAGCAATACGTCGAAAGAAATTGATCTTTCCAGTCAGACAAGGCTTGAGTATCTTGATGCAAGGGGAACAAATGTTGAGAGCGTCAACTTTGCGAAGGGTGCTCCCGTCACGTCGGCCTATCTTCCTGGTACCATTACTTCGCTGAGGCTGGAATATTTGTCAAAGCTCACGCCGTCGGGCCTTTCAGTTGAAAGTTTCACCAATGTGAATACGTTTGTGTTCTCGGGCTGTCCCAACCTTGACTGGAAAACGCTGCTTGACAAGTGCGTTAATGTCAAAAGAATCCGCATCACGGGTATTGACATGGAGGGTGACGGCGCATTGCTTGATAAGTATATGAACGTTGGCGGTGTTGATGAGGGAGGAAGTTATACGGACACCTGCGCCCTCGTGGGGTCGTATAGGCTCACCCGTTACGTTGACGACGATACATTTGCTGCATACGTCTCTCATTATCCCGAGCTCAATGTGAGCCAACCTGAATACACTATGATCAAGTTTGATGATAGTGTCTCAGATAGTGCCAACATTTCCAACATTGACAATGAGACGGGTTACGAATATGACAAGGCGTTTGTACCGAGTGGTCATATCGCAAAGATTCTGTCGAATCGCCATCGTGTCCTTACGAAGAAGACGGGCGTGAAGGAGGTTACTGTTTGTCAACTTCACGACAAGAATAGTAACTTCTTTGCAGATACGGCAGACGTGACAAAGGCTACCCCCGCCAAGCTGACGGGTGAGATGGGTGATGTAATGATGCGAGAGCCACATTATTGGTACAAGGGTATCAACGATATTCTCAACAAGGAAAAGTACTCATTGTTCAGCTCGCTCAAAAAGTGTCCCGCATCGTTTGATTTCAAAAAAATAGAGTTTGAATCCCTAACCGTAAAGAAGGGATATGCGGTTCGTGCAAACCTTGATTACACAACGCTTGCTGAGGCAGAAACCGTGATGAGTTCGGATAGCTATGTGACTGTCGAAATAAGTGGGTACGAGCAGGTTAGATACCCGTCGTTGCCGTCTGCCTTGTATGGTGCAGTTATGCTTGATGCTAACGGAACAATCGTCAAGCGCATGAAGGCTTCATCGGATAGTGGTCTCATTGCCGGAATGTATTGCTTCACCAGCATCCCTAAGAATGCCGTTACGCTCGCATTCACCATCGCCAATGACGCCCCATTTGATTATGTCCTCCTTACGAAGAGCGACAGAATAGAGGCCATTGAGCCGGACTGGGTTGAGCATGAGGAATGTCTCGTTGGTGTTTATGAGGCCCTGCTGCGTGACGACTATCTCTATTCCATCAGCGGCGTGCAATCAACTGGCAATATCACCTGCGGAGACTTCAAAATTTACGCAAGAAACCGTGGCGCAGGATTCCAGTTGATAGACTGGGAAATGCACAAGGATGTTGGCAATCTCTTCTTTGCCAAGTATGGTGAGCGTGATAGTCAAGGAACGTGCGGCGCTGGTACTCAAGCCAGCAGACGTGCAACGGGTGCTTCCGATGCTACTGGAATGCAGGATACCAAGCCTACCGCAAAGGATGGCGATACGCCTCCTATTATCAGCAATGATTCGTATCAAAATGCGAATGCGTACGTTCTCAAAAACGAGGATGATGAGGTGCGTACCCCAATCGGGTCTCCCGTATGTATGGGTTATGAAAACTGGTATGGAAACAAAGCAGAGTGGATGGAGGTGTATTTCAACAAAGAAAAGGTTGATTACATTTGGCGTTCCGTTATGCCTGACGGTACGGAGCGTCAGATCCAGGGCATGAAGACAATTGGTAACCTCTATCCCAAATGTGTTGTTCATGGAAGGTTCATGGATATTGTCACGTCACGAGACGGCGGCTCACAGACCTCTAACTACTACGACAGCTTCTATCAAAGTAGTTCATTGTCCCGTGTGGTCTATCGGTCGGACAGCTACGCGTCTGCGGGTGGCGGTGTGTCGTGTGCGCATGCGTATTACGATTCCGCGTACGTGAATGCGAGCATCGGTTCTCGGCTTGCCTTCCGAGGAACAATCAAGGAGGCGTCTTCGGTGTCTCAGTTCTTGTCAATTAGCATGATAGCATGATGCGAAAAGTCGAAAATGCGTCCATCCGTGGTGCGAGGAGGGATTCGTCCCGGCCTCCGCCGTTTGGATGATTCAAAAATAGTGAAGGTGGATTTCCCAAGTAGTCCCGTGTGGTCTATCGGTCGAACAACAACGCGAATGCGAATGGCGGTGTGTCGTATGCGAATGCGAATAACGATTCCGCGAACGTGAATGCGAACATCGGTTCTCGGCTTGCGATCAATATTAACGTTTGTCTTAAAAATATTTTGGCGTACAACAATGGGGACGTGTCCCCGATGTCGTGCCAATGGGAATGAGCCTCAGTAATAGCGTGAGCAATCACGGAAAACTGAAACATATAACGTGGGGTAGAGTTTAGTAGGGACGGAATGTCAGCCGAATAAGTTAGGCCCCGAAAAATTGAAGGCAGAATATGAAGCGTATAGGAAAAACGTCCAACCTAATTGATGAGATCGTTGAGTATGGAAACATATCCAACTCTGTCGATGTTATCCTTCGTGGACGTATGAGGAAACAAACGAGAAATGGGCGTTATATCCTTGAACATCGTGACGAAGTGATTGCAAAACTCCAAAAAGAAATCAAGGATGGCGCATTTCAAATAACGAGTTACACAGAAATGGAGGTGAAGGACGGAGGAAAAGTCCGTAAGATACAATTCGTCAACCGATATGAGGAGCGTATCGGCTGCAATGCTATCATGCGTGTTGTCGAGAAACATGTTTTCGGACGATATATAAGAACAACCTCGGCAAGTATCAAGGGCAGGGGAATGCACGACCTCAAGGAATATATCCAAAAGGATATGGAACTTGATCCGGAAGGCACGAAGTACTGCTATAAATTCGACATAAGAAAGTTTTATGAGAGCGTGAATCAAGAGTTTATGATGTATGCGCTTCGCCGTCTGTTCAAGGATAGGCGGCTACTTACTTTGCAGAGACAAATGAAAATGAGGACATACTTTATGCAGCTTTTTTAAGCGGCCAACAAATTCCTCTGTAATAATACGCGGTTCAAGTGAACCAAGACGTATTCTGCTTATGCCATCAATTGGATGAATGGCTTCAATAAGCTCGATTAAATGGCTTTCTCCATCAATTTCCCTTCCATAAGAGCTTAGATGAATACCAGTAAGCACAACCTCCTGGATGCCTGCTTCTGCAAGTCTTTTAATCTCAGCTATAACGTTTTCCATGCGGCGGCTTCGCACACGTCCTCTGGCATATGGAATAATACAGTAACTGCAGAACTGATTACATCCATCCTGAACTTTTACAAATGCCCTTGTGTGCTCTAATACTGTGCTGACTTCAAGCTCCTCATACTGCTCCTTCTCTACATCTGCCAGCACATCATCAAATGTTCTTCCTTCAAAATAAGCGTCTAGTGCCGTCACAATCTGACGCTTCTGGTTATTTCCAAGGACAAGATCGACAGCAGCATCTGCTCTGGCTTCTTCTTCACTTACCTGCACATAGCAGCCTGTCGCCACCACAACAGCCTCTGGATTTAATTTTTTTGCGCGGTGCAGCATCTGTCTTGATTTTCGCTCCGCCATATTTGTAACTGAACAGGTATTAACAACATAAACATCTGCCTGCTCTGTAAATGGAACAATATCGTAGCCTGCTGTCTGCAAAAGCTCCTCCATTGCTTCCGTCTCATATGCATTAACCTTGCAGCCTAATGTGTGAAATGCTGCCCGTCTTCCCATGTTTTCATTTTCCTTTCTCTAACTTTCCCTTGACTTTTCTACTCAAAACAAGTACTATAAACTTAAAGATGAATGTTCGTTTTTTCGGTATATCTAAAATTAAAGAACAGATAATTCCGCAAGAAGCAAACATAAAAACTCACAAACATCATCTTCACAGGAGGGTATTATCATGGTTACAGTAAAAATTTCTTTAAATTCTATCGATAAGGTTAAGTCTTTTGTAAATGACCTGACCAAGTTTGATTCTGATTTTGACC
>OQVT01002497.1_pt1 | contig 11838 bp, 16 predicted proteins | sample 1691561 | NCBI WGS metagenome assembly OQVT01 (sample SAMN03418260, study PRJEB22391) | human gut metagenome | biome: human-gut; feature: organic feature; material: feces | host: Homo sapiens | place: Tanzania | collected 2013-01 | reverse complement strand
GACACTTTTGTAAACTGAGTTTACAAAATAGGGGTCCGCGGCTAAATGGCTAAATTATTTTCAATTATACGCGAGAAAAATTAAAAATTATAAAAGAATATGCGAAAAAATCTATCCATTTAGCCGCAAAGCAGCAAATTAACAGAAAGATATTTAACAGATGTGAAAGGAGATTTCTATGTGGAAATTTAGATTTTGGCTTGCTGTGGCACGTGTATACGACAAGCTGGCAGATGTCACATTGGACGTTGCGCATTTCTTTAACGAAAGATGTAAGCATGGGATTAAGAAATATAAGGAGCATCGTTTGAAGTATGATGAGTCGCGGAAAGGTCGGCATGAGTATTTGAAATAAAATATTAATGCTGTGATGGGCTATTCGCAACATTTTCAACTTCCTTAATGAAGAACAAAAAAACTTAAGGAGGATATTTATGGGAACGTTTAGAGGCTATATGATTAACACGTTGCGAATCAATGGTATTGTCATGTTTGTGATTCTGCAAGTGCTGAGTGTGTATTTCCTTATTGTAGGACCAACGGAAATAAGCGCACCACTGCGATCACTGTGGTACACCGCTGCGTACGACGGGTTAATTACAGCCGGAGTAATCATAGCTCTGAAGGCAAAAAATTAGTTCGAAGAAAAGGAAGCTGCTTTTACAAGTGGTTTCCTTTTTTATGGATATTTGTGGTCGCAGAAATTTCTATTCCTTTAATGAACAATATCAAAGGAGGAATTTATTATGTTTCTTGCTGGAATGGTCATTGGTGTGACGCTTGGCGTTCTTCTGATACGCATGCACAAGCTGCTGAACGAAATGGATGCAGATGTGCAGCGATTCAAGGAAGACACCAAAGCGACATACGAATTTTGGAAGGAGAAACGAAAAGCGAATAATTGATATTTTCGAAGAGAGCTGCTTTACAAGTAGTTCTCTTCTTTGCTCATGAATGAGGTCGCAATAATTACACCCAATGTAAAGGGAAATATCCCAACTAAATTATTTTGGAGGTATTATTATGGAGAAGTTAAAAGAAGTATTAGAAACGGTATTGACAATCATTAGTTGTCTGATTGACTTCACTTTTTTTAATTTTGGAAGTACCATACGTATGTATTATGTCTATTTTTCTCTCTTATGAGAAATGCGATTTTATATATTTATGGTTTCCGATTTGCGGAGTGATGTCATTTTGGCTCAATGATTGTACGGGCAAAATCGAACATTCCGTTGACGGCCATATTCTTATCGGGAAACTATTTAAGAAGTGATGTTTACCCAAAAGAAATTTCTTGTTTTTACGGGGAATTTCTTTTTATGACTTGCAATGTTTTTGTAAATCCTATAAAATAAAACATATTCTTGTAGGAGGTAGACTATGAGGTGTAGAGAATGTGGAGCCGAACTTCCGGATGGGGTTTCCTTTTGCCGGTATTGCGGATCAAAAGTTGAACCGGTTAGGGAGAAACGTTTCTGTCCGTCCTGCGGAGCCAGTATAACCTCGGGAGTAAAGTTTTGCAGAAATTGTGGTTTTGATATTCTTCATGGAAGGTGCATCGACGGAACGGATGACATCGATGAAGACGAAGAGGAAATTGAATCCGAAGTAGAAACAAAGCCCGCAGTTATCAAGAAGACCGGATTTGAATTCTGGTATAACTTTGACGAAGTTACAAAGGCCGGGATATTTGGAATTGGTTTCCTCGCATATTTGCTCGTCATTGGAATCGTCGCGCGGAACACCCTCGCCATTGTTATGGGATCTCTCCAGATTGCGGCTCTCGTCTGCATGGGATTGATTCGCTACGACAAAATAAAAACCGACAAGAAATGGATTCAATACATACTGCTTGCAGCTCTCGTGATATTTAGCGTCATGTATGTAAGAAGTTTTTACATTCCCCAATAGAAATAAGCAAGAAGAGAAACTCGTTGTTTTTACAGCGGGTTTCTTTTTTTTTTTGCCTATTCCACCCTCGCAAAAATTACAACCCGTGTAATAGAGAGGAAGACGATTTACGTTTTCTTTTATATTTTGAGGAGGTGTGGAATGAAAAGAGAAAACAGTTTTCAAGCGGATCTGATTAAAGAGCTGAAAGCTATTTTTTCAGGTGCTGTTATATTGAAGAATGATTCTTCTTATTTGCAGGGGATTCCAGACCTCTCCATTTTTGTCGGAAACAAGTGGGCTTTCCTTGAATGTAAAAAAAGTTGTAACGAGCCCCACCAGCCGAATCAGGATTATTACATTCAAAGAGCTTTGAACATGGGAAGTTATGGAGCTTTCATTTTTCCTGAGAACAAGAATGAAATCATCGAAGAGCTAAGAGATTATTTTTCTTAGCTCTTTTTTGTTTTTAGAAAGGAGAATCGCGATGCCCTTTGTTTTTAACCCCCACAGAAACCTTATCGGACAGCATGCACTGCTCAGTGCAAGCAAGTACCACTGGACGAGGTATGACGACGAGAAATTCGTGACGGCATACAACAATGCAATGGCTGCGGAACGAGGCACAAAGCTTCATGAGTTCGCCGCAAATGCGATTAAGCTTGGCATCAAGCTTAGTGGAAATTCCACGATTGCAATGTATGTCAACGATGCGATCCGGTATGGCATGACACCAGAGCAGCCTTTGTATTATTCGGAAAATTGTTTCGGCACTGCCGATACAATCAAGTTCTCGAAGAAGAAGCTCCGGATTCATGACTACAAGTCAGGAGAAGGCCCGACATCGATTATTCAGTTGAGAATCTATGCCGCCCTTTTCTGTCTTGAGTATCATATAAACCCCGAAGATATTGAGACCGATCTTGCAATCTATCAATCCGGCGCTAAGAACGAAGAAACGGCAGACCCCACCGAGATCAGGAAGATAATGGATAAAATAATCCATTTCGACAAAATGATATTTGACATGAAACGAGGTGCGATTGAGTAATGGGATATGAACATTCTCAAGAAGACGAGTCCATGGATATTTTCGATGACGAAGATATCGAAGTAGAGGACTATCCGGATGATATTCTCGATGACGAAGACTTAGAAGTGATCGCCCATTATGGAATGCCTCGAAGGTCTGGCAGATACCCTTGGGGCTCCGGTGAGAACCCCTATCAGCATGAAGCGTTCTTCCGCAGGTCTTATGGCGAACTCCGTTCTCAGGGGCTTTCTGATGCGGAGATCAGAACGGCAATGGGTATGTCGTCCACTGAATTCCGTCAGATGAAGTCTATTTCAAAGGACAGAGTCAGAGCCGAACGAATTGCACAGGTCATGAAACTCAAGGAGCATGGATATTCCAATGTTGAGATTGGCAAGCGTCTGAACCCGCCCAAGGGTGAAAGCTATGTTCGTTCTATTCTTACCGCACAGGCAAAGGAGCGGACGGAGCTTACCAAGAAAGCTGCCGATTTCATGAAGAACCAGCTTTCCAGCAAAAAGTATCTCGATGTCGGCGAAGCGTCTGAACGAGAACTCAGTGATATTCTTGGTTATAAGATTACTGCTGAGCGTAAGGATACTGCTCTCAAAATGCTTCAGGAAGAGGGCTACGATATTGTCGAAATTAAGCTTCAGCAGGCTACCAATAAGCGTAATTTTACGACAATGAAGATCCTTGCCCCGAAGGGGACGACGAAGCAGGATATTTACAATAACCTTGATGCTGTTAAGACCATCGGGGATTATGAGACTGTTTCGGAAATGACGGAGCTTGGCCTCAAACCTCCCGTTAGTCTTGATTCCAGCCGCATTCAGGTTCGTTATCGGGATCAGGGCGGTTTGGAAAAGGACGGCACCATCGAACTCAGAAGAGGTGTTGATGATATTTCTTTGGGTAAAGCGAATTACGCTCAGGTTCGTATCGCCGTTGACGGAACCCACTATCTGAAGGGCATGGCCGTATACTCTGACAACCTTCCCGATGGTGTTGACGTCATCTTTAATACGAATAAGACTGAAGACGTACCAATGCTTGGCCCGAAGGACAATACTGTTCTGAAGCCCATGAAGCGTACCGCAGACGGCGAAGTGGACGCTGCCAACCCCTTTGGCGCTACAATCAAGAAGCAGCTGTTTTACAATTCCGGAGACGGAAAAGAAAAGCAGGGCGTCATGAACATCGTCAACGAGGAAGGCGGCTGGGCAGAGTATGCAAAGACCCTTTCTGCGCAGATGCTCTCAAAGCAGCCTGTCCCTCTGATTAAGCGTCAGCTTAACGAATCCTATGAATCCCGTAAAAAGGAGCTTGAGGAGATACTGTCCCTTACCAACCCCGCGGTAAAAAAGAAGCTTCTTGAGAGCTACGCTGAGGATTGCGACACGGCTGCTGTAAATCTGAAAGCTGCTGCTTTTCCAAGACAGGCAACTCAGGTTATCCTCCCCTTGACCACGATTAAGGACACCGAGGTCTACGCGCCTCAGTACCGTGATGGCGAAGAGGTCGTCCTGATTCGGTTCCCTCATGCCGGTATCTTCGAGATTCCGAAGCTTCGTGTCAATAATCGCAATAAGGAAGGCAAAAGCTCTATCGGCTCTGCCGCTAAGGATGCCATTGGCATCAGTTCTACTGTTGCCGAGCAGCTTTCTGGCGCTGATTTTGACGGAGATACGGTTCTTGTTATTCCGGTCAATGAAAAAGTCAGGATTCGCACAGATAAAACTCTGGATGCTCTGAAAGGCTTCGACCCCAAGGTTGAATACAAGGGTTATCCAGGTCTCAAAAAGATCAACAGCGACTATAAACAGAAGCAAATGGGTGTCGTATCGAATCTGATTACCGATATGACATTGCAAGGTGCTCCTATGGACGAAATTGCACGTGCTGTTAAATATAGCATGTGCATTATTGATGCCGAGAAGCACAATCTGGATTATAAGCGCTGCTATCAGGAGCAGAATATCGATGCTCTGAAAAAGGAGTATCAGGGCGGCGGGGGTGTCTCGACGCTGATTTCTAGAGCAAAGAGTCCGATTCAGGTCTCTGAACGAAAGAATTTCAGTATCGATAGGGATACCGATCGTGAGACTGGTGAAAAGAAGTATCGTGAGACCGGACGAAGCTATACCGATAAAAACGGGAAGGTTCAGCTTGCCCAAGAGAATTCCACTCGTATGGCGGAAACTAAGGATGCCAGAACCCTGATCTCCGATGCCGATACCCTCACGGAGCGGGTCTACGCCAATTATGCCAATCAAATGAAAGCCCTTGCGAATAAGGCCAGAAAAGAGTACCTTGATACGCCAAGTGCCAAATTTAATCGGTCTGCTGAGAAAACTTATGAAGAGGAAGTCAATTCTCTGAAGGTGAAGCTCAATAAGGCTCTGAAAAACGCCCCTCGCGAGAGGCAGGCTCAGCTTGTTGCGAATGTCGTTATCAAAAATAAGAAAAAAGACAATCCCGACATTGACAAAAAAGAAGAGAAGCGTCTTCGCCAGCAGGCAATAGCCGCAGCACGAGTGCGTTTTGGCGCCAATCGTCAGGATGTCAGGATCGACATCACAGACCGAGAATGGGAAGCCATTCAGTCAGGGGCTGTGAGCAATAGTTTACTCATGCGGATACTGGCAAATACGGATATGGATGCTGTCAGGCAGAGAGCTATGCCATATCAGGGACAGACCGTGACCCCCTCTATGGAGCGTAGGATCCGTACTATGCTGAATTCTGGACGTACTGCGGCTGAGATAGCAGATGCCGTAGGTGTGTCCGTGACTACGGTCAACAACTACAGGTAAGGAGGTGCTATGTATGACCGAGAAGCAGGCGATGTTGTCTACAGCAGACAACCCTTGGAATCCGTTTACCAATTTTAATGAATGGTATGCTTTTGACGTTGTTCATGGCTACAATTCTTGTGGTGTTTTGGATTCTTTCGCAAGAACTTCTGATGCTTTGTCTGATGCCGACAATTCTGTCGAAATCAGTAATGCAATCGATGAAATCATGAAAGTTGATCCGCTTCATCGTTTCATCAAAGTTGTAAAAGATGGCGAACGCTTTGTCTTCGTAACAAGCTTAGCCAAACCAGTTAATTGAATCTTTTCTTTGTTTGAAAGGTTGAGCAAAGAAAAGAAGTTCAAATACGTTTATTCATTTACTTAACTTGATGAATAAAAAGAAAGTAAAAGCTAAGCACATCATTTAAGAGACGACCAGTGACATCGATGCAGACATAGGGAGGGGGTAATATCCAAACACCCCCACCCCTGCATCGGTGCCCTTTTCAAGGACTATCGCCCCTTGAAGTTCTTCTCCCTGGCCGTCTTGATTTTTTCCCCGGCGGGATATTTTGCCACAACAAAACCGACTTGATTTTCCCAGCTGGGCATTTTGTCACAACAAAACCGACTTATCTAATCATTCGCAGGGAGGCATGTTCTTCTTATGGCGCTGTTTTCTCCTTTCCAGTGCTTCTGACGTTATAGGTGAATGTGGTGGGCACCCATAACTGAGGATATAACCTCCAATGATACCTCTCTTTACATACGGATCTTTTTCTTCTCCATCCGTCATGCCTCTCTTCGAATGATTAGATAGGTTCCGAAAGGAGGATAACTGTGCCACAAAAACCCACACCCCCTGCATTGACGCGGGAGGGGCGCGAGAACCAAATGATTGATCTGGCTATCGATCAGGCTGAGAAGCAATTACGGGAAGGTACAGCCTCCTCTCAGGTTCTCGTGCATTATTTGAAACTCGCTTCTACAAGAGAGAAGCGTGAGAAAGAAAAAATGGAAGCTGAGATCGAATTGCTTCGTGCCAAGAAAGATGCTGCACGTGCAGAAGTTGAGCGTGGGGAACTGTATAAGAAGGCCGTTGAAGCAATGCGAAGATACCAAGGCGCAGAGGACTATCCGGAGGACATCGATGAAGGATTTTATTAAGAGCTGGGATGAACTCGGAAAAATTCCAACGTTCGAAGGACGGATAGAATATCTTCGAACTTATTCCACCGTTGGTGAACCAACATTTGGTTATGACCGATGGATCAATCAACGATTTTACCGAAGCGAGGAGTACAAAAGACTCCGAAGAAAAATTGTTGTAAAGCAAAACGGTTGGGATCTTGGGGTCGAGGGTTATCCTCTCCCGGAAGTTTTCATTCTCCATCACATGAATCCGATCACAGTGGAGGACATTATTAACGGAAGCGAGTTTGCATGGGACCCCAAATACCTTGTGTGTGTTTCTCCTGCAACCCACCGGGCAATTCATTTTCAGGAATTAAAGAATCCGCTTCCATTGATTGCCCAGCGCTTTCCCAATGACACATCACCATGGAGGAAAAGTAAATGAATGATAATATTCTGGAAGGTGTCCGAAGGGGCTGCCAGATAGATCAGTATTGTGCCGATTTCGACGAAGACATTATCCCTCCCGCGAATTCGGCATTTGCCAAACTGACGCGCCTCGGCGTCGGCCCGGAGGATGGATTCACATTAGAAGATCTGGAAGCAACATGGGATGATTATTGTGAAGACAGGGTGCTTCTCGGATTTGTAAAACCATACGTGTACAAACGCACGAAGCTTTCCTTTGACCCTCCATCTTCTTCCACCATCGTCGAAGCAATAAAGGCAGAGATCAATGAGTTAGAATGGAACATCATTGAGTATCTGGAGAGATCAAAATAGAAAAGGAGTAAGGTATGTTATCCAATACTGCGACCCCGCGATACTACGGCAAATTTCGTGACGCGGTGTTGCGGCTTGAGATACGAGTCAACAAAGAAGTAGAAATGGAAATGAATCGGATTGATGATCTGATTCGTGACCCCGCTTATTATTACGATGATCGCGCCGTAGAAGGCTATATTGCGTATTGTGAGAACGAATTAACACTGACTGATGGATCTGATCTGAAACTCTTAGATACATTCAAGCTGTGGGCAGAGCAGATATTCTGTTGGTATTACTTCGAACCCACAACCGTAATCGTGCCGGATGAAGGCGGTGGCGTTCATCGCGAGAAAAAGATGGTCAAACGGCGGCTTACGCGGAAACAGTATTTAATTGTTGCCCGCGGCGCTGCAAAGAGTATGTACGCAAGTACGATTCAATCCTATTTCTTAAATGTTGATTTGACAACAACGCATCAGATCACAACTGCGCCTACTATGAAACAGGCGAATGAGGTTATTGCTCCAATCAGCACCGCCATCACAAGAGCAAGAGGCCCTGTCTTCCAGTTTCTTACAGAAGGCAGTCTTCAAAATACTACCGGAAGTAAAGCGAATCGGCAAAAGCTCTGCACCACAAAAAAAGGTGTGGAGAATATGCTTACCGGAAGCTTGCTTGAGGTCAGACCGATGCGGGTGGATAAGCTTCAGGGACTTCAGGTCAAATGTGCTACGGTTGACGAATGGCTTTCAGGTGCAACGAGAGAAGACCCGATTGCCGCTATTGAGCAGGGCGCATCCAAGGTTGAGGACTATCTGATTCTGGCAATCAGCTCTGAGGGTACCGTGAGAAACGGTGTCGGCGACTCCATGAAAATGGAGCTTATCGACATTCTTCGAGGCGATTATTATGCACCTCATGTTTCTATCTGGTATTACAAGCTTGATAGCATTGACGAAGTTTCTGACCCGTCCACATGGGTCAAGGCTCAGCCGAACATCGGACTTACCGTTAGCTATAAGACTTATCAGCTTGATGTGGAACGCGCCGAAAAGGTTCCGTCTGCCAAAAATGACATCTTGGCAAAGCGCTTTGGAATCCCGAGCGAGGGATATACTTACTATTTCCCGTACGAGGAAACCATCCCGCATCCCAAGCGAAGCTATTGGCAGATGCCGTGCTCCATGGGCGGTGACTTGTCCCGGGGTGATGACTTCTGCGCGTTTACCTTCCTGTTCCCGCTTTCAGATGGTTCTTATGGAATCAAGGTTCGCAGCTACATAACCGCAAAGACCTTGCACAGACTTCCCGTCGCGATGCGGCTCCGGTATGAGGAGTTCATATCCGAGGGAAGTCTTTTTGTTTTTGACGGAATCGTGCTCGACATGATGCAGGTCTATGACGAGCTGGATGACTTTATTACGAAGAATGGGTATGAGGTTCGCTGCTTTGGATTTGACCCATATAATGCGGAAACCTTTGTGGATCGCTGGTGCAAGGAAAACGGCTCATTTGGTGTGGTTAAGGTTATTCAGGGTGCCAGAACAGAATCCGTCCCTCTTGGCGAATTGAAGAACCTGTCCGAAGAGCGGCTGCTGAAGTTTGACGAGAAGCTGATGCAGTTTGCTATGGAGAACTGTGTAACTCTGACCGACACCAATGGTAACCGAAAGCTCATGAAGCTTCGGAATGAAGACAAGATCGATAACGTGTCCGCTATGATGGATGCATGGGTCGCGCTTAAGGCGAATAGCGACATGTTTGACTAAAGGATGTGAGAAATCAAAATGGAAACTTATTTGGCCCATCATGGTATCCTTGGCATGAAATGGGGCGTCCGGAGATACCAGAATTACGATGGTACCTTAACTGAGGCCGGAAAGAAACATATTTCAGCAAGAGCATCGAGTTCCAAAAGACGCGGAAGATTTATAAAAGAAGTAGGTTCCAATACTAAGAACGTTGATAAGCAAATGGGAGCCACTATCAGTAGCATTGGTGAAGCCGTTGAAAGTCGAGGTAAAGAGTATAGTAGGTTCCGAGATAGAGACATCGCAAAAAAAGCTAAAACATTATCAGATGACGAGCTCAAAAAATACGTATATAGGATGAATCTAGAACGGCAATACAGGAGTCTTATGAAAGACGATATGGATGCCGGAAGTGAATTTGTCTATAATAAGGGGAAGGAAACGGTTAAAGATGTGCTTGCCGTAGTCGGCCCCCTGGCATATGCCACAATTACCCCGATCATCGCGTATAAAGTTAAAAAGGCATTGGATAAAAAAGAATAATCTTTGCAATACATATTGAAAAGATAAAGAAGTCATGGTATATTTGGATAAGAAGAGAAAGGAGAATGCACTTATGAAAACTCAATCTTTTACCTGTCCAAACTGCAATGCCCCGCTGGAACCGATCAGCGGGAAACCCATGATGTTTTGCCCGTATTGTGGTTCCAAAATCGCAAACGATGACATCGCATTTTATACCGAGGATTCGAAAACTGCAAGAACGGAAACTGTCACAGACGCAATAACCAAGATTTTTGGGACAAAAGAGCAACGCATGGCCGAAAAAGAGCGAAAAGATGAAGAAGCCAGAAAAAGCATGGCTGAGGCAAGAAAAAACATTCCATATATGATATTGCTTATTTTATTTGGGCTTGCTCTGCTCTTTTTGGTGGAACGCTTAGGTTTGTAAGTCAATAGCATAGATCTTTTCAACCAGCACCGAATGAATGGTGCTGGTTTTTTATTTTGTTCAAAGAGGTGAAATCAAAATGGAAACTTATTTGGCCCATCATGGTATCCTTGGCATGAAATGGGGCGTCCGGAGATACCAGAATTACGATGGTACCTTAACTGAGGCCGGAAAGAAACATATTTCAGCAAGAGCATCGAGTTCCAAAAGACGCGGAAGATTTATAAAAGAAGTAGGTTCCAATACTAAGAACGTTGATAAGCAAATGGGAGCCACTATCAGTAGCATTGGTGAAGCCGTTGAAAGTCGAGGTAAAGAGTATAGTAGGTTCCGAGATAGAGACATCGCAAAAAAAGCTAAAACATTATCAGATGACGAGCTCAAAAAATACGTATATAGGATGAATCTAGAACGGCAATACAGGAGGTACCTATGAAAAAGCAGAACAAATTACTTTCCTTATTATTATCCCTGTTTCTGCTGCTGTTTACCCTGGCTCCCCAGTCGGCACTGACAGTATATGCAGATGCAAACGGAGACATGGCCGTCCACTTTATTGATATCGGACAGGGAAATGCCATCCTGGTACAGTCAGGAGGCCAGAATCTTCTCTATGACGGAGGAGACCCAAGCCACACTGATCTGCTCATCTCTTATCTGCAGCAGCAAAATGTAGAAACCATTGACTATATGATTGCCTCACACTATGACGAGGATCATATCGGTGGCCTTGTTCCCTGCATAGATGATTTCTCTGTAAGCAATATTTTCGGCCCGGATTATGTACATACGTCCAATTTGTTCAACAATTTCATGAATACTGCCACTGCAAATGCCATCATCGTACAGTACCCTTCTGTAGGTGAGACCTTTGATTTCGGTACCGGAAGCTTCACTGTACTGGCACCGGACGGCATCAGCCAGAACAGTAATGACAACTCCCTTGTGATCAAGCTTGAAAATGGCTCCAACAGCTTTATTTTTACAGGCGATGCCGAGGAAACCAGTGAACAGGATATGATCAGTACAGGCATGAACCTTGACTGCGATGTGCTGTCTGTAGGCCATCACGGATCCGCAAGCTCTACAACCTGGGACTTCCTTGCAGCAACCTCACCTTCCTACGCAGTGATAAGCTGTGGGATCGATAATCAGTATCATCACCCGTCTGCTGATACCATGGGACGTCTGTCAGATATGGAAATCCCTGTATTCCGTACAGATAAACAGGGCACAATCATTGCAGTATCTGACGGAACCGGCATAAACTGGAATCAGGATCCCTGCAACGATTATTCAGCAGGCGGTTCCTCTGCGGTATCCTCAGGGCAAAACGAAACAACCGTATCCGATCCGGCTCCTGCACAGGCCGAAAATACAGGAACTGACATCGGCACAATGGTATGGATACCTGCAACCGGTGAGAAGTATCACAGTATTCCCAACTGTGGAAGAATGAATCCGGATAACGCCCGGCAGATTTCAAAATCTGATGCAGAAGCCAGAGGC
>OQVT01002496.1_pt1 | contig 11843 bp, 8 predicted proteins | sample 1691561 | NCBI WGS metagenome assembly OQVT01 (sample SAMN03418260, study PRJEB22391) | human gut metagenome | biome: human-gut; feature: organic feature; material: feces | host: Homo sapiens | place: Tanzania | collected 2013-01 | reverse complement strand
AGTCAAGAACGCCGTTATCAGAAACGGGTGCGTTTCGTCGGACGCAAAAACCGCCGAAATAACGGTAATAACGGGCTGACGCAATCGCCTGCGACTACGGGGACGGAAGAATAAGGCTTCCGTCTCCTTTATTTTTTCAATTAAATATTGCCTTAAATATTGCCTGCCGATTCCGTTATTAAAATTGACAATCGCGCGTAAATACCGTATAATAAAATCAAGGTGCGATATGTACGAGATAAAAAGATACGAAAGACTTACCGATAACATATTTTTAGCGGACGTTTACGCTCCGCGCGTTGCGAAAAATTGCAAGGCGGGGCAATTCGTCATAGTCTGCGTCGACGAAAACGGCGAGCGTATACCGCTTACAGTATGCGATATTGACCGCATCGCTCAAACGGTTACGATAGTCGTGCAGGAAATCGGCGCGTCCACCTATAAACTCGGCAAACTCCGTAAAGGAGATTTTATCGCCGACTTCGTAGGTCCGCTCGGCAATCCGTCGGAACTTACCGAAACCCCCGTCGGCGAGTTGAAGAATAAAAAGATAATATTCGTCGCCGGCGGCGTCGGCGCAGCGCCCGTATATCCGCAGGTTAAATTTTTACACGAAAACGGAGTTAAAGCCGACGTTATAATCGGCGCGAAAAACAAAGACTTGCTTATACTCCGATCCGAACTCGAAAAAGTGGCGGGCAGAGTTTTCGTCACGACGGACGACGGTTCTTGCGGAGATAAGGGGCTTGTAACCGATAAACTGCAAAGTCTCGTCGCGGGCGGCGAAAAATACGACCTGTGCGTGGCGATAGGTCCGGTTATAATGATGAAATTCGTTGCGAAAGCGACCGAAAAACTCGGCATAAAAACCGTTGTCAGTATGAACCCTATTATGGTTGACGGCACGGGTATGTGCGGCGCGTGCAGGGTTATCGTCGGCGGCGAAGTAAAATTCGCCTGCGTAGACGGTCCTGAATTCGACGGACACGCCGTCGATTACGACGAAGCGATGATACGGCAACGCCTTTACAAAACCGAAGAAGGCAGGGCGTATCTTAAAGCGAAAGAAGGCGATACTCATCATGGCGGTTGCGGAATGTGCGGAGATAAAGAATGAACGATTCGTTGAAAAGAGTTCCCGTTCGGGAACGCGACGGCAAAATAAGGGCGACCGATTACGACGAAGTTTCGTGCGGTTATAACGACGCGGAAGCGGTTGCGGAAGCGAAAAGGTGTCTCGAATGTAAAAATCCGCGTTGCGTAGACGGCTGTCCGGTAAATATAAATATCCCCGCGTTTATATCGCGGATAAAAAGCGGCGACTTTGCGGCGGCGTACGAAATAGTTTCCGAAAGTTCGGCGTTGCCCGCCGTTTGCGGCAGAGTCTGCCCGCAGGAAAGGCAATGCGAAGGCAGGTGCGTACGCGGAATAAAAGGCGAAGCGATAGCGATAGGCAAACTCGAAAGATTCGTCGCCGATAAGGCAAGAGAAGACGGGCTTGTCGGCGCGCGCAGAGTAAAGTACAACGGAAAGAACGTCGCCGTAATCGGGTCGGGTCCGTCCGGGTTATCCTGCGCGGGCGAACTTATAAAATACGGCTACGGCGTTACCGTATTCGAAGCTCTGCACGAACTCGGCGGCGTACTCGTATACGGTATTCCCGAATTCCGACTTCCCAAAGATAAAGTCGTAAAGCCCGAAATAGAGCGATTAAAGGATAGCGGCGTCAAGTTTGAAACGAACGTGGTCGTGGGTAAATCCGTAACCGTAGATCAACTGCTGAGCGAAGAAGGTTTTTCTGCCGTTTTTATCGGAACGGGCGCTGGCTTGCCCCGATTTATGGGTATCGACGGCGAAAACGCGAACGGCGTTTTTTCCGCCAACGAGATTTTAACGCGCAATAATCTTATGCGTGCTTACGACGATTCTTACGACACTCCGATAAAACTCGGCAAAAAAGTAGTCGTCGTAGGCGGCGGAAACGTCGCTATGGACGCGGCTCGCACCGCAATAAGAACGGGCGCGGAAACGATAATAACTTACAGACGCGGCGCGGACGAATTGCCCGCAAGAAAAGAAGAAGTGCGGCACGCCGAAGAAGAAGGCGTGAAATTCGAACTGCTTACCAACCCCACGCGCATTCTGGTCGGCGACGACGGAAGCGTAAAGGGCGTAAGGCTTATCAGAATGAGACTCGGCGAACCCGACGCGTCGGGCAGAAGAAGCCCCGTTGAAATTCCCGACAGCGAATACGATGTAGAGTGCGACTCGGTAATAATGTCGCTGGGTACGTCTCCCAACCCGTTGATAGTTTCTTCCACCGACGGGCTTGATGCGGATAAAAGAAAGAGAATTATCGCCGACGAGCGCGGGGTAACGTCGCGTAAGGGCGTGTTTGCCGGCGGCGACGCGGTAACGGGCGCGGCGACCGTGATTCTCGCTATGCAGGCTGGCAAAAAAGCCGCCGAAGCGATAAGGGAATATTTATCCGTATAAACTCGGTAATTTGCTTGCAAATTAAAAATAAATCGTATATAATACTAAAAAATTCAGGAGATGTGTTATGGCTCATTACTACGAAGAAGCGTGTCATACGTTCAACGAGTATCTGCTCGTTCCGGGGTATACCGGTGAGAATTGTATTCCGGCAAACGTCGATTTATCTACTCCGCTTTTAAGGTATAAGAAAGGCGAAACCCCGTTCAAAATCAACATTCCGATGATCTCTGCCATAATGCAGTCCGTGTCCAACGACACGCTTGCGATCGCTCTTGCCAAAGAAGGCGGAATGAGTTTCATCTACTGCTCGCAGTCCATAGAAGACGAAGCCGAAATGGTAAGAAGAGTAAAGAGTTATAAGGCGGGCTTCGTCGTAAGCGCGTCCAACCTTACGCCCGACGCGACTCTGGCGGACGTACTCGAACTCAAAGAACGCAACGGCTTTTCCACCATCGCCGTTACCGACGACGGAAAGTGCAACGGTAAACTTTTAGGCATAGTAACCAGCAGGGATTACCGCGTAAGCAGAATGTCTTTAACCGAAAAGGTCTCGTCGTTTATGACTCCGCTCGAAAAACTCGTAACCGCTCCGTCGGGTACGACGTTAAAAGACGCCAACGACGTTATATGGGCGCATAAACTCAACTCTCTGCCTATCGTCGACGCGGACGGCAGACTTATGTACTTCGTTTTCAGAAAAGACTACGCCGAACATAAGACCAACCCGCGCGAAGTGCTTGACGAAGAAAAGCGTTATATGGTAGGCGCGGGCGTAAACTCGTTCGATTACGAAAAGCGTATCCCCGCCCTGGTAGAAGCGGGCGCGGACGTGCTTTGTATAGACTCTTCCGAAGGCTACACCTGCTGGCAGAAGCGCGTAATCGATTTCGTAAGAAGCAAGTATGGCGACAAGGTAAAAATAGGCGCGGGCAACGTCGTCGATAAAGACGGATTCGACTTTTTGGCGGACGCCGGCGCGGACTTTATAAAAATCGGTATCGGCGGCGGCTCGATATGTATTACCCGCGAAACGAAAGGAATCGGCAGGGGGCAAGCCACGGCTGTAATAGAAGTCGCGAAAGCGAGAGACGAATACTATAAAAAGACGGGCGTGTACGTTCCGATCTGTTCCGACGGCGGAATCGTTCACGATCATCATATAACCCTTGCGCTCGCTATGGGCGCGGACTTCGTAATGCTCGGCAGATATTTCGCTCGTTTCGACGAAAGTCCCACGCCTAAACTCAACATCAACGGTACTTACGTTAAGGAGTATTGGGGCGAGGACCGCCGATACCTATCTTGACGAAATCCGCGCCCGCTTCGGCAAGGAACAAAAATCCGTCCTTATCGACAACGTTTCCCGCGCCGACTTTAACCTTATCGCCATATTTTTCTCTTATGAATTCGATGGTTTTTTTCTGCCAGCAGGTGTAACCCTCGGACGAATCGATACAAAGAACGTCCGCGCCCGCTTCTACGAGAGCGGGAACTCTCGTTTCATAATCGAGCGTGTTGATACCCGCGCCGACCATATATCTCTTCTCTTCATCGAGGATCTCTCTCGGGTTGATTTTATGTTCGGCGTAATCTTTTCTGAATACGAAATACATAAGATTGCCCTTATCGTCAACAATGGGAAGAGAGTTGAGTTTATGCTCCCAGATAATGTCATTCGCTTCTTTAAGCGACGTTTTTGCCGGAGCCGTAATCAGTTTTCCGAGCGGAGTCATAAAATCCGCAACCTTGTCTTCGAGATTCATCCTGCATTAATTCTTCCATAGAGGTTCTGACAAGCGAAGATTTTCCCCATCTTCTTGGAGATACCAAGATGACGTTGATGCCGTGGCGAAGGAAATTCTTCAGCTCCCTTCGGTCTTCTACTCTGTCGATAAAACTCTCTTTATCAGCGAGTCTTCCATAAATAAAGGGTATATCCATAATCAATTTTTTATAAGTGATGGCGCAAAGTTACAAAAATTATAAATGCTCTTATAATAAATGTATTTATAATTATGGATAATTAACTGTTGACTTTTTCACGTATAAGACATGAACAGGAATGCGTATTTAAGGAAATTTAGGGCGTTCGTGCAAAAAAATGTAGTAAAGTGTCGAATATTCGTGCGAAAAAGTGTACCTTTGCAGCAAAAGTTCGTGCAAAAAAATGTGATTATGGAAAGAAACGTCATCAAACAGCTCCTTGCATGGAAGCAAAAGAAAAATCGTAAGCCTCTGATAGTCAATGGTGCAAGGCAGGTAGGAAAGACTTATATCCTACGAGAATTTGGTGCTAAGTTCTATCAGAAAATGGCTTATGTCAATTGTGACAAGAACGAAATGGTGGAAAAGATCTTTGCGCAAGACTATAATATTGAGCGAATCTTACTATCCTTGTCAGCTCTGCTCCATGTAAATATAGAACCGGAAAATACATTGATTATTTTCGATGAGATACAGGAAAATCCTGTTGTATTAAACTCTCTGAAGTATTTCTGCGAAGATGCTCCAGCCTATCATGTGGCTGTAGCCGGTTCGCTTTTGGGCATATCTCTTCATAGTGGCATGTCGTTTCCGGTGGGGAAGGTGGATATGATAAAGATGTATCCAATGACCTTCGATGAGTTCCTGTTAGCTATGGGCGAGCAGCCATTGGTCAATGTGCTTCATGCCAAGGACTTTTCTCTTATAGATTCTCTATCTTTGCGTTTGACAGATTATTTGCGTCAGTATTACTATGTAGGAGGAATGCCTGCAGCAGTCTTGGAATTTGTGGAAAGCAAGAACTTAGAGGAAGTGCGCAACATTCAAAAGCAGATACTTTTTGACTATCAGCGTGATTTCTCCAAACATGCTCCTTCACAGGAAGTGCCTCGTATCAATATGGTATGGGATTCCATTCCGTCACAATTGGCGAAAGAAAATAAAAAGTTTATCTTTGGAGCATTGAAGAAAGGAGCAAGAGCTTCTGAATTTGAGTTAGCTATCCAGTGGTTGATAGATGCAGGATTGGTTTATCAGATTAATCGTGTGTCGGCTCCGGAAATGCCATTGAAGTTTTATGCAGAAATGTCTGTGTTTAAACTTTTTGTCTTGGATATAGGTTTGATGGGTGCAATGGTAGATACTCCGGCAGAAAGTATTTTGGTGGCTGATACTTTGCTGAAGGAATATAAAGGCTCTTTCACGGAGCTTTTTGTCTTAACCCAACTTATGGCACTTCAGATTCCGATTTACTATTTCAGTAGTAATGATTCACGTGTGGAAATCGACTTGATTGTTCAGCATGGCACTGCCATAACGCCTATTGAAATCAAGGCAGAGGAAAATGTTCGTGCCAAATCTCTTCGCACATTCATAGAAAAGCATCCGAATCTAAAAGGTTTGCGACTTTCGATGAAGCCATATCAAGATCAGGAGTGGATGGTCAACAAGCCACTTTATGCAGTAGGAGCCTGGCTGTAATTTTATACAGTGAAGAAAAGAGGACTACCCATCTCGGGCAGTCCTCTTGTTGAGAGAGTATGTATGATGATTAGTAATTTATTTTAATTACTAACGCTCATGTTCTTTAGTTTTCTAACTTTCCAGCAACCTTATCGCTGCAATGGATAAGGGATGGCTGGAGCCTTCTCGCTACGAGGAGTGTTGCTGCTCAACTCGATGTTATCCAGGATGATGGCAGAAGGACAGATAACGGAAGTGTTTACGTCTTTGGAGAGATTATACACATTCTCTTTGGATGAGATGGCTGTAATCTTTTCCAACTGGCTTAGTGTTGGGAGAATGGCTTGAGTGATTCTCGCAAGTTTCTCCTCGCCCGTCTTTACGTTGATCTGATAGAGCTGCAAAGACTCTGCGCCGGCAGGACTTGTAATCTTATATACATATTCCAACTTCTTTTTCTTACCCAACTTGATGAGCTCCTTTTTCATCTTGTCTGCATCGGTAGTACCAGTAGCTTTCACGTGGAAAGTACCCACTGATGTGGTGAGCGCAACGGCTCTTGGGTTATTGGTGAAGCGGGCACTACCCGTAGAGTGCATGGCATGCTCGGTAGGAGTAGCACGGTTCAAAATCTGCTTCAAGATACCTTTCTCTACCAATGGAATCTCTGCTTCAGGCTTGATGCCATCAGCGTCTATGCTATAGGCTCCCATCAACTTTGTGCCATTGTATTCTGGCAGAGAAGTGTAGTTCACAATGTCGATGCGTGGGTCAAGAATCTTCTTGCCAATCTTCTTGCCAAGTGCCTTGTCGTTAGGAGCAAGTATTACTTTTGCATAGAGTTTGTTGAGTGTCAACAGATTCTCTGTGAAAGGATAAACAGCAGCCATATCCTCGAACATGACAGGACCTTTGTATGTGTCGCTCAATATAGGTACGTCTTTTAATGCAACAAATTGTTCTGCAAATTCCCTCACTTTTGCCTGTAGTATTTCTGCGGATGGCACTTCCTCTGGAGTGGTGAAATTCATTTCGAATCCATTTTTCTGTAGGCTTCCATCTGCTAGACGGAGATTAGCGCTTACCTTTATTTTCAAGTAACTATGAGGTTCTTTGAGATTGACATTCTCTGATGTTACACGATAAGTGTCTTCGTATGCGCCTTCAAAGGAAACGCTCGTGTTGGTCAAGTCCTTGAAATCCTTGAATGTTTCAGAAGCTTTGCAAGCTAAGTCGGACAACTTTTGGGCATCGATATTGTAATCGTAGCTTGGTTGAATGACTGTAACAGGTGCCATGCGCTGCATGTCTGGTATTTTTTCGATTGCGGCAGGCAATGGGTTGCTATTCAGAGCATTCATCTTCTGGGCGTAGCTATTCAGATTGTATTTGTAAGCTAAATCGCTATAAGTCCAGAAAGCACGTCGGATGGCATCGTAGCCACCTCCTGCTTGTATGCCTGTTTGTACGTATTGCCCGAGTTTTAATTCACTGTTGCGCTTGAAACTTCCCACCAAAACCTGAGTGCTACCTAACATGTCCCATGGCATGTCGTAACAATAGGTTAAACCGCCAAGTTCAGCTTTTACATTGATAGTCTTGAAGCGAGTTGCCAAATATGACATATAGAAAGGACGTGGAGAACCTGCAATGGTAAGCGAGTCCATTTCTCTCTTCATTTCGTCTTTCATTCCATATAGGATGCTTTTGTCTATATTGTTGGCGTCGGTTCCTTCAAATACATTGGTTGATGGCTTTCTTCCAAATCCAGGTGCTTTCAGCGTGGCTGGTACATAGTTACTCTTGGCACGGCGCTGTGTTTCTATCTGAGTAACGAAGATTGTTGGAGAAACTGCAGTAACTGGTACCCAACCCGACTCTGCACCGCATACTCCAGTAAATACGCTTGCGTTCTTACCTGCAGCAGAAATGTGCGAGAACATGGAGAGAGGAGTACCAATCAAATCTACCCCACGTACCAACTGGTCTGGGCGACCATCAGCAAAGATGCGATACACCTCTAATGGAGTTACGTTGAAAGAGTTGAGGCTGCCGCCTTCACCTGTGTAGGTGTAACCGCTGGTGACCGTTTTGAAGTAATAACCATATTCCTTACCTTGCTTCTTTGCCTCTGCACGGAGCATCTGGCGCATCTGTGCTTCGGTGTAAGGCTTGTTGGTCTCTACAATGAGGTTTGACTGGCGTGATACAGGATCTTTGTCGTCGGAAGTACGTCCATGACCGTTGCTCTCTGGGAATCCGTCAAGTGGTACACGGCTCATAAGGAAAGACTTCAGAACTCCATTCACCACATTGTTTACACGGCGAGCTTTCACTCCCTCGTCGTCATACTTGTAATATCCGTTGAGGTCGGTTCCTGCGTAGTGACGTAGGGTTGGGTCGCAATAAACTTGGAACTCTTTGGGTAAAACGAGTTCACCTACCATTTTTTTGAAAGTCTCGCCGCCTTCTTTAAGACGGTGACCTTCAAGGCGGTGACCAAATATCTCATGGAAGAAAACACCACTTGCTTCACCCGACAACATGGCAGGACCTGTATATGGGTCAGCGACAGGAGCATTTCTCAAAGCCAATACCCTCTTCACCATGTCTTTGGCATCGGTTACCATTTTCTCTACTGTTGGAAGGCTGTCGAGGTCGTATGCCAGATAGTCTTTGTTGAGTGGTAAACTCATACCGTCGGCAGCTACTGCTTGTGTAGAGAGCATGATGCGTCCGCAAATGCGGTTTTGTACCACTTCTGTACCCTCGGTGTTGACAATATAGACACGAGATACTTGATAGGTCAGACTTGCTTCTCCGCCCAGCAACTCCGGCTCAGCCTTGAAAGCGGCAGAAATCTCGTTGAGCTTCTTGAGCCAGTCAGCCTTGTCTATGTGATAAAAGCGGTTGTCGATGGATGCATCATAGTATTTCTCTACGGGAGCATCTGAGAAGCATGCGGCTTTGTCCTCGTTGGCAGCGGTTGTTGCAACTTTGGTCTTTGCTTCGTCGAAAACCTGACAGGCATACTTGTAGCGGCTGTTTGTCTCTTTCCAAATGGCAGCACGGATGCCATCTGTGGCGTTGTCGTCCAGGGGCAGCATGGTAGGTTGCGATACAGACATGCCTTGGTATTGCTGTATCCCCTGGGTAGTATATTTGAAATTGTCAAGTTGCTTGCTTCCGATTCTGATTTGTGGTGAGAACAGACGGATGCGCCCTTCCTCTTCACCATTCTTGTTGCCAAAACTACTTTTTAGCACGAGGGTATATTTGTCTTCCACTCTCATGCTCATGTAGTATGGCTTGTGGTCGGGTTGCTTTTGTAGATGCTCCATGCTGTAGTTGAGTTCCGATTTCAGCGTTTGCAGCAACTTGTCGTTTTGTTGGGCGAACGCAGAAGCGCTGCCCAACAAAATGATGATGGATATAATTATCTTTTTCATTTTTCTTTTTATTTATAAATACCGATTTCTGCAAGTGTTACATCGAAAGTACCAAAATAGTATTGAGAAGGAATGCCCACTTGGATGTATCTCACCTTTTGTGTCCCATTGGCGAATGGCAGAAGGATAGTTTGTCCTGTGCTGGTTCCGAGTGTATTCTCCTCCACATAGGTGGCATCGCTAAGACCGCCGCTCTTGTCGGCAATCTTTAACGTCATCTTTTGTGGGGCAATGTCGTTGTCCTGGTCAGATTTGCTAAACGATTTCTGTACCACTTTTATGCCGCTTGCCTCAACTTCTTTACCCAAGTCGATGGTCAAAATATACGTTTGTTGAGAACTGGTGGCAAAAGGTTTCCAACATGTGCTTGTCTTGCCGTCTATGAGATATTCTGGATGTGAGTTGTAGCCATCTTGGTCGGCAACACTGCATTTGATACTTGCTTGGCTGATATCGTAGCAATCTATTTCTGGCAAGTGTGTAGCTCCCATATCCTTGATGTAAGACTCTTTGCCTAATTCCTGATAGTGCTTGTTATAGCGTTCCACGACAAGTCCTGTATGCTGGTGCATAATCTCCAATACCTTATTGCTGATAGCAGGGTCGAATACCTTATATTGTCCACGAGTCTCGTCATTGGCTCCAGCCTCTGTGAGATAAGTGTTCTTTCCTACTACGAGTCTCTTCAGATTTGGCATATTGAGCAAATCTTCCAGCGAGTTGATATCTGCATCTAACTCCAGTGTCTGTAAGTTTTTTGCCCAACTGTCAGATACGTTGCCCGTACTGTTGATGATCTTTCCGTCAGAGCCATATTTCGTCTTGAGAAATTCCTTGAAATCGGATGTAAAGGATGGCTCCTTGCTCAATTCGTATGGGTCGAATTCTATCAAGTCTTTGCAACTTCCTATGTGTCCTGTGCGGTACAGGTTGACTGGCTTGGATGTATCTATTTCATCGGGCAAGACATAGATAGGCTGTGAGGCTATATTCTCGTTTAACTCGAAGTTTCCTTCAGAGCCGTCCTTCTTGGTATATTTCAAGTAGGCTGTTTCCAAACCATTCTGCCAACCTGAAAAAAGCATAATCAGGTTGTTATCCAGGAAATACTGCTTAGCCACCACTCTGGAGAAAGAGATTACTTCCTCGTGCTGGCTGGTGTATGGACGACTGTAGATGGTGTTCTCCAGCGATTCGTTGCCGTCCTTGTCGAGAGAGCTAACGATGATTTCATACGTGCTGTTGTTGAGGTTACCTATGCTGTAGGTAGTTGTTCCTCGGTCTAACAGAACAGAGTCCGTGTCAATGTCGTTCGTCCATTTCACCTTGACCTTCTCGATGATAGGGTCGCTGTTGTTTGTCCAGTTTACGATCAGTCTTTCCCATCCTGGTGATACCGTGAGGTTGTCACATTTTCCGATGTATCTGATTTCGCCATCGCCAGCCATATCTGCGTATGTGTCCTTGATGTCTTGGCAGGCAGTCAAGGAGGTTATGGCTGCGAGGGATATAATCAATGTCTTTATATTCTTTTTCATGTCTTATTCATCTTTCTTAGTCCAAACTTCCAACTCTTGCAAGAGAAAATAATGTGCGGCGTTGATAGAGGTACCTTGTGACCATGACATCATGTTATCAATGTCATTGTATGTCTTGTTTACAACAATCTTTAGGTATCTGTATCCTTCGCCTTGCTCGCAGAGTAATTTCAGAGGCATATATACAGAGTCGGCTTTCTCTGCCTCTGCTTTTGTGTCGATTGCATTTATATTTCCAACGGCATTGGCTATCCATCTTTCTCTGGTTTCAATATCAGGATCCTGATCATAGCTTGCTACTTTCACCCAGGCTTTTTCGTCCCAGTTTCCTGCAGTTCCGTTGTCATCCTTGGCGGCATATACATCTACAGAGCAAGGCAGCTTATCTATGTAATAACCATTTTTGAAGAGGGTGTAATAATTGTCAATCGTTGTGTTGCTGTAGCACCAGTCAAAAAATGACCTTACATTAAGAGGAGTATAGAATCTCACCTCTGCTGTTAGTCTGTTTTGGTGCATGTCGATGTACATAGGGTCGCCCCATGCTTGAGGACCAGCCAGAAAGCAGTTTCGTTTTATTGCTGCTTTGCTTCCTTCTTTCTGATATTGATCAAAGAAGTCTATACCTTTGAGTTCGCCGTCGAAGAGATATTTCTCTCCCATGCAGTATTCAGGACGCTCCACAGACTTGTCGAAATAAAAGTCGAAATTGCTTTTCTCGAGTTTGTCGGTATTGTAGGCCTTGACATGGCTCCATGCTTGTTCGCGTACCATGTAACCACGGTAATCTTCTGTGCGAATGACAATCGTGTTGTCTTCTGATTTCTGTTTTAACTCGAAGTTTAATGTGTCCTTGCCTTCGGTGATGTTGACCGTTTTGATGAGGATGGTGTCAGGCTGTCCAGACAAT
>OQVT01002495.1_pt1 | contig 11846 bp, 11 predicted proteins | sample 1691561 | NCBI WGS metagenome assembly OQVT01 (sample SAMN03418260, study PRJEB22391) | human gut metagenome | biome: human-gut; feature: organic feature; material: feces | host: Homo sapiens | place: Tanzania | collected 2013-01 | reverse complement strand
GACATTCTTGTGGGGCGTTGGCTGGCAGAAGTTTTTCAGCCCAGAATTCGTCAGCCTGGCTCAGCACCGGCGCACTCTGCAGAACCCAAAGCAGATATCGGTACGGGTCAAGTTTGTTCTCCTTTGCCGTTTCAATCAGGCTGTAGATCACCGCACTGGATTGAGCGCCTGCCGGAGTGTTGGCAAAGAGCCAGTTCTTCCGGCCCATAACAAAAGGCTTTATGCTGCGCTCAGCACGGTTGTTGCTCAGTTCCAGTCTGCCGTCTTCCAGATAGCGTACCAGGTACGGCCACTGCTCCAGCAGGTAATACAGTGCCTTTCCAAGCGCAGATTTCGGTGCCGTTTTGGAGATCGTCTCATTTGCCCATGCCAACAGAGCGTCCAGAACCGGTTTTTCCTGTTCCAGGCGCTTAGCATATCGTTCTTTCGGTGTCAGTTCTGCGAAAGACTCCTCCAGTTGGAACAGCCTGGTGCAATAGCACTCGCCAGTTGCTGCCAGAGAGCCTTTTCGGTCCTCTTTGGGCAGGGTCTGTAAGGCTTCGTCAAATTTCCTCCGGGCATGTGCCCAACAACCCACAACACGGATATTTTCAGGCAGTTTGTGGTACCCCTGGTATCCGTCCGCATGAAGCCAGCCTGAGAAACCCTCCAAGAACTCCTCTGCATGCACAGCCTTGCGGCTTGGCTGGTATTCATACAGGACAATGGGCGTTTCCGCACATCCGCTGGTCCGGTACAGCCACATATAGGACTTGCTGGTAGCTACCTTTCCAGATTCCTTCAGCACCTGCAGCGTCGTTTCATCTCCGTGCAGAACAGGTTCCTTACAAAGTTCTCTGTGCAGTACATCATAAATCGGACGTAGCCAGACATCCGAGGTGTTCAGCATCCAGTTGGCCATTGTCTGCCGGGATAGCTTCAGCCCCTCTCGGTTAAATTCCTGCTCCATACGGTACAGCGGAGAATACATTACGAATTTCTGAGTCATGATGTGAGCCACTGCTTCGGCTGAAGCAAAGCTGCCCGGGCAAAGCACCGGCTGCTTTGGCGTCTTCAGAATATTGGCTTCCCCGGTCTCTTCTTCACAGTTCTTGCAGGCATATGTATAGTAGACATCCTCCCGGATCCAGAAACGGGCAGGCTCCATCTGCAGGCTCCGGTGGACCTCCTTGCCAATCTCCTCCATAACAGTTCCACAGGAAACACAGATCCGTTCTTTGTTAGACAGACGGTGTTCCACCACTTCTGTAGGAGTTCCTTCTGGAACAATGTCCGTCACGCTGCCGGACTGCCGCTTGCGCTCATGGGCTTTCACTGCGATCTGTTCCGGTGTGGCAGATTTGGTTCCGTACGCATAGGCTTCGGCTTCATTGAGGGAAAAGGCAAGTTGGTCCATCAGTTCTTCCTGAATCCGCTCAGAGGACGAACCAAACTGCCGCTTTTTAGCAAGGCCCAACTGCTCCAGAAGCCATCTGTTCTGGAGCTTCAGCTCAGTAAGCTGTGCCTGCTGAGATTCGTATTCCGCGCGTGAAATGGTCACCATTTCAGCGTTACTTGCGGCAGTTTTCTTCTCGTTTTCCATAAGAAAATTATACCATAAAATGTGCGAAAAAGCCAGCGCTTTCAAGCATTTCAGGGCACTATATCACGCTTAATCCAGATACCGTTTTGTTTGCTTTTGGCTGTTCTGTTTTCAAGCCTTCCATGAGCCAACGGTACTGTTGGGGGGTTAACGTCCGGACCTCATCTTTCGTTCGCGGCCACTGGAAACTGCCACTTTCCAACCGCTTATATAAAAGCAGAAATCCATCGCCCTCCCAGTACAGTGCCTTGATCCTGTCCCGTCGTCTCCCACAGAACAAAAACAATGCTGTCTGGAACGGATCCATCTGAAACTGTGCGCGCACTATGCCGGCCAAACCATCAATCCCACGCCGCAGATCTGTATAACCGCAGGCTATTTCCATCTATAGATTAATTTTACATTGTAATTTTCACATAATCAATTTGTTTCTTTCCAAAAATTGTTTACATTTGAAACAACTCAACAATTATTGACGGCTTTCATCTATTCAGTATATTGTTGGTTTGCAACCACCCAAAGGCAATTCACGGCAGTAGACGGTAATGTTGTCGGAGAACCATGGTCCTGTGGTAACCAATCCACGTATAACAGAATGGCCAATGCCGAAATCTGTATCGTCTTAGTCTCTCTCAGATGCCATTCGGTATCTCTCACAATCCGGCAGTAAATAATTTTTTTCGCTTGCCCCTCACAGCGGAACCATATCAAGGGCTGAGCTGTGCGGCAATTATATCACCCCAGCTCCAGCCACTTCCTGAACTCCTCCTGTGAGATCTCCCCCGCCTCGCAGGCTGCTTTCTTCTCTCTGGCTCTCTTGCTCCAGGCATAGAACTCCTCTGCCGGAAGCGTTCCGGCTTTCATCCGGGCAAACCGCTTCTTGTACTCCCGGCGGTAATCCTTGAACACATCATCGTCTTTCTTGCTGCGTGTCCACTGGGCGATAGCGCCAACTTCCTTGCAGGTGCGGCCCTTGCTGTCAAACGGGCGGCTGCAGTACTCTGTTGTGACACGACCCGTTACGGCAAAGTACCTGCCGCAGTTCTTACACACCCGCATCTTCACTTCCCGCTTGACACATTCGCGGAGATGGTAGTCGATGATATCGTAAATGGAGTTTGGTTCCAGCACTTCCGTAAATACCTCATCGTCAATCATCTCAAAGCTGACGGGCTGTGGATAGAATCGAAACCCATTTTCTCCGGCAGTCTTATAATACGTGACCATCCTCTGCGGAACCGATTCCGTACTGTTATCCATATCCAAAACGTTCTTAAAGATCTCAATGATCTGCGTCTGCATACGCCGCAGCATATCCGGCAGATCGTACAGATATTTTCGCGGCAAAACATCCTCAGTGAACTGCTCAAAAATCATTGCACGCGAGAGCCGGTATTTCCAGTCCAAGCGGAACTGCTGAAAGTAAATGTGACGCGGAGCCAACTCATCCAACAGCGCATACGCGCTCTGCTGGTACTGCCTATCTTTTGTGAGGGCAAGCTGCCAAAGCGCGTCATTGAGTTTTTGGATGATAGGCTCAACAGTGCCAACATCCATATAAGCCAAAGACAGCAGGCTGTCGGGAAAGGGCACTGCCTGCGAGAACATTGTCGTGCCTCTCGCATCCTCTTCGCCGTAAGCATAGTGTTCCGTCCCATTGAAAATGTAGGTCTTGAATGTATACTTGATCATTTGTGATAACTCCCTCGCAATAGACTAATTCATAGAATGTTAATTTAATTAGTCTTGACAGCAGTTGGTGGTCATGTTAGACTTCAATCGTGGCGACATATAAAATTCGCTTGTTAAGATAAGTCTAAAGCAAGCAGTCAAAATAGTCAAGCGGATTTTATTGGTCGCCCGCTGCACCTCGAAAACTGAATACCCACCGCCAACGTCTATACTCACCGGGAAAAGCAGCGTCAGGACCGCAGCAGTGATTCATGAGCGTACCAACGGGGACGAAAACGCCGTAGAGGTCAAAAAAGATCACAGGGCAGGAAGGTGTATGGCGTGTGGCCAGAAAACTATTACGAATGGTGGTGACAATGATCTGCACAAAGAAAAATGCAAAACTCCGCGACCCCGGCAAAAAGGAAAGCCGCCGAAACTGCTGCAACAGTCCGGCGGCACGCCGCGCTCCGAAAAACGCAGGCTCCATCTGCGAACAGTTTAACAGAGAGGCACTCGGAACGCAAGAAAAATCTATCTCTGCATATGAACAACAAGGAGGTTTCGAATGCCCGTTTATGGTGAACGCTTTTATCAAATGAGCAACGTTATTTTTTGCTACGGCCTGACGCCTATTCAGTTTTTCGTCTACAGCTATCTTGTCTGCTGCACGGGGCAAAAGGATGTATGCTGGCCCAGCATGAGGACCATCGCTCTCCACTGCGGCTGTTCCGAGAACGCAGCGCGAAGCGCGGTGAAAGTCTTGGTCGACCGCAAGTTCATCCGAAAGGCGGAAACAAAACGCTGCAGCAAAAACGGGCGGTGGCTCCAGGGGAACAACCACTACTACATCCTGGACCTGCCTGCTCTGCCCAGCCATACTGGCCACAGTGCGTGAAGGGCATCCCCCGCAGCAGGTGCTGGGGAAGTATATGAACAAGACGAAGCGTAACAATGAAAAGCCCTGCTGCCGGTCCATCAGCACAGAATGCGAGAACTGGACAAGGCGCAAAGCTCCCCTCTGTTTCGCCATGTACACCGTGCCTAGTGGTTGTTCCCCTGGAGCCACCCCCCCGCCGGTCACTTCTGTCCGCAGTGCGGGCAGTTGCGGAGGTTTTCGTGGAGTCCCAAAGTGGGGTCAAAATCGAAAGAGTAATATCACTTTTACGGTCGTTATCCCCGAACGCCTACTCCCACGAAGAAAAAAAGGGGTCACACCCCAGAAAGGAAACTACTTTGAGCAAAAAAGAAAAATTTGCCCTCTACCTGACGCCGGAGAAAAAGGCAGCTCTGGAGCGGCGGTATCAGGAGGATGGCAGCCGCAGTATCACCGGATTTATTGAACGGGCCATCGATTTCTATCTGGACTATCTCAGCGCCAACGACGCCGGACTGTTCCTCCCGACCTCTATCCAGTCCTACCTGGACGGACGGGTGGGACAGTTGGAAAACAAAATATCATCTCTGTCATTCAAGCAGGCAGTGGAGCTGGATATGCTCTCCGGGATCATTGCTGACAGTTTTCAGTTCAGCCAGGAGGACCTACGGCGGCGACGGGCCGAGAGCGTCCAGAATGTGAAACGGACCAATGGCCGCATCTCGTTCGAAAAGCGGGTGCGGGAATCCTGGGAGGACGATGACGGATGGCAAGACTGATCGTCAAAAGTCCGTACATCAAGTGCGGCGGCGGACGCTCAGCGGGCGGCTACATGAAATACATCGCCACCCGTGAGCGGGTAGAATTGATCCAGGATGACCGCCCTCCCACTCGAAAACAGGAGCAGCTTATCGTAAAACTGGTGAAAGATTTTCCTGATGCCAAGTCGCTGGATGAGTACGGTGATTACCTGAATCATCCCACCAAGGCCAACGCCTCGGCGTTCATCTCTCTGGCGTTGGAGGAAAACTGGGATGACGTTCAGAAATCGGATGGCTACATGAAGTACATCGCAACGCGGCCCAGAGCGGAGCGGCTGGGTTCTCACGGGCTCATCGGTGACGAAGATGGCGTGGAGCTGGACAGGGCCATGGCGGAGCTGGAGAACTACACCGGAAACGTGTGGACACACATCATCTCCCTGAAGCGTGAGGATGCGGAACGGCTTGGCTACGACAATGCCAGGGCGTGGAGGAATCTCCTCCGCGCCCACCGCAACGACATCGCCGCCGCTATGAACATCCCACCCCAGGACTTTCGCTGGTACGCGGCGTTCCACGATGAAGGCGACCACCCGCACTGTCACATGATGGCGTGGTCTGCAAAACCAGGGCAGGCATATCTGTCTCAGGAGGGCATCCGTCAGATCAAGTCCGAGCTCACCAATGACATTTTTAAGCAGGAACTTCTGCACCTCTATGAACAGAAATCCGTCTCCCGCGATGAGCTGGTGCGGGAAGCGCGGCAGGCCATGCGGGAGCTGCTCCGGCAGATGCAAAACAGCATCTGCGACCACCCGGAGGCAGAGCGACTCATGCAGGAATTGTTAGTGCAGCTTGGAACAGTCAAGGGAAAGAAATCCTACGGCTACCTTCCGAAGAAGCAAAAGGCGCTGGTGAATGAGATCGTTGACCAGATGGAGCAGCTCCCAGTGGTAGCTGAGTGCTACCAGAAGTGGTGGGAGCTTCAAAACCAGGTGAATGATTTTTATTCCGAGAAGGAGCGGCAGCGTCCCCCGCTGTCCCGACAGAAAGAGTTCCGCCAGATCAAAAACGCAGTCGTCAAAGAGGCGGAGAGTATCCGGCTGGGGAAAATCACTTTCGAGGATGAGGACCTGCGGCAGATTGATGAGGCGGATGAAGATAAAAATGTGTCCTGGGACTTCTGGGCACTGCGTGTGATCATTCAGGACGAAGCCTCTTCTCTGGAGGAGCGGGATGAGGCAACCCAAAGCATGGAGCGGTTGGGTGAGGACGGTGACGTCCATGCGCAATATCTGCTGGGCAAGCTGTGGCGGGACGGCCCCCTGCTGACGCCGGATTGGGTGAACGCCCGGTACTGGTTCGCCAAGGCGGCAAACCAAGGACACACAGCGGCGCAGTACGCTCTGGGGAAGTTATATCTCTCTGATGACGCGGAGGTACGCAACCCAGAGCGAGGGCTTTACTGGCTGGAGACTGCTGCGCAGAACGGCAGCCACTATGCCGCCTACCGCCTTGGAAAAGAGTACCTCAAAGGTGAGGCCATCCCAAAAGATGCCTCCAAAGCTGTGAAATGGTTTACCCGGTCAGCGGAGCAAGGAAACCAATATGCCCAGTATATACTGGGTAAGCTCTATCTCACAGGCACAGAAGTTCCCTACGATAAGGAACAAGCTCTTTACTGGCTAAATGCGGCAGCAAATCAAGGAAACTCATACGCACAGTTCTTTCTTGACAGGCAGGAGAATCCTCAGCCGCCCTCAGTCATGCTGTCCGTGACCCGGCTGCTCCACCACATGGCGAATATCTTCCGCGACAACTCCCTGCCGCAGAGCGGAACGGGGCTTGCCCATGTTGACCGGAAGCTCCGTGAAAAGATGCGGGAGAAGCGTATTGCGACGGGCCACAAGGAGGATGACCATGAGGAGCAGCAGAATGGCGGCTGGAATATGACGATTGAATAGTAAATTACAAAATGGCTGGGGCATAGCATAGCGAAAGCGCCCCGCCGAATCGCCGGCGGGGCGTGGATACATTACAGCATGAAAAAGCCGAGGTCCTTGCGCTTTGGAGCATCGCTATCGCTCAACTCCATGGATCGCGCCCAGGTCTTCACCGTCTCCTCTTCGAAAGACTCTGTCAACAGATCTAAGTTCTTATGCTCATCATAAGCCTGTAAAGCATCACAGTAGGCACGGCAGTCTTCCTCATAAATGATTATGGACGGATACCTCAAATAGCCTCCCACCATAAGCGAGAGGCTATTGCAACAAACAATTTAACACATTGTCATATCCGTGAAAGTATTTTTAATTTCTTCCGAACGCGTCTGCGTTTTGCAGAAATCACGCAATTCGATGATACCTGTTTCGGAAGTTTCCCAAACCGTTTCAAGGTCAATGTTGCCATATTCATGTGCCACAACATTCCGCATGCCTCGAATCGCCCGCCATGGAATATCAGTATGAGAATCAACAAAATCCGCAGAGAGCTTCTTAACAAGTTCTCCTATCTGCAGTAGGCAAAGCGCAATGGCATTACGATAAGTAGGATTTGTACAAAAAACATGATAATCATGGTCATACTCAGTATGTGTGAACATAATATCATCACAATAGCCTTGGATCTTTTCTAATATCTGGACATCACGACCCCGCTCTGTCATACAGCAACACCTCCTCCTTGGCAATGCGTTTCAAAAACTGCTGATCTAAACTGCCAGTGGTCAACAGGTCCAATTCTTTTCCCAGTCCGTCCTCCAAATCGCTGTAAAGAGCTCCCAACGCAAACAGGCCCTTCAGGGTGCCCTTATCTATACGCAGATCAACATCACTGTTTGCGTTTGCTTCACCACGGGCATACGAGCCAAAGAGATACACACGATCCACGCCATGCTGTGCCGCAATAGGCGCAACGATAGAACGAAGATCATCTACGGTATAAATCTTTTCCTGCATAGTCCTGCCTCCTCTCTTATGAACAGCTTAGATAGTGTACCATCTCACTTAAAGTATACCTCAAACATCCAGTGCTTACAAGTCATGATTTTCCCATGACGGCGGATGAATTTAAACGGTATACTCAGAGTTTGCGCTCTATTGTTATACAAAACCAATTATACCACAGCACCTCGCAAAACAGGAAAAATCTTTGACGGATTCAAAAAAGATATTTCCTGCGCAGATGATCCGCCTGCTCCCGCGTGATGGCGTTGCTCCACTGAGCAGAATTGATACTGCCATACAATTCCCCCCACAGGCAGTCCAGATAGGATACATTCTCCCGAACTCCCTGCTTAAAGGCATCCAAATCACGCTTAAGTGCCGCAGGCAAGTCCCACTCATACAGCACTTCCGAATCATCCTCCTGCAGCGGAGAGATCTCCTCAATCCCCGTGCCGCCTACATAGAATTCAACCATATCGTCCAGCCGCAGGCAGGCCAGGCGGCGATATTCCGTATTTAGGTGTCCGCAGCCGCAGTCAATGTCGATGATGCCGTCACCATGCCAGATGCGGAAATTTTCATCGTCTCTGCCTGTCAGATATTTCGTAGGCGTGTGTCCGACGATACAGATGGTGTCACGGTAAGGGCTTTTGCTGTTTATGTCCACGCGACCCCAAATACGGGTGTCGCGGTCTTCTCCCGGAAGGCCGTGAACAAGGAGGAACTTCTGCCCACTGACCGTAATGTTCAACTGTTCCGGCAAATCGGCAAGGAATCGCAAAATCGTGTTCCGCTCTTGAGGCGTCCGGTGATAGAGCAGTTCCCGATAGGTAGGCATTCCACCATTTTTCCGCCAAAGGTCACGTGCGCCATATTCATTGTGGGGACCAAGGGTATCCAGGCACATCTGTTCATGGTTGCCAAGAAGCATCGTCATGTTGGGCGCATCCATGATCTTACGCAAAACATCAACGCCCATCGCACCGCGGTCAATGACGTCCCCGATGATATACATCTGGTCGGAATCAGAAAAGCGAATCAGCTCCAGCATCCGCTCATATTTGTCCAATTCACCGTGTATATCCGATACGCAGTAGATCACGCCCCACACCTCGCTCCTCTAACGAAGTAACTGCATCTTACCATAGAGTTAGCACAGAAACAAGGTTTCCATTGCAGTATCGTGGGTGAGACATGATTATGTGACCGCAATTCCTGTGGGTATTCCCCTTCACCATGTGGTGGGGAAATAAATCAACAAGACGAATAATAACAAATAAAAAGCCCTTCCGTCAGGAAGGGAGAAAGGATACTGATGAAAAAAGTAACATTTAAATCCTACGAGGAACTTCCTCTGATGCTCTCTGTTCCAGAAATGGCGGCGGCACTGGGTATCTCCCGCGCCGGAGCCTACGAGCTGGTTCGGACAGAGGGCTTCCCTGCTCTGAAAATCGGCTCTCGTATTGTGATCCCAAAGGATAAGCTCCGGGAATGGGTAGATCAGAATACTGGCAATAAAGGAATCTGACAAATGGTTTGGCAGGCACCGCCTTAATTGATAACATTCTGATAACTCTGCTCAGTTGGGATGGCTATTAAGGCCAAGGGATGGTATTGTGTGTCGCTGACAGGAGGTGGCACGCCATGCACGATTATATGAAAGCACTCTACCACAGGTTCGAGGCACCATCCCGGAGGGCAGAATATCTGGGCAGGAAAATCAAGAGAACACACAAGCAGCTCGCCTTTCTGCTGGATAAGCCAGAGAGAAAAATGCTATTGCGGATAGCAGACCTGGATGATGCGCTGCGGGACGAAGCCTGCCTGAACAGCTTCATATCCGGCTATCGTTTGGCCCAGGGCATCCAGCAGGAACTGCTGTCTGGCCAACCGCCATACAGCTTCGAGGTTGAAGTTGAACAGCGGGCCTGCGAACAACTAGTGAGAAAGGAGGAATAACACATATGGGAAAGAAACGCGCCAACGGAGAAGGCAGCATCCGCAAGCGGAAAGATGGCCGGTGGGAGGGCTTCTACACAGCGGCCTATGACCCGGATACCGGAAAGCAGAAAATCAAGAACGTACTGGGCAAGACCCAGGCTGAAGTCAAAGAGAAGCTGAAAAAGGCCATTGCGGACAGCCAGCGGCTGGACATGAATCGCAGCGGCACTCACACGGTGAAAAGCTGGGTAAAAATGTGGTACGAGGTCTACGCCGAGCCTCGGCTCCGTGAGAAAACCAAGGACTACTATCTAAACTACATCAACAACCACATCATCCCCGAGTTAGGTGATCTCAAGCTGGATAAGCTGACCACCATCCAAATCCAGAAGTTCTACAACGATCTCCAGAAGAATGGCAGGGTACAAAGATATAAGCACATCGATTTAAAAAACAAGGGGCTGAGTGTCAGAGTGGTCCACGGCATCCACACTCTGCTGAACAACTGCCTGGAACAGGCGGTGGCAGAGCGGCTGATCCTGGTGAACCCTGCAAGGGGGTGCAAGCTACCGAAAATGGAAAAACGGGAGATGAAGGTCCTGCCGGAAGAGAAGATCCAGCCCTATCTAATGGAGGCAGACAAGCGCGGCCTGCTGGCGCCCTTCTACCTGGAGCTGACCACCGGCCTGCGGCGGGGCGAGCTCCTCGCCCTCCTCTGGACTGACCTGGATGTGGAGAACAGGACTATCTCCATCACAAAGCAGGTGAACCGTATCAAGGGTGAGCTGGTGGTGAGCCTACCGAAAACGCAGAACTCCGTCCGTGTCCTCCCTGTCTCACAGCAGGCGGTGGACCTAATGGTAGCAGAGCACAAGAAGCATCCGGGAAATCCGTATATGTTCCCGTCACCCAAAACGGGCGGGATGTTTGACCCGGATTCTTTCCGGCATACCCATGATAAAATTCTCAAGGTCATTGGTGCAGAGCATATTCGGTTCCATGACCTCAGACACACATTCGCAACGCTGTCACTGAAAAACGGCGTGGATGTCAAGACCCTGTCCAGCACCCTGGGGCATTACAGTGCAGGGTTCACCCTGAGCACCTACACCCACGCCACGCCGGAAATGATGCGGGAAGCAGCGGATACAATGGGGAATGTGATTGGAAAAGCGATATAAATCGGTACCTGTGGCATCCTTTCAGGAAAAAGTATCTAAATGAAAATTGGGCAGCTCTATTCTCAGACGGAAGTGGAGCTGCCCAATAAACCGGAAGTTGTTAAATTCTCTTTCGAATCATTTTTTCTCCGAAAAATCATATGCCTGCCTCACCCATTCAAATAACTCTTCGTCCAAATCAGACATTTCCCTGATTACAATATGCGTTGTCCATCGTCCAGGATAAGCTTCTGTCTTTGCTGCTACACGCCCAGATTGGAGAGGGTAAGGAAGTCCAAGTGTCAAAACAAAATAGCCGTCAGGAAGTTCCGCCTTCCTCTTTACTCGCAAAAAAGAAACACAGGCATAAACATGACGATTAGAAAATGTTATCTGCGTTTTCTGTACCTTTATTTTGCTGTTTGGAAACTGTGTTGCTATTTTATCAGCAAATGCTTCATAAAGCGGTAATGCTGTCCGGCATTGATTGAAAAACAATAATGTATCCTGATTGATAAAATTCATTTTTCCCCCTTAAAACCGGAATTTATGCTTCTCTAAATGCCGATTAGTTGAGATTATTATACCATGCTACAGACTGATCCGCAACAAAAACGGTTAGCAAAAGTGATGGCCCCGAAAACAGACAACACGCAGGGGAAAAGAAAAAATTTTCAGAGTTAGGCAAAAAATACAGCACCGGGGAGGGAGAATCCTGCCCGGTGCTACCTTGTTCTACAGGCTACTATCGGCGTATTGGTCATCGTATTGGTCAGGCCTGACCAATACGATGACCAATATAACTTTTCACCGAAAAAGTAAAGAAAAAGTCCTGAAATCTCTCGATTTCAGGACTTTTTGGTGGAGACTGCTGGACTCGAACCAGTGACCTCCTGCGTGTGAAGATTC
>OQVT01002494.1_pt1 | contig 11846 bp, 11 predicted proteins | sample 1691561 | NCBI WGS metagenome assembly OQVT01 (sample SAMN03418260, study PRJEB22391) | human gut metagenome | biome: human-gut; feature: organic feature; material: feces | host: Homo sapiens | place: Tanzania | collected 2013-01 | reverse complement strand
TTTTCATCACCGTGAAGCTGAGCGATGTCTATGATATTGTCATTCAGCAACTCTTCGATCAGATCAGTGTCCTCGTTCACAAACACTCCCACCGCCCTGATGTCACTGCTTATATGTTCTCTTATTTTTTTTGCCGTATCACGAGAAACATTTCTGTGTGACTTTTTAAAATTTATTATCATTCCGAAATAATCCGGTCTGTACTCATTTATATACTCTGTATCCTCGATCCTGTATATTCCGCATATTTTGATAAAAGGCATCAGGCATTCCTCATTTCTCTAAGCAGCGCCGCCTTGTCATATGCTCTCATAAATGCCTCTCCTATAAGCACGGCATCGGCACCTGTCTCTTTGATCCTTTTAGCATCATCAGCATTTTTCACACCGCTTTCCGCAACATATACGGTGTCCTTCGGGATCATACTTCTGAGCTTTAAGGCATTTGAAAAATCAACTGAAAAATCCTTCAGATTTCTGTTGTTTACACCTATTATCCATGCATCTGCCTTTACTGCGCTTTCTATCTCTTTCTCATTATGAGCTTCCACTAAAGCATCGAGTCCGAGCTCTTTACATAGACTCAGATAGTCCTTTAATCTTGCATCATCAAGTATTGAGCAGATAAGCAGCACTGCATCAGCCTCCATGCATTTTGCCTGATATATCTGGTACTCATCAACGGTGAAGTCCTTTCTTATCATAGGTGTGTCTATCCTTGCTCTTACCTGTCTGAAGATATTGTCAGAGCCCTTGAACCATTTTGGTTCCGTAAGACATGAGACACAATCAGCACCGGCGTTTTCATATTCCTTTGCTATATCAAGATAAGGAAAACTCTCGGATATTATCCCCTTTGACGGTGAAGCCTTCTTTATCTCACAGATAAAGCTAAGCCCCGGCTTCCTAAGCGCCTCAAGGAACCTGTGATCCCGTCCTTTCATCAACTCTGCTTTTTCTCTTAATCTTTCCTGCGGTATTGCCCTCTTATCCGTTTTTACACGAAGCATTGAATATTCGGCAATCGTATCAAGGATGTTCATCAGCTGTTACTCTCCTTTATGAATTCCTCAAGCTTTCTGTAGGCCTTTCCCGAATCGATAATATCAGCGGCAAGCCTTATTCCTTCCTTTATGCTTCCGGCCTTTTCGTTTATATAAAATGATGCACCTGCATTTAAAAGTACGGCATCTCTTTTGAAACCTTTTTCGCCTTTTAATATGGCTTTTGTTATCTCTGCATTCTCCGAAGGATCTCCCCCGACAAGGTCATTTTTTGTGCAGCGTTTCATTCCGAAATCCTCAGGTGATATCTCATATGTCCTTGTCTTGCCGTCTGAAAACTCACATATTTTGGTCGGCGCACTGAGTGATATCTCATCGAGCTTATCCTCTCCGTATACGACCATTCCCCTCTTTACGCCTATGTTCATGAGTACCTTTGCAAGCGGCTCGCAAAGATAACCGTCGTAAACCCCGAGAAGCTGATAGGCAGGCTTTGCGGGATTAGTTATGGGTCCTAGTATATTAAATACCGTCCTTATCCCAAGCTCCTTTCTGATCGCTCCCACATATTTCATTGATGAATGATATTTCTGGGCGAATAAAAAACACATGCCTACGGTATCAAGGAGCTTTGTGCATTTTTCAGGCTCAAGCGATATGTTTACTCCTAAAGCCTCAAGGCAATCCGCTGTTCCGCATTTTGATGATGCAGCCCTGTTTCCGTGCTTTGCAACCTTAACTCCTCCCGCTGCGCATACGATAGCTGCCGTGGTCGATATATTAAAGCTTGAAGAGCCGTCTCCTCCGGTTCCCACTATCTCAAATACATCCATATCGTGATCGACCTTTGATGCATGTTCTCTCATTGCATTTGCGCATCCACTGATCTCATCTATCGTCTCGGCCTTTCCGCTTGAAGCCGAAAGAGCAGCTAAGAATGCGGCGTTTTGTGTCTGTGTCGTTTCACCGCTCATTATCTCGTTCATTACCGTATAAGCTTCATCATATGTAAGCTCTTCGTTATTTACTAATTTTTTAATAGCTTCTCCGATCATTTCTGTATCCCCTTTTTATGTCCTTTTACAATGTAATAAATGATCTCAGCATTTCCTTACCAAGCGGAGTCATTATGGATTCCGGATGAAATTGTACGCCGAATATCGGATATTCCCTGTGCTCCACAGCCATTATTTCATTTTCCCGCGTCCTTGCCGTTATCTTAAGACATTCAGGCATTGTATCGGGATCTGCCGCAAGCGAATGATACCTTGCCACAAGAGTTTTATCCGGACATTTCTCAAATATCTTGCTGTTCACATCAAGAATGACCTCTGATTGTTTTCCGTGCATAAGCCTTCCCGCATATGTTACCCTTGCTCCGTATGCGGCGCATATAGCCTGATGTCCGAGGCATACACCGAGAGTTGGTATTTTTTTGCATATCGTTCCTGCTGCTTCTATTATGATACCGGCATCCTCCGGCCTCCCCGGTCCCGGTGAAATGATTATGTGATCAGGCGAAAGTGCCTCGATCTCATTTATAGTCATTTCGTCATTTCTTATAACCTTTATATCAGGGTTTATCTCACCGATGAGCTGGTAAAGGTTGTATGAAAAGCTGTCGTAATTATCTATAAGTAATATCATTGTCGATCTCCTCCGCTTCCTCAAGTGCTTTAACTACAGCCGCAGCCTTATTTATGCATTCGTTATATTCGTTTTCCGGTACGGAATCGGCAACTATTCCGGCTCCGCTCCTTACGAACACTTTTCCGTTTTTCTTGTAAGCTATCCTTATCGCAATACATGTATCCATGTCACCGTTGAATCCTATATATCCTATTGCTCCTCCGTAAATTCCTCTTTTATTGTTTTCAAGCTCTCCTATTATCTGACATGCTCTTATCTTAGGTGCTCCCGAAAGCGTACCTGCCGGCAGGACAGAGCTTATCGCATCAAGTGCATCATACTCGTCCTTTATCTCTCCTCTTACAACGGAGCCGATATGCATTACATGCGAATATCTTTCTATGCAATGCAGCTTCTCCACTTCAACGCTTCCGAACTTTGATATCCTTCCTAGGTCGTTTCTTCCGAGATCTACCAGCATGTTATGCTCGGCAAGCTCCTTTTCATCATGCAGAAGGCTTTTCTCATTTGCCTTATCCTCTCTGTCGTTTTTACCTCTCGGTCTGGTTCCCGCAAGAGGGAATGTATGAAGTACACCATCCTTGAGCTTTACGAGTGTTTCCGGTGATGCACCGGCAACCTCGACATCCGTTCCCGAAAAATAAAACATATACGGTGAAGGATTTATCGTTCTTAAAACTCTGTATGCATTTAAAAGACTGCCTTCATAAGGAGCACTCAATCTGTTTGAAAGAACTACCTGAAATATGTCTCCCTCTTTTATATACCGCTTTCCCTTTTCAACCATTGCGCAGTATTTTTCCTTATCAAAAAGCGGTTCTGCCTTTCCGAGCAGATGTCCCGGTTTCTCGATCTTTTTCTCACCGTATCTTATGAGATTTATCATATTTTTAATCTCATAGACTGCTTTATTGTAGCCTGTCTCCACATCATCGAGTGACATGTTTACGATTATGATAAGCTTCTGGGCGAAATTATCAAAAACGATAACTTTATCAAAAAGCATCAGGTCTATATCCTTAAAGTTTTCGCTATCCTCGACATCCACTCTCACCTTCGGCTCCGAATATCCTAAGAAATCATATGAGAAATATCCTACGAGTCCGCCGGTAAAGGATGGAAGATAATCAAATTTCGGTGTTTTATAGCCTGCGAGGATCTTTCTTATAAATGCTGACGGATCATCGGTCCTGAATTCTATATCACCTGCTTTTACTCTTCCGTTTATACATGTAATCTCCATTTTGGGATCGAATCCTAAAAATGTATATCGTCCCCATATATTCTGTTTTGCTGCCGATTCAAGTAAAAAGCAATGAGTCGAAACATTTTTCAGCTTTCTCATAAGCTCTATCGGTGTAATGTCATCTGACAGGATCTCGCAGCTTACCGGAATGACATTGTATTTTCCGGTCTTTGCGATCTCTTCGATTTCTTTTCTTTCTGGTCTGAACATTTTTGCCTCCTTAAATTCGATGATCTGCCGCAATATGGAATGGATCTGCATAATGGTTCATTGTATTTTTGTCTTGCATGAAAGCTTCATGCCAATAAAAAAAGTCCCTGATGATCAAAAAGATCATCAAGGACGAATATACAAATATCCGCGGTGCCACCTTGATTTGTGGATACCACACTCTTAGCAAGATACAATCATATCTTCGACAACTTACGTATGTCTATACGTCGCAGAATACTCGGCTTACGCCTTTGACTGCGCCCTCAGCGGTCCATTTGAAGGCTTGTTTTCTTTCCGGATCTCAGCATCCCGGAATCTCTGTATGAGCATCACCAACGTTATCTCCGCTTCATCGGTTTGTTCTTAAATTTGTTTATAAAATAATCCTTTCAAAATAGATTGTCAAGAATTTTTAATTATTTTTTTGCTTTTTACTTATTTTTTACTTTCTTTCAGATCTATCTTTCCGTTGTATTTACCGATCCTCTTAAGGTAGATTCTTGTCTCCGCAACTACAACTCCGTTCAATGCGATCAACGCGATAAGGTTAGGTATTGCCATCAGGCCGTTAAATATATCCGCAATCGTCCATACAGCCGAAACCGTCATATACGGTCCTATAAACACTGCGAGAATATATATCCATCTGTATGCCTTAACTGCCTTCTGGTTTCCTCCGGTAAGATATTCCAGACATCTTTCACTATAATAATCCCATCCGAGTATCGTTGTAAAAGCAAAGAATACAAGGCAGATCATAAGGATGAATGCTGAAACCTGTGAAGGGAAAGGAAGCGTATCCTGGAATGCTTTAGATGTTACCGCTACGCCCTCAAGGCCTATATTCCATGTACCTGCTATGATTATCGAAAGTCCTGTCATAGTGCAGATAACGATGGTATCTATAAATGTTCCGAGCATGGAGATAAGTCCCTGCTGTCCCGGAGAATCAGACTGTGCTGCTGCAGCTGCGATAGGTGCGCTTCCGAGTCCCGCCTCATTTGAGAAGATTCCCCTTGCTATACCCTTCTGCATAGCCATGAACATAGCTCCCAGTGCTCCTCCTGCCGCAGCCCTGAGTCCGAATGCACCCTCGATGATCGATGCAAATGCAGCAGGTATCGCATTTAAATGCGTAAATATTATTATAAGAACTACCGCAACATATACGATAGCCATGAACGGAACTATTACCTGAGAAACACCCGATATCCTCTTTATTCCTCCGATTATAACCAGAGCCACAAAGAAAGAAAGCACTATGCCGGCGATAATTGTCGCCCATGAATACTGGGTACCGAAAATAGTTACCGAATATGCATTATTAGGATCAAAGAAATCTCTGACCGCACTTGTTATACCGTTTATCTGTGTAAAGGTTCCTATACCGAAAAGTCCTACACATAAGCCGAAGAATGCAAATATCTTTGCAAGCCATTTCCATTTAGGACCCATTCCCTTTTCGATATAATAAAACGGGCCGCCGACAACGTGTCCGTCCTCTGCTACAGTACGGAACTTGACCGCAAGAAGACACTCGGCATATTTGGTTGCCATTCCGACAAAGGCTGCAACCCACATCCAGAAAAGAGCTCCCGGGCCTCCTGCAACGAGTGCCGTCGCAACACCTACTATATTTCCTGTTCCGATCGTTGCGGAAAGTGCCGTACAAAGTGCGGCAAAGCTCGATATCTCACCGTCTTCTCCGCTTTTTTCATTTTTAAAAAGCTCCTTGATAGCCTTTGGCAAAAGCCTGATCTGAAGCAGCTTTACTCTTGCCGTTATAAAAACACCTACTACCAATATAAAGATGATGAGCGGTATTCCCCAGACAAAATCGTCAACTGCTGTAAGAATGTTGTTGAAAAACTGCATTTTTACACCCCTCTTTTAAAAATTGCTTTTGGGCTCTATTCGGGAAAATAAAAAAAGCTGATGTCAAAAAACTCAGCTTCTAAAGATGGAACACACATATGCGCTGCTCTGTCCTTTTGCCTGAGAGTTTCGGCTTTCGCCTTGCACCTTCGGCACTCCTTTTCGGAGATTCTCCAGAACCAAGTCCATATCCGGTTTCATATGTATTCGGACCGAATCCATATGATTCCTGATATTTCATACTCATTTTTCAGAATTGAAATAACGCCGTAAATACGACTTATCCATTATGCTACGTTTTACCGATAATTTCAATATATTTTTTTTGTAAGCCTTATAAGTCCCTGATTATTAGCTGATTATTATGCTTTTAACTTCAACTTAATATTGCCTAATGGGAATTATTGTTTTAAACTTAATTGAAGTTTGAAATGAAACTTAATCATAGTTTGAGTTTATACGGAGGAATTATGAAGGACGGATTTATTAAGGTATCTGCTGTCACACCGAAAATAACGGTAGCCGATCCGGCAGGCAATGCAGATATTATCATAAAGGAAATAAAAGAAAGTGCCGATTCACACAGCAAAGTTATTGTTTTACCGGAGCTGTGTATCTCGGGCTATGAATGCCGTGATCTTTTCTGGCAGGAATTTCTTTTAAACAAATGCATCGATGCGTTATTTAAGATCAAAGAAGAAACAAAGGACATAGATGCGATCATATTTGTGGGTCTGCCGCTCGAATACAACGGCAAGCTCTTCAATGTCGCTGCTGCTCTTTGTAAAGGCGAGATACTTGGCTTTGTTCCGAAAAAGAATCTTCCGAATTACAATGAATTCTATGAAGCAAGACATTTTTCACAGGGAAATGAAGAAGTCGGATATATAAACCTTAAAGGCGAGACGATTCCGTTCGGAACAAATATCATATTCGAATGCAGCTCAATGCCTCATCTGAAGATAAGCGCAGAGATATGTGAGGATTTGTGGGCACCCGAACCACCGAGTGTTTCTCATGCTCTTGCAGGCGCTACGATGATAGTAAATCTTTCCGCAAGCGATGCTATGACAGGAAAGGCCTCATACAGAAGAGGCCTCGTCTCATATCAGTCCGCAAGGCTTATCTGCGGATATATATATGCTTCGGCCGGTGACGGCGAATCGTCTACGGACCTCGTTTTCTCAGGACACAACCTGATTGCTGAAAACGGTGTGGTATTAAAGGAATCCGAAAGATTTAAAAATCAGTCTGTATCCTCAGATATAGATGTTGACAGGCTTGTGAGCGAGCGCAGACGTATGTCTACCTTCCCGATCCAGTCTTCTGTCTCTCACAAGGTTATACCATTTGACCTTACCATAGAGGATACCGTACTTGACAGATATATCGATCCCGAACCGTTTGTACCATCCGACAAATTCAACAGAAATGCAAGGTGCGATGAGATCCTCAATATACAGGCAATGGGTCTTAAGAAGCGTATCGAGCATACACACTGTCAGAGTGCTGTAGTAGGTATCTCAGGAGGACTTGACTCTACACTTGCTCTCCTTGTTACCGCAAGAGCCTTCGACCTTGCAGGCATTTCAAGAGATAAGATAACAGCCGTGACAATGCCTTGCTTCGGAACTACGGACAGGACATATAAAAATGCATGTATGCTTACTCTTTCTCTCGGCGCCACTTTAAAGGAAGTAGATATAAAGGAATCCGTAACACTTCACTTTAAGGATATAGGACATGATATTAACGACCACAGCGTAACATATGAAAACGGACAGGCACGCGAAAGGACTCAGGTTCTTATGGATATTGCCAATCAGACTGGCGGCATGGTCATAGGAACAGGCGATCTATCCGAACTTGCTTTGGGATGGGCTACCTATAACGGTGACCATATGTCTATGTACGGAGTTAATTCATCGGTACCTAAAACACTGGTGAGACACCTCGTTCACTTTTATGCCGAAAACTGCGATGATGAAAGCCTTTCAGCTATACTTCTCGATGTACTCGATACACCGGTAAGTCCGGAGCTTCTTCCGCCAAAGGACGGAGAGATCTCCCAGAAAACAGAAGAGCTTGTCGGCCCATATGAGCTGCATGACTTCTTCCTCTACAATATGCTCCGTCTGTGCTATCCGCCTGCTAAAATATACAGACTGGCAAAGATCGCATTTAACGAAACATATGACAGTGAATTTATACTGAAATGGCTTAAGAACTTCTATAGAAGATTCTTCTCGCAGCAGTTCAAGCGTTCATGTCTTCCTGACGGTCCTAAGGTCGGATCTGTCGCCGTATCTCCGAGGGGAGACCTACGGATGCCGAGTGACGCGAGCGCTGCTATATGGCTAAACCAACTGGAAGAACTGAATTAAACCATACTTAGGGACTGCCGCATTTGTGACAGTCCTTTTTTCAACAAAGAATATCAAAATACACCGGATAAAATACTTTTCCCGAAAGGGACATTCTTTTTCAAACCAAAAATAAGACTGCCGTAATGATATGCTCCCTTTTAGGTAGACAAGTGAAATAATAAAAACTTGTTACCTAGAAGGGGTATTTTATTGGGAAGAAAATTGAGACATACAGCTGAAGAAAAAATATGTGCTATAAAAGAATATTTGGAAGGTACTATCAGCATGAACTCCATTGCAGAACAACTCGGTATTAACAAAGAATCATTCAGGCAATGGGTAGCTAAATATAAGTCAATGGGGACAGAGGCTTTTTTTACAGAGCAAAACAAACATTATTCTAAATATGAAAAGGAACAGGCAGTTGCTTCATATTTAGCTGGTGAAGGTTCGTTTATGGATATCTGTATAAAATATAAAATTCATTCAACTGCTCAACTCAAAACGTGGGTTAAGAAGTATAATGGTCATGAGGAGCTGAAGGCTTCTGGAACTGGAGGTACAGCCGTCATGACTAAAGGAAGAAAAACGACATTTGAGGAACGAGTGGAAATCGCATCCTATTGCATTTCTCATGCTCACAATTATGCAGAAACATCTGAAAAATTTAAAATTTCTTATCAGCAGGCGCGAAACTACACCATTAAATATGAGAAAAATGGAATTGATGCATTGCAGGATAATCGTGGTAAACGAAAATCAGAAGATTCTCTTACTGAACTTGAAAGACTTCGAGCAGAATTAAAATTAGAAAAAGCCAAGCGAGAAAAAGCTGAAATGGAGGCATCATTCCTAAAAAAACTCAACGAAATAGAGAGGAGGCGGGGCTAAGCCTGCTTAGACATGGACAGATTTATCAGGCAATTAAAGAAGAAAACGAAATATATGGTTATCCGATCACTGCACTTTGTAAACTTGGAAAGGTAAGCAGAGCAGCTTATTATAAATGGCTTCATAGAGAGATTCCGGCTAATGAAATTGAAAACCGGCGCATTGAAGATAAAATTGAAAAGATACATATGGACTCTCCTGATAAAGGATACCGCAGAATACGAGATGAGTTGGAACGTTATCATGGAATAAAAGTAAACGACAAACGGGTTCTTCGTATTTGTAGAAAGAAAAATATCAAATCTACAATAAAATATGCTAACAATGGATGTACACGCCATGCTGCGAATCCACAATTCATAGCAGAAAATGTATTAAATCGAGAGTTTTATGCAGATTCACCTAATCAGAAATGGCTTACAGATGTAACGGAATTTAAATATTATATCGGGTCAGAAAAACATAAATTGTATCTTAGTGCAATACTGGATTTGTATGATAGACGTATTGTTTCCTACGTGATTCGAGATAACAATAATAATGCCTTGGTCTTTGATACTTTTGATATTGCCATCGCTAACAATCCTAATGCGCGTCCACTGTGTCATAGTGACAGAGGATTTCAGTATACAAATCGAACATTCCACAATAAACTGGAAGCGGCGGGCATGACTCAAAGTATGTCAAGAGTTGCAAAATGTATTGACAACGGACCAATGGAAGGGTTCTGGGGAATAATAAAAAGAGAACGTTATTATGGCAAAAGATTTACAAGTCGTACATCACTTGTAAACATGATTGAAAGTTATATTGAGTATTACAATAATAAACGATTACAAAGACATCTTGGAGTTTTAACTCCGATGGAAAAATATGAACAGTATATGTTTGCAGCATAAAAGCTGCCACCAGTTTTCATCTGGTGGCAGAAATAAATTTTTATTTTTTTAATTGTCTACTTGACGGGAAGCAGTTCAATACAAGGCCGTAGGAGGATAAGTGATGAAGAAAACGTTTGGAATGATTCTTGTTGTATGTGTCAGTGTTTTATGTTTGAGTGCTTGTGGAAGCAAAGACGCTAATGTTAAAGCGGAATCTCTTCAATCTCAGATAGACGAATTATCGAAACGCGTAAATAAGTTGGAAGGCAACTTGGCTTCTGATAGTAACGATTTCTCTGCAACAGAAATGGGATCAAAAGAAGAAACTGTTGACATACCTAATATTATTGATCAGGAAACAGATAAAGAAGCCAGCGGCAAAAATACTGAAAAGAAAAGCATATCGGTTGGAGAAAGCATGACCGTATCAACTGATGACGGTTCTTATACAATATCAATTCAAGGGGCTCATAGAATGACAACTGAAGACCATTATGTGAAAGAAGATATCCCGGAAGGATTTAGTTTGGTTTCCGTAAGATGTATCGTTGAAAACCAAGATTATTCTGGAATGTACGATAATTTACTTTCGAGTGGCGATTTGGTGCTTAGTAGTTCAGGAAAAACAATAAGGGCTCAAGACGAAAACGGATTTGATTGTGAATCCTACGATTTTACACCTTTTAACGATGAAGAATATTCCGTTACAGAAATTCCGGTAGGCGCAAAAATGAGATTATCGTTGCCATTTAAAGTTCCGGAAAAAGATGCTAAAATTAAATTAATAGTGCAAGATACAGTAATAGAAATTCCTATTGATTAGAAAATCAACCTGCACGATATCGATACATATATGTTCTTAAAATGGATATTCAAGACATTTGTTGCGGTGATTCTGGTGACGAACACATGGAATATCGTTATGGGCGTTTTCGATGTGGCACAGAGCGTGGTTAATTCCAGCGCCAGCGTTATTGCCTCCCATGTGGGAATAGATGCGGACGCGTAGCTAATGGCAATTACGGCGCAGCTTCAGGAAATGGATATCGGTCCGCTTCTTGGCTTGTGGTTCAGTACATTGTTCGTCAGCCTGACGATACAGATCCTGTCCATATGCATTTTCCTTATTGTGTACGGCAGGATGATTGAGATCTATCTTGTAACATCCCTTCGCCTATCCCTATGGCGACAATGGTCAATCACGAATGTGGACATGTCGGGCAAAATTACCTGCGGTCGGTCATTACGCTGGCTTTCTAGGCATTCCTTTTTATGGCGTGCATCGGAATCTACGCAGTACTGATACAGACCATTTCGTTCGGAGACGACCTGACCGGAGCCATGTGGGGATGCGTTGGCTATACCGTTTTACTGTGCTTCGCGCTTTAAGACGGGAAGTCTTTCAAAGAGTATATTTGGAGCGCATTAAATCTAACTGCTCAAATTAATCTTGAATAATATGATCTTACACTTATATTTATTATTAGGTAATCCTTTTGAATCTGAATAGCAATTGCAGTTAGAGGGATGTTTCTGAGTAATATGGAAAAAGAGATGAATTATTCAAAACAGTCGATGTATTCTGACACAATACAAAAGCTGAATAAAGCTATTAAAGATGAATTTCTTTTACGAGTCGATAATGCTTGAGTATGCACTGATAGAAGATCGTTTAAATACAATGCTGGAGCATTTGGGAATAATAAATGGCGGTGAAAAAG
>OQVT01002489.1_pt1 | contig 11860 bp, 7 predicted proteins | sample 1691561 | NCBI WGS metagenome assembly OQVT01 (sample SAMN03418260, study PRJEB22391) | human gut metagenome | biome: human-gut; feature: organic feature; material: feces | host: Homo sapiens | place: Tanzania | collected 2013-01 | reverse complement strand
TCAAACTCGCCTCTATTGAGGAAGCTATAGAAGATTTTAAGAAAGGTCAATTCGTGATTGTAGTCGACGACGAAGATCGCGAAAACGAAGGCGACCTCATCATGGCAGCCGAATTGGTTACGCCCGAACATGTTAATTATATGCTGCGCAATGGTCGTGGCGTGCTCTGCGCCCCCATCACCATCGACCGCTGCAACCAACTGCAATTAGAACACCAAGTGCAGAGCAACACCAGCATGTTGGGCACCCCCTTCACCGTAACCATCGACCTACTCGAAGGTTGCACCACAGGAGTTAGCTGCCACGACCGTGCTGCCACAATCCGTGCCTTGGCAAACCCCGACAGCCGTCCCGAAAGCTTTGGCCGCCCAGGACACATCAATCCGCTCTATGCACAAGACCGCGGTGTATTGGCACGTGCAGGACACACAGAGGCTGCTGTAGACTTGGCACGATTGGCAGGAATGCAACCCGCAGCTTGCCTCATCGAAATTTTGAACGAAGATGGCACCATGGCACGTATGCCCCAGCTGCAAGAATTTGCGCAGCGCGAAGGCTTGCACATCATCACCATCAAAGACCTGATAGCCTACCGCTTGAAAACAGAATGCTTGGTAGAGCAAGGCGAAGAGGTAGACATGCCCACAGAGTATGGTCACTTCCGCCTAATTCCCTTCCGTCAAAAGAGTAATGGTCTTGAACACATCGCGCTGATAAAGGGCGAATGGACCGAAGACGAATCTGTGTTAGTGCGCGTTCACTCATCGTGCATGACGGGCGACATCTTTGGCTCAGAGCGTTGCGACTGTGGCGAGCAGCTACACAAAGCCATGCGCATGATTGAGGACGAAGGCAAGGGCGTAGTGCTCTACCTAAACCAAGAAGGACGTGGCATTGGCTTGATGGCTAAAATTGCAGCATACAAGTTGCAAGAAGAAGGCTACGACACCGTAGACGCTAACGTACACTTGGGCTACGACCCCGACGAACGCGATTATGGTGTAGGCGCACAAATTTTGGGCATGCTCAATGTTCACAAGATGCGTTTGCTCACCAACAACCCCGTGAAGCGTGTAGGTTTAGAGGCATACGGTCTTGAAATTGTAGAAAACATACCCATCGAAATCACGCCTAACAAGTATAACAAGCGTTATCTCGAAACAAAGAAAGAACGCATGGGACACACCTTGCACCTTTAAGCCTTAAGGTGTCAGCACACATGTAACCATCCTAAAAAAAATTACGATTATGGAACAAAACATTTATGGCTACAACCCTCAAGCTACCGACCGTGTGCAAAACTCCACACTCGGTTTCTCTGCATTGATGACCAAAGTATACGTATGGATGACGTTAGCACTTGTTACCACAGGTCTCACCTCGTTCTATGTTGCCAGCAATGAGAGCTTGCTGTTCAGCATTGTCAGCAGCCAAGGCATATTTTGGGGATTAGCTATTGCAGAATTGGCTTTGGTGTGGATTCTTTCAGCCAACGTCATGCGCATGTCGTTCCCCCTGGCAGGATTGATGTTTCTTGCCTACTCCATTCTCAATGGTGTAACCTTCTCTGTGTTGTTCTTGGCATACACCGCCGAGAGCCTAACCACCACGTTCATGGTAACCGCAGGCACCTTTGGAGCCATGTCGTTAGTAGGCTTGTTCATTAAGAAAGACCTTTCGAGCATCGGTCGTTTCCTTTTCATGGCACTCATAGGCTTAATTATTGGCACCCTTGTCAATATGTTTGTAGCAAGCAGCGCATTAGAATGGGCTTTAACCTACGCAGGCATTGCCATTTTCTGCGGTCTCACTGCATACGACACCCAGAAGATGAAAGAGATTTTGCAGCAAAACGAACAGGCTGGCGACACCAACCTACTCAAAATAGCCTTGCTTTGCAGCCTCTCACTTTATCTCGACTTTATTAACTTGTTCATCTATTTGCTCCGCATTTTCGGAGACAGAAAATAAACAATAACTGAGGGTTAAGGGTTTACCACAAGTAAGCCCCTAACCCTCAGTTGCTATAATAACCACTAACATTACACTAAAATGCTTTCAACACTCGTAAACCGTTTGGCTCCATCAGCCACTCTTGCCATGTCGCAAAAGAGCGCAGAACTCAAAGCGCAGGGCGTTGACATTATCAACCTTTCAGTGGGCGAACCCGACTTCAACACTCCCGACCATATTAAGGAGGCAGCTAAAAAGGCTGTCGACGAAAACTACTCTCGCTACTCGCCCGTAGCAGGATACCCCGCTTTGCGCAAAGCTATCTGCGCTAAATTAAAGAATGAAAACGGACTCGACTACCTCCCCGAAGAGATTGTTTGCTCTAACGGTGCTAAGCAGTGTGTATGCAATGCGGTAATGGCACTTGTTTCTCCGGGCGAAGAAGTCATTATCCCTGCCCCTTATTGGGTAAGCTACCCCCAAATGGTATTGATGGCTGATGGTAAACCCGTGTTTGTAGAAGCCAAGATTGAACAAGACTTCAAGATTACGCCTGAGCAACTTGAAGCAGCCATCACTCCTAAAACACGTGCCATTATTCTTTGCTCACCGAGCAACCCTACAGGTTCTGTATATAGCAAGGAAGAACTCGAGGCTTTGGCAGTAGTATTGCGTAAGCACGAAGGTGTATATATTATTAGCGACGAAATCTACGAACACATCAACTATGTAGGTGCCCACGCTTCTATCGCAGCTTGCGAAGGTTTGAAGGATCGTACCATCGTTATCAATGGTGTGTCTAAGGCTTATGCCATGACTGGTTGGCGCATTGGTTTCTTGGCAGCTCCCCTCGCTATTGCCAAGGCTTGCAGCAAGCTCCAGGGTCAATATACCAGTGGTCCTTGCTCAGTAAGTCAGGTAGCAGCTACCGAAGCTTTTGCAGGTCCACAGGAATGTGTTGAAGAGATGCGTCAAGCTTTTGAACGTCGCAAAAATCTGATTGTGAAGTTGGCTAAGGAAATTCCGGGCTTCGAAGTAAACGACCCTCATGGTGCCTTCTACCTCTTCCCCAAGTGTAGCTATTACTTTGGTAAGACAGACGGTGAGCGCACCATCAACAACTCAATGGACTTTGCCATTTACTTGCTCGAAGTAGGACACGTTGCTACTGTAGGTGGTGACGCCTTTGGTTCTCCCGAATGCTTCCGCATGAGCTATGCTACAAGCGATGAAAATATCGTAGAGGCCTTGCACAGAATTAAAGAAGCTGTAAGCAAATTAAAGTGATTTTTCAAGTAATAAGTAATAGGTAATAAGCAATATAAACTATTGGCAGCAAACCTATTACTTCATTAAAACATGAAAGCCAAGTATGTGAGAAGGGGTTATCCCAATCAACATACTTGGCTTTTTATTTGCACAAATACAAAAATCTTATTTGATACTCAAAACTCTGCTTCTTAATCCCGAAACAGCCAACTGTGCATCACGTTCAGCCTCTAACTGACTGGTACGAGCACCATAGTAGAAAGAAAGTTCTAGGAGATAATCGAGAAGCGAAATCTGACCTAATTCGAGCGAACGACGAAGCAAATGATCATTATTCATCTGCTGCATATCCTTTTGCAACGCATTAGCAGATTGTTGCAACTGTTTAGCCGAAGCATATTGCTTAGCTACTTGGGCACGCTCCTGATAAACTACATCATCCACAGTTAAACGATTAGCAGCCAATTCAGCCTCAGCCTTACGAACCTTTTTGCGCGAATTACCCCAAAGTGGCAAAGTAAAACCAAGTGAAAGTCCACTATAGTTATTCTGCTTAATGTATTCGCCCTGAAAGCCCACCGTTAAAGCAGGGAGTCCCTCAGCCTTAGCCACCTTAATTTCAGCCTCACTTTGTGCCACAGCCGCCTGGGCCGTTTGCACAGCTAAAGAGCCTTCTAATGCCGACTGAAAATCAGCTAAGGGAGGAAGTGCTCTACCCTCTAAAGGATAAATTGTATCCGTAAAGGCAACCATTTCTCCCCCATTTAAACGCTGCAGATTCGCAAGGATTTGTTGTCGCTCGTTATTAGCACGTGCCAAATCCGCACGACTTATCGAAGCATTTAAGCGTACTTTATTTACCTCAAGTTGGTTAATATCGCCACGCTCAAACTTTTGTTGATAAAGACGTTCAATCTCCTCAGCCAAAGCTTGACGCTGTGACAGTTCGCCACACAACTTGTTATAATACACCAAGGTTGTAAACTGTTCGTCAGCCTCTGTCAACACCTGTTGCACAGCCCTACGGTAGTCGTTATAAGCAACCTGATTGTTAGCTTTAGCCAATGCACTGCGGCGTCCCAACAGCACATCCCAATCAAGGCTTTGTGTGAGCGACACATTGGTGCGGTTAGGCACCCCCTTAGGCGTACCCACTAAATAGGCAACCTCCGCCTCTGGGTCAGTTAAGCTCAAATTTGAACCATTCGCCAAAACAGAAGCTTGCATTTGTCGGTGTAGAGCCTTTAGCGTAGTGTTGTTTTGGGCAATCTGCGCCATCCAACTCTCCCACCCCGATTTTAGAACCGACTGCGCACAAAGAATAGGTGCAGCGGCACAAACCATATAGAGAATAATGAGTGTACGTTTCATTTTTTTGTTTTAGCAGTTTTTAATGGAGCCATAATCGGCACTATAAAAAGATTGAGCAAAGTGCTTGTGAGCAGTCCGCCCAACATCACCTGTGCCATAGGACTTTGAATTTCGTTACCAGGCAACTCACTGCCCAATGCCAATGGGATAAGCGCCAAGCCCGAACTTAAGGCAGTCATCAAAATAGGCAAAAGACGGTCGAGCGAGCCACGCATCACCACCTCCCGACGCGACAAACCGCGTTTAGCCAGTTCGTTATAGCGGTCAACCAAGAGCATACCCCCGCGCGTAGCCATGCCAAAGAGCGATATAAAACCAATAATGGCAGGAATGCTCACCACACCGCCCGTAAACACGAGAGCCAAAACGCCCCCAATAAGTGCCAAAGGCAAATTCAGCAATACAATAACAGCTTGGTGCCACGAGCGGAATTGCAAAAAGAGCAAAAGCAAAATAACAATGATGCTAACTACCGAAAGTCCAAGAAGCATGCGCGAAGCCGAAGCCTCACTCTCAAACTGTCCACCATATTCAATATGATAACCTTCGGGAAGTTTTACTTCTTTATCAATGGCACTGCGCATATCATTCACCACCGAACGCATATCGCGCCCTTCAGCATTTGCAGACACCACCAATTTGCGCTGCGCATTTTCACGACTAATGGTGTTAGGACCTGCCGACGAAACCACTTCAGCCACATCAGCTAACGGCACCAAACGCCCATCGTTCGTGTCAATAAGCAACGATTTTATGTGTTCAATGCTCTGCAAGTCGTTGTCTGCCACACGCACCGTTAAGTCGAATGTTTTGGCACCCTCTTGCACCTGGCTCACCACTTCGCCCCCCACAGCAGCATTCACATACTCAGCAAACTGTGGCAAGGTAATGCCATAGCGAGCCAAGAGCGTGCGCCGCGGACGGATAATAAGCTGCGGACGCTCAATTTGTTGCTCCACATTCAAGTCTGCCACTCCCTCAATGCCCTTAGTAGCCTGCTGAATTTGCAAGCCAATGGCATGAAGTTGCGACAAGTCTGGTCCAAACACCTTAATAGCAATACCCGCCTTCGAGCCCGACAGCATCGCATCAATGCGGTGCGAAATAGGTTGACCAATCTCAATGTTCACACCTGGCAATGAGCGCAAGCGCTGGCGAATGTCAGCCATCACCTCAGCCTTACTGCGTTTGTCGAGCGCAAAGGGCACCTCCATCTCGCTTGTATTCACCCCCAAGGCATGCTCATCGAGTTCAGCACGCCCCGTTTTACGCGCCACAGCCTTCACCTCAGGCACCTGCAACAACAGCTCCTCAGCACGTTTGCCAATGTTGTTACTCTCGTCGAGCGAAACCCCAGGCAGCGTACTCACGTTAATGGTAAACGAGCCCTCGTTAAAAGGTGGCAAAAAAGAACGCCCCAGGGTAAAGAACAAGCCAATGGTAATTACCACCACAACAGCAGTCGAGGCCAAAATCCATCGCGAAGGTCTGCCCAAAGCCCAAGCCAAAGCCAACTCGTAATAACGCTTCAAAGCACACACCCATCGCGGTTCAGCCCCCTTTTGCACAGACGCGCCATCAGCCAAAGCACCTTGCGGCAGTTGAGGGTCTTTAAGCAAATAATAGCAAAGCACTGGTGTAAGCGTTAAAGCCACCAATGTCGAAGCAAAGAGCGACACAATAAAACTCACACCAAGCGGAGCCAACATGCGCCCCTCAAGTCCACTCAAAAAGAAAAGCGGCACAAAACTCACCACAATGATCAGAGTAGAGTTAAGAATTGGCATGCGCACCTCCTTCGAGGCATTAAAAATCACCTCACGCTTACGCAAGCGCTCTGCAAGCGGCTTACAAGCATTTTGGCGCAAACGTTTAAACACGTTTTCAACATCCACAATCGCATCGTCCACCAACGAGCCAATGGCAATTGCCATACCACCTATACTCATGGTGTTAACCGTTAGCCCCATCACTCTGAGCACAAGCAATGTAACGAGCAACGAAATGGGGATGGTAACCAACGAAATGAGCGTGGTTCGTCCATTCATCAAGAAGATAAACAACACCAACACCACAAAGATGCCACCCTCGACCAACGATTTTTGAATGTTCGAGATGGAAGAGTCTATAAAATCTTGCTGACGATAAAGTTGCGTATTCACCTTCACATCAGCTGGCAAAGCACTTTTTAAGCCCACCACAGCCGAGTCGAGTGCTTCGGTCAGGTCGAGCGTACTGGTGTTGGGCTGCTTCGTCACCGTGAGCAACACAGCAGGCTTGCCCGAAACCGAGGCAACGCCCATTTTCGGACTCTTAGCCCCCATCTGCACATCTGCCACATCAGCCAACACCACCGGCATGCCCGTAGCGGTAGTTTTCACCAAAGCCTGCCCCATCTCCTCAGCGCTGTGCGTACTCAGCACACCGCGCACAATATATTCGTTACCACTTTCATAATGAACACCGCCCGAGGCATTTTGGTTCATCTGTCGGGTAGCATTCAGCACATCGCCCAACGACACGCCATAATGGCGCATACGTTCAGGATGGATGCGCACCTGATACTCCATCAAGTCACCTCCCATCACCGTTACCTGTGCCACGCCTCCTGTTGAGAGCAAGCGCGGACGGATGGTCCAGTCTGCCAAGGTGCGCAACGAGCCTAACGAGGTTGTGTCGGCAGTTAAACCAATAAACAGCACCTCGCCCAAAATGCTCGACTGCGGACCGAGCGTGGGTTGGCTCACCCCTTGCGGAAGGCTACTACCAATGGTAGCCAATTTTTCGGACACAATTTGCCGATCGCGGTAAATGTCGGTCCCCCAATCAAACTCAACCCACACCACAGAAAAACCTGTGGTTGAAGAGGAGCGCACACGTCGCACATCGGTTGCACCATTTACTGCGGTTTCAACCGGAAAAGTCACCAAGCGTTCCACCTCCTCGGCTGCCATGCCCTTGGCTTCGGTCATCACCACTACAGTTGGCGCATTAAGGTCGGGAAACACGTCCACTTCCATTTTCCAAGCCGTCCAACACCCCACTATAATTAGCAACAAACTAAAAAAGAGGATTACAGGACGATTGCGAAGTGAAAAAGATATGATTTTGTTTAACATTGAGTCGAATGTTTTTTAAAGAGTTTCTATACACAAAAATCACATTTAGTGTGAATGTCCCTCAGGAATAACACTGGCATTTGCCGCCAAGCGCACTTGGGTTGCACCGCGTGTCACCACCCTGTCGCCAGCCTTCAGTCCGCTCACAATTTCGGTGCGTGTGCCATCTGTAGCACCCAACTTCACCTCCTGTCGGCGAAAGCAGCCAGCATGCACCTCCACATACACAAAGTGCAAACCTTGCGCTTCGGTCACAGCATCGGTAGGCACAGCTAACACGCCACTCCTACGCGCCCCCAACAAATAAATTTGTGCAAAACTACCAGGCACAATGCCTCCCTCATTATTAAACTCAAAAGTAACGGGCACAAAAAAGTCGTTCGTGTCCGTTGCCTGTCCTTTCGACACCAGTCTACCGCCCAACTTTTGCAAGCAATACACCTTGTCACCCTCGTCATAAGCCATTCTGAAATTGGCAGACACCACGTTGCCAATTTTGCCATAAAAACGTTCAGGCACATCCGCACGCAGCTGCACCCTACGGCTCTGCGTAACTGTAGCCAGAGGTTGCCCCGCCGACACATAATCGCCTGGCTTTACAAGCAAATTCTTAACATAGCCCGCAATCGGCGCACACACACTGCGACATTGCGCAGCTCCGCCTAAGCTCTGAGCCGTAACGGCAGCCGTCTGATAACGTTGGCGAGCATCGTCTAATTCGCGTTGCGAAATAAGTTTTTCGGCAGCCAACTTTTCAGCACGGTCTAACGCCACTTTTGCAGCAGCCAGCTCCGTCTGTGCCACTGCTGCAGGGTTACCATCAGCCATGGGTTTACCATTTACCACAAAAAGGGCTTGTCCGTTTGCCACCTGCACACCATCGGTCAGCGCAGCCCCCGCAAAGCGCACAATGCCCGCCATTGTCGCTGTTACAGTAGCCTCACTGCCCGCAGCAGGCATTATGCGTCCACTCACCTCAACCACCTCACTAAAGTCGGATGGCAGAATAGCAGCTACTGCTACACAAGCAGCCTTTAGTTGCGCCTCGGTCATTTCAATTTCGTCAGTGTCGTGGTCATGGTCGTGCGCATCTGCCTCGGCATGTTCCTTGTGATTATCGTGTTTTTCATCAGCATGCTCATGGTTGTGGCATGCACTAAAGAGCGTAACCGAACCAACGGCTACACTTATGGCTAAGTATTTGATTTTCATTAAAAAAGTAAGATTGAAATGTTGAAAATTTAGTTTATCAAAAAAAAATCAACATTCCATAGGCGGACCACGCCTCAAACAACACTTCCCACAGGAAGCCATCAACCTCCCTTGCACAATGGGCAAGGGCAAAGTCCACACCTCAAAATGGGGCAACTCCCATGCGGCACCCCAAAAATCAGTAGGCAAGAAAAACCAGGTTCCACCACCCTCATCGCCCAAACTTTGCACCCCACGCACACCATGTTGCACAACAGACAAAGTCTGCCAAAAGCACACATGATGCCCATGTTCGTGCCCATGAGCCGTATGCGCATCGTTAGCGCGACCATCTTGCTGACAAACCTCAGTAACCCAACAAGCAGCCCCACCCTCATGATGATGATGGGGAAACAAGCTGAGCAGTAACAACAAGGTTATTGCCAACAGCACACCGTATGTAGAACCCTTCTGTTTCAAAGTGGTGCAAAGATAAGACTTTTGTTTGGCAACTTAGTTGCATTTTCTCCTACAAACCATTTTTTATTATTATTTTTGCTAACCCTTTCAAAATAAGCTCTACATGAAACTATCCATCATCATCCCCGTTTATCGCACCGAAGCCACGCTTATGCGCTGCGTTAACAGCATCACCCAACAACGTTTTACCGATTGGGAGATGCTACTCATTGACGATGGCAGCGACGACAATGCTCCCCAAATGTGCGACGCGTTGGCAAGCCAAGATGCACGCATCCGTGTAGTGCACCAAACTAACGCAGGATTAGGAGCTGCACGCAACCGAGGCATCGAAATGGCACAAGGCTGTTATTGGCTCTTTGTGGACTCTGACGATTACCTGGCAAACAACACCTTGCAGCAGCTCATCGACGTGATGGATCAACACCCCGATTGGGGCTTTGCCGAATTTCCCGTAATGCGCCTTGGGGGACGTGCCAGCCAAGCACACTTGCTAACATTTAAAACACAAACCTTTAGCAACCCATGGGATTGGTGGTTTAACGCACAAGGCTACAACCACTGCTATAGCTGGAACAAAATGTTTCGTCGCAGTGCCTTTGCCCATGGTGTGCGTTTTTCAAACAAAAAATTCGAGGACACCTTTATCATGCCTGCCTTGCTTGCCAACTGCCCTCACTTTGGCACCACCCCTGTTGGACTTTACTACTACTGCTACAACCCCACAGGCATCACCGCTACCGCAGGTGCTAATCTCAGCCATTTGCTCGAGGCATACGTGCAAGCCATGCAATGCATCAACTGGCAATGTCCGCCCCACATTCCCACTCGCGCTTTCAATAATTTTTGTGCAGAAATGCTCAATGTGCAAATCGATGTCTACGCCCGCTGTGGTTCCAGCAAACTGCTATTACCTACCTTCAAAGCCATGCACACGCCCAAACTGCTGCTGCAACGCCTTTTAGGCATGCACCGCTTTTGCAAATGGTTCAATGCCCTACGCAATTTTTTGCCGAAAAAATAGTTTATGGAATGTTCATTCGTTTTTTAGTCAAAAATGTCCATCAATGAGCCATAAATGTTCATGAATTATTATTTTTGAATTTTCATAAATAAACTTCTTTCGGGGTTGGGCTGGCGCGTGAAGCATTTTAGAATTTAAAAAATCAGTTTTTTTTCCCCACCCTTTATGGCACATTCCTAAAAAAAGAGTCAGCCCACTTCCCCCTAACCACACAATAATAATAATATGAAGATTCTTTTACTCGGCGAATACAGCAACGTACATTGGACATTGGCAGAGGGACTACGCCAATTAGGCCACAGCGTAAAAGTATTGTCGAATGGCGATTTCTGGAAGAACTACACACGCGACTACTCCTTAGTGCGCACCCCCACACGCATAGGCGGAATAACCTACCTCTTACGCCTACTATGGTTTCTGCCACGTTTGCGCGGTTACGACATCGTGCAAGTCATCAACCCCATGTTCTTAGAGCTGAAAGCCGCACGCATCTTCCCCGTCTATCGCTACCTACGCCGTCACAATCGCAAAGTCATTATGGGAGCCTTTGGCATGGACTATTATTGGGTAAATACTTGTAGCAGTCCAAACAGCCCTTTTCGTTACAGCGACTTTAACATCGCCCAAAAACTCCGCCACAATGCCGATGCCGAAAAAGAGCGAGCCGACTGGTTAGGTACCGACAAAGAGCGGCTGAACCGTTACATAGCCACTGATTGCGATGCCATTGTTGCCGGACTTTATGAATATTGGCGCTGTTACCAACCCATCTTTCCACACAAAACGCACTTCATCCCCATGCCTATTGTAACGGGGCAGCACAAGCGCCAACACTTCTACAACCCTACTCAACCGCTCAAAATATTCATAGGCATCAGCAAAGGGCGCAGCGAATATAAAGGCACCGACATCATGCTCAAAGCCGCACAAACGCTCCAAGCAAACTATCCCAACCGCGTTACACTACTCATAGCCGAGGGGTTACCCTTTGCGCAATATTGCCAAATGATGCAAGGCAGCGACATCATCCTCGACCAACTTTATGGCTACGTGCCAGGCATGAATGCGCTGCAAGCCATGGACTATGGCATTGTGAGTGTGGGAGGTGGCGAACCCGAGAACTACAGCATTCTCAACGAAACACAGCTTCGTCCCATTGTCAACGTTACACCCTCCTTTGAGAGTGTTTACACCCAACTCGAAGCACTTGTGCAGCACCCCGAACGCGTTGCCATTATGCAACAACAAAGCATCGCATACGTGCAAAAACACCACAACTACATCTCTGTGGCTAAAACCTACGAAAAACTTTACACGGATTTGTGCAAAGAAGAAACGCTCGCATCGGGTGAAAAATAGCTGTTCGAAAATCATGCAGAAATGCGATTTTTTGCAACTATTGAAAAGTGACAAGTGACCAGTGACCACTAAAGTCGCTGAATATCAACAATTT
>OQVT01002488.1_pt1 | contig 11862 bp, 6 predicted proteins | sample 1691561 | NCBI WGS metagenome assembly OQVT01 (sample SAMN03418260, study PRJEB22391) | human gut metagenome | biome: human-gut; feature: organic feature; material: feces | host: Homo sapiens | place: Tanzania | collected 2013-01 | reverse complement strand
AGCTTAGCGAGCTGGTAGGCGAGCGCGTTGCTATGTATCCATGCAGCGGTGAAATCAACCGCAAGGTGGCAGATTCCGCAGCAGTGCTGGCTGAGCTGGGCAAAAAATATGCTGACGGCGAGCAGGACCATCTGGACGGACTGAGCGTTGCCTATGACAACTGGCGCTTTAATGTGCGTGTATCCAATACGGAGCCTGTAATGCGCTTGAACGTAGAAACTAAGGGCGACAAGGAGCTGCTGGCGGCTAAGACTGCAGAGCTTCTGGAAGTTATCGGCGGCGAAGAAGCCTGATTTTAGATGCTTCCCGTAAAGCACCGCTGACTGAGTCACTACGATTTATAAATTAAGTATATACAAGGAGAAAAGATACAATGTTTAAACCTGTGCGTAAAGCTGTTATTCCGGCAGCAGGCCTGGGCACACGCTTTCTGCCTGCAACTAAAGCAACTCCGAAGGAGATGCTGCCGATTGTTGATAAACCGACCATCCAATATATTATCGAAGAAGCTCTTGCTTCCGGCATTGAGGATATCCTGATTATTACCGGCCGCAGCAAGCGTGCCATTGAAGACCATTTCGACCGCAGCATTGAGCTGGAGCTGAACCTGGAGGCCAGCGGCAAGACCAAAGAGCTGGAGCTGGTACGCAAAATTTCTGATATCCGCATTCACTATATCCGCCAAAAGGAACCGCGTGGACTTGGTCACGCTATTTTGTGCGCTAAGCATTTTGTGGGCGATGAACCCTTTGCTGTACTGCTGGGTGATGACGTTGTTGACAGCCAGGTGCCTGCGCTGAAGCAGCTGGTTGATGTTTACGATAAAACAGGTGCCAGCGTTTTAGGTGTGCAGGAGGTGCCGCAGGAGAAGGTATCTGCTTATGGCATTGTTGCCAGCGAGCCGACTGAAGAAGCACGCACCTTTAAGGTAAACGATATGGTTGAAAAGCCTGCGGTAGAAGAAGCGCCTTCCCGTCTGGCTGTTTTGGGACGTTATGTAATTACACCGGAAATTTTCCCGATTCTGGAAAAAACCGAGCCTGGTCGCGGCAATGAAATCCAATTGACTGATGCGCTCAAGGTCTTGGCTAAGGAACAGCCGATGTATGCCTATAATTTTGCAGGACGTCGTTATGACGTGGGCGATAAACAGGGCTTCTTGGAGGCGACTGTAGAAATGGCGCTGAAGCGTCCTGACCTGCGTGACAAGTTCCTGGAATATCTGCAGGGAATTGTTGCTAAGGAGAGCAAGTAAGCGATGAATATTCTTGTTACCGGCGGAGCAGGTTATATTGGCTCCCACGTAGTGGAGGAGCTGCAAAAGAGTGGCTTTACTCCTATTGTTTATGATAATTTTTCTACCGGCCATGAGGCGGCGGTCCCTGACGAGGTGCAGCTGGTAGAGGGCGATATCCATGATGTGCGTTTTGCTAAGCATATCATGGAGCAGTTTAAAATTGACGCGGTAATCCATTTTGCTGCCAGCAGTCTGGTTGGTGAATCGATGACTGACCCGGCCAAATATTATTTTAATAATGTTGAAGGCAGCCTGCATCTTCTGGAGGCTATGCGTGGCGCAGGCGTTGACCGCATGGTATTTTCTTCTACCGCTGCTGTTTACGGCGAGCCGGAAGCAGTGCCGATTACTGAAGACAGCCGTCTAGCACCGACCAATGTTTACGGTCGTACCAAGCTGGCGATTGAAGGCATGTTGGCGGATTATGACCATGCCTATGATATGCGTTATGTGGCTTTGCGTTATTTTAACGCTGCCGGTGCTTCTCCGACGCGCGATATCGGCGAGGACCACAGCCCCGAAAGCCATCTGATTCCGCTGATTCTGAAAACAGCGCAGGGCGTGCGCAAGCAGGTTTCTATCTTCGGTACCGATTATCCGACGGCTGATGGTACCTGCGTGCGTGACTACATTCATGTCTGCGATTTGGCGAAGGCACATGTGCTAGCGCTCAAGCATCTTTTGAGCGGTGGCAGCAGCCGTGTATATAACTTGGGCAGCGAAAATGGCTTCAGCGTGCGCCAGATGATTGACAGTGCCAAAAAGGTTACTGGCGTTGACTTCCCCGTTGTGGAGGAGGAGCGTCGTGCCGGTGACCCCGCAGTGCTCATTGCATCTTCGGCAAAAATCCGCGAGGAGCTGGGCTGGGAGCCGCAGCACAGCAGTGTTGATGAGGTTATCAGCACCGCGTGGAAGTGGCACAAGGGCCATCCGCATGGCTATTGCGGCTGAAAGTAAATAAGTGCATATGAAAAACCGGTTTCCCTGGCTTTTAAGCCAGCAGGAAACCGGTTTTGTTTTGTGCGAAGAAAGCTTTCCTTAGCAGCAACTGTCTAAACGAAGCAATAACATTGCATAGCAGTCCATTTATTTACGTTTGTTGAGAAATTTGCCTATGTCAAAGTGCTTGCCTGCCAGCAAGCTGTCTATGCGTGCAGTGACAACCTCATTGTTGCTGAGCTGACGTGCCTTAATCAGCGAGCTGCGGATGGCTGGTGTGATGAATTCCTGGCCCCAGTCATCGATGATGCCACAGGCGATGCCACGTGGCAAATCGAAGATGGATTCCAGGGCAGCGCAGATAATAGCATCACTCTGGCCGGGATGCGTGTTGAGATAGCGCAGCGGTACCAGCAGGTCGTTTTGCTCTGCGCAGTAGCGTGGCAGGTCTGCTTCAATTTGCCGCAGCACACGCTCGGAGCGCCCTTCACCCTCGTAGGAAAGCAGGTAGGGGAACAGAGGTGTTTCATCCGGATGTGCCAGCCAAAAATCAAAAAGCCTTGGCCATACGTCTATATCCAGCTCTACTGCCAGATTGCACAGCTGATAATCAAGCTTATCGTCCTTGATTAAGTCGCTGTCAATTTCTGGCTGCCAGTCCTTACTGTAGATGATTTTTTCGCAGGCTGCAATCTGCTCCTGACATTGGTTGAAGGTCAGCTGCATATGATTCTGCTCTTTGCAAAGGTCCTGCAGTGCTGTAACGTAGCTGATTAAATCAAGCACGTCTTCCGGCTTGCTGACATGTGCTTCAGCCTGGTCAAGCAGACAGGTAAGCAGCTTGTTCAGATGAATGTCGCTGATATTGAACTGCTCTTCAATCACCTCTGCCGGGAAGTGGTTAAGCATAATCAGATAATTGCCTACGATGAAAATAGCGTTTTTATAATTCTCGTAGCTGAGCGGCTTGGTCACCTGCTCTTCCAAATGTGTTTCGCGGATGAATTTTACGGAGAGTGGCGGATATTCTACATCAATGTCAGGTCCGTTTTGCAGTAGCCAGAGGCGTTCTTCTTCATCGCGGCAGTGGCAGTCGATAATGCTGAAAACCTTACCCCAGCCGCTGGTGCAGCGGATGAGCTCCCAAATAGCGTTTTGCGGGTTAAAGTTGGTTATGCGGCAGGAATATAAAAAGGCGAAGGTAAATTCTTCGCAGTGTGCTATGCGCAGCAAATCCTGCCAAAGCTCCTGGTCCTGATGACAAATTTTTTCCATGCCGTACATGCCGAAAATCAAGATGGCAAATTTTACCTGCTCACGTCCATCTGCGTTGTAGAAAAAGCGGCGCGCCAGGTCATAGGCTACGGCGTTAATGTCATTTTGGTCTAAGGCTTCAATAAAGGGGTCGCAATATTCCGCAAAGGCCATGCCCTTCAACTCGTTGTACAGTCTGCTGCGCTGTTGGGTTGTAGGCTCCTGCATATAAGATTGCAGCAGCTTGAGCAGCGTGCTGGCGGAATTGGGATTGGGCAGGTTGCCCATTGTATAGTGAAAGGCATCTTCGGAGCCAAGGGGACGGGGAATTGTGGCGTAGCGGTCATCGCACAGGTCAGTAGCCGTAAAGCGGCCATGCTCGTCCAGATGGCTGTTTACGAATTGATAGATTGTCTGTTTCATGTGCTCACCTCGTGATAAAAATATGTCTTGCAGCAAATAATGCTGTTCCTAAAAAAGCAAAGAATAACTATATCATAACATAGAGCAAAAATAATGACCAGCAAAAAAAGCAAGACTGCTGTAGTGGCGGAAATCCGCCACGGCAGCAGCCTTAAGTTTAAGCGTATGTAATTTTACATTTGGGTTTTGATTTCCAACAGGCAGTCGCCGCTTTCTACGCGTTCGCCTGTAGCTACATGGATAGCGCTGACGATACCGGAAATCGGTGCCGAAAGCGTGGTTTCCATCTTCATAGCTTCGGTAACAATCAGCGGAGTGCCCTTGGTAACGGACTGGCCTTTTTCTACCAGCACTTTGACAACGGAGCCGGAAAGGGAAGCGCCGATTTCGCCCATGTTGCCTTTTTCTGCTTTTTTGCGGGTAACAGTGGTGGTCTTGGCGTTGCGGTCCTTGATTTCGATTTCACGCGGCAGGCCGTTGAACTCGAAGAAGACGGTACGCATACCGGCAGCATTGGCTTCGGAGATGTGGTCCAGCTTGATAACGAGCACTTTGCCCTGTTCAATCTCAACCTTGATAACCTCGCCCGGAGTCATGCCGAAGAAGAAGGTGGGGGTATCGAGAACGGATACATCGCCGAATTGGTTGTAACGGTTTACCCAGTCGGTGAATACCTTCGGATAGAGGCAGTAAGCGCTCACTGCTTCGTCCGTAGTAGGTGCTTCCAGCTCTTTGAGCTTAGCGCGTACATCCTCAAAATCTACCGGAGGCAGTACAGCGCCCGGACGCTCGCTGATAGGTGCGCGTCCTTTGAGCACCAGCTTCTGCAGCTTTTCGGGGAAGCCCTGGTACGGAGTGCCGATGCGTCCTTCGAAGAATTCTACAACGGAGGCCGGGAAGTCCAGAATATCGCCCTTAGCGTAAACATCTTCTTCGGTCAGGTCGTTCTGCACCATGAAGAGTGCCATGTCACCGACAACCTTGGAGGACGGAGTAACCTTGATTAAATCGCCGAACATCATGGATACGCGGTGATACATATCCTTGATTTCCTCCCAGCGATGGATGAGGCCCAGAGCCTGAGCCTGCTGCTTGAGGTTGGTATATTGTCCGCCGGGCATTTCGTGTACGTAAACCTCGGGGTTGGGGAAGTTTTCGGTTCTGTCGGCTGCCTTGTAGTAGGGGCGCACGGTTTCCCAATAACGGGACAGCTCGTTCATAGCGTCTACATCAAGACGCGGTTGGCGCGGATGGCCGCTGAGAGCGTAGTACAGGCTGCTGCCGCTGGGCTGGGAGGTACCGCTGCTCATAGCGCTCATAGCGGTATCTACGATATCAACGCCGGCATCAATTGCACGCGCATAGGTGTAGATAGCGTTGCCGCTGCCCTCGTGGGTGTGCAGATGGATAGGTACGTTGACATAGGATTTGAGGCTGCTTACAAGGCGGTAAGCTGCTTCCGGCTTCAACAGGCCTGCCATATCCTTGATGGCAATGATGTTGGCACCGGCTTTTTCCAGCTCTTTAGCCATATTGATGTAGTAATGTAAATCGTATTTATCGCGGTTGGGGTCGAGAATATCGCCTGTGTAGCACAGTGCTGCCTCTGCTACCTTACCGCATTCGCGGACGGTGTCAATCGACAGGCGCATATTGTCCAGACCGTTGAGGCTGTCGAAGATACGGAAAACGTCGATACCGTTTTTGGCTGCCAGCTTGATGAACTGCTTAACAACATTATCCGGATAGCTGGTGTAGCCTACAGCGTTGGCACCGCGCAGCAGCATCTGGAAGAGAATGTTCGGTGCAGCCTGACGGAACTGTGCCAGACGCTGCCAGGGGCTTTCGTCAAGGAAGCGATAGGCTACGTCAAAGGTAGCGCCGCCCCAGCATTCAAAGGAGAAAAGTCCGGGCAGCTTGCCGGCGGTGTCGCGCATAACGCGCAGCATATCGGCAGTACGCAGACGGGTGGCGAAGAGGGACTGATGCGCATCACGGAAGGTGGTGTCTGTGAGCAGAACCTCCTGCTGTGCTAGTACCCATTCAGCCAGACCTTCAGGTCCGCGGGTATCAAGAACGTGCTTAGCACCCAGCGCCAGAATTCCGTTGTAGGGCTTGGGCATATTCAGCGGCGCAAAGTCAGGCTTCGGCTGTACGCCGACGTTGGAGTAACCGTTGACGGTGATATCGGCGATGTAGTTCAGCAGCTTGTTGCCGCGGTCCAAGGTTTTTTGGAAGACAAACAGCTCCGGTGTATTATCAACAAAGTCGGTTGTGTAATCGCCCTTGATGAAGTGCGGGTTCTGCAGTACGTTTTCCAAAAACTGGATATTGGTTTTGACGCCGCGGATACGGAATTCTTTTAAGCAGCGCAGCATCTTGGTAATTGCAATCTGGTGAGTGAGGCCCCAGGTGGTAGCCTTAACCAGCAGAGAATCGTAGTACGGAGTGATGACGGAGCCGGTGAAGGCGTTGCCGCCGTCCAGACGGATGCCGAAGCCGCCGCCGCTGCGGTAAGTAATCAGCTTGCCGGTATCGGGCATAAAGTTGTTGGACGGGTCCTCGGTGGTAATACGGCATTGAATAGCGTGGCCGATGGTGGTCAGCTCATCCTGCTGCGGCAGGGCGATTTCCGGGCCGTGCAGGTTGTAGCCCTCGGCAATCTTGATTTGTGTCTGTACAATGTCGATACCGGTAATCTGCTCGGTAACGGTGTGCTCAACCTGAATGCGGGGGTTAACCTCGATAAAATAGAATTTGCCGTCGGGCGTAGCCAAAAATTCTACGGTGCCGGCGCTGATGTAGTCAACATTTTTCATCAGCTTGACAGCAGCGTCGCAGATAGCCTTGCGCTGCTCCACAGGCAGAGCGAAGGCCGGAGCAATTTCAACCAGCTTCTGATGGCGGCGCTGTACAGAGCAGTCACGCTCAAACAGATGCATTAAATTGCCGTGGGTATCGCCGATAATCTGTACTTCGATGTGTTTCGGATTTTGCAGATATTTTTCCAGATATATTTCATCATTGCCAAAGGCTTTTTTAGCCTCGCTTTTAGCCATGTCGTAGGCAGTTATAGCCTCTTCGGCGCTGTGAACAACGCGCATACCGCGGCCGCCGCCGCCGTTGACTGCTTTAATGATGATAGGATAGCCGCATTTTTCGCCAAAGGCCAGTACCTCATCGAGGCTGTTTACCGTGCCCTTGCTGCCGGGAATCATGGGGATGCCTGCCAGCTCGGCCTGTTTGCGGGCGTTGATTTTGTCGCCGAACATTACAAGGTGTTCCAGACGCGGGCCGATGAAAATCAGGCCTTCCTCAGCACAGCGGCGTGCTAAATTACTGTTTTCGGATAAAAAGCCATAACCGGGATGGATGGCATCTACGTCATGCTCCTTGGCTACGCGCAGAATGTCTTCGATATCAAGATAAGCGTCGGTCGGGCTTTTGCCTTCGCCGACCATATAGGCCTCGTCGGCTTTGTTGCGATGCAGGGACAGGGTGTCCTCCTTGGAATATATAGCAACAGTACGGATTCCTAATTCGTTGCAGGCGCGGAAAACACGAATAGCGATTTCGCCGCGGTTAGCAACTAACACTGTATTAATTTTAGGCATAAGCTTGACCTCCTTAGATAGTTACATGCTAATTGTATAGAAAACGGCATGTAAATTCAAGGGATAGGACGCATGTATACAAGTATTCTTGCAGGGGACGGGGAGAGTGTTTAAGACTGTTCAGTTACGGCAGATAATAATATTTGTTGCTGCCGCGTCCGCTGACTGCTAAAAGACCGCTGCTAATCATTTCTCTGGCGATAAGATAGGCGCGTGTGCGTTTGACATCCAAAAGCTGTTGTAATTCTGTTTCGGAAATCCTTTGGTGTTGCTTAAGGTATGCTATAACTGTTTGTTGTTGCTTGTCAGGATATTTATAGCTGACAGTTTTTTCTGCTGCAAGATTAAGCTCAGGCGAAGGCTGCGTACGGTTTTTATTAGGCAAAATTATTTTGAAGGTGTGCTGAGTAATATTTATTTGCGGCTTTATGTAACAATCCTTGTAGAGAGCAAAAATGCGTCGGATGCCTGTGCCATAGGCTTCTATAAAGTTCAGGCGGTGGAAAAGCTCTGCCAGCTTTACGTTGCGTGGCTGAGAAATACCGGCTTGGATATCTTCGAGGGTGAGCTCCGGCAACAATCCTCCTAAAGAAATAAATTCCATACATTCTTTATTGACGTTGACTATAATACTGCCGCTATAGCTGTAATCCCGATGAATTATGGCGTTGAGCAAGGCTTCACGGATGGCCTCCTGCGGATAGTCCCATCTGTCTATACGCGAAAGACCTGCAAAGGTAGAGCGGTTTTGGTTACATAGCATAAGAAATTCATAGGCGGCTTCCAGCTGCTGCAGCAGTGAACCACAAAATTCACGGTGTGCCTGAAATTTAGTATTTTCCCTATCCTCAAAAACAGCTATTTTAATACTGTGCTGGCACTGGTCGGATAACAATAGTCCCAGATTGGTATAAAGGTGGTCTTTCAAATTGACAAGTCCTAAAGCACTATATTTATTTTCGCTGAAAGTGATGTTATTGGCGGAAAATACCGCCTGAGCTGTGTTAAAGGACAGTTCTTGCGAGAGGGAGCGCATTGCTTCATATGTGTCCCCATCTGTTGCCTTGATAAAATAACGGATTTGTTCAGGTGAGGCTGGGACGGAGGATGCACCTTGGCGGACATAGACACCGCTGGGCTTTAGGCCCTTGGATTTAAGATAATACGGCTTTGCACTGCCTTCGGCGATCTCTATGGTAATAATTCCGTCAGAATTTGAGCTGTATTTTATAAACATGGTGATATCTGGAAGGATTGCATCACGGATAGTATTGGTGATTTGTGTATATACTTGATCAAGATTATCTAAAGGTGCGAGATTCCCATTATCCTTCAGGCCAACAATGATTTTGCCACCGTTGGTATTAGCGAATGCAATAACGCTTTTACATAGATTAGGGATAGCTTCCTGTTTGAATTCCAGGTTTTCGCTTTCATATAGCATTTCATTCACTCCATTCATTTATATATTCACTATGTTCATTATAAGTGAATGCACGGTGAATTGCAAGTTGCTTGTTTATTGAGAAATTTACGTTTTTCTTCAGAAAGTGTGCTGACCGTGCAGTCAGTTTCACACTTTTTTCGTTTGTTTATTGCTGTATATAGGTATACAATAAGACTTATAAAGCATAGCGAGGAGATGAAATGATGAACGATAACAATGATAAAAAACGGCCATTGACGTATTATTATATGCTGATGCTGGTTTTGATTCTGGTATTCAATTCCGTAATCATGCCAATGTTCTTCAACCCGAAAATGAAGGAGGTTTCCTATAATAATTTTCTTCAGATGGTGGATGAAGGCAAGGTATCTAAGGTAGAAATTACCGATAAGCGTCTGGCGGCTGTTGATAAAAACAACGAAAAGGAAATTTATGTTACCGGCAGGGTGGAGGACCCGGAGCTGGCCAACCGCCTGATGAAGAGTAAGGTAGAATTTACGCAGGTTGTGCCTAAGGAACAAAGTCCGCTCGTAACCTTTTTCACTAATTGGGTGCTGCCGATTCTGATTTTCTTTGGTCTGGGACAGCTGTTCATGTACTTCATGGGCAAGCGCATGGGCGGCAACGCCATGAGCTTCGGCAAGAGTAATGCCAAGGTCTATGTCGAAGCGCAGACAGGCAAGAGCTTTGCCGATGTAGCAGGTCAGGATGAGGCTAAGGAAGCACTGATGGAGCTGGTTGATTTTCTGCATAATCCCGGCAAGTACAAGGATATCGGTGCCAACATGCCTAAGGGTGCTTTACTGGTAGGCCCTCCCGGTACAGGTAAAACCTTGCTGGCGCGTGCGGTAGCAGGTGAAGCTAAGGTGCCGTTCTTCAGCATCAGCGGCAGTGAATTTGTAGAAATGTTCGTCGGCATGGGCGCTGCCCGTGTGCGCGATTTGTTCAAGCAGGCGCAGGAAAAGGCACCTTGCATAGTATTTATCGATGAAATCGATGCCATCGGCAAACGCCGTGATAACGGCCAGTTCGGCGGAAATGATGAACGCGAGCAGACTTTGAATCAGCTGCTGAGCGAAATGGACGGCTTTGACGGCAGCAAGGGCGTAGTAATTTTGGCGGCTACCAACCGTCCGGAATCCTTGGACAAGGCGCTGCTGCGTCCGGGACGTTTTGACCGCCGTATTCCTGTTGAGCTGCCTGATTTGAAGGGCCGTGAGGCTATCCTGAAGGTTCATGCACGTAATGTGCATATGGCAGATAATATTGACTATGGCACGTTGGCGCGGGCAACAGCCGGAGCCAGCGGTGCAGAGCTCGCCAACATCATCAATGAAGGTGCGCTGCGTGCCGTAAAAATGCATCGTAACGTGGTGGAGCAGGAAGATCTGGAGGAATCCATTGAAACCGTTATCGCCGGTTACCAACGTAAGGGTGCGGTAATTTCTCCTGAAGAGAAAAAGGTTATTGCCTATCATGAAATCGGCCATGCACTTGTGGCTGCTATGCAGAAGCACAGTGCTCCGGTACATAAGATTACTATTATCCCGCGTACTAACGGCGCTTTGGGCTACACCATGCAAATCAGCGAAAATGATAGCGTGCTGATGACTAAGGAGGAGCTGTTCAATAAAATTGTGACGATGACAGGCGGGCGCAGTGCCGAGGAGGTTGTTTTCGGCAGCATTACCAGCGGCGCGTCCAATGATATTGAGCAGGCAACCAAGCTGGCACGCAGCATGGTAACGCGTCTTGGTATGACGGAAGAATTTGATATGATGGCTACTGAGGTTGTGGCTAACCGTTATCTGGGCGGTGACGCTGCCCTGCAATGCAGTGAAACGACGGCCGGCAAGATTGATGCTAAGGTTTTGGCATTGATTAAGGAGGCTCATGAAAAGGCGCGCACAATTTTGCAGGACAACAGGGAAAAGCTAGATGTCCTGGCGCAGTACCTGCTGGAAAAGGAAACTATTACCGGCGAGCAGTTCATGGCTTTGCTGCAGCAGGAGCAGGCTAAGGAAGATGCAGAGGAGAAAACTCCGGAAGTATAACAATTACAAGCTTAAACGCAGTTACGTATTCCGTAAAACGGCAACGTGACTGCGTTGTTTTTTTGCAAGCGGCATTAATCGCAGAAAAAAATAAAAAAATTAAAATTAGCTATTGCTAACTGCAACAATATGTGCTACAATAATCGTGAAGTTAGTGATGGCTAACCAATGTATATCGTCCCTTCCTGATTTTGCGGCAGCCTTTGCCATAGCAGAATTATAAGCAATCTTGACCAAGACCTCTTTGTTCTTGTTCGGTAAGGTTCTATATACTTCAACAATAGTTATAACACGACCAATGCTTTGGGATATAAGGCTTTTTCCTGCACTTACACTCTGAACTATAGAAGCTGCTTCGTTAGGTTCTAGTTGCTTATTGCTAACAGTATTTTCTATAAGAGCTGTCACCTCTGTTTGGATTTGGCCTGCTAAGTTTTGTTTGGCAAGTTCAAGTGCTTGCATTTTGGCAGCATCATAATTCTGCCCAACGCTCATAGCCTCTCCTATAAGATATTTTGGAAACATATCCTCATCATATTCCATTTGCATGGCATATGATTTATCTAATTGTTTTTCAAGAGGCAATGCACCTGGTGCATTAGTCCAACCTTCTTTTTGTAGTTTTTTTGCTTCTTTTCTTGCTGCTTTTGAAGCCTTTTCGTTGAGTTCAGCTTTAGATGCTCTTTGGATTTCTTTACGTTCCTTGACTTGACCCGTGAAATTAACCGCAAACGCTCTAATCCTATCGAAGAGGCGGATTTGATTGCTAAGTTAACGAATGTCGAGCATCAGCAATGTATAATACATGTTGGCGATGTTGGCGATGAGGTTGGT
>OQVT01002487.1_pt1 | contig 11862 bp, 10 predicted proteins | sample 1691561 | NCBI WGS metagenome assembly OQVT01 (sample SAMN03418260, study PRJEB22391) | human gut metagenome | biome: human-gut; feature: organic feature; material: feces | host: Homo sapiens | place: Tanzania | collected 2013-01 | reverse complement strand
GATGAGGTAAACGCAGACGATGGCATCCACGGCTGTCTTTTGTTCCGTCCCCTGCCCAAGCAGTTCGACGACCGCACCGTGCGCGCTGCACTTGCTCCGGAAAAGGACATTGACGGCATCACGGATACTTCGCTGGCAGGCGTGTTCACGAATACCGCACTGGGCTATGCCCCCTGCACTGCGCAAGCCTGCATGGAGATCCTGAAGCATTACAATATTCCCCTCTCCGGCAAGCGCGCCGTGGTGGTGGGGCGCAGCCTCGTGGTGGGCAAGCCCGCCGCCATGATGCTGGACCGGGAAAACGCCACTGTCACCCTGTGTAACTCCCGCACCCAGAACCTGCCGGAAGTGTGCAGGCAGGCCGACATCGTGGTGGTAGCCATGGGCAAAATGGCTGCCGTAGGCGCGGACTGCCTGCGGGAAGGCCAGACTGTCGTGGACGTAGGCATCCATGTAAACGAGGAGGGCAAGCTCTGCGGTGACGTGCAGTTTGCCGCCGCAGAGCCGGTAGTGGACGCCATCACCCCCGTGCCCGGCGGCGTGGGCACCGTGACCACCTCGGTGCTGGTAGGGCATGTAGTGCAGGCAGCGTGGAAAAAAGCCGGGGTGGAGTGCTGAGAAGATCATTTTAAGACAGAGCAAGCCCGGAAAGTCCGCAGACTTTCCGGGCTTGTGCTATTTTATTACACCTTTGCAGCACCCCGCTCCAGAATGCCATTGAAGCGGGAGAAGAAGGTGATGGTGGTAATGGTAGCCGCCAGAATATCGCTGACCGGCTCTGCCAGAAAGACGCCGAACACCGGGTCCGGCAGCAGGTGCGGCAGGATGAAGATGAGCGGGATCAGCAGGATGATCTTGCGCAGGCAGGCCAGCAGCAGGCTCACCTTGGCCTGCCCCAGCGCCATAAAGCTCTGCTGGCAGGCAATCTGGAAGCCCATGGCAAAAATGCCGGCCATGTAAATGCGCATGGCCCAGGTGGTGTAGGAAATGAGTGCGGAATCGGAGGTGAAGATGCCTGCCACGGCCCCGGGCACCAGCATCATAGCCAGCCAGAACAGGCAGGTGTATGCGCCGCACAGGGTCAGCTGGAACCGGAAAGCCTCCTTTACGCGGGGCTTTTTGCCGGCCCCGAAGTTGAAGCTCATCACCGGCTGGCCGCCCTGACACACGCCCTGAATGGGCAGTGTGCACAGCTGGGAGGCGCTGGTGATCACGGTCATGGCACCCACAGCCACGTCGCCGCCGTAGCGGGCCAGACTGGAGCTGAAGCTGATGGAGAGCAGGCTTTCGGTGGAGAGCATCACAAAGGTGGAGATGCCCAGTGCCAGCACCGGCAGGATGACCTGCTTTTCCGGGCGCAGATAGTCCTTGCGCAGGCGCAGGATCGTCTTTTTGCCGGTGAGGAACCGCAGGATCCATGCCGCACCCACGGCCTGGCTGAGCACCGTGGCAATGGCGGCACCCCGCACGCCCATGTCCAGCACAAAGATGAGGATGGGGTCCAGGATGATGTTGATGACCGCGCCGATGATGGTGGTCAGCATACTGATCTTGGCAAAGCCCTGCGCGGTGATGAAGGTGTTCATGCCAAGCACGATCAGCACGCAGATGGTGCCCAGAATGTAGATGCGGCTGTAAGTCAGGGCGTAGGGCAGGGTGGTGTCACTGGCACCAAACAGCCGCAGCAGGGTGGGTGCGGCGGCGTAAAAGACGATGGTCAGGACGACCGAGAAGAGCAGCAGCATGGTAAAGCTGTTGCTGACGATCTTTTCTGCCTGCTTCTTGTCGCCCTGGCCCATGGCGATGGCGGTGCGGGGCGCGCCGCCGGAGCCGATGAGCATGGCAAAGGCGTTCAGGAGCATCAGGATGGGGGTAAACAGGCCCACGCCGGTCAGAGCCGCCGCGCCGATCCCCGAGATGTGGCCGATGTAAATGCGGTCTACGATGTTGTACAGCAGGTTCACCACCTGCGCCACCACGGCAGGGATCATCAGCTGCAGCATCAGCTTTTTCACGCTGCCGGACCCCATGTCCTGTTTTGCCTGTGCCATAGAACAAAAACTCCTTTTGCTTCAAATTTGAACGATATCTTTTTTATTATAATCGAAATCTGTCCAAAAGGATAGACCTTTTTCGCAAAGAAGTGCAAAAAATTGGAAGCGTGCAGCGTCCGTTGGCACGCTGCAAAAAACGTGCAGAGAGCAAACTCCCTGCACGCAGTCCCTATAAAAAACAGTTGACGGAAAATCGCTTTTTTGCTATACTATAAAGGCTACAATATGGAGATGTATCGAAGTGGTCGTAACGAGAACGACTCGAAATCTAACTGGCTTTTTGGAAGTGGATTTCCGGTTTTGCTAGGTTTCATGCGGGTTTTCCGACTTCGTGAGGGAACGATTTTCGGTCGTTCTCTCCTGAAATTCTCTCCAAAGTTTTCCCGGAATGCACGGAGCATTCTAAAAATTTAATATGTGGAGCATTACTCAAGTGGTCGTAAGAGGTCGCACTCGAAATGCGATAGGCCGGGAGACCGGTGCCAGGGTTCGACTCCCTGATGCTCCGCCAAATCGAATGGACAGATGAATTTTATTCGTCTGTCCATTCTTTTTTGCCGGAACATCGCCCGTCCACCCTGTCTTTGGGGCGTATGGCATCATGCTGACGCATTGCCATAGCCCAGCCCTTCCATCATCGCCTGTGCAGACGAGAGCTTGGAAGCATAATCGAGGTGGGCGTAAATATTGGCGGTGGTGGAGAAGTCGCTGTGACCCAGCCATTCCTGAATCTGCTTCATGGGAACGCCGTTTGCCAGAAGAAGGCTGGCGCAGCTGTGGCGCAGATCGTGGAAGCGGATAGGACGCAGACCGTTTTTCTCCAACAGCTTCGGGAACTGCTCGGAAACGTAGTTGGGGCGGATGATGTTCCCGATCTCGTCCACACACAGATAGCCGAGATAATCCCGATTGTAGCTTTTACCGCACAGGCGGCGGTAGGTGTCCTGCTGACCTTTCAGCATCAGCAGACGGTCACGGATGGGCGGCACAAGGGGCAGCGTCCGCAGGCTGGATTTCGTTTTTGCACGGTCAGCCTGCACCAGAACCTTTTTGCCGTCGATGGATGCCTGCGTGACGATGTGCTTGACCTCCAGCGTGTTGGCTTCAAAGTCGATGGCATCCCATTTCAGACCCAGCACCTCGCTGCGGCGCAGGCCGTAGAAGGATGCCAGCAGAACCGGGATCTCCAGCTTGGTGCCCTCTGCGATCTCCGTCAAAGCATGGATCTCATCGGCACTGTAATAGCTGCCTTTGAACTCGTTCTTCTTCGGACGCTCCACCTTATCTGCCGGATTGGTGGGGATCAGGTCGATCTTTACCGCATACTTCAGCGCCTTGTGGATGTTTGCATGGTAATGGATCACCGAATTTGCCTTGACCCGTTCAAGCTGTTTGTTGTAGAAATCCTGCAAGTCGGTGGCTTTCAGGTCTACCAGCTTGATATTGCGCTTTCGGAAATACGGAACGATGATGCGCTCCACCATCCCCTGATAGCTGGCATAGGTCGTAATTTGGATCGTGCTTTTCGTGACTTCCAGCCATTTCAGCATGAAGTCCGAAAAAAGAATGTCATCGTCTAAGCGGATCTCCGCAGGTGCGGTGGAAACCTTGAAGTTCCTCCGACGTTCCTGCAAAAGAGCCTCGGCTTTCTTCTTGTTCCTCTTGACGGACAGACCGGTGGCTTCCCACTTGGTCTTTCGCTTTCCGTCTGCGTCCTTGTAACTCAGAACGATGTAGTAGAAGTCGTTTTTTTCTTGCAGATGCCCTGCTACCATAGTGTTTCCTCCTGTCTTTGCATCCACTTGAATATGTAACTTCTGCCGCTGACACCATCAGTGTACCCAACGGCAGGAGAGAATGCAAGGATGTCATGCCCGGATGGTGTGACCGGGTGCGAATCCGATGAGATAGGTCAAAAGATGTGCCTTGGGGATGCGGTAGGAGCGTCCGACCTTCAAATGCTGGACGCTCCCCTTTTTCAAAAGCATATACCCGGTTTTTGTGCTGACGCTCAAGATCTCGCACATCTGGTGGATGTTCAGCACATCCGGGTAATCCCGGAGCATCACACGGTACGCATCACGGGCATTCAGATTTTCCTCACCCAAACAGATTCCCCCTTTCTGGGTTCATATTCTCCCGATCCAATGCCAGACTGCATTTCAGGGCTTTTTCAATTTGCGCCATCTCCCACTCACTGGTCATTCCCATAAAGCTGTTGATGCGCTCTTTATCAATGGTGAAGATCTGTTCCAGCAGCACCACAGACGGACGGCTGAACGCAGGGTTCTGCTCAATGAGAACATGGGTGGGCTGGTTTGGCTTTTTGGAGACTTTTGAGGTCACAGCTGCCACGATCACGGTCGGCGCGAATTTATTTCCTGTATTATTTTGAATCACAATAACAGGACGTTTACCGCCCTGCTCAGAACCATAGTGCGGGTCAAGGTCTGCAAAGTAGATCTCGCCCCGGCGAAAGCCGAAATTCTTTGTTACATAAACGGTAGCGATCATCCCCCTTTTCCCTATGTAGGCAAAAGCCGCCCTTGCGGACGGCTTCTGCGATGTGAAAGAAAACCTACAGGAAGAAGGAAGGTCACTGCTTGATGGGCAGATTAAAGCGGCGGCTGGAGCCGTTGTAGGTGCGAAGGATCAGCATCATATACTTGTAGCTGACGGTGCCGCTCAGGGATTTCTCATCTCGCACCAGCGTCATGGGGTGGATGGTTTGCAGACGCTTCACCAGACGCTCCGGGTCATACTCGCCCTGATACAGCGCCACAAAGCGAACCATGCCCTGCAGGATGCCGGAGCGGAGGGAATCTGGGTCGCCCTCCCAGCCCTTTGCCAGCATGGTCAGGGCTTCTTTGTAGAGGTCTGCGCCGTAGGCTTTGTACTCCTTGAAAGCCGTGCGGATGCAGATGATCTTCCACGGGGCACGGTAGCTGTCCAGACCAAGCTGCAGACCGGTGCTTTCGGTGGCGTTCAGGAATGCGATGGACTCCGCATCCTTGCCCACCAATGCCGCACGAAGCTCGGCACCGGCGGTCAACGGTCGGGAAACGCCGGTCTGCTTGGAAAAAAGGATGGCTTCCTCCTCTTTCGTCAGCCCGGTGTACACCTTGCAGATGATGGGAAGGTCGGCACCGCCGTTCATGGATTTGCGGGTCACAAGCGTGTGCTGCCCGTCAAAGACAAAGTAGCGTCCATCCCGGTAGCTGACCTTGGGCGGATTGGCGATCAGCTCGGTAAACTCAGCCGACATCTTCTCAACATTCGGGATGTTCAGATCTCGCTGGTACTCGGCAGGGATCTCAAGGAAGGCACTGTTGATGACTTTTTCCTCATAAGGCCGCTGGGCAAAGAGGGCTTCGATGATGCTCTCATCGGTGATTTCGGGGGAGATCTCAGGCATGGTGCTGGTGCGGTTCATGTTGTTCATAGCGTTTCCTCCAATTTTTGCAGATAGTCTTTGATCTTCTGAATGTTCCGTTTGACAGCATTACGGTTTTCTGCGTCGGTCAGAATATCGGGATAGTCCCGAAAAACGCTCTCCCAGCGGCGTATCATGGTGTTGGCAGCACCCGATACCTCGCAAAGCATCGCCGCACCATTGGCAAGCTGCTTGGCATGGTAGCGGTTGTTTGCAATTTCAAGAAGCTGCTGACGGTCAACTTTCAACGGTTCATTCTCCTTTTGTGGAAAGATCGGCTCGGATGGAGCAGGAACGGACGTTGGTTCTTCGTCAGGAGCTTCTTCCTCGGATGTACTGGCATCGGGCAGCGGTGCGGCTACGGCTGGGGGAGCTTTCTGCTTTTGCACAGGCGGTTTTGGGGGCTTCGGCTTGCAGATCTCAGCCACCAGCGCAGGACGTTCTTCGGGAGGGGCACGGGCAACGGATGCAATTTCGGCGGCAGTTGCTTTTGTTTTTCGTGTTAAAATGCTTTCTTTCATGCCGGGTTGGATTTCTTCAATTTGGTCAATTCCAGCGGCATATTTTTCAGCATCTATCACATAAGAACGTCCCACTCCATTTTCTTCTGCTATGCGGTGGCAGGTTCGGTCTTTTTCAACTTGTGGTGAGTTACGGTTTTCGTAACTCACCACAGCGGTATGCTGATTTCCTTGAAAACTTCTGATCTGCTTTTCTGTTTCGTACTGTTTCCCGATAAGGTATTTCTTCTGTTCCGGGGTAAGGTTGCGTCGCCCCAGCTGGTTTTTGCAGATCCAGATGATGGCTTCATAGCGGCTTGCAAACTCTTTCTCGTGAACCGTAAAAGGGATCTCCGGGTGCTTCTTGGCAATGGTGTAGCGGTTGTGTCCATCTACGATCAAGCCCTGCCATACGATGATGGGGTTGATGATACGGCCATCTCGCAGGATGTTAGCTTCCAGCTGGTTCAGCTCTTCAAAGGTCAGCGGCGGGATCTTGCCCTGAAACTCCGGGTCGATCTTAAGCGCAGATAAGTTCATCATCAAACCGTCCTTTCTTCGTGTAGGTGACTTTGGGGCTGGTGGGCTGGATGTAATAGTCAAACCCAAAACGGGTCTGGCAGTAAGTGCAAGGCTCCTTAATGGTCTGTCTGGGGTCTGCACGGCGGACACGGATGCCACGAGTGTTCCGAAAGGCATTCAGGCAGCGGGGGCAGAGGGTGGTCAGGGTCGATTCGTCGGTCTTGTGGGTAAAAGTACGGCTCATAATCATTACCTCCGTGTCATCAGAATGAATGTTCGGTATGGAAAAAGCCCACTGCCTTGATTCAGAAGAATCCCGGTGGTGGGCTTTGAAGTTTTGCTTTAAGTGTCCCACCCTATTTGTCCTCGACGCCCGGTGGGTTTGGAATACACCTCGGTGAGGGGGACTGCACCCTTCCTCTCATTGGCCTTTCAGCCACCCCGCCTTCTTTATGGCCGGGCCGCGAATTACGGAAGTTTCATTGTTTTGTCCGAGGGAATGATATTCAGTTTTCAAGGTGCGTCTACCAGTTTCGGGCCTCCCCCCGTCTGGGGTGTTGCCCTTGCTGTGACCATAGTGTACCTGAAAGCTGAATGCTTTTTTAGGACACATTACGTCCTATTTTTGAGAAAAAATGACTCTTTTTTATAAAGAAACCGGACATCCCATGTCCTGTTTTTCGTAGGTTCGTCAGAAAAAATGCACAAAAAAGAAGCCGAGAATCACTTCTCGGCTTCTGGGGGATAACCTTATGCTACTTCTGTTTCAGTCAATTCTGCTATCAGAGCATTCAACTCGTCTTTGAACATCCGAATCGCCATGTTCTGCTTTTTGATATGTGCGATAAGCTCCCTTTCCTTTGGAGCTTCAGTTGTACCAATAATCAAAAAATCCAAGGTGGCTTTTAGCAGGACCACTACTTCCACCATGAGATCTATGGAAGCAGCACATTCACCTCTCTCGATTCTTCCTAGGTGACGGTCGCTGATGTTCAGCCTGATTGCCATTTCTTCCTGCGTCATACCGTTTGCTTTACGCAGTTGCTGGATGCGCTTGCCGGTGGCATAAGAATCAAAGTACATAAGCCAGCCCTCCGACCAAGCAAAGGGACAGCCACAGGCTGCGCCACAAGGTCGGAGTGCAGGGATACAGTCGGCGGGTCAGATTCTGTTTGCCGGGACTTGGTTCGTGCTCGATGATTCCCCTTTTCATGTTTTTGTCCTTTCATTTTCAATGGTGGAAGGCGGACAGAGCGCAAAAAGCGCAGTGTATCTTTGATAACAGAGAAAAATCTCTGTGCTATATAGGAAAAAAGAGAAAATCGTCAGGGCTATGATTCGAGCGTTGAATCACCAGCGGCTTCACACAACGCTGATACATTTCCAATAGGGTGCATAAACCGATATCAACGCATTTTTACCGAATTTCCTGATCAATTGCGGTGAAAATCGAAGCGTTAAAAAAATCCACAAGCGTAATTCCGAGGCCATCACACAGCTTTTTGACAGTTGGAACGGTAACGCTCTGCTGGGAGGAATCAAGCATACTGTAAACGGTGGACGGAGTGACACCGGAACGGACAGCAAGGGCATTGGGACTTAGGTTTCGTTCCTCGCAAAGCTCTTTGAAACGTAAAGCAACGGCATCTTTTACTTTTGCGTCTTCATCAGTCGCTAATATCATAGGTCTGTTCTCCTTTTTTGTAGATATTAGCGGAAATAGGTTGTTTTTGTGTACGGCACACCGTATATTCAAGAATGATATTTCCGAAATTTTGGCACGAAAATCAACCAGCAGAAAGACAAGAAAAGGTATCCTCCATTCAGTCAATGGAAGAAAATACGCAATAAGCTACGATTTATCGAAATCTTTTGGAAAGTATGACCACCAATTACCCCTTAAAAGTTTTCGAAAACACGATTTATTTCCTTTCGTTTGTGTGTCATATCCGAGTGAACATATTTTTTTAACGTGACTGCTGCATCCGAATGACCCAACAGTTCGCTCAAGGTTTTAATGTCGCAATGCGCTTGCAAGCAAGTCGTTGCAAAGGTATGACGAAGCGCATGAGGGTGCGCCTGATGGACACTAGCTTTTTTCAGATAGCCGTGAATGCTCTTACGGTAGCATCGAGGTTCCACTGGCTTTTCCTCATTTCCAGAAAGAAACCAAGTCTCGCCACTGAGATTTTTCGACAGCTGCTTTAGAGTACGGAGCAGCAATTTAGGAAGGGGGATCTCACGACGAGAGCTTTTGGTTTTGGGAGACTGAATAACGACTTTTGTATGGCCATTTCCACAAGAGATTCGAGTTACTGTCCGCTGGATCGTCACCACTCCTTCTGATAAATCAAAATCTCCCCATTTTAATCCGCAGATTTCGCCGATACGCAGTCCCAATTGAAAACCAAGCAGCAGACCAATTTTCCGGGGCGTAGGCGATTCCATTACAAACGACTGCAATTTCTTTTGTTCTTCTGTGGTAAACGGCAGCAGTACTTTGTGGGATTCTTGCGGCAGCTTTACCGCAATTTCCAAAGGGCGAATGAGATGAAAATGCGCTGCATACTTGCAGATGCGCCGCAGCATCGATAAACACTCCCGTGCCATGGTTGTCCCCAAGGGCTTTTGCGTTCCACAGGTTGGAGATATCACAGTCAAAAGCCCTTGCTCCAAAATTTGCTCGCTTAACGTGTTCATCTTGAAATCCCCGAAAACAGGCTGGAGATAGTGCCGCAGAGTATACTGATAGTGCGAGAAAGTTGACTCTTTTACACCCTGCCGGACAGAATATAACCATTGCTCTGAAAATTCCGAAAAAGTAATGTCAGTGCTGTTCAGATTATAAATGCCGCACTCTGCCTTTTTGCGAGCAGAAATTGCTCGTACTTCGGTATAAGTTGTCCCATATACATACCCCCAGCAGGGCTTGCCGTCCGCAGAACGACCTTTGATATATCGGCCCTCCCATCGTCCATCGCTGCGTTTCCGAATGTTTTCACCACGTCTTGCCATACGAATCCTCCTGCTGACACCTTATGGACCACTAATTGCCTAAAATCGAATTTGTGGCCGTTTTTTTGAATAAATTGGACAACAAATCAAAAAAAGATTGAGTATATCGCCGAAATTTCTCTGGTAATGAGTGCCAAAGTCTATTGCCTATCATGCGATTCAATGTTAGAATAGAACAGCGAGAATCACAAGATCGTCCAACACATGGTATCTTCCATTGACTGAATGTGAGATACCCCTTTATTGCGGAAAGGGGTGAACAAGGTGGCATTGCGCCTGTTTGAGCACAACGAAAAAGCGTATCGTGCGGCAGTCCGGATGATGGAACAGTATGGCAAGGCTGCCATTGTCCATCCCACCGGCACCGGGAAAAGCTATATTGCATTCAAGCTGATCGAGGACAATCCGGAGAAAATCGTGATCTGGCTTTCTCCCAGTGAATATATCTTTAAGACCCAGCTGGATAGTTTGAAAAAGAACGATCCGGATCTTTCGCTGGCAAACCTTCGCTTTTATACCTATGCAAAGCTGATGTGCTGTACCCAGGCGCAGCTGGAGAAAATAGCGGCGCAGAAACCTGCCTACATTATACTCGATGAATTTCACCGTGCCGGTGCCGAATGTTGGGGCGAAAGTACGGTGGCTTTATTAAGGTTATGCCAGGACGCAAAACTGCTGGGGCTGACAGCAACAAACATCCGATATCTGGATAATAACCGCAATATGGCCGAAGAACTCTTTGACGGACATATTGCCAGTGAGATGACCCTTGGCGAAGCAGTCGTCAGGGGTATTTTGCCTACCCCGAAGTATGTGACTACGGTTTATCGGTACCAGAAAACGCTTGCAAAGTATCAGGCGCGGGTGGACAACCTGCGGACACCGGGCATTCAGGATGTGAATCAGAAATATTTGGATGCGCTCCGCCGTGCATTGGAGCAAGCGGATGGGCTTGATCTGGTCTTTCAACATCATATCACGCAGACCAGTGGAAAATACATCGTATTCTGCGCCAACAAGGAACACATGGACGAAATGGTCTCCCATGTGCCGGAGTGGTTTTCTGGGGTAAATCCAGATGTGGCGGTGTACGAGGCGTACTCGGATGATCCGAATACCAACAAGGCCTTTGCGGACTTCAAGACGGATACCAGCAGTAGGCTGAAGCTGCTGTTTTGCATTGATATGCTGAACGAGGGCGTTCATGTGGAGGGCATTTCCGGAGTCATCCTGTTCCGGCCTACCATCTCCCCTATCATCTACAGGCAGCAGATCGGACGGGCGCTGACTGCTGGAGACACTGCAATACCGCTGATCTTGGATGTGGTCAACAATTTCGAGGGCCTGACCAGTATTTCCAGCCTGCAAAACGAAATGCAGGAGGCGGTTCGCCGTCTATATGCCAACGGTGAGGGCGATAAGATCGTCACCGAGCGGTTTGAGGTCATAGAGCAGGTGCAGGACTGCCGGGTGTTGTTCGAACGGCTGCAGGCGAGTTTGTCCTCCAGTTGGGAGCACTATTTTTCTGAGGCGAGCATCTACTATGCGGAGCACGGCGACCTGAACGTCCCGAAACGATATACCACGCCTGGGGGTCTGAGCCTTGGGGTGTGGCTGATCACCCAGCGCCGTGTGCGTGAGGGGCTGATCCAGGGCGATCTGACCCAGCAGCAGATCACACGGCTGGACAGCATTGGCATGGTCTGGGGCAACCGGAAGGAAATTGCATGGCAGCACGGATTTGAGGCTGCAAAGAAATACCATGACACCTACGGAGATCTGCTGGTGGCTGGAAAGTATGTGGACCCGGAGGGCTATCCCCTGGGCCAATGGATCCTCAAGACCCGGCAGCAGAAGCTGAATGGCTGCTTGAAGGAAGAACGCATCGCACAACTGGATGAGATCGGTATGGTGTGGAGCATCTTTGATGCCAAGTGGGAAAAGGCCTATGCCTTGGCTGCGGCCTATTACGAGGAAAACGGGAACTTGAATATCCCCCGCTCCTATGTAACAGCTGCCGGGGAACGGCTTGGAGTATGGCTTGCAAATCAGCAATGGTCGTACCCGAAAGGAAAGCTGACAGAGGAGCAGATCGAACGGCTCAACAGGATTGGGATGTACTGGGGCAACCGCAATGACCGCCAGTGGAACCAAGGATATCAGGAAGCAAAACGTTATTTTGAAGCCCACGGGGATTTGAAGGTCCCAGTCAATTACGTTTCGCCGGAGGGATATGCCCTCGGGAAATGGGTCAAGCGGCAGCGTTACACTCGGCTGAATCCCGAAAAAAGCGGTGCTGTTCTGACAGAGGAGCGTATTGCAAAGCTGGATGCCATCG
>OQVT01002485.1_pt1 | contig 11865 bp, 8 predicted proteins | sample 1691561 | NCBI WGS metagenome assembly OQVT01 (sample SAMN03418260, study PRJEB22391) | human gut metagenome | biome: human-gut; feature: organic feature; material: feces | host: Homo sapiens | place: Tanzania | collected 2013-01 | reverse complement strand
GCATCCTCGAAGGACGAAATCATGCATGGCATCGAGCAGCATCAGGCGGAGATCCCGCATGAGATCCTGCTGGTGAAGCTCGATACGAAGCTCTATGAGCTTCATAAGCGCATACCGGAGAGGGGCGGGGAGATCAGCTTCATCACGGGCGCAGACAAGGAAGGACATATGGCCTACCAGCGCTCCGCGATCTTCATGATGCTGAAGGCCTTCTACCACCTCTGCGCCGATGTGCAGGATTTCGGCGTCGTGGTCGACTACACCCTCGGCGGTGGCTTTTACTGCTATCTGAACGGCGGGGTCGAGGTGACGGAGGTACTGCTCGCTGAAGTGAAGAAGACGATGGAAGGGTACCGGGATCAGAAGATTCCGATCATGAAGAAGAGCGTGCAGACCGACGAAGCGATCCAGATGTTCTATGAGGTCGGGATGACGAGCAAGGAGCGCCTGTTCCATTATCGCATGACGAGCCGGGTCAACATCTACAGCCTCGGAAATTTCTTCGACTACTACTATGGCTATATGGTGATGGATACGAGCTACATCCGGGCCTTCGACCTGGTGCCGTACGGCAGCGGCTTCGTTCTGATGCTGCCGACGAAGCGGGATCCGGAGCATGTCGCCGCGTTCGTTCCGCTGGATAAGCTCTATAAGGTCCAGAAGGAATCCGCGGCCTGGGCGAACTCCATCGACTGCGGCAATGTCGCCGCGCTGAATGACCGCATCGTCCAGGGTGGTACCGATGAGCTCATCCTGATGCAGGAGGCGATTTTCGAGAAGACGATCGGCAACATCGCGATGCAGATCGCGAAGCGTGATAAGAAGCTCGTTATGATCGCCGGCCCGTCGAGCTCCGGCAAGACGACCTTTTCACGCCGTCTCAGTATCCAGCTCATGGCGCTCGGCCTGCATCCGCACCCGATCACCGTCGATAATTACTTCCGTGATCGTGAGCTCGCGCCGATCGGGCCGGATGGAAAGAAGGATTTCGAGTCCATCCAGTGCGTTGATATCGAACAGTTCAGCGAGGATATGCGGAAGCTCCTTGCGGGTGAGACGGTGCAGCTGCCGGTCTACAATTTCATCACCGGAAAGCGAGAGTACCGCGGCAACTTCTGTAAGCTCGGCGAGAATGACGTCCTCGTCATCGAAGGCATCCACTGCCTGAATGACGAGATGTCGAAGGACCTTCCGGCGGACGCCCGCTTCAAGATCTATATCTCCGCCCTGACCCAGATCAATGTCGACGACCACAACCGCATACCGACGGCGGACGGCCGTCTCCTCCGCCGTATCGTGCGTGACAACCGCACCCGCGGCTACAGCGCCAAGGACACCATCACTATGTGGGACAGCGTGCGCCGGGGAGAGGATAAGAACATCTTCCCGTACCAGGAGACCGCGGATGTGATGGTGAACTCCAGCATGATCTATGAGCTGCCGGTACTGAAGCTCTTCGCGGCACCCCTCCTGTTCCAGATCCGGCCGGACGAGCCGGAGTATCAGGAGGCGAAGCGGCTCCTCAAGTTCCTCGACTACTTCCTTCCGATCAGCCCGGAGCTGATCCCGAAGAACTCCATCATCCGGGAGTTTATCGGCGGCAGCTGCCTTGACGTCGGGTGAGAAACTGCAGGGTTCCCGGAGGATGCTTGACGCCGATGGATTCCTGAGGTAAAATGTGGTGTCGAGTATCGGATGTGGTCGCTGCCAGCGTAGGGAAACCGGCTGGGAGAGGAAAGTCCGGGCTTCACAGAGCAGGATGCCTGCTAACGGCAGGTTGCGGTGACGCACAGGAAAGTGTAACAGAGAGTAGACCGCCGGCTTCGGCCGGTAAGGGTGCAAGGGCAGTGTAAGAGACTACCGCGGGCCTGGTGACAGGAACGGCATTATAAACCCCATCTGAAGAAAGACCAAACAGGAAGCATAGGGTGGCTCGTCCGCTTCCGGGTAGGTTGATTGAGGCGTATGGCAACATGCGTCCTAGATAGATGACCACTTGATACATAACCCGGCTTATTACGATGCTCGACATTTAAGGTAATAAAAAATCGGGAACACATAGATCCTTTAAGGATTATGTGTTCCCGATTTTTTTGAACAAGGAGACGATGCCATTTTAATGCGCCTTCGGCGCGGGCATCGTCGTTTGATTTTGCCGACTACGTGGCAAAACGGGCAAAGTAGCTTTGCCTACGGCAAAGCTTTGAATACGCTCGCCGCTGAGGCCTCCCAAGGGAAATATTCCCTTGGGAGCTGTATCTCGCCGCCCGGGGGCATCACGGGGACCCCCGCGCCCTATGGGCGGCACTCCCTCATGATCATTAACACTGCTCGAGATCGAAGCCGAAGTACTTCACAGCGTTGTTGAAGGAGATGCCCTTTACGATTTCGGTCAGGGCCTTCTTGTCGTACGGATACTCACCGTTCTCGACCCACTGTCCGATCAGCTCGCAGAGGATACGACGGAAGTAGTCGTGACGAGCGTAGGAGAGGAAGGAGCGGGAGTCGGTCAGCATACCGTTGAAGTTTCCGAGTGCGGAAAGGTTTGCCATGTTGACCATCTGATCGATCATGCCCTGCTTGTGATCGTTGAACCACCATGCGGAACCCTGAGTGATTCTGTTCTTTACAGGTGCCTTGCAGAAGCAGCCGGCGATGGTATTGATCGTGGTGTTATCGCAAGGGTTCAGTGAGTAGAGGATGGTCTTCGGGATCTCATCCGTCGCACTGAGGGCGTTGAAGAACTTCGCGAGCTGATCTGCCGGAGCGTAGTTGTCGACGGAGTCGAAGCCGGTATCCGGGCCGAGCTTTGCGAACATGTCGGCGTTGTTATCACGTACGCAGCCGTAGTGGATCTGCATAACCATGTCACGCTTGTTGTACTGCTTTGCGAGGAAGATGAGCATCGCGGTCTTGTACTTGGCAGCCTCCTCTGTGGTGACAGCCTCGCCGTTCATGGCCTTCTTCAGGATCGCGTCAAGCTCGGATCTCTCCGCTGGTACGTATGCAACGTAGCGAACACCGTGGTCGGTGACGGAGCAGCCCATGGACTGGAAGAAATCAAGACGGTCAGCGACGGCCTTCTCAAGGGAATCCATATCCGTGATGGTGATGCCGGATCTCTCAGCGAGCTTTGCGATGTATGGTGCGAAGGTCGGAAGCTCGATGTTGTTCAGCTTGTCCGGTCTCCAGGCAGGGAGTACCTGTACGTCGAAGCTTGCGTCGTCCTTGATCTTCTGATGCCACTCGAGGGTATCGATCGGGTCATCAGTGGTGCAGATGAGCTTTACGTTCGACTGCTTGATGATGTTCCGTACGGACATGGACGGATCGTGGAGCTTCTCGTTGCAGAGGTTCCATACTTCCTCAGCGGTATCGCCGTTCAGGTAGCCCTCGTAGCCGAAGTACTTACGAAGCTCGAGGTGAGACCAGTGGTAGAGCGGGTTACCGATGAGCTTCGGAAGGGTCTCTGCCCACATCTGGAACTTCTCACGGTCCGGCTTGTCTCCGGTGATGTACTCCTCCGGTACGCCGTTGACACGCATCTGTCTCCACTTGTAGTGGTCACCGATTGGTGGCTTTCCGAGCCATACCTGATAGATGTTATCGTAGCTCTTATCGGTAGCGATATCCTTCGGATCGATATGACAGTGGTAATCGAGAATCGGTGCCTTCTCTGCGATCTCGTGATAGAGCTCCTTCGCTACATCGGTCGAGAGCAGGAAGTCCTTGTCCATAAATGGTTTCATAGCTTTACCTCCATGAGTTTGTGGTATCTGCCGTGCGGCCCGCGCACTTCGTCTCGGGGACAGCAGCAGATAGGGATAAATTTATATGCAACGCCTTACGGCATTGTCTTCAGAAATTAGAAACGTGTGGTTTCACGCGTGACGAGGCGCGTCGCGATGACGGTTTTCTTCGGGATGTCCGTCTCGATCGGCTCGCCATGCTCATCCTCGGCCGGATTCAGGATCGTCATGAGGTTCTGACAGGTCTTCTGGCAGAGCTCCTTCAGCATCGCGTCGACACTGGTCAGCTCCGGAGAGGAGGCCAGCGCGAGGGTGGAGTCGTTCCAGCTGACGATCTGTAGCTCCTCCGGGATCTGAAGGCCCATGAGGCGCGCGAACTTGACGGCACCGACACCGGAGGTGTCCGAGGAACCGAGGACAGCGTCGAAGGCTTCCTCTTCGTAGGCTTCCTTCAGCAGCTTCGCCATCTCGTCGAAGCGACGGTGACCATGCACGGTGCGGAGTGCGTCCGCCGGGAGTCCGAGCTCCTCGATGCCCTGACGAAGACCGGCCAGCTTCTGTGTGCCGGAGTAGCTGACACTCGAGTAAACATAGACGAACTTCCGCGCGCCGGTGTCATAGAGCTGGTGGAGCGCGTTTCGCATACCGCCCTGCTCATCGCAGACGGTGCAGTAGATGTTCTCGCCCTCGAGATAACCGTTGAGGATCATGACCGGATGCTCCCGGGCACCCTCGATGATGTAGGCATTGTCCTCCGGATGCGGCTCGATGAACTGTGAACCGACGAGGACGAAGGCGTCGACCTGACGGGACTTCAGGAGCTCGAAGCTCGCTTTCTTATTTTTAAGCTCGAAGCCGGTGCAGCAGAGGATGGAATTATAGCCCTGGCTGCGCAGCTCGGTCTCGAGGAAGTTGATGGCGCTCGCGAGGTACATATCGGTCGGGTCAGAGCACATGATGCCGATGGTCTTCATGGAGCCGCGACCGAGCCCGCGTGCATACGCGTTCGGTGTGTAGCCGTACTGATCGATGACGTCGAGCACCTTTTTTCGGGTCTTCTCGGAGACGTTTTCCGCACCGTTGATGACACGGGAGACGGAAGCAATGGAAACCCCTGCTACTTTCGAGATATCGTAAATATTCATACTGTTTCCTTCTTTGACGCTTCGGATGAACGATTTCTGAAAAGAAATAAGCTCTTTCGTGTAAGCGTTTACATTTGTCTTGATTATAACGAAAGAATGGTATAAAATCAATGCATTATATGCAATATCAACAATTTCGGAAGTGATTTCCGAGCATGGGAGGCATGAATATGAATTTTCCGGATAGACCCTTTGATCTCGTCACGATGGGACAGCTGCTGCTTCGACTTTCGCCACCAGGAAACGAGCGTATCGCCCGTTCGGATGTGTTTGAGAAGAACGTCGGCGGTGCAGAGCTGAACGTAGCCGTAGGTGCCGCACTGCTCGGCCTGCATACCGGTATCATCTCGAAACTTCCGGCACATGACCTCGGACAGTACATGCGTGGTACCATCCGAAGCTACGGCGTATCGGATGACTTCTTCATCTACGATCAGTCAGAGGATGCGAGAGTCGGTGTGTACTACTATGAGTACGGCGCGTACCCGCGTAAGCCGCAGGTCATCTATGACCGCCGGCATTCGAGCTTCTTCTCACTGAATCTCGATGAGATCAACCCGGAGGTGTATAAGAGCACGAAGTGCTTCCATACCTCGGGCATCACCCTGGCGCTGTCACCGAAGCTTCGTGAGACGACGATCGAGGCGATCAAGCGTTTCAAGGAAAACGGCGCGCTGATTTCCTTCGATGTCAACTTCCGTGGGAATCTCTGGAGCGGTGAGGAGGCGCGGGAGACGATCCTGAAGATTCTTCCGTATGTCGATGTTTTCTTCTGCTCCGAGTCGACGGCACAGCTTACCTTCCTGAAGACCGGAAGCTGCCGGGAGATGATCAAGAGCTTCACCGAGGAGTTCCCAATCAAGGCCGTATTTGCGACCCAGCGTACGGTGCACAGCCCGAAGAGTCATGATTTCAGCTCCCTTGCCTACTGTGCAGAGCGTGACGCCTACTTCGAGGAGCCGGCGTACGAGAACATCGATGTCGTCGATCGGATCGGATCCGGTGATGCGTATATTTCCGGTGCGCTCTATGGACTGATCCACTCGAACGGTGATGTACAGGAGGCGGTGAAGTATGGTAATGCGACGTCCGCGATGAAGAACACCATCCCGGGCGATCTGCCGCAGAGTTCACTGAAGGAGATCGAGTCGGTCATCCGCGATCATTACTCCACCGGCTTCCACAGTGAGATGGATCGTTAATTTCAGCTATAAATATTAATTATGACGCAGGTGTTGACGATACGGATTTAACGTGCTAAAGTACAGTCAATCGAATAACATAAACCGATGACAGAGAGAAGTAGTTCATCCTGAATGTCAAAGAGAGCCGTCGATGATGAGAATACGGTACAGGATAGATGAGTGAATGGACTCTGGAGGGCGCTCCGAAAGGGATCGAGTAGGAAGCGACGGGTTCTGCACCGTTATCAGGCAGCACATATGCTGGTATGTGAAAAGTGACCGAAAGGTAAGATGAGTGGTACCACGGATTATAGATTAATTCGCCTCATGCAGAGAGAAATCTCCGCATGGGGCTTTATTTTATTTCTGGATCATTCATATTTCGATCAGCTCCAGTTGAACATCTACTTTGGGCGTGGGCCCGACATCATGGAGGTAAATATTATGAAGAAGCAGTTTATGGCAGCGACGATGGCAGCACTGATGGCAGCGACACTGGGCGCTTGTGGTTCGTCCGGGGCTCCGACCGCGACGACGGCTGCGGAGACGAAGGCGGAGACCAGCGCAGCTGCAGCTGATACGGCAGCCGCTACTGAGGCCGCTGCAGAGGCGGGTAAGGAATATAAGGTCGGTATCATTCAGTTCATGGATCATCCGTCCCTCAATCAGATCGAGGAGAATGTAGAGAAGGAGCTGGATAAGCTTTCCGAGGAGAAGGGCGTCAGCTTCAATTATAAGGATTACACCTTCAATGGTCAGGGCGATGCGACGGTGCTGAACCAGATTGCGAGCCAGCTGATTTCGGATGATGTAGACATCATCATCCCGATCGCGACCCCGGCCGCTCAGGTCGTACAGTCGGCAGTGGAAGGCCAGGATATCCCGGTGGTATTCTCCGCTGTATCGGATCCGGTATCTGCGAAGCTGGTTGCGTCCATGGATGCACCGGGCGCTAACATTACCGGAACCTCGGATGCACTGAACACGAATGCGATCATGGATCTCATGCTGGCGGTCAATCCGGACACGGATTATGTCGGACTTCTGTACTCCAACTCCGAGGATTCCTCGAAGCAGCCGATCGAGGATGCGAAGAAGTACCTCGATGGCAAGGGCATCAAGTACATCGAGAAGACCGGTACGAAGACCGATGAGGTTCAGGCGGCGGCCGATGCGCTCGTTGCAGAGGGGGTCGATGCTGTATTTACGCCGACCGACAACACGATCCAGCAGGCCGAGCTTGGTATCTATGAGAAGTTCCTCGAGGCGGGCATCCCGCACTACGCAGGCGCGGATTCCTTCGCACTGAACGGTGCCTTCATGGGCTATGGTGTCGACTATTCGAACCTCGGTGTCGCAACGGCAGATACCGTAGCGGAGATTCTTCTCGATGGTAAGGATACGGCAAGCCTTGCGGTCAAGACCTTCGATAATGGTATCGCGACGATTAACACCGACAGCTGCGAGGCCCTGGGCCTTTCCCTCGATACTGTAAAGTCTGAGATCCAGGATCTCTGCACACAGATCGTTGAGACGAAGACTGAGAAGGAATTTGCAAACTAAATTGGTGATTTCGATGCTTCCCGAATCTGAAAAGCTTCGTCTCGGAAGAGGAGCGGAGCAGACATAAAGCATCACAGAGGCTGTCGCGCAAACGGCAGCCTTTTTCTTAAGACTTTCGTAATGGGGTCTGACCCTCTTACGAAAAGGTTACGACAGCGTAAGAAATTTGTAATGGGGTCTGACCCCATAAAGAAAATCTGCTACAATATAGCTATCTTTTTTTAGGAGGTATGAACCCTTGACTGGTTTTCTCACAGCGGGCATCATCCGCACGGCACTGGAGGTAGGTCTCGTCTACTCACTGGTGGCGCTTTCACTGTTTATTAGCTATTCCATCCTGAATATCTGTGATCTTTCGACCGACGGCTGCTACACCCTCGGCTGCGCGGTGGGTGCGGTCGTGACCATCGCAGGTCATCCCTTCCTCGCGATTTTTGCGGCGATGGCAGCGGGTGTCTGCTCCGGCTTCGTGACGGCGTTTCTGCAGACGAAGCTCGGCGTCGAGAGCATCCTCGCGGGTATCATCGTGAACACGGGTCTGTATACCGTGAACCTGGCCGTCATGGGCTTCAGCTCAAATGTCTCCATCTTCGGCACGGACACGATCTTCACACTCTTCGGAAAGCTGAGCAGCAGTAAGGCCTTCGCGAGCTGGAACAAGCTGATCCTTCTCGCGGTACTCGTCCTCGTGGTCTGCCTGCTGATCCGCTGGTTCCTGAGCACGACCCTCGGTCTCTCGATCCGTGCGACGGGTGACAGCCCGGCGATGGTCCGTGCGTCCTCGATTAACCCGGCGTTCACGATTACGGTCGGTCTCTGTGTGGCCAATGCAATCACCGGTCTGGCCGGATGCCTCATCGCACAGTACAACAAAACCTGTGACATCAACCTCGGTACCGGTATGGTCACGATCGCCCTCGCGTCCCTCGTCATCGGCGAGACCCTCTTCGGAAAGCGGAAGATGATGGCGCGGATCTTTGGTATGGTCGTCGGCTCCTGCCTCTACCGCTTCATCATCTCCATCGCGCTGCGTCTCAATGTGCCGACCGAGGCCTTCAAGCTGGTGTCGGCGGTGATCGTCGCGGTGGCCATCGCCGCACCGCGGGCGAAGGAGCTCGTCGCATTCAAGCATAAGCAGATGAGTGCGATCCGTGAACGTAAGTCCATGCAGGGAGGTAGATGAGATGCTGAAAATCGAACATATCTTTAAGACCTTCAATGCCGGCACCGTCAACGAAAAGCGTGCCATCTCGGATCTCTGTCTCACCCTCGAGGATGGGGATTTCGCCACCATCGTCGGTTCGAACGGCGCCGGCAAGTCGACGCTGTTCAATGCCATCGCCGGGAGCTTCTACACGGACTCCGGTTTCATCGAGCTCGACGGAGAGGACATCACCTTCGTTCCGGAGCATGTCCGCAGCCGCTACATCGGCCGCCTTTTCCAGGATCCGCTGATGGGCACGGCACCGCACATGACGATCGAGGAGAACCTGTCGGTGGCCTATCTTCGTGCCAGCGAGCATAAGAAGGGACTCTTCAGCTACGTGACGAAGAAGGACCGCGAGGCCTTCCGGGAGCAGCTGTCGCTTCTTGACATGGGACTCGAGGACCGGATGAGCCAGCCGGTGGGACTCCTGTCCGGTGGACAGCGCCAGGCCCTGACCCTGCTGATGGCCACCATGGTCACGCCGAAGATCCTGCTCCTCGATGAGCACACGGCGGCCCTCGATCCGTCGACGGCGAAGAAGGTACTGGAGCTGACGAAGAAGATCGTGAAGGAGCGGAACATCAGCTGCCTCATGGTCACCCACAACATGAACCAGGCGCTGGAGCTCGGTAACCGGACACTGATGATGAACAGCGGAAACATTGTCTTCGACGTACGTGGTGAGGAAAGAGCGAAGATGAGTGTCAACGATCTTCTCGAGCGCTTCGCCGAGGGTGCCGGCAAGGAGATGAACAACGACCGTATCCTCCTTTCGACGAAGGAAGGTATCTGATAAATATTGTAACGCGGGTTTCAAATGGTATATAATTATAGTATCAACAGGTAATCACATCAGGAGGCAACTATGATTAAGAAGCAATTCGTCATTACGATCGGCAGACAGTATGGTTCCGGCGGACGTCTCGTAGGCAAGCGTCTCGCGGAGGATCTCGGCATTCATTTTTATGATGATGATATTCTGAAGCTCACCTCGGAGAAAACCGCGATCGGTGAGCAGTACTTCCGTATGGCGGACGAGAAGGCCGGACGGAACTTCCTGTTTAAGGCACTGTATGGTCTGAAGCCGGACATCGGGAAGCCGAATACGCAGGAGAACATCGTCTCGCCGGAGAATCTGTTCCGCTTCCAGGCAGAGGTGATTCGTGATATCGCCTCGAAGGAGAGCTGCATCATCGCCGGTCGCTGCAGTAATTACATCCTGACCGAGGCGGATATGAAGAACCACGTCGATTTCTTCGTCTATGCAGATCTCGTGACCCGCATCAAGCGCGCGATGGACTACGATAAGGTGAACGAGGAGGAGGCCCTCCGTCGTATCCGGAAGATCGATAAGGAGCGGAGAGAGTACCATAAGTACTACACCGGTGAGGACTGGATGCAGCCGGATAATTATGATCTGATGATCAATGCGAGCCGCATCGACTACGATGAGATGGAAGTCCTGATGAAGAACTACATGACGATGAGAGGATTTATCGACTGATGAAGAAAACCATACATGCAGCACAGCATCCCCTGAAGGGGCGCCTGACGGTGCCGGGAGACAAGAGCATTTCGCATCGTGCCGTCATGCTGGGCGCGCTCAGTGAGGGCGACACCCACGTGACCGGTTTCCTGAATGGTGCGGACTGTCTCTCGACGATCGGCTGCTTCCGACGTATGGGTATCGCCATCGAGCTTAACCAGCGTGAGACCGAGGTCGTGATTCACGGCCGCGGTCTTCGTGGTTTACAGAAGCCGGATGGGATGCTCGACTGCGGAAACTCCGGTACCACGACGCGGCTGATTTCCGGTATCCTGTCCGCGCAGGACTTCGACTCGGAGCTGACCGGGGATGAGAGCATACAGAAGCGCCCGATGAAGCGCATCATGACACCGCTTCAGGACATGGGCGCGGACATCCGCTCAATCCGTGAGAACGGCTGCGCGCCGCTCGCGATCCGTGGGCAGAAGCTGCACGGGATCACGTATCACTCGCCGGTTGCCAGTGCTCAGGTGAAGTCCTCGATTCTGTTCGCCGGTCTCTATGCCGAGGGGCCGACCACGGTCATCGAGCCGGCTCTGTCCCGCGACCATAGTGAGCGGATGCTCCGTGCGCTGGGGGCCAATGTCTCCACCCGGATGCTTCCGGATGGACGGGCGGAGATCACGCTGCAGCCGGGGGCGAAGCTCACCGCGCTGCCGGAGACCCTGGAGGTACCGGGGGACATCTCCTCGGCGGCCTACTTCATCTCGGCGGCGCTGCTCGTGCCGGGCTCGGATGTGCTCATCCGGAACGTCGGCATCAATGAAACCCGTGCGGGTATCCTGGATGCGTATGCCGCGATGGGCGCGGACATCACGCTGGAGAACCGTCGCCTCGCCGGCTTCGAGGATGTCGCGGATCTCCATGTCCGCTACAGTGCGTCGCTTCACGGCACCGAAATCTCGGGTGCGATGATTCCGCGTCTCATCGATGAGCTGCCGGTCATCGCCGCGGTCGCCGCGGGTGCGGATGGTCGCACGGTCTTCCGTGATGCACAGGAGCTGAAGGTGAAGGAATCGAACCGCATCGCCGTGATGGTTGAGGGTCTGCGGGCACTCGGCATCTCCGCAGAGGAAACGGAAGATGGCATGATCATCGAGGGGCAGGGCAGTGGCCTTCGTGTCGGCTCTGCTACCATCGATACGCATAAGGACCACCGTATCGCGATGACCTTCGCGGTCCTCGCCCTCGCCGGTGATGAGCGCACCGCTGTCGAGCTGCTCGACGCGGACTGCATCAATATTTCATATCCGACGTTCTACGACGATCTGGATCATCTGCTGTGACGATCATCGAGCCCCTCCGGGGGCTCGGAAATTTTTTAAAAAGTGGTTGACTTTTGTGAGGGTGACTGATATAGTAATCGAGTCGCCTTGAGCGACACAAATATGGCGGATTGGTCAAGAGGCTAAGACGCAGCCCTCTCACGGCTGAATCCCGGGTTCGATTCCCGGATCCGTCACGACATGAG